>Ga0307373_10007863_pt1 | contig 16464 bp, 17 predicted proteins | sample OX2MG_FD_202534 | JGI IMG/M metagenome (GOLD analysis project Ga0307373, IMG submission 202534) | Soil microbial communities from Risofladan, Vaasa, Finland - OX-2 | ecosystem: Environmental > Terrestrial > Soil > Coastal area > Acid sulfate soil | place: Finland: Risofladan, Vaasa | collected... | reverse complement strand
CGATGGTCAGGGCACCGAGTACCTCCCCGCCGGCTGGCCCGGCGCTGGTCGCGCCCACCAGCACGCCGCGGCGGGAGTCTTCGTCCGCACGGCCAGGCCCTGCTCGCGGGCCCCAGCCCGACCGAGCCGATCTCGGGGTCGGCGAAGGTGACTCTCGGCACCGCCCGGTAGCCTGCGGCCGGCCCATCCTGGCCGAGGATCATCGGCGCAGGTCCAGCTGGACGTGTACGGGGAGGTGATGGACGCCCTCCATCAGGCACGCTGCGCCGGCCGGCGGCACTTCACCCACTCCAAGGTCATGGCGTGGGCCCGCCGGGGGAAACTGCTGGGCGCGTGGGCGATCTCAGGTAGGGGCAGCCCGTTTTCGCTGTATCGCGGGCACCCGCCGCGCCAGGGGGCTATGTCAGGCTGCTGACACTGTTCGCCGGGCAGACGTTCAGGAACGTCCGGGGGCCTGGTGCCATGTACGGATGCAGGCAGCTGCGGCGTCGCAGGCCTGGGCAGCGCCGGCGGGGTCGATGCGGGCTGCTAGCCAGATGCCGAACGTGGTGGCGGTAAGAAGCTGCGCCTGCTGGCGGGCCAGGGCCGGCTCCCGCTGGCCCGCCAGCGCGCTGGCGAAGGCAGCGTTGAGCCGGTCCCGGAAGGCCTGGCCCTGGCGGCCCAGGTGGGTGCTGCGGCCCTCGTGCTCGGCGATCGAGTTGATCATGAGGCAGCCTCGTCCGGCCTGACTGCCAGTGCGGAAGAAGGTGGCGAGGCTGGTGAAGAAGCGCTCAATGTCGCCGGTGCCGGCCCTGGGCCGTTCCATGGGCGCGAGCCGGGGGCCGATGAAGTCGCGGAGATACCACTGCAGGGCCAGGTCGAAGATCGCCTGCTTGGTACCGAAGGCGCTGTAGAGGCTGGAGCGGTTCAGGCCGGTGGCCTGCTCGAGGTCGGAGATCGCGGTGCCGGGGTAGCCCCTGGACCAGAACACTCCCGCGGCTGCCTGCACGGCGTCCTCGGTGCTGAAGCTGCGGGGCCGTGCCATCTGCCATCCCCTTGACGCTGCCAACCTGACCGGTCCAGCATAAGAAAATCAGTTCTGAAACGCATAGGTCAGAATGGTTTCTCACAAGGCGGTGAGATGATGGCCATCCCCACCGAGCCCATCGGGAGCATCCCAAGGCCGCCGTGGCTGATCGAGGCAGGCGGGGATCTCGCCGCCGGGCGTATCACCGCTCAGGCCTACGGCGAACTGGCCGAGAAGGCGGTGCGCGAGACGATCGGGCTGTTCGAGGCAACCGGGTCGCCGGTGATCACCGACGGGGAGCAAGGCAAGCCGAGCTTCGCGACCTACCCGCTCGAGGGCCTGGACACGCTCGCCCCGGACGGGGCCGTGATCCCGTTCGCCGACGGGCACACCCGGCAGCTGCCCCGGCTGACCGCTGGCCCGTTCCGCTACGCCACCCACGCTGACCGCTATCTCGGCCAGGCGCTGCGCTGTGCGCATGTCCCGGTCAAGCAGCCGGTGATCGCCGCTTCCGCGCTGAGCCTGCTCTACCCGCAGAACGGGATTGACGGCTACCCGCGGGAGGCGTTCCTGGCGGACCTGGTGCGCGAGGCGGCCGCCGACATCCGCAGCGCCCTGGATGCGGGCGCGCACAGCGTGCAGATCGACTTCACCGAGGGCAGGCTCGCGGTCAAGCTCGACCCGTCCGGGCAGCTGCTGCGGTCGTTCACCGAACTCAACAACCGGGTACTGGCCGGATTCTCGCCTCAGGAGCGGCAGCGGATCGGCGTGCACACCTGCCCGGGCGGGGACCAGGACTCCACCCACAGCGCCGACGCTGACTACGCCGCGCTGCTGCCGGGCCTGTTCAGCGTCAACGCCGGCGCGTTTTACATCCAGCTGGCCAGCGAACCGGACCAGCCCCGCGTGCTGCGCGTCATCGCCGAGCACGCCAGGCCAGACCAGCGGATCTTCGTCGGCGTGACCGACCCGATCGACCCTCGCGTGGAGACGGCGGAGGAAGTCAGAGACCGGGTGCTGGAAGCAGCGCAGTACATCGACCCGGCCCGGCTGGGCACCTGCGACGACTGCGGCTTTGCGCCGTTCGGCGACGACACCTCCACCACCCGCCAGACCGCATTCGCGAAGATCTCCGCCCGGGTGGCGGGTACCCAGCTAGCGGCCAGGGAACTCGGGCTCTGACCGGGCGCGCCACGTCGGTGGCTGCCGGGGCCCGGTGCCCGTCCTGGTCGCGGGCGGGCGAGGCGATCCGGCTGTTCGCCCGCGGGACCGCGCTGCGCCCCTGCGTGCCGGTGGCCGCGGTGGTGGGCTGCGTGTTGTCGGCGATCAACGAAGGGACGCGGATCGCCGCTGGCCGCACCGGGTGGACGACCTGGGTGCAGGTCGGCCTCAACTTCGTAGTGCCGTTTCTCGTCTCCAGTTACGGCTACCTCACCGCCGCCCGGCTCCCAGGCGGGCCTCCCCCGGAGAGGGCCTGCTGAGAGATCCATCCGGCTCATGGACAGTGCCTGCGGCTGCCCGGCATCTGCCGGCGGCCTCCCTGGGAATTCGCGTGGCGCGGCCCGCCCCCGGCAGCTGCGGCGCCCGGCAGACGAGGCGCGGGAATCGGGCCGGCCACCCTGGCTCGTCAGGGGCTGCCGCGGGGCCGGCCCGGCCGGCCCGGGTCGCGCCTGCCGCGCCGGTAGAGCACGGCGAGTGCCGCGATCACGGCGAGGGCGACCACGTTGGCGATGAGGCCGAAGCTCATGGGTGGCGGGTCCCCTTCCTATGGCAGGGCGTGCATGACGGCTTCCATGGCTGCCCCGGCCACGCAGGCGCCGGTAATGAACAGGCCGAGGAACGCGGCGGTGAGCCGGGGCGGGAACGAAAGGCGGTAGATCCGCACCAGCGGCAGGATCAGCAGGTCGCCGTAGCAGGAACCGCGCCACCGGCACGTTGCCTATTGAGCACACGAACGTGGACACGGCGATCGCCAGGCCGAAGAGCAGCAGGAGAACGTAGCCGATCACCGGGACGGATCCGACGGCGTGGAGCACCTGGCTGAAGGCTCGGGCGGGGATCAGGGCCTCGGCGAACCCGGCCAGCAGGTAGCCGGCGAGCAGTTCGGTGCGCAGCATGCGCACGTCCCCTGCTCCTCGGCAGCCGAGCCTAAACCCTCCAACGGCCCCGGCGAGCTTGATGTTCATGCCGAGATCGAGGAGGCTGCTCAGGTGTCCCACTCGGCGTCGACGTAGCCGAGTCGCCGGTTCATCTCGATCGCCGCAGTGTTCGCCGGATGATGGAAGGTCCGGATCTTGTTCACGCCGCAAAGGCTGGCGAATCCGATGCCGGTGATCTTCATCGCCACGGCGATGCCCCGGTGCCGGCAGGCAGTCTTGACTCCGGTCATCTCGTTGAAGACGTGCCCGGTAGGGCTGTGGTCGGATGTGACGGCGAGGCCGGCCCACGCGTCGCCGTCGAGCGCGATGACGACGCCGCCTGCGTCAAAGGAGGGCACGTTGATCCGGCGGGCGAGGTATTCCGCGAACGTGTAGAACTCGCCGCCCTCGGGGATGTCAGCGGAGCACTCCTTGTTGAGCTCGTAGAGAGCACGCCGGTGAGCGGGAGTGTCACCGAGTTCGGCCAGCGTGGTCAGGCGGATGCCCGCAGCCTGGCAGCGCTCGGCATACGGCGCGAAGCGCGCCGCGTCAAAAGTCCTGACGTCCAGTTCCAGCTTGACCCAGTCGCGCGTCATGATGCGCTTCCCTTCTGCCGTGATCTTCTTGCACCTCTCCTGGCCTGAGCGCAGCAAAGGCCCGCACCCGGGGCTGGTCACGCGTGCCCGGTGAGCCGTTCAGTCAGGGGAAGCGCGTGGTGAGAACAGCCCTTCCCCGTCGCTTCCGCCGAGTACAAATATGATATGAAGCGGGCAAGGTCGCCGGCCTGGTCATGGCACCCCGGCTGGCAGGCAAGGTGGCCTTCGTCAACATCGGCTTCGACGGCCCACGGTCGACGCTGTAGCGGGCGGTCATCTGGGCGGCGCCGATGAACCGGTGGCCGGGGCGCATCGCGGTGTTGAGCACGCGCACCCCGCCGCGGCAGGGCGAGGGGCCGCGCAGAAGCTGGTAGTAGTCCTGGTCCGTGGAGGCGATCAGCACCTCCCGGGCCGGGTCGGCGGCGGTGAGGGTGGCGATCACGTCGTCGGCCTCGGCGTCGTCTTCCCTGTCAAGTCAATGTGTTGAAGTTCTGGACGCTATTTTTCGCGACCGGGGATAGCTGCCGCGAGAGGACAGATGGCAGGTCGGCCCGCCTCGGCTTCTAGCTCGGTAAGTGCCGCACGGCGATCGTGAGCTGGCCGACGAAGGTGGCGGTGAGATGCGGTGATCCCATCGCGTCGAGCCGGGCCCGTACCCGGGCGAGGAACTCGTCGGCGCGCGCGGGCCCCATTGCGCGGGTCCAGGACTGGGTGGACAGTTGCGCGAGGTAGTCCGCAGCCGTGTAGGACCACCGCAAGGGATACCGGAAGCTGGCGACCTCATCGAAATAGGCCTGTGCCTCATCGGGGAAATGCCACTTGCCGATCTGCTCGGGCGGAGGAGGCGGCTCCCCTGCGACCCCCATCGCCCGGTAGTCCTCTTGCACCTCGAACCAGAACGGCTCCGCGTCAGCCGGCCGCGCCCACCGGCACGAGCCGACCGCCATGACGCCTCCGCGGGCCAGGATCGCAGCCGGCTTGGCGTAGCGCACGCCCGGGTCGATCCAGTGCAGCGCGTTGAACACCGTTACCGCGCGAACCGGGACGGCGCTGGTGTCCTGCCAGTCCTCGAACGAGGACGTGACGACGCGGACGAGAGGGAACCCGGCGGTCCTGGCCCGCGCCAGGGCTGCCAGGGCTGCGCCCAGCTCCACCGCCGTGACCGCAAGCCCTCGCTCGGCCAGCGGCACCGTCGCCTGCCCGGTCCCGCAGCCGATCTCGACGACCCGGTCGCCCCGTCTGAGGCCGGCCGCCTGGAGCAGGTCGTCGAACAAGGCGCCCGGCAACACCGGCCGGGTCCGGTCATACGCCTCGGCATCGGCGTCGAACCCGCCGCGCAGTTCTCGCCGCGAGCCGTCCTCCGGCACTGGCGAGTACGTCGTCTGATCCACGAGCCACGTAATAGGCCATCGACCGCAGGACGCGCAACGGGATTACCGGGATCGCGCGGCGATCTTCTCAAGGATCGCCGTGGCCTGGGCTGGCGACAGGGCCGTCGGTTCAGCCGTGTCCTTGTCCACTCCGACGATGACGACCGGCCCGAGGAGGCTGAACTCGAAGCCGAAGGACTGCGCGATCAGGGTGGCGGCTTGGTTGACCGGCTTTCCCGCGGTAGCGCCGTCCTCGTCCAGCCAGGCTTCCCAGCGGCTGGTGACCTGGATTCGCTCGGCGTGCGTCGTGCCGATGAGCGTCTTGAGGGTATGCATGAACCGCATGCCGCCGCCGGGCAGGTCAACTTCCCTGGGCGGCCCGTCGACGGGGATGAGGAGGGCCTTCACTGCCTGCCCTCGTGCCGGGCGGGGACACGTCGGCTGTCGAGCCGGGTGACGTTGCCGAGCGCGGCGATCTCGTCTCGTGCCTGCTGCAGTTCCAGGGTGAGCTGGTTGACGGCGCGGACGAGTGCGGGGACGTCGGCGCGGAGCTGGGCGAGTTCCCTGTTCTTGCCGGCGATCGTCTGCCGGAGCTTCGCGATGGTGGCGCGGAGGCGGGCTTCGTCGCCGTTGTCGGCTCCGCGGTCGCGGATGCGCTGGTAGAACTCGTCTTTCAGGTCGGTGTGGCGCTGGGTGAGCGCGTTGCGCGGGACGCCGGCCTCGGTGGCGAGGGCGACCACGGTCAGCGCGCCGTTGGAGCGCTCGGGGGTGCCGGCGAGGATGCGGTCTATCGCGGCGCCGATCCGGGCGCGCTCGTCTGGCTCGGCGGTCATCTTTCGGCCCTGCCTGGGGTGATGCGGGTTCGGTCGTGCTTGTCGGCCTGCTCGCGGAGCTTCGCCGCAGCGGCGCGGAGCCGGTCGCCGACGGGCTGGGGAACGTGTTGTGCCTGGGTTTCCAGGGCGTCGGCTCGCTCGCGGAGCTGGGCGGCCTGGGTGTCGGTGCGGGCGATGTTGCCGCAGCCGGGGACGCAGTGGTCGAGGCTGGGCGTGTCCCGGGTGCCGTCGCGGTGGCAGAGAGCCTTCTCCCTCTTGTAGTGGCAGATGACGAGGGCGTGGGGATTGTCGTAGATCATGGCGTCCTCGTTCTTCAGCAGCTTGCGGGCGGCGGCGAGCGTGACGGGGACGCCGGCGAACCGGGACGCGGCGGCTGCGGCCATGATCGCGCGGCGGGCGGCGGGGCCGGAGATGCCCCCGCCGTTGTCAAGGTCTTCGCGCAGGGCGGCCGCGGTGTCGGCGGTCGCGAACGCTGTCTCAAGTTCGATGAGGTCGTGGATGCCGTTCCGGCTGCGGCTGCCGTAGCCTTCCGACGCCCAGGTGTCGAAGGCGGTGCGCATGTGCCCGTACTGGATGGCCAGGGCGACCAGCCCGCAGGGGACGGTGCGCTCGGTGCCGGCGGAGCGGTGGTTGCCGTGCTCGTCGGTGGCGGTCTTGAACTCCAGGCCGTGGATGAGGTGCCGTCCTGTCCGCCCGTCCGGGCCGGGAACGGGGTCGGGGCAGCAGCCGGCGCGCAGGCCCAGGACTACTGGTGAGAGGTACTTATTCCAAGCATGTGCTATTCCCAGCCTGCACCCGCGCTCAGGCCCTGTTACACGATGCTGGGGCCAGACATCTGGCGACATGAGGAGGAGCGAGGTCTGGAAGAAGGAGACCTGGCCGCGGGTAAAAGCACCGCGGCGGCACCCCGCGGGCGCGCAGCGGTCGGGCAGCTTCGTGCGCCGCGACTTCGAGGCGATGGTGTTGCAGAAGTCGCCGCCTGATGGCAGTGCGCTGACCGAACGCCCGATGCCGGGTGCTTCCGGCGGCCGCAGTACCGGCCGGCTGCGACCGAGCTGCGTCAGGGCGTGCCGCCGGCGAGTCCGATCCGGTACGCGAGGACGACTGCCTGGACCCGGTCGCGCAGGTCGAGCTTGGTCAGGATCCGTGACACGTAGGTCTTGACGGTCTCGGGCGTGATGAACAGGGCCGCGGCGATCTCGGCGTTCGACAGTCCTTCGGCGATGAGTTCGAGCACTTCCAACTCGCGAGGCGTCAGCGTGCGCGCGACGCCTTCACGCGCCGTGCGGGACGGGTCGCCCGGGCGCAAGCGGTCGGCGAAGTGGCCGATGAGCGTACGTGTCACCGCCGGTGCCAGCAGGGCTTCGCCCCGGGTGACGGTGCGGACGCCGTTGACCAGTTCGGCCGGGGGCGCGTCCTTGAGCAGGAAGCCGCTGGCGCCGGCGCGGAAGGCGTCATAGACGCACGCGTCGACGTTGAACGTGGTGACGACCAGGATCTTCGGCGGGTCGGCGGCGTCCGGTCCGGCCAGGCGGCGGGTGGCCTGGATGCCGTCCAGCAGGGGCATCCGGATGTCCATCACCACCACGTCGGGGCGCAGGCGCGTCGCCGCCTCGACCGCCTCGAGGCCATTGGCGGCCTCGCCGACGACCTCCATGTCGGGCTGCGCGGCGAAGATCGTGGCGTAGCCGGTGCGCACCAGTTCCTGGTCGTCGCACACGAGCACACGGATCGGCTGGTCGGTCACGGGGTCACTCCTGATCGGGTCCGGACGGGATCCGGGCTCTGACGGTGAATCCACCGTCGGGGCGCGGGCCGGCCTCCAGTTCGCCATCGAGCACGCGGACGCGCTCGCGCAGGCCGTCCAGGCCCCGGCCGCCGGCCGGCAGCTCCGGCGAGCGGCGGGTCGGCACGAAGGCCGCCAGTCCTTCCTCAGCGGATCTCTCGGTCGTCACCTCGACCTCGATGTGCCGCGCATGCTGATTCACCAGGACGTGCGTGCGTGCTCCGGGTGCATGCTTCATCGCGTTGGTCAGCGCCTCCTGCACTACGCGGTAAGCGGCAAGTTCGACCGCGGCCGGTCGCGGTCGGCGCTCGCCGGTTTCGCTGAGTTCGACCGGTTGACCTGCGGCCTTGGCCTGCTCGACCAGGTCCGCGATCGCGCCCAGGGCCGGGGCCGCCGGGTCGGCGGCGGCCTTGTCGCCGGTCGCCTCCAGCACGCCGAGCAGATAGCGCAGTTCGGTCAGTGCCCGCCGCCCGGTACCGGATACGGAGGTCAGCCCGGCCGCGGCCCGCGGCGGGTCGGAGACCAGCAGGTACTGCGCCGCGTCGGCCTGGACCACCATGGCCGTCACGTGGTGGGTGACCACGTCGTGCAGTTCGCGGGCGATCCGGGCCCGTTCGGCGGTGGTGGCGGCCTCGGCGGCCAGCCGCCGCCGCTCGGCCTCCTGCTCTCGCAGTCTGCGCATCATGCCGCCGGCCAGCCAGGTTGCGGCGATGGCCAGATAGAAGGTGAGGTAGTCGCCGAACCCCAGCGGCGAGCCGAGGTGGTGCAGTACCAGGGCAAGAGCGGCGTAGCTGGCGGTCGCGATGGCCGCGACGGCGCGGCGCGAGCGCTCCTGGTTGGCCCCTGCGGAGTAAAGGGCCAAATACAGCCCGAGGCTGGCGAACGTCGTCGGGTAGCCCCGGGCCTGATCCACGGCGAACGCGGCGCCGATGACCGCAAGCACGGCCGCCGGGAACCTTCGCCGTGCGGCCAGCGGAAGCGTCTGCGCCAGGGCCAGCACGACGCTCAGTGCGTCGGCCGGGTGGCGGGGCAGGTCGCCGAGCTGCGCGCCGACCTTCGACAGCGCCGGAGCGAAGGCCAGCACCGCCAGCACCGCCGCCAGCACACCGTCCTCGACCAGCGCATCATGCCGGCCCCGCAAGCCGCGCACGCCCCGCGGCGGCACCGGCCGACGGGGCGTGGCAGGCGTATTCACTAGCGGTTCCTCCGGTTGGCACGGCGGGCGAGCACCACATTGCCACGTCGGCGGGCGGCGGCGAACATCGACACTGCGAGCAGCAGGCCGATCACCACCGGGACGACCGAGGCCTCCAGGCCGAAGCTGCCGCCGGTCAGCAGCTGCGAGCCGCTAGTGTGGACATTCCACAGCCGGGCATCTGGGGCGTGCCCGGATACCGGGATGCCCAGCAACTGCTCGGCGGTGTTCCAGGCGAAGTGCACGCCGACGACCAGCCAGATGCTGCGCCGCCACAGGAACGCCGCCCCCAGCATCACCCCGGCCTCGATCGCGATCGCCAGCCCGCTCCAGAGCGTCGCCCCCGGATTGGCCAGGTGCGCGGCGCCGAAGAACAACCCGGTGACCGCGACCGCGACCTTGCTGCCCCAGCGCTGCTCGATGGCCTGCAGAGCCACTCCGCGGAACATCAGCTCCTCGGTCACTGCCGCCCCCGCCTGGACCGCCACCACCGAGGCCACGGTCGACAGCACGCCATGGTGCGCCCAGGAGAACGAGTACCCACCGAACGCCGTGATCAGGGCCGCGGCAGCCGCAATGAACCCGAGCCCGATCGCGCTGCCCAGCAGCGCGTGCCGCGCGGCGCCACGCATGGCGATCTCCGGGGTGGCCCGCCGCGCCAGGCGGCGCATCACCACCCAGTACACCCCCACCGCGGCGACCGCACCCAGTACCGGCACCGGGCCCGGCCCGGTGCCGGTCGCACCCGCGACCAGACCCACACCCAGCAGTCCGGCCAGCGCCCAACTCAGCGGGGAGTGCACGGCCCGCTTCAGGCGCCCGTCACCGCGGCCGGATCGCACCGACCCGTCATCGAGGTCTGTGTCGCGGCGAATATCCGTCGTGCCCATCGATAGCCTCCCTGGCCTTCCGATCGCCCCAGCGGCGACCTGGCACCAACGCTAGGAATTCGGCCGCAATAACGAATCACCTGTCAGCGGACGATTCCGGTAGCTCTTACGGGGGATGCGCGGCGGTGATCGCACGTTGTCGGCGATCACGTTTTCCGTGATCGTCCACATCGTCTGCGGCCTTGGTGTTGTCCTCGAAGGACGAGTGTGGGATCGACCCGAGAGGGGGCGGCCTCTCTTCTAGGAGTACTGAATAGGTGTTGATGATGCTCTCTTCCGCCGCGTCGGCCAGGACGATCCACGCCCGGCACTTGGCGGCATCCATCCCGTGAACGCGTCGCGCAGGTCGACGGGGATGCCGTCGGCGAGGCTCGCCGCGAGCCTCAGTACTCTCCGTTCGCCTCCGCTGCAGGGAAAGCCGCCGCCGTCGAGGGCTGCTATAGCGGCCGGCCAGTCGATCACCGCCATCGTGGTGGCGCCGTCGGTGATGCTGGTCCCGACGTCCACGTAGCCCTCGCGCAGGTCCTTCCGGCATAGCCAGGATGCGTGCCCGATGAGGAACTCGGCAGCGGCCTCGGCCGGATAAAAGCCGGCGGCGCAGGCCCGGAGAGCGGCGGCCAGGGACGGGTCGTCAGGCTGGGGCATCCCGTTGCTCATCGGGCTCCTTCGGGGTCGTTCGCCGGGGCGAGGCCGGCGGCGCGTGCAGCGAGGTAGTCGGCCCAGTCGCGGCGGGCGTAGGCGACCCAGCGGAGCGCGGTGTGGCGGTGCATCCCGGTCAGGTCGGCGAGTATCGGGCTGGGGAGGTCGGCAGCGAGCGCGGCGAGGGCCGAGTTCCGGCCGGCACGCACCGAGATGCCGTGGCGGCCGAGCTTCTGCGTCATGCCGTGCGTCGAAATCGGCTTACCCGGGACCATGCCCGGGAAGAGCCATCGTGGTCCCGGGCTGCTCCGGGAGAGCTGGGGGCGGGGGTCGGGCTGCTCGGCGAGGTGCCGGAGGATGGCGGCCAGTCGCGGGGGCAGCAGGACGGGGTGACGGCCCAGGACCAGGCGGTCGTGTTTTCCGCCGGGCTTGAGGTGGTCAGGCGTCAGGTGGCAGAGCCGTTCGGCGGACGGCCCGAACAGCAGCGTGATCGCGCCGCCGGCCCGGACGTCGATCGGCATGGTGTCGTCGGTGAGGCAGCGCTGGAGGAGCTGCCAGCGGTCGTCTTCGCCGAGCAGGGCCTTCGGTTCCTGGCGCGGGATGGCGGGGACGGCAAGGCTCTGGGTGAGGCGGCGGCTGGCGGTCCAGGTCAGGAAGTAGCGGATCAGGTAGCGGCGCTGGCTGCCGGCTCCGGCGATCCAGTCGTCGATGTGCTCCTGGGCGAGGTCGGCGAGGATGATGCCGCGCTCGTCGGCCCAGGCCAGGAACTCCAGGGCGACGCTCAGCCTGCGCCGCAGGTCGCGGTCGGCGGAAGCGGGGTAGCGGCGGCGGGCCGCCCGCTGGCGGGCGCGGCGCAGCAGGAACCAGTGCAGGAAGGGGCGCGCGAGGCTGGCGTGCGCGGCGGGCTTGCCCGCGAGCTCGTGCTCGAGCCATCCGGGGATCCGCTCGATGTCCTCGTTGCGCTCGTCCAGGACGCCGGTGTGGACGAGGACCTGGCGGATGTAGCGCTGGTTCCGGGTCCGGGGCAGCTCGTCCAGCAGCTCGTGGCTGAGCGTGCGGCCCTCGGCCGCGAGCCGGGCGAGGAGCCTGGTATTCGGGCTCTCCTTGATCCACTGGATGGGCCGGAAACGGCGAGGGGGCCGCCGCCAGGGCGGCGGCGAGCGGCTCCAGCTGCGGGGAGATCGCGCCGCCGGGTCCGGCCAGCAGGCCAGCGACCCGTTCGGCGAGCACGCAGTGAGCGCACCGGCCCCGGCTGTGGGGGTTGCCGTGCCGCCCGCACTGGCTGCAGGTGTAGTCGGCGGCATGGCCGGCGCAGGGCCCGCAGACCCCGGCACCGTCGTCGTCCCGCGCGATCAGCGGTTGGACCGCGCCGCACCGGGAGCATTCCGACGGCGACCGGAGCACGGCGGTGTAGCAGCTCTGGCAAACCGGCCCCAGCGGCCACCGGGTGGTGATCGGCTTGGTCCGGCCGCAGCGCGCGCACGGTTCTCCTGCCCGGCTGCGCTGGTAGCAGGTGCCGCAGACCGGGCGGCCGTCCTGATTCTTGCAGGGGCGGACCTGGCCGCACGAAGAGCAGGTCATCTCGGGGCCTCGGTAGCAGCCGTCGCACAGGTCCAGCTCTCCGTCGCGCGCGTTGCGGGCGATGCGCTTGAGCTGCCCGCACCGGCCGCATAGCCGCCGCGGGCGGTGCTGCCGGGTGTAGCACAGGTGGCAGTACGCGCCGTCATCGTCGATGAGGGCCGCAGGCGCGGTCTTCCCGCAGGACACGCAGGTGTGCAGCGGGCGCTTCCAGCACTTAATGCACAGCCCCCGGCCGTCGTCCTGCCGCACGACCAGATGGCGGAGCTCCCCGCACCCGGCGCACTCCTCGAACGTGGCGGGGTCCTGGCGGTAGCAGGAACTGCAGATCGGCCCCTCGGGGCGGCGGGCTGAAAGGCGCTGGCCGCCGCGGTGGCAGTGAGCGCAGGTGATGAGGCGCGTCTTGGCGTCGCACGTGCCGCAGATCCGCCCCTCCGGGCAGCGGGGCCAGCGGCCAGACCGGGTCTCGGTAGCGGCCGTTGAGGTGGGCGTGCATCGCGCAGGCAAGGTGCGGCAGGACAACGGGGCGGCCGGGCCAGGCATCGGCAGGAGGTAGGGGTCGAGGTCCGGTGCGGTGGTCATCTGTCGAGGTTCCCGGTGAGCAGGTGGGTGACGATCTCTCTGTCGGCGCTGGTGACACGGGCCAGGCCGTGCGCCCACGGTCCGTCGCCGACCTGATCTCTGAGGTCTTCCAGGCGTTCGCAGGCGTCGCGCCAGTCCGCCGCCCAGGCAGCGGGCGGCAGGACGGAGCGCAGGCTGCCCAGCGCCTCGTGCAGGTGCGCGAGGCGGGGGTGGTGGCCAGGGTGGACCCTCGCGTTCGGGCAGGCCAGGTAGGCCAGGCAGGCCAGGAACGAGGCACCGCAGCCGCCGTCCGGTGACGGCCAGGGGCTGTCGCCGGGGCCGGAGCAGTCCGCGGTCGCGGTCTCAGCGTCCCCGGGGGCGGGCTGGTCCCGGAGCTGGGCGGCCAGGACCGCCTTGCCGGCGTGCCCGGCGGCGTCCTCCGCGCCGGACGCGATCACCTCGGCCGCCCGTGCCTGGACCTGCTCGTCGGGCAGGACGTAGCGGCGGTCATGGGTGTCCCGGGAATGCTGGGCCGGCTCGCGCCGGTCAAGCGCGATCACCGTGCGGCGCCCCCGCCTGAACGGGCTCCCGCTCAGTCCCTTGGCCTGCGCCCAGTTCGCCGCGTTGACGCTGCTGACGCCGAGGCAGAACAGGCCGACCGGCGGGCGGCGGTCCAGGTCCGTCCGCAGCTGGCCGGGCCTGGCGGTCCGCCAGGCGATCAGGCGGTCGGTGCCGGGGGCGAGTTCCTCGACGACAGCGCGGGCGAAGCGCGTGGCCTGCAGGGCGTGGGTGATCAGCCGCCCGGGCGAGCCGGCGCCGTCGTCGGTGACGTTGCGGGTCTCGTGGTGGCGGCCCGGGCCGCGGCGGGGCTTGCCCAGCGGGACGCGGTAAGTCGGGCGGCCGTCGTCGCCCTGGTCGGGTTCCGCGCGAGGGGCTTCCAGGGTGTCGATCACCGACAGGTTCCACCCGAACTCCGCCAGCAGCAAGACGCCCAGCGCGGTCGCCTCTTCCCCGGTCAGGAACAGCCGCTGCCAGGTCGCGGCGCCGGACTGGCCGCCGAACGCGCTGATGTACTTGTTCTTGACGCGTCCCGTGCGGTGGTACCTGGGCAGGTCGCCTGTGCGGGCCAGGACGTCCAGTCCCTCGCCGAGGGCCGAGTCCCTGGTGCCCTCGACGAATTCCCCTTCCCGCCACCGTTGCAGGTGCAGCGCGTTGTCGCTGATGCGCCGCAGCGCGGCCCGGAACTGACGGCGCGCGACCCCGGTGAACTGGTCGAACTCCGCCTCGGTGTAGGACTGGACCTTGGCCGGGGGGATCTTGCGGCGGCGGGCCAGCTCGTCGGCGACCGGCCCGGCCTGCAGCCGGGCGTCGTCGCGCAGCAGGCCGCTGACGGTCCGCCAGGTTCTGTGGCCGGTAGGGGCCGCCGGAAGGCTTGCCCGCCATTGCCTCACCAGGGCCGGGGTGAGCTCGTCCAGGTCGCGGGGCGGCCGCGGCTGGCGGGCCAGGAACTCCGTGAACTGCCGCACGAAATGCCACGCCGCCATGGACGTGGCGTGCACGGCCCAGCGGCCCGGCGTGCACCGGGCCGCGAACAGGGCCGCCAGCGAGTGCTGCATCGGCCCGGCGGCCGGCAGCTCCGAGAAGTCGTACTCCCGGACACGGCCTTCGCGGTTGTGGTGCCGCACGACCACGGTGCCCCGCTCACCGTCGGCCAGGTACTCGGGCCGGGCGTGGCCGCCCGCGGGCAGCGAGGCCCGGTGCCCCGGCCCGCTCACCAGGCCGCCCCGGACAGCGCCGAACCGATATCGCCGGCATCGCCGGCGTCCTGGATGCTCCCCGACTCCCGTGCCAGCCGGGCGAAGACCTCGTCCAGCTCGGGCATCGGGGCGGCGGCCGGGCCGTCCGCGCCGGCCAGCATCGACCGCAGGTTCAGGTCGGCGACGGGCGCGAGGTACCACTCGACGGTCGTCTGCCGGGAAGCGTGGCCCAGCAGTTGCTGGACCATGAACCACGGGTCGCCGTAGAGCTGGGCGAAGTCGCGGCGTTCCTCCGCGTTCAGCCCGTAGCGCAGGTCCGTCAGCGTGTTCAGCACGATCAGCATGTAGAGCGCGAACGAGTGTCGGGCGGAATGCGGCGTGGCGTAGGGTGCGAGCACCTGGTGCGGGTCCAGGCCGACCCGGCCCGGCGGGACCAGGGTCCGCTCGCAGCGCTGGTTGGCCGCCCGGAACACCCCCTCCCAGGAGTGCACCGCGAACGGCATGCCCCGCTCGCTCAGCCACAGCCACAAGGGCTCGAGGCCGTGCAGGCCCTCGGTGAACAGCAGCATCCGCTCGCCCGTCGTCAGCTCGCGCAGCGGCAGCTCCCCGGCGGTCCCGTCCTGCTCGCGCCAGCGGACCACGGGCTTCGCCCGGCGGGTGACCCCGGTGACCACCCGCAGCCCGGGTATCCGCTCGTAAAGCCCCTTGCGCTGGGCGTTCCGCACCGCGTGCGCCCGCGAAGAGTCGGCGTAGGCCTCGATCTGCCCGACCGCGTCCGCCGCGACGTAGAACGTGCGGTCCTTCTTCGACCGCGTCGGCCCCGCCGACACCTTGCCGCGGTAGTAGCGGCCCCCGTCCAGCCGCGACGACGGCACCTCGAACGTCAGCAGCGACCCGCCCTCGGCCCGGCGCAGCCCCGAGGAAACCAGCAGCCTCGCGAACGCGACGTTGCGGTCCTCAAGCCGCCCGCCCCATCCCGGCTCCGGCACCCCGTCGCGGCCGTGGCCGCGCAGCCCCACGTCGATCCACTTCCGCCAGGTCCGCGGCGTCAGCCAGTGCACGTCGGACCGCCGGGCGTCCTTGGCGCGGGCCGCCGCCGCCGTCACCATGTCCCCGTTCCTGGCGCGCACCTGCTTCATCGCGACCGGGTTCCGCGCCACGTGGCCGTTCCTGGCCGCCCACTGGTAAAGGCTGGTGAACGCCGCGAGCTCCCGGTCCCACTTCGCCCCGCCGATGCGGTCCGGGTTCTCCCGGGCGAACCGCCGCCAGTGCTCGTAGTCCTCCAGGTCCCGCTCCACCGCGTCAGCCCACGACCTTCCCCGGTCCCACAGGAACGTCAGCAGCAGCCTGATGTCCGTGGCGTAGTTTCGCCGCGTCTCCGCCGTGCACCGCCGGAACGGGGCCGACTGCGCGTACAGGCTCAGCAGCGGGTCGACCCGGTAATCCGGCGACAGGAAAACCGGGTCGCCGGCCCGGACACCGACCGTGTCCTCCCGTGCCGGGAGATCCTCCCACCCAGCCAGCACCCGCCTCCGGACTCCCGCCCGGACCGCATCCCGCGGCACCCAGAACACCCGCCACACAGCCGCCTCCAGTCTCGTCACCATCAGCGGCAACACGGCTATTTAATAGGGAAGTGGCGGATCTCGATCCAGGTGATGCCGTGTGTCGTGAGGCCGGTCTTGGCGTCGGGCAGGGCCAGGACTGGCCGCAGCGCCTCGGCGGTGGCTGGCCGGTTGGCTTACGGTGATGTTGTTGAGGCCGAGCAGGGTGCAGGCGGCGAGCCAGGCGAAGATGGGGTTGCGCGATTCCAGCGGGTGCAGCCGCGCGAGGGCCTTAGCCCACGCCTGAGGGGAAATCGTGCCGGGCCGGCGGCTCAAGCTGGGCCGGTGGCTCGTCCCCAGGCGCTGATCACTTCATCCGGCCCCCACAGCAAGCCGACTGCCTTGGCGTTGAGATCGGGTGCGATTCCGGACAGGGAGACCACGACAAGTCCTGTATCGCCCAGAGTGAATCCAGGTACCTGGGGAGCAGAGCGGGTGAGGTCCGCCAGGTCATGGCGGTCAAAAGGGGACGACAGCCACTTGACTGAGCCGACGAACGAGATGTTCCGGG
>Ga0307373_10007860_pt1 | contig 16467 bp, 12 predicted proteins | sample OX2MG_FD_202534 | JGI IMG/M metagenome (GOLD analysis project Ga0307373, IMG submission 202534) | Soil microbial communities from Risofladan, Vaasa, Finland - OX-2 | ecosystem: Environmental > Terrestrial > Soil > Coastal area > Acid sulfate soil | place: Finland: Risofladan, Vaasa | collected... | reverse complement strand
CACTTTGTTCGATTTCCATGTCCGACCTATTGAACATCACTTTGACGAGGAAGGCTGGGCTCACCGTTCGCTGAATATGTCACGCGGTCACCCTGAAGGCTCGCGTACGCGATACGAGCTCTCTCACTATCGGGCCCTTCGATGCGCCACTGGTCGCCATCCTGCACGAGCGACATCTGGCTACGATTCCTCCACCACCGGTTTACTTCCGCCGGCAGCGTTATCCACACCTTCTTCTCGGCTCTCAATCGAGCCAGGTGAGCCAGCAAATCCAGGTAGACGCTTTGGGCGCGCTTCTTAATGAGGTAGTCTGGATGGGTTATGAAGCTGACCAAACCGTTTCTTTTCATGATGAGCTCGATCTGCTGTTTCCACAGATTGATCGAGTAGTCTCCGAGAATATGAAAAAGGGAGTAGTCCTGGATCGTTGTCAGAGGCAGCTCGAGGATTTTGCCGATGAAATACGGCATGACCGTGCAGCAGCCGCCACGCTGAGGCTCGAGATGGGCTACGTTCGGAACCGACATGTCATAGGAAAACTCGAAAGCATCGTACCAATCTTGGTTGCGATACATAGCGCCGGACCGAAATCCCTCTGCACGGAACTCTTTCACGTATTGGTTAATCTCCTTTGCATGCCGGAGGAATTCGGTCTTTTCGCGAAACAGGCAGCCATCATGGTTTAAGTCGTGCACATTGATTTCAAAGCCCCTCTCGCGAAAGCTATCGAGGAATCCATTTCGCGTTTCGTATCGCGATTCGGGTACGATCTGAAAAGCAGACTTGAAGGAGAAGCGATCATCCAAATCCATCAATGCGTTACAGAACTTTCGTCCCGCCGCATCCTCCACGTCGTGAGTCATCATCGCACAGCTCGGAGCGCCGTTGGGCCAGAACCAAATGAAAGGAACACTCGTAATCCGCTGGCTCTTCATCACGAGAGCCAGGACACTCTCCATTAAGGTATCCACTGTGAAGTCCACTGGCCAACGGGGAAATTTGATCTTTTCCCACCCGCTGAGACGAGCGCGCTGGAGGTGTTTGCGAACTGGCACCGGGAGAAACGGACGCAAGAAGTAGTAAACTCGCCTCGCCGTGCTGCTAGTGATCACGTCTAACGTGGGCCCGGATTTCGATGAGTATCGCTCATACCGGAGATTGTTCACGACCTCGGTGAAATCGAAAGGCAAGTCGAGCCGCCCTTGTTCAAAGCAAATGTCGTGCAATGCTTCTATCGTGTGTTGTTGCGACGCATCTCGCGATGGTGAGCCCCTGGCACATCGGCCATAACAAGTGATCGCTTGTCCGAACTGAAAGAAGCCTGTTTCGTTGGATGAATCGCCATTGATCCCCAGTTCAGCAAACTGTTCCGGGCAGCGGAAATAATCGAGCAGTGTCGTATTCATACAAAGTAGCCGCGACTCATTCTGCCGAGCAGGTGTGCCAATGCCTTGAACATTGTGCCCTGCCCCCAATGGAACATAGGTGTCTTCACTTTCTTCCATCCCAGATCTCGGTAGTAAAAATGACCGTCCTTTGCTTGCATATTGTCAATAGTCCACCGGGCAACATTTTGAGCCAACTCGAGAGTTCCGGGCTCATAGTCCGAGAGAAATGCCAGTGTGTCAATGGCTTGCGCAGCACATTGAATGTCAATTGGCCACAGTTTATTGTTGTAGTACTTCGGACGCCCGTCTCGCTCGAAGAAATGCACCCTGAAATACTGAAAACCACGTTGAAGGTTCGGTTCAAACTCCGTATCTCCAGTGCTATCGATATAGCGCTTCAAGCAATCTAAGTTGTAACCTGTGTGAAAATTGTCGATCCAGTGATGCTTTGGCGCCTCTCCATAGAACCATGCGCCATCTCCATCTTGGCGGGCACAGCTGTAGATCATGGCGTCTCTCGCCAACGCAAGGTCCCTATGGTTCTTGGTATAGACTGCAACCCGCGCGAGCAAAGCCGCGCCCAACATGTTTGAGTTGTGAATCGAACTCTGCGTAGAGGGCACGTAGCTAAGGCAAGTTCCGCGACCCGTCTGCTCGCGCGGTAGATTCCTTACCCAATCCGCTACGCTGGCTGCCACGTTTAAGTACTCGGGATTGTGCAGAACTTCATAGGCTTCCAAGAAGGCCAAGCCAATCAGACTACTCCACACAATTGTAGGTGTATGCCTGGGTATGGTGCCACTCCGAGTTGAAAATGAAAAGTGATTGCCCCAGCAGTATTCACGGTAAGCCGACGACCGGTTCTGAATCAGCCAATCAAAACAAGCCTCAGCGCGGCCTTTGTCGGCTTCCGCTCGTGTCAATGCATACATTTTCACATATCCCCAACCCATGTATCCCATTCCCTTCGTCGAGGTATGCGGCCTGATACCGATCCAAGGCCTTATGTGGAAGGGTACGCGGAGTACAGTGGCTGTTAGAAGTCGTCGCAGGAAATGGGTGTTAAAGGTGAAGTGGTGAAGAAAAGAAAGGTCTCCATCGCCAGGATCGTAAGCCTTGTAATCACGTTCCTCGACCCAATTCGTGACTCTCTTAACGCTATTCTGCAGTGCTTCCCTACAGTCCCATCGATTACTAACCATAATGTATCTCCGTATTAATCCTTAAGAATGACCGTTGCGATGGTCCGTCTCGTATCGACGAGCCAACACAGACCCTGGGGGGGAGCAATAATCGTCAGCAGACCGTAAAGACCTCAAATTGTCTGGCTGCCTTATCGGAAAAGGCTTCAGCTTTTGTTTCTGCTTCTCCTTCTATCAGCTCTGATCAAAGCACGTCAGTCGCCGGAGCAAAGCTACATATTCTTTCTTCTGGCCGATCCAAGAAAATCGCTCGCGCAGAGCTAAGGATCGTTCCCGATAACGGAGAAGAATCTCGGGATTGTCAATGAGTCGATTCAGCACAGCGCTTAGGGAGTCGGGGTCGTTTGGTTCGAAGAAGATGCAGTCCTCAAGACTGAAGTAATGGGAGATAGCCTTATTCCGCACGGTTACGACTGGCAGTCCCAATGATATGTATTCAAGCAATTTCAAAGGCAGCGCATGATTTGTTGCGGAAGAAATCTCGAGGGGTACAATCCCGACATTACAGTCTTCGATCCGCGCCGATATGGAATGCGCCGGATAGCTATGATTGTCAAAATTTACAGTGCGACCCACGTTAGAAGATTGAATTATCCTTTTTAGTTCCTGACTAAAGTCTCCTTCCCCTATGATTTTCACAGAGATTCGATCCTTGCGATGAACCTTCGTGAGAGCGGTTATCAACATCCTGAGCCCCGAACGCTCAAGGATGCTTCCATGGTACACAAACCGTATCCGGCCCTCGATGCTAAACGATTTTCTAAGTGGAAATAGCTCGTCATCAGCGAAATTGGCAATCACCTTGATCGAATCGGGACTTAGACCATGTTTGACTAGGATACCCTCCTTGACTGGATCGTGTACCGTGATGATCTGATCGCAATATGCTGCGCTAAGCCGTTCCTGCCAGAGCAGCAAGTGGTAGTAGAATCCATTCTCAATCCTCTTGAATTTCGAGACAAATGTATTGGGCATAGGGTCGTGAATATCTAAGATGATCTTTGCTCCGAATAATTTGGGGATGATTGTGGTGAAAACTAAAAAATCCGGCATGTTATTAACATGGACCGCGCTGAACCGTCGCCTGAGGAACAGAGAAGTGGTCTTCACAAGACACCGTAGAAAGAATTCCCCGTATTCAACGAGGTATCTGACGGGCGTGCTGCCTCGATACTTAGCCTGATTCAACCGAATCAAGTGCACACCACGAATCATTTCCGTCGGTGCATCACCTTTCTTCCGCAATGCCAGAAAGTCCACGCCAAATCCCGCCTCAACGGCTGCTTCGGCTTCCCGGATGACCCGTGGGTCTGACTCATAATGGGTAAATGCCATCATGAGGATTGTTTTCTGTAGTCGAGGGCGGCTAGTCACTGAAAATCCTAGATTTTAACGTCTTGATAAGCTTCTTGAAGTCTGCCGCTAAGCCGGGATGGGCTAGAACGTTTTCGGGGTGGATCAGCAAAACGACGTCTCGGTATCGGGCGCGGTCCACCAGCCAGTCTATAGTGAACTTCTTCGTATCTCTCCAGGACGGTTCGAGCCAAAATGCCGAAGGGAATACCAGAAGACCGTCACCGGCCTTCCTAGTTTCAAGAGACGGGTCCTGCAGATTGCCTAGAAACAATCGCATGGATACCCTTTGGGCCCACTCGATATACCTGTCTGGTTCGTACGGAGGGTGATGGTGGAGTCCATACCTGGCACCGCCCGAACCATGCTTTGATAGAGCTAGCACTTCCTTTCGGAGGTGGTGCTCAATAATCCGCCTCTCTTCCAGGAAAGTGGCGAACGAACGAGAATTTTCCAAGTGCAACCCGATCTCATGACAACCTGCGTCCAGCAATTCAAGGATCGGCTTCGAAGGAAGCGTACAACGACGAAAGAAGACATATGCTCGTGCTTTTTCTTCGTTTAACCAGGTTAGAATTGTCTGCAACTCAGAAAGAAACCCAAATCTAAGCATCTTTGGAAAATAGAGATCTGAACTCAGCCTGCTTAGAAAATGACGCAGAATCGGCCCCCGGCCGTAAGGTCGGTCAACGTCAATTCGGATGATGAGGGCCATCAGGTTTTGGTGTTGTTCCCGTTCCGAATGCCGAAATAGTGGTCTACGTGTCCCCGCTTTTTGAGACACTCGCTGGGTTGGATCCGGGAAGGTCTGACCCGACCCCCTTCTTGAGACATTCTCTGAGTTGAATTCGGGAGCCGCCGTTTCTTCTGGGGACAGAGCAGAGGAGTTGCTTGGCCATACTGGCGAACTCGTCCGGCGTTCGATCGGCCAGCGCACTGTGCGGACGCCGTTGGTTGTAGTCGTTTCTGCATGTGCCGAATTTCCGCCGTGCGTCAGCCAGGTCGAGAAAAATTTCCGCGTTCAGGTATTCATCGCGCAGCCGGCCATTGAAACTTTCGACGTAGCCATTCTCGACGGCTTTCCCAGGACGAATGAAGTTCAGTTTCACTCCCGCCTGATGCGCCCAAGTTCCATTGCCCTGCCCGTGAATTCGGCACCGTCCGAAGTGATCAGGAATGTTCACGAAAAATGGAGCGGAGCACTTCAGGTTTGGATCGCAGAACGGCCGGGCATTTGCGCCGGAACTCCTCTTACGACGGGCAGAATACCCTGTCTGTCCGCGATGTCTATTGGCAGGCTACATCTACTACCTGTCCCAAACCAGTACTCGCGACCAGTAGCCCTCCACCCTACATTCATTCGACAATTCTTTCAGTGTATGTGCGGCCAATCGGCGATGGAGTCAGACCCACGACGGCTGCACGGCCAATTGCTGTTTCAGACCAGCGTCATAGAATTTAAAGAGATAAGAGATCTAAACAGGATAAAATAGTGCCCATGCAGTCAAAGATATTTTTCCTGATCGCGCCTTGCCGTACCTCTTCGGGTGCCCGATTGTGGTCTGGAGTCATCAATTCATCGCCCGCTGGGGTCGGATAATAATGATGAAGCGAGTTCTTTGTACAGTCCTAGCTCTAGTTCCATTACTTAGCTCAGCAGCGGCTCACGCGGCGTGCTCTGGGAGCGGCATCGCGTGGTTGTGTCCAGCGGGTGCATCAATTTCCGATGTTCAAGCCGCAATAAACAGCGCCAGCGATGGCGCAGTCATCACCTTTGCGGCGGGGTCATACACATGGGGAAGCGAGGCTTCGTTCTCTAATTCGGCTGGGGCAACCCTGGCGTGCACAAGCGTTGGCGCGTGTACCGTCAGCGTGACGGCAGGTGCTGTTTTAGGCATCACCAGCCTTTCTGCGGGAACAAACTCGAAACTCTATCGCATTTCCGGCTTCACTTTCAACCAGTCCACCAACCATTTTGTGCTTTGGTTCGGCAGTAACTGCCCCTGTACAGGCGACAACGTCTACACGCAAATCAGAATTGACCATAACACGTTCAATTTAGCAGCCGGTTCGGTCGCGGTATTTTTTGGCGAAAATAGCACAATCAGCAGTTTTTACGGGGTCATAGACCACAACACGGTTTCGTCTGCGAGTAGTGTTTCGCTTCTGAACATGATCGGAGCGACGAACAACTCTCCGCCACCTTCACCCCTCGGAACAGCGAACAATATGTTCGTGGAGAATAACACAATCACGATCACAACCATGACGAACGCGGGAGATAGCTGTATGGACGTTTGGGGCGGCCATGCCATCGTATGGAGGCACAACACCAGTCTCAATTGCCTTATTGCCGCGCACGGCGTAACCCACTCCGGAGGCCCACAGAACATCGAACTCTACGACAATTCCCTGAGTGTCAATTCCGGGTCGGTTGGACAAAGCGAACAGGACGGCTACCGGCTTTTTCATCACCAAGGGTCTGGAGAATTCATCGCTTTTAATAACTCGTTTACGGCCTACAGCGGGAAGAACAGCGAAGTAATCTCGATGCTTCACTACTGTGATTATGTGAACTGCATCGACAGTTCACCGGGTGCCACCCAGTGTAATGGCACCGAAGCAAGGGATGGCAACCGGCTCCCAATGACCACTAACAGAGGCTATCCCTGCTGGCGGCAACCGGGGCGGGACTTCGCGGGCAATTACGTTCCGATGTACGTTTGGAACAATTATTGGTCAGATACGCTGGCCCAAATTCCCCTGGTGGCACCGGATGAGGGAGGTTCTCCAGACTATTACTCCAATCACATGCAGGCGAACAGAGAGTGGTACAACGCGGTCTCGGCTGCCGCGCAAACCAGCTCAAGTTCGCCGTTCAATGGTACGACTGGAATGGGCTTCGGCACGCTCGCCAATCGTCCGACGACCTGTACGACTAACGCCACAGAGAGCGGGGCAGGGGTAGGGTATTTTGCCACGGACGTTGGTGCGCAGGGAACGCTTTACACTTGCTCAAGCACTAATACTTGGACGGTTTTTTATACGCCCTATACCTATCCTCATCCTCTGGTTACTGGGGGTCAAACTTCACCGCCAGCAGCACCGACCAAGCCCGCCGCAGTAGCTCACTGATACTCCACTTACTCTGGAAGAGGGGCTGGAGGTCAGCCCGGTCTATTCGGCGTGACGACCGGGGTCGTCGATCCGTATTTCTGAACGGCGTCGTGTGACCGCAACAACCAACCCCTGGCAACATCAACCGGGCGGGCAATGGTAATCTGCGGTCTCTCCGCGAATCCTAACCGTGAGGGAGAACCGTCGACACGTTCTGATCGACGGCAACGGCAAAGAGCAATTCTGCTCCAGACTCGAGCGACGGGAGCGATTCAGTCAACAGAAATATCGCCCGGATCGTTCTCCGCTGTTGCGTCGCCTCTCTCGCGTTCATCACGAGCCCGCCCGAAGCGCTTCGTAGGCTTGTAGAACTGGCAAAATTCGGGCGCCCGAATTCATGGCATATCGCACAATCTCCTCAAAGAAACCTGGAGTGCATCCCCAGGGGGTCGGATCGTTGCAGATGTCGTGAGTCGCAAAAATGAGCCACCCTCGAGCTCGCTGATTTTCATCAATGAGACCTTTTACCATTTCAGGATTATCTCTGCTTTTCTCCAGAAAAAAGGCAGCGAGATAATTGAGATCGGCGTTCCCGGCATTGAAAACCTGCCCTCCGCACCTGCAGCAGGAGAAGTACTTCGCTACTCTCCGCTTTGTCCGCACTCGCGGCACGCTTATGGGGTAGGACAAGGTTTTAAAAGTAGCCTGGGGGACGAGCTTGCTGAGCACTTGCCGATTCTGAATGACCGCATCTTCGAACACCCTCGATTGTGTATCCCCAGCATGGCAGTGGCTAAATGTGTGGCATCCCAGCTCATGACCTTGTTCAAGCAGCAGCTTCAAATCTTCAAGCAAGAACATTGATCCGGCCGGGCCCTGGCTCCCCATAAGACCCAGGGATGCATAATAGGTTCCTGCCAATCCATGAGATTGTAGGATGGCTCCGCCGATCCGTAGGGCTGACCGAGGAAAATCGTCGAAAGTGAAAGAAATAAAAGGAGTTTGAGTAACGATCGGAAATGGCCGCCGAGCGCAATAGCGAGCAGTAATCCGTTGATAGCGACCTCGATACTTCGCTATGAGGGGTGCAGCGGCGGAGCTCAATGTCTTCATTCTCGTACTTCGTGAGGTGCCTTCCCCCACGGATACGCCGGAGTGTTCCCCGGGACGTGCCTTCTTGTTCTTCCGAGTCTAAGACTCTCTTTCAAGAGTCCGCGCATTTCCCAGTTTTCCCAGTGCTGCGCCAACCGCCGATGTACGTGACTTGTCTGCGCCCGCCAGGAACCTTCCAGTAAATGAATGCCGAAATCACCAAAACGATTCCAATTCCCTACGTCGCAGACATCCTCGGGAAACAGAACTGTTACCGTTTTGGCCAGCTCGGCATTCTCGGCGAAAGTTCGAGAAATTAATCCAGGGCCGGTTGTGTTCAAGATCAAGTATTCGGCTCTGAGTAAGGGCGGGAACCCTCGCATCATGGGCTTAACCCAGCTTCGATCACTTTTGGCTTTCACACAGTTCTCAATGATAGCTTCCAGGAAGGGATGCCCGGCTGCGGCCCCGAAAGCGTAGTTTCCTATCTCCCAATCCATCTTGTAACGGGTGCGCAGGTAATGGCTGAGCGTCAGGCTCTCGAATGGGAACACGCAACCGGACTCCAAAAGATCCGAGAGGCCGCAACCCAGCATAACATCCAGATCAAAGTAAAATCCGCCGTAGCGATAGACCGCTAAATACCGGAAGAAATCGTAGCGCTGAATGGCAAACTGAAACGAATCAAACGCTGCGCGGTATTGGGGGAACTCCCGGTCGATAAACGCTTGTACATCTCCGTCGTCAAAAAACAGATATTCGTAATCTGGATTTAGCAGTCTGATATTCGCCATCATAGCCCGGTTAGGCAGGGGCTGTCTGACATACTTGCCAGTCTGAATGATTCGCTTTGGAATTCGATAAAGCACTAATGTCTTTATGCCCTTCTTAGTGGAAACCCATTCCCACATTCGCTGTAGAAGCCCAGACTGTTACTCGATCCTCGGCGCCCTTCCATACAATCGACGCACATTTCGATCCTACTGTGCAAGCCTAAGATTAGGAGCATCCGGAAAAAATTCGAAGTTCGCCTCGTCATAAGAGCAGTGCAGCGTATAGCCGCAGGAGCGCAGAAAAACGATGATCTCGGCCGAACTCGTTCCCATGGATTTGAGCAGCCGGTCGTCGAGTTCTACGAGCAGGACGGGATGAAAAAGTGCGAGTGTTTCCTGAGCTCCTTTAAGCACTTGAAACTCCGCACCTTCCACGTCAATTTTCACTACATCCACCTGCGAAACACCCGTTTCCCTTATGATGGCATCCAGGGGCCTGCCCGGAACTCGATAGCGCTGCCCCGCTGCCCCATACAGCGATGCATTTGTCTTGGAAAGCGAGCTGCTTCCTGTATTCGATTGCGTCGCAGTAAATAAATCGAGTGTGGTTTCCGAGTCCGAACACGCGATCGGCTGAACGGTAACCACAGTCGCGCCACTCGCCTGAATGTTACCTCGCAGCGTGCGAACCGTCTCGGGATTTGGCTCGATCGCGATTACGTGCCCGCTTGGCCCCACAGCGGATGCTGCTTTCAGCAAGCAATATCCCTCATGTGCCCCGACATCGACGTAGGTTGCGCCGTCATTCAGGTGTCGTTGAATGGCGAGCCAACTGGCCTCGTCCCAGACTCCGGTTTCCAGTATAACCCGGGAAATGAGGTCCTCCGGGTCGAGGAGCATTCTCACTTGCGGGGCTACCTGCATCCACACAGGAACAAATGGTCTCAAGATCGGTCTGACAACTCTTCTTGGCAGGCCTCTGCCGCGATTGAACGGCCAGTATGCGTGCCAGTATCGTTGAAGAGAATAAAAGGCTTGCGTTTGCGCGGTCGCACTCGTCATCATTCTGATAGAAACCAAAATTATGGCGACGAAGAATATAGCAAGAGCTAAAAGCATTTCTTCATCCGTTACTCTTTGTAACTGGCTTCCTCTTCACGCTTCGTTCCTTGGTGATACACAGTCGTCGGCTATTTTGGTCAACGTGATTCGCTCTCGGCAACTGCTAACCGTCCTATCTCGTACAAGGACAAAACCGATGACGATCGTGAAGATGAATGCCGCATGAACGAAGTAGGCCAACAAGCGCGCCGACGCCAAACCGAGAGAACCCCATCGCAGCAGTAACGCGTTCGCTCCAACGAAGACCACTCCCCAGCCAACGTTCGAGGAGAAACTCAACCACATCCGGCCAGACGCCGCGAGATATTCTCCGACGGGAAATTCCAAACTCAGTATGCCGGCGGTGATCAAAACAGCGGCAAGGGTCGGCCAGTCTTGTCCGAAGCCTTTTCCGTAGCTCCTCATGATGTATGGGCTAGCGAGGCAGCCAAGCACCACGATGGGGAGAACGATCAACCCATTCAATTTGATAGACATCCAGAGGAGCTTGATCGAATTGGCACGGTCGCCAGCGCCGACTCGCTCAGAGAACATAGGCAAAGCGGCGCCGCCAATCATCATCGGTAGCATTAATGCCGCACTGAACCATTGGTTGGCGGCGCCAAACGCTCCCATCTCGCTGAGACCGTTTGGCCGACGGACAAGCATTGCGGCAGTAGCCCAGCCCACTACACTAATCACGATCTCGGTGAGCACGGCGGGAATTGAGAATTGCCACAATATTGGTAACTCAGCCAGGCATGACGAAAAGGAAATATCCACCCGGTGACGCCGCGCCTCGTGCCGTAACGCACGCAGGTTCAGAAGGCACCCGCACGCTTGCGCGAGGACCATCCCGCAAATAATGCCCGTCAATCCGAACAGAATCGCGCCCCCTACCACCAAGGGGAAGTTGAGTAACCCGGTGACAGAGTTGACACGAGCAATGCTCTTGAAGGCCTCAAATCCTATTAGCACGCCCAGCTGAGCCCCGTTTATTCCTCCGAGAACAAGAAGAGGGGTGCTGAGGCGGAGGTATCCCGTCAACTGCGGGGCTGCCAGTGTTCGTAGGCACAGCCATGGAGCTAAGAAGACCAATAGTGCCGCCAATCCCAAGCTGATGCCCCAGCATGTAATGCTGGACAGTGCGATGATTCTTCCAGCCTTGGCGGGATCCTTTCCACGCAGTTCGGCGACAAATTTTGCTGTTGTGGTGCTCATTCCAAACCCAGCCAGCGTCCCGAGCATTCCGACCGTGCTTTGAATGATACCTAATTCTCCATAAACCAGTTTTCCTACAAGGCGTGCCGCCAAGATGGCTGCCGCCAAGCCCAGTGCGCGGGAAGCCAGGGTTCCTACCACCGACCAGAAGGCACCGCGTAGCAGGCGTTCTCCATGAGGCGACGATTCTAGTTTAGTCCACAATCCCCGGAACGCATGAGGAGTCAGGGTCCGCAACGTAATTCGGAGGTCTTGAGCTTTCATCATGCGCCATGAAAAGGACTTCAACTAGCCACCTTGCGGAACCTAGCTTCGAGAGCGTAGGCGCTGCGTGGCTTCGAAGCACCGAAGGGAATCGTGGGGCCAACATCGAGGTCGGCCGGACTTTCTGAAACGGCGGCGTTCGGGACGCCGATTACCGAGAGAAGGAATAAAATCCATAACGGGTCCATCATCCTGAACCCTGCCTCAGTGAAGTTATAGGTTACCTGAGCGACAAAATACGCTAATCCCAGGCTACCTGCGACCGGCGCGCGACGGAACGTAGCAAATATTCTCCGGTAGCCCGTGAGGATTAATGCGGCTAGCAGAGCCACTCCAATCCATCCCAGGTTCAAGTAGATTTCAAGATAACCGTTGTGAGCCTCCTGAATCCCCTTGAACGCCCCACCATTGACGCTCCAAATCTCTTGGAGTCGCTCCCCGAGCCAGAAACTCTCGTAACCAGTTCCAATCAGCGGGTTGCCGGCCAGAGGAATAATTGCCTTCCAGATTGCAGTTCGGCCGGTAAGAGTGGGGTTCCGGCCCAGATCTTTGACAAGACCCCCGCCAGGATCGAAGAACAGGGCAAATAAGGAAAAACACACTGTGGCCGCCACGAGAAAGTGCACTATGGATGGCTTACGGGATAGCATCGGTCGATTAGCCAACACCATAACTACTCCCCCCATAAGAAAACAGGAAAAGGCCGTCATGGAATCGGACGTATGTAGAAGCCACAGTACCATCGCGAGAATAACGCCGTGAGCCATCAGCAGATGGGTTCTGCGTGGGACCTTTCGGTCTCGGCATGCCGCGAGAAAGCGCCACAAGGAACCGAGTCCGAAGACAAGGCAGATTATGCCGAGAGCGTTCTTCTGCGGCGTGACACCTGTGTATTCGACCGACCCTCCAATGCTGTAGGTTCTTCCGAGATTTGGATAATACCTTATGAATAGGACGGAGAGCGGGATCAGTAGAAAACTCGCTCGCCTGATCAATCTCCTAAGTGCCGCGGCGGGCTCCGAATCAGTTAACACGAGCAGGACCATCACCACGTCGCCAATACCCTTGGTCCAATGCTTAAAGGCCACAAAGGAGTACGCGGACCAGAGAACGCTAAAGGCGCAGTATGAGAAAAAGAGCAGGATCGGTCGAATCGTCCGGAATAACGGCGAGAGCCGTTGGCCTCTGCGGGCGAGGACGATCAACCCAAAGACCAGTAAGAACGTAAACACGTCCCGATCAACGGGACTTCCATCGAGATAGACTTGACTTGGGTCTATTGCCGAGAATGCACCCCCAAATCCCAACACGCCGAGCCACATCGACACCGGGCGAGAGCAGTTAATCAACAACCAAGCCACGGGAATCCATAAGGCCTTGGACGTCCGGGCCCCGGTGTCACGGTCCAGCGCAAAGAGGCCTACAATTCCAGCGACAAAGACTGAAGTGATAATCTGGGTGGTCATTTACCCGCCCTTGGCGGCCTTAGGTAGTGGACTGTGTGCGGATTCACTGCGGGTCGAGGAAGAGCCGGTGCGCGAGCTCCAACGTCAGGACCTTATGAATCGCGGTGGTGTAGTTCCGGTTTCCCGTCATATGGCCACGCACGATGGCCTCGACGCCACGCCGTTCCAGATAAGGCCGGGAAAGTGTCCGCTCATCCAACAGCATCTCCTGCACGTAATTTGACAGGGCGTCCCGGTACCAGACCCGAAAGTGGTAGAACTTATGTCTGCCGAGAAAGAGGCGTTCGACGTGGAATGGCGAGAGCAGATGATCGATGCGGGCCGCCCATTGAGGCATACCATAGTCGAAGGCGTATTCGGCCTTGGACGTAAACTCTAACAGGCGTCGTGAGACTTCGACCGCTACCCGTCCGCGGTTCCCGGCGAGACCACGATCGGTCCGGACCTTCAGCAAACTTGCATCGCCGTCGGCTATTAACCGCAGGCAGACATCATTGTTTGCATAAGCAGATTCAGGCGCTCGAAAAACTGTCCGCACGAAGTTGTTGTCAAGATACGGGGACCTCACGGAGACTTGGCTTTCCTCTAGGGCAAGCAGGCCGTAGTGGTGCCAAGGAGCCTGTCGGAATACGGCGAAAGAAAGGGGATGGGTGTGAAGTTGGGTAGCATAGGTGTTTCCGGCCGCCTGGATCTCGGTGAGAAACTCCGGTGCGAACAAGCCCGGGGCAGGTGATATAGGTTTAAAAGCTCGGACGCGGCGGAGCACCTCGCCACCGTAATTCCCCGTCATTCGGACCGGAGCGATTTCCCTGGCCCGCTCATTCACGTAAAGATCCGGAGAGTGGCTGACATCGATGCAGCCGTCGGTGAGGTAGACGGCCCGCTCGGCGTAACGCGGAAAATGCGCGAGAAAGTCTTCTCCAACCGAAATCACCTGATGAGATTGATTGCGCGTGCTTGTCACGCGGCGCGCTAGGCGCACGTCCTGAGAATCTCGGAACATGCCGCCGAAGGAGTAGCAGGGAATGGATTCGGGGGGAGGGTTCTTGTTCCAGGCCAGGATCATCCTGCTGTCCAGCCCACCCGTGAGCGACATCGCAACTGGGTGGCTGCCATTGAAGTAACGAGGCAGCCTTTGAGAGAACACCTCGCGGAGCTCCTGGTAGTAAGCCTCAGGGTCCAGCGGTGATTGCTCTTCCCACTCCCCCGCCTTGAAGTAGGCACCTCTCTGCTCAAGCGCACCTCGGCGAAAGACCCAGGCCGAGCCCGGCGGTAGCACTTGGATCCCTTCAAAGAGTGTTCGATTCTCCAGCACGCATCCACACGCGATGAACTCCCCAATTCCCCGTGGGTCCGCATTTCGGAGTTCGGGACGGACCGCAAGTATTGCTTTCGTTTCGGCCGCGAAGTAGAAGGCTTCTTTCGATTCGTGGTGATAGATCCGATGCATGCCGTACCGATCGTTGAATAAGGTCAAGGTTCCGCGGGTTTGGTCCGCCAGAAGTCCATGGAACCGGCCGTTCAGGCCTGTCGGAAACATGGGGTCCTCTTCGTAGAGATGAACCAGATAAGATGGTGCCGCCCGGCCGACGTCATGTCCCTTCTCTCTGAGCCGACGGCCGACGCCCGGCTCGGGAAACTCCTCGCCCGAAAATACGAGGTGGACATCTCCCCGCTCGTTGCAAAGCGGCATGCCTTCGCAGAAAGAACCCCGGCGCTCCGCCCATCCAATGTAGATCCCTTGGGATTCGTCGATCCACACGCCCGTCTCGTAAAAACGCTCATGGCGAATGGCCTCAACCATCCGCAATAACTGCGGTTCGGCGCATTCGCGCGACATTTTCGTTATGAGGCCAACGATTCCCGGCATCCACCTGTTCCCCTAAAGAGCTTCTGTTGCAGTCTTGAACCTGCGGTTGTACCAGGCTTCCCGGAGTTCCCGGAGCTTAGCGGCCATGGATTCTGGGATGTGGTCGACGAGCCTCCGATGCAAGCCGAGACGAAAGGCGAGATTTCCAGCTAGGCTCAGAGGGACGTAGTAACGGGGGAGATCAATGCGCTGAAACCCGTTCCGCTCCTTGAAGTCGCCTAGGGTGCTCGTATGCTTTCTTCCATAAGCGAAGCTCGAGTAGACGAGATAAGAAATCCTACGCTCGGCGCAAGATCGGACAGCTTGCGCGACTAGGGCATTCGTCGGAGCCTTGTCCCTCTCCCGGGCTAGGGAGAGTATGTTCATCGTGCCGGCCTGCGTTCGAGTTTCATCGGTGACTAGCTTGATGAAACCAATCAGTTTCTTGTCAAGAAACGCCCCGATAAAAACGCTGCTGTCGAGGAACGTCGCTTCCTCTTTATGTACCGTGTCAACATCCTTACCGTAATGCGGGAAACGCCGCCCCTGCCGAAGGGGGCATTCGTTGTAAATTTCGCAAATGCCCTTCACGAGTTCGAAACTGAAGGGCACTTCACGAAGCACGACGCCCTTCTTCTCGCTTTTTCGGACCATGTTCCGGGTCTTATTGTCGACCTGCTTTGTCCACCACTGGTCGAACGTTGAGATAGAGAGTACGGCGAGATTGTCCCACTCCATAGAATAATCATGAAATGTGCGCGTGACCTGGGTTGATCCGCGCAGGTTCGAAGGTAACTTTTGCAAGAACGTGAAAAGATCGATCCGCGGTCCGCATTTCCGCAAGGCAGCGAGAAGCGTTTCTGGGTCGTCTAGCAGCTGATACTTCTCCGCCTCGAGGCAGGCAATCCGCACCAGCCCTCCTTGGACCCTAATCTGTTTCCCGAGAACCTCAATCAATGAATGCATAGATGAATCGTTTCCTTCCACTCGCGCACGAGCATTGGCTGGCACGTATGCTTGAAACTCTCGATTGTCATGTCGTCCGGCGAGTGACCAGACTGAATCCGCAAAATGCCAGGAGTCGACTGCCATGGTCACAAATCTTGATCAAATAAGAAAGAAACAGATGTTGTCCGAGCAACGCAAGAATGGGTAGCGCGAGGGCATAACACGGGAGAGCAACCAACGATTTGGCGCCGTTCCTAATCCGGTGCGTCGGATGTTTGGGGAAATTGCTGCCGCGGAGCAAGGCCCGCTTCAGCAGATAACTGCGGTTGCAGCGCGATGGAGGAACTTCCTCATAGACCACTGCCTCATTGCACCAGACGAATGCACATCCTTTGTCCATCATTCGTCGGAAGAAATCCATATCTTCTCCCGCAGTATCAAATTCAGGCATGAACGGAGTGTCGACAGCGGTTAGAATGTCTCGCTTGAAAAGCACGTTGCCAGTGCGCGCCTGTTCCCAATTCACTCTATACCCCGTGTCGAAGGTGGGCCGATCGAAAAACCCGCCTTTCTTCACCCATGCCGGTGGGGCAGACTCGAAATGCGGCTTCACGGGTCCGAGGACGCCATCCACTCCGTACTCCAAACATGCTCCGAAGAGACTGCGGAGCCAATTGTCTGCGGGAAACTCGT
>Ga0307373_10007859_pt1 | contig 16469 bp, 12 predicted proteins | sample OX2MG_FD_202534 | JGI IMG/M metagenome (GOLD analysis project Ga0307373, IMG submission 202534) | Soil microbial communities from Risofladan, Vaasa, Finland - OX-2 | ecosystem: Environmental > Terrestrial > Soil > Coastal area > Acid sulfate soil | place: Finland: Risofladan, Vaasa | collected... | reverse complement strand
TCGATCGTGCTCGCCGTCCCGCCCGGCTACCCGGTCAAGCACGTGACCAACGCGAGCACGGTCTCTTGCTTCCTCACCCCGACGTCAGACCGCCCCTTCACGAACCCCGAGGACATGAAGGAGGAGGTGATCAAGGCGGCGGGGGGGAAGTACATCTTCGACGTCACGTTCCGGACCGAGAACAGGGCGGACCTGAAGAGGGAGCTCTTCGAGATGACGGAAAGGAGGTTCGACCTCGCGGAGCACATGGCGAAGACCAAGCCTTGGGACTTCTTCATGCTGCACGAGATAGGGTTCGACAGGCTCCACCACGCCTTCTGGAAGTTCTTCGACCCGAAGCACCCCAAGTACGTGAAGGGGAACGAGTACGAGGGCATCGACCTCGAGTACTACTCGATGGTCGACGCGCGCATAGGGAAGCTCCTGCCGCTCTTCGGCGATGATTGCATCACGTTCATCGTCTCTGACCATGGCTCGAAGGCGATGAAGGGGGGTTTCTGCGTGAACCAGTGGCTGGAGCAAGAGGGCTATCTCACCTTCAAGAAGAAGGCGGACAAGCCCATCGAGCTGGACAAGACCGAGATAGACTGGAGCAGGACCAAGGCATGGGGGTGGGGCGGCTACTACGCGAGGATATTCTTCAACGTAAAGGGGAGGGAGGCGCAGGGCGTCGTGGAGCCTTCGGAGCTCGAGGAGGAGAAGAGGAAGCTAGCGGAGCGGATCTCAAAGATAAAAGACCACACCGGCCGGACGATGAAGAACATGACGACCGAGCCTACCAAGCTCTATGGGACCGCGATAGGCGACAAGCCAGACCTCATGGTGTACTTCGACGACCTTGACTGGAGGTCGGCCGGGACGGTGGGACATGACTCCTTGTACATCTTCGAGAACGACACCGGTCCTGACGACTCGGTCCACTCTATGGACGGGATATTCATGATGCACAATCCTCGTCGCGACCTCAAGGGGAGGGAGGTCGTGGGAGCCAGGGTCGAAGAGATGGCCCCCACCCTTTTGACTCTGCTCGGGGTCGACCCGAAGGGCGAAGGTTTCGCCGGAAAACTGATAGGCGAAGCACTAGAGGGTGCAGCGGAATGACTGGTCCCGCCAAGAAAGAGGGATTCACGCTCTGGATGACCGGCCTACCCGGGTCGGGCAAGTCGACGCTCGCGGGCGTGCTGAAGGCGAAGCTCGAGACGGGGCACGGGATGTCAGTGGAGATACTGGACGGGGACGAGGTGAGGAAGGGGCTCTCGCGCGACCTGGGGCTGTCCAAGGAGGACAGGGAAGAGCATGCGTGGAGGGTCTCGTTCGTCTCGAAGCTGCTCTCCAGGAACGGAGTCGTCTCGATAGTCGCGCTGATCTCGCCGTACCGCACCTCACGCGAGAGCGCGAGGCAGATGATAGGGCAGGAGAGGTTCATCGAGGTCTACATCAAGGCCTCGCTGCAGGCTTGCGAGATGAGAGACCCCAAAGGCCTCTATGCCAAGGCGAGACGTGGCGAGATCACAAACATGACCGGGATACAGGACCCCTACGAGGAGCCAGCCGACGCCGATATCGTGGTAGAGACTGAAAAGGGGACCCCCGAGGTGAGCGCCGAATTCATAATTCAGGAACTCCAAAGGCGCCGCAAGCTCTAGCGCCAGAGGAGAATACCCGCTTGCAGCCCCAAGAAGGAACGGGCTAGAGATAGCCCGGATATCGACTACGGACGAGCTTCCGCATCTCATCCGAGAGCCTGCTGTCTACGCTTTGCTGCTCTCTTGTCATTGACCCGGGCGCCTTCCCGCGGCTGGTGAAGACGTACGGCCCCCGGATGTAGCCGCCGGGCCCGGTCGGGGCGACAGGGCTCACCGCGCTGAGGAAGGCAAGGAGCCTATCCACCCCTTCACGCGAGTCGTCGAGGAGAGCGGGGGCGTCCTGCGGATTGACCCTCCGAAAGCCGAATGAGAGCGGCACCTGCGAGTTCCCGAAGAGGTCTTGGTCCGTCTTCGCGCCGAGCACGAAGGGCGACGGCTTGTAGATGGTGTCGAGCTTGAGATGCCAGGATTCGTCGGGGCCTCCCACGCGGGCGTCGAAGAATCCGCTGCCTGGCGAAGGCGAGACCGTGAAGCTCCAGCCTCGCGGGTCCTTGGAGTAGGATTGGAGCAGCACGCGGTAGAGCGCGTCGCCTTCGAGGATCTCCATCGCTGGCCTCGGAGGCCGGCGTGGGGTAATTAAGGTGGCAGGACGACCGGGCACTATCCGCGGGGCTTTGCCAGCGTCTCCTGGACGACGGCTACCAAGGCCTTGATGAAGAGCGGCGACGCGTTGAGAGACTCGATCCGCGCGAACTCGATGCCGGCCTTCTCCGCCTGCTCCCTTGCGCCAATGTCGATGTCGTAGAGAACCTCCAAGTGGTCCGCGAGGAACTGCACCGGCGCGATCAAGACGTGGCTGTACCCTCCCTCGCGGAGGCGCGGCATCACGTCGGCGAAGTCCGGCTTCAGCCACTCCTCAGGGGTGTGGCCGGCGCTCTGGTAGCAGAACATCCAGCGGCCTTCTTGCAGGCCCACGAGCTCGGCGACTGCGGCCGCGGTCTCCTCCAGCTGCCGGATGTAGACCGGCTCTCCCTCCACGACCCGCCGCGGCATGCTGTGGGCAGTCAGGAGGACAGGGACACCCTCCCTGACCTTCGGCGGGAGGCGGTCGAGCGCCTCCGTCACCCTCTGGGCGAGGGCCTCGAGGAAATAGGGCTGCAGGTGCCAGTCTTCCGCGACCCTCAGAGACAGGCCGTCGCGGTGCAGGGCCGCGACGGCATCTTTCACGGTGCGGAGGTATCCCCCCATGATTATCGGAGAGTATTGGGGCGACATGATGATTCCCACAACCTGCCCCGACTCTGGCGCGGCCGCCCGGACGACGTCGGCGATCAGCGGAGGCGAGAACCGCATCCCGGCCACTACTGTGTAGAAGTTCCCGTCCGCGAGGCCGTTCAGCGCTGCCTCCAGGGCAGCGGCCTGCTCGTTGGTTATGGAGAGAAGAGGAGACCCGCCTATCAAGGCATAGCGGCGCCGGAACTCGGCGACCAAGGCGCCGTCTGGTTCGCGCCCGCCGCGGACGTTTCGAAGGTACTCAGGAATGTCCTCCAGGGTGGTCGGAGACCCGTACGTCATCAGCACAACGCAGATCCGCTCGTGCCCGTTCATGCTTCTGGTCACGCCCTATGCCCGGCGGCTCGTCGTCTCGTGCACCAGCCTGACCGCCTCGCGCAGGTTTTCCGGCTCGGTCTGCCTGAGGACACCGTGCCCAAGGCTGAATATGTGCCCCGGACGTCCCTTCGATTGCTCGACTATCCTGCCTATCTCGCGCCGCATCGCCTCGCCTCCGGCGAGAGCGAGGACGGGGTCGAGGTTCCCCTGGATCCCGACGCGGCCCTCGGACCGCCTCCAGGCGTCCGAGATTTGCACGCGCCAGTCCACGCTCAGCACGTCGGGGCCTGTGTCAGCGAACTGCTCGAGGAGGGAAGACGAGTTGGCGCAGAAGTGTATCCGGGGGACATTCCCGTCTAAGGAGTGCATGATCTCCCTTGTGTAGTCGGAGACGTAGCTCTTGTAATCGGATGGCGAGAGGCACCCCACCCAGCTGTCGAAGAGCTGCACCGCGTCCACCCCGTGCGACACCTGGCACGCGAGGTAGGCGGTGATCATCTTGGTGAGCGCGCTCATTAGGCGGTGCCAGGTCTCAGGCTCGCGGTACATCATCTGCTTCGTGAGCTCAAGGTCCCTGCTCGGCCGCCCCTCGATCATGTATCCGGCGAGCGTGAACGGCGCGCCGGAGAACCCGATCAGCGGGACCGCGTCGTCGAGCTTCTGGAGGGTGGCTTCGATGCCATCGAAGATGTATCCGACGTCCTCCTCGGGGCTCAGGGTCTTCAGCGAGTTCACCTCGTCGAGGGTCCGGATGGGGTTCGTCACTACAGGGCCGACGTTCTCCTCGATCTTGAACTGGACGCCCATCCCCTCGAGCGGGAGCATGATATCGGCGAAGATTATCCCTGCGTCTACGTCCAGCGCCTTTACCGCGTCGACGACCACCTGAGAGGCGAGCAAGGGGTCCTTCGCTATCTCGGTGACCGGCCGGTTCCCCTTGACCGCCCTATAGCTGGGGAGGTACCTGCCCGCCTGCCTCATGAACCACACCGGCGTGTGCGCCGGCTCCTTCTTGTTGCACGCGTCCAGAAAGGTCGAGTTCATCGTCATGACAGCCCTCCGGCGCAGTTCGCGAAGGCCTTCCTGCTTGCCTCGATCGTCGCCTCCACGTCTGCGCCGGTGTGGGCGGTGGAGACGAACAGGGTCTCGAAGGCCGAGGGCGGGAGGTAGACTCCCTCGTCGAGCATGGAGCGGTGGAACTTGGCGTAGAGCCGCCTGTCGGTGCCCTTCGCCTCTTCGAAGTTCGCGACCCGCTGCTTGGAGAAGAACAAGCCCAGCATGGAGCCCACCCTGTTGGTTGTCACCGCCACCCCTGCGCGTTCAGCCTCCTCAAGGAGGCCCAGCTCCAGCCGTGCCGATGTCGAATCGAGCCGGCGGTAGCTGCCGGCTACCTCCATGAGCGCGATCGTCGAAAGGCCGGCTGCCATCGCGACAGGGTTCCCCGAGAGCGTCCCGGCCTGATAGACCGGCCCCTCCGGCGCGACCATCCGCATGAGCTCCTCCGCCCCGCCGTATGCGCCGACGGGGAAGCCTCCTCCGATCACCTTGCCCAAGCACGTGATGTCTGGCATTACGCCGAATACGGCCTGGGCTCCGCCCAGCGAGAGCCTGAAGCCCGTTATCACCTCGTCCAAGATCAAGAGGGAGCCGTCCTTGGTGCAGAGCCTCCGCGCGGCCTCGAGGAATCCCTCCTCCGGCGGGACGACCCCCATGTTCCCGGCGACAGGCTCCACGATTACGGCCGCGAACTCCCCTTTGCGGGCCGCGAAGGCGGACTCCAGCGCACCGATGTCGTTGTATGGGAGCGTGACGGTGTCGGCCGCTGCGGCCGCGGGGATGCCCGCAGAAGAGGGGACGTCCAGCGTCGCAAGGCCAGACCCGGCGTTGGTGAGGAACGCGTCGGAGTGCCCGTGGTAGCATCCGTCGAACTTCAGCAGCTTGTCCCGCCGTGTGTACGCCCTTGCGAGCCTCAGGGCAGACATCGTCGCCTCGGTGCCCGAGCTCACGAATCTCACCCTCTCGATGCTCGGGACGCGGGAGCAGATTTTCTCGGCGAGTTTCAGCTCGTTTTCGGAGGGCGCGCCGAAGCTCGCGCCCCGCACGAGCGCCGACGAGACCGCCCTGACGACCTTGGGATGAGAGTGCCCGACTATGAGCGGCCCCCAGGAACAGACGTAGTCGGTGTAGCGGGCGCCGTCGGCGCTCCAGATGTGCGAGCCCCTTCCGCGCGAGATGAAGAGAGGCGTCCCCCCGACGGCCTTGAACGCGCGGACGGGGCTGCTCACCCCGCCGACCATGACCTTTCGCGCGCGCGCGAAGAGCGCCTCAGACGTTGCCTGGCGCGCCTTCGAATCTCTTGTTGCCATGTCTTTGACCCCTCTCCCTTTGGCCTGCGCGCAAACGACTAACCGAGGAGCCTGAGAAGCTGGGACGGGTCGGTCCTCACGCAGGTGAAGATCGGCGTCTCCAGTTCCGTGTATTTGCTCGCCTCCGTGCTCCTGAGCTCCTCGACAAGGGCCAAGAACTCGGCTGGGTCGTCGCCCTCGAACGCGAGCACGAACTCCTGGTCGTCGAGCCCGAAGGAGTAGCCGGTGTCTATCTTGATCTTCGGATACTTGCGCCCCACCTTGAAGTGCTCCCCCATGATCCTCTGCCTCTCGGCGAAAGGCAACCCGTACCAGCTCCTTTTCTTCACGAAGGGGTAGACGAACATGTACTTCGCCTGCTCCGGGATGAGGCCTTCGTCGCCTTCGCGCCCCGAGTGCTTGTGCGACCGGGTGTAGTGCGACTGCCTGGTCATGGCGAGGTAAGAGTACGGAATCTCCAAGTGCCTACCGAGCTTGGTCGCGAGGACGGCCGAGACGAGCTCTTGGAACGGCTCGAGCGTCGCAGAGTCGGCCAGTATCATGAAGTCGGCGTCTCCCCTGATGCCGACGAGCGAGAAGAGCTGGAGCTTCAGCCCTGCCTGGCTCTTCGTGAGGAGGGCGGTCAGCTCGCCCCTCGCCGCCTCCCGCTCGGCTTCCGGAAGGGACCTCCACTCCCTCGCGACCTTGAAGAAGGTGTACTTCAGGAAACGCGACCCGACCGCGGCCACCTGGCTGTCGACCTGGGCCGTCGGATTCTCTTCCATCTCCTTCACTGCTCCTCTCTCAGCCAGACCGCGAGCTGCTCGGCGAAATAGGTGATTATGATGTCCGCGCCCGCCCTCCTTATCGACGTCGCCACCTCCATCGCTGCGCCCTTCTCGTCGATCCAGCCCTTCGCGCTCGCCGCTTTGATCATCGAGTACTCGCCGCTGACGCTGTACGCCGCCAGGGGGACGTCGTACCTTGCGCGCGCGCTGCAGATCACGTCCAGGTAGGCAAGGGCAGGCTTGACCATGATGATGTCCGCTCCCTCCCTGATGTCGGAGTCTATCTCCCTCATCGCCTCTCTCGAGTTCGCAGGGCTCATCTGGTAGGCCTTCCTGTCGCCGAAGGCCGGCGCCGACTTCGCCGCGTCCCGGAACGGCCCGTAGAATGAGGAGGCGTACTTCGCTGAGTAGCCCATCACGAGCCTCTCTTCATAGCTCGAGTCGTCAAGGGCTTTGCGTATGGCGAGCACCTGCCCGTCCATCATCGCGCTAGGGCAGACGATGTCCGCCCCCGCTCGGGCGTATTGCAGGGCCGCCTTGGCCAAGGGCGGGAGGGTCAGCTCGTTGCTGACGCCTCCGCCATCCAACACGCCGCAGTGCCCGTGAGAGGTGTACTCGCAGAGGCAGACGTCCGCCGCCACCACGAGCGAATCGAAGTGGCTCTTGAGCTCGGCTATGGCCCTCGGGACGACGCCGTCGCTCGAGTAGGCCCCGCTCCCCGACTCGTCCTTGGACTCCGGTATCCCGAAGAGAAGGACTGACCTCACTCCTTCGTCGACCAGTCGGCCGACGTATTCCGAGAGAGTATCGACGGAGTAGCGGTTGATCCCGGGCATCGCCTCGACGGGCTCCACGACGTGCGTTCCGTCCTTGACGAAGACGGGCGCCATGAGGTTCGAGGCGTGGACCCGGCTCTCCTTGAGCATCTCCCGGATGGCTTCCGTCCGTCTGAGCCTGCGGAGCCTCTCGCCCGCTCTCCTGCTCGGACGGCCGGCGCGCTCCTCAAGCATTCACTTTCCCTCCCCCTGGGCGGCGCTCTCCAGCTCCCGGACGAGGCTCTCGATCGTGTGGGTCTTCGGCGTGATGATCCGGTCGAAACCACGCTCTCGCGCCGCATTGGCCGTGACCGGTCCGATGCAGACCGCGAGAAGTCTCTTTGTCAAGGCGGTGGCCGCCGCATCCGGGTCGAGCCTCTTCATGAACGCTTCTACCGCCGAGGGGCTCGCGAACAATATTGCGTCCGCGTCTCTCAATGCTGGCTCCATCGCCTCTTCTTCTTCGTGTCCCGCGATCGAGGACGTCCTGTAGGCCGTCGAATCCGTGACTCGGAAGCCCTGTCGCTCCAGAGTCGCCACGACGTCAGGGTCCCCGATGTCCGCCCTCAGGATGAGGAGGCGCTTTCCGCGCCCTCTCGGCAGTTGCTCGGCGAGCGCCCTGGTAAGGTATTCGGAGGGGACGAAGCCTACCCTGATCCCTTCTTTTTGCAGGGCGGCTCTTGTCTTCTCCCCGACTGCTGCGACCTCGGGTTTTCCGTCCCAGGGCATGGCCAGCGAGAGCGCCCTCATCCTCTGCGCGAAGAACTCTGCCCCTGTGGGGGACGTGAGGAGGAGCCAGTCGAACTCTCCCAGCCTCTTCAGGCTGGCGTCGACGCTCGACCAGTCCTCGGGCGGAAGGAACTCGATCGTGTCTACCGGGATAGGCTCGAAGCCGACGGCCTTGAGGCTCCTCGCCAGCTCGGCATTACCCTTCCTCGACCTGGTTATCACGACCTTGGTGATCTTTCGAGAGCCCGCGACCTGCGCCTTCATGACGCGGCTCCCGTGTGTTTCTGGGCTCATTCGAGCAGTTCCCCGGCCAATCTCGTTCCTAGATCTACGGCCTCGCTGCTTGGCCCGGCGACCTCCCTCTGTCTGAACTCGCTCCCGTCTTCCTTCGCCAGCATTCCGACCATCCTGATCTTCGCTCCAGACACCCTAGCGCACCCCCCGACCGGCACGTTGCAGTCTGCGCCCAGCCGCTGGGCGAAGGCCCTCTCGCATCTGGACTCCAGGCCGGTGACCTCGTCGTCGATATTTGTCAGGACCTTGGCGATGTCCCGATCGTCCTTCCTCATCTGCACCGCGATGATCCCCTGCCCGACCGCCGGGACCATTTCGTCGATCGAGAACCTCTGGGAGATGCGGGCGCCCTCCCCGATCCTCTCCAGACCTGCGACCGCAAGGACGATGGCGTCGAGGTCGCGGGTGCCGCCTTCGATGACCTTCCGGAGGCGCGTGTCGACGTTGCCGTGAAGTTCGACGACCTCGAGGTCCCGTCTCATCTTCAAGAGGTGCGCTTTCCGTCTCAGGCTGCTCGTCCCCACCCTGGCGCTCTTGGGGAGCGTCCTGATCGTCCCGCCGTTGCTCGTGACGAGGGCGTCCCTCGGGTCGCTCCTTGGCGGAGTCGCGCCGATTACCAGGCCCTCAGTCTGGTCGCTCGTCAGGTCTTTCATGCTGTGTATGGCGATGTCGATCTTCCCGTCCAAGAGCAGGGTCTCAATGTCACCCGTGAACGCTCCTTTTGCTCCGGCCCGACCGAGGCCCCGCTTCCCCGCCGGTGGCGCACGGTCGCCGAGCGTCTTGACCGGGACGAATTGGAGTGCGAGGCGGTCCCCGAACCTCGTCTTGATCAGGTCTGAGACGATTGTCGTCTGAGCCTGAGAAAGCCTGCTGGAGCGGGCCCCGATCCTCACGCTGAGGACGCCCACTACTTCCCCCCCTGGTCGAAGATTCGTTGGATTACGTCGAGGCGCTGGTCTTGCGGAAGTTCAGGGCTCGATGACTTTACGAAGCTGGTCGGGGGCGCAAGGAGCTTGCTCACCAACCTCTTGCTCATCGCCTCGACCACCTTCCTCTCCCTCTCTGAGATGGTTGGCAGCCTCCTAAGTGCCGCGTCCGTCTCCCTTCTGCGAGTGCTCTCTGCCCACCGGTAGAGGTGAGAGAGCGCCGAGGACTGCCTGCTCGCGAGGAGCCACCGTGAGAAGCTCTCGGCTTCGGCGAAGACCAGCTCTTCCGCGCGCCGCGCCTCCGGATCGAGCGACCGAGGCCGTGAAGCGAAGACCTTGGCAAGGTCCTCGAGGTTGTAGACCTCCGCCTGCCCCGCGTCAAGCTCTGGGTCGATGTTTCTGGGGAAGGCGAGGTCAAGGATCACGCGCCTCCTCCCGTCGAGGTCGCCCTTCCTCAAGACGTAGCCGCGGTGCTTCGTGGCGGAAATTATCAGGTCACACTTCGCGGCGACGCGCCGCAGGTCCTTGTGCGAGACGAGCGTAGCGCGCGAGAATGATGGGAGCGACGCCCGCCGCGTCGCGACGTAGAGCTTCGCGCCATCGAGCTGGCTCGCTGCCAGCCTCGTGGTCTTGCCTGTGCCTATCAGGAGGACGCTTCGCGGGGCCCGCGGCAGACGGCCCAGCGCGAACCTCAAGGCCATCGAGCTGACGGACTCGCCCGATGGCTTGAGGCCGTCCCTCGCGCGCTTGCCCACGTTGACAGAGGCGTCGAACAGCGCCGAGAGGCTTCCTCGCGAAGACCTTGACGTCCTCGCGGCGATCCCGGCGTCCTTCACTTGCGAGAGTATCTGCTCCTCCCCGAGCACCATCGAGTCGAGCCCTGATGCTACACGGAAGAGGTGCGCTATCGCATCGACGTCCTTTCGGACGTAGACCGAGCCCGTCTTCATCCCCGGCGTCCTGGACAGCCACGTGAGGAACGCCTGCTCGGCCGCCTTTGGGGAGTCGGCGGCGATGAGAATCTCGATCCTGTTGCAGGTGACCAGCTGTGCGTACTCCTTGACCCCCGACAAGCTGCGGAGCTTGGCGGACTCGCGCGAAAGCCGTCTGGCCAGAGCCTCCCTGAAGGCCAGAGAGGAGGTCTTGAAAGAGGTGCCGACCAGGACTATCGAAGAGGCTCTCGCCGCGGGAGAGGTCTTTGAGACCGCCGCCTTTGTGCCCTTGGCGTCGTCAGTGCCGGCTCCCCCGAAGCCCCTCTGCCCGGGAATGGAAACGGTCTCCGGTTGCGCGACCAGAGTAGACTTCAAGAACTCATCGACGACCCCGAATTTTGCTATTTAACGTTTGTTAGGATTGCGCTTTGTAGGACCGACGTTCTCTCGCGCGCGGGAAAACCAAGCGCCTCCCGTCTTGTTGATTTCAAAGGGTGATGGAGCAGCTACGCGCGAGTACGTGGACATCCTCAGGGTGAGAATGACGTCCTCTCCGATAAGAGACGAAGAGAGATTCGCTGACCGCCCATGCACGATGAAAAACTAGGAGGCGGGCTTCCTGCCTGGTGGCAGGATAGCCCACGATTATTCGGTGGTTTGGTGCTGTGCTCGCTCCTAAAAACTAGGAGGCGGGCTTCCTGCCTCTCATGGCAAGATAGCCCGTTGCGATGATGAAGATCACGGCGACCGCCGCTACTCCATACAGTGCGGTTGAGTTGGATCCTGTTGACGTGGTTGAGACGATTGTTGTTGTTGAAGTCGAAGTCGAAACTGCCGTTGAGGCAGAAACGCTGATGCTGGTCGTTGTGCTAGTGATTGTTGTCGTGCTCGTGCTAGTGCTCGTGCTAGTGCTGGTTGATGGAGGCTGGACGTTGGCCAGAGTCAAGGCTATGATGTCCCCTGTCGTTGTGCCAGGACAGGTCTTCACAGCCTCGAAGCTGCAAGTCCCGACCGGCACGAGGATGTACTCCTGCCCGTTGGCCGCTGCTCCGATCGATACGCCCTGGTCCATCGGTGCGCCGATGTAGTAGTCTCTGAGTAGATGGCCCGTCGTGGCATCGATCATCACGATGTCGCCCGACGATAGCACCGTGTAGACCACGTTACCGCTGACGTCGGTCTGGCCACGGTATCCCTGCAGAGTGGCGGTTGGGTAGTGCCAGGCTAGCGCTCCGGTGTTGTAGTTGATTGCCCAGCTGGTGGCGTTGTTGTAGAGGGTGCCGCAGTTGGGACACGGAACTCCTCCCATTCCTGTGGACGAGAAGTAGGTGGACGCGTTGAGCCCGGTGTAGCCCACGTAGCTGGGTACCACGTGCCCGGTCGCATAGACCATACCGTTGGCAGTGTCTATCGCCTGTTCGGACTCGAAGCCAGCAAGTTCTGGTGGCCACTGGAGGTATGGAGGTTGGGGGCCCCTCATGCAGTCGATTGTCCATGTGGGTGCGCAGTTGGTCACTGCTGTTGGGAAGTCTGCTTGCATAATACTTGCGTTCTCTGGGTTCCATGGGTCGCATAGCGAGCACCTGCTAGACCCTGGGGTCTCTATGCCCGACGGTGGGTCCCACGCCCAGATGAGGTTGCCGGTCACGGCGTTGATTTCAAAGAGGTAGCCGTCCTTGCACGTCTTCAATACTACCTCAGTGTTCACGCCAGCGATGGTCGCGTTGGTCAAGCCTCCCCACCAGGAGCAGTCGTAGTCCCAGATGTCGTGCGCCGCGGTCTGGAATGCCCATATCCAAGCGCCCGTCGATATGTTGAGCGACATTACAGAGGCAGACCAGAGGTCTGGTCCTGGGGTGCACGGCCCGGCGAACGGGTCCTTGTTGTTGGTGCCGACTATCACCGTGCCAGCGCTCTGGCCGGTGCCGAGAATCCACGCCCCTCCCCACCAGGCGCCTGTGGAGCCCGTAGAGCCCCCGCCGTCGATGGCGAGGCACTGCGCGGTCTGACCAACCTGGCCCCAGTCGTTGTAGAGGCTAGCGTTGAGCTCGGAGGCAGACATATGCTTCCAGTCGACTACCATGTTGTTGTTGACGTTCTTCAGGAGGCCTCCTGCGGCCACGGCCGATGTGTCACCGATGCCATTGGCTGTGTTTTCAGCCTTGGCAGGATAGAATGTCCCGGCGTTCTGAGAGATGTTGGCGATGAGCTGTGCGTCGAAGTTGGGGTTCAGCGGGACGTTGCTGCCCGGCTGTGGTGGAACGTCGTAGGTGATCCACTTCATCGTCACTGGGTTGGTGTTGAGGTTCCATCCTGCGAAGAAGCCCCTGCCGTTGTCGGCGTCGATCTCTGCGTCATGGGCAGAGACCAGGATTCCCAGCTGCTGGTTGATGACGATGTTCGAGGCGCCGATGCCGTTGTAGATGCTCTGCGGGTTGTTACCAGCCACCATGTTGAGGCCGGTGAAGTCGCTGAAGTTCAGCTCCTCCTTCCCGTTGATGGCGTTGATGGCGTAGACGCGGTTGTTCTCCCCTTGGTACCATAGCGTCGGACCGTTGACTCCAGCGCCGAAGGTCGCCGTCGTGAACCACTCGTTACCGTCGTGGTCGTGGAGCGGGACCGGGCCTGTGGCCTGTCCTGCGGTCTGGTTGACCTTGAGGGGTGAGAGGAATGTCCAGAGCACGTCACCGTTGGCTACGTTGAAGGCTATCGTCTCGTCGAAGCCTGTCGTCGCGAACGCTGTGCCGTTGACGATGAGTATCGCCATGCCAACGCCGCCTCCGCCCAAGCCTGCTAGCGAGTTCAGCGATGTCGGCTTGGAGGGCAACGGGAAGAGCCAGCTAAGCCCCAGATTCTGGACGTTGGAGCTGTTGATCTGGTTCTGGGGGTTGTAGTCCTGGTTCCAGGCGTTGCCATTCGGGAACTCCCAGTTGGCCGCTGCCTGCGTCAGCGGTGCCGCTGCCGCGACGGGAGCCGCAGCCGAGGGCAGTGCCGAGTTAGGATGGGCGCTCACCGGGTTTACTAGAACCGACGCGCCTACCCCTGAGAAGATGAATAGAAGGCTGAGTGTGATTGCTCGAATCGATGTGTTGCTTAATGTTTTCTTCATACTTTTCGTAAATTCTTTCGTCTTAGCTTTCGTTAATACCTTCGTCATGCGCCGATAACAAAATAATATCGCTATATACGGATTCCTTCGTAATGTGTCAAGACAGGTAACCCAAGATAACTTCAGGTCTTGAATTCGCTTACGTAGGAGGACTCGCTCCTCTCGCGCAAGTACGAGCGGCCAGCGATGCACCATCCCGCCTTTTTCCTCACGTGACATCACCCGAGGCTGCACACCCCTCGCCGTAAGGCCCCGCGCTTGATTGGCCTAGATCACCATTACAAAACGTCAATACCGCATACCCCGTTTGTTAGGATTGCCCTCTTGCCGGTCCAATCTTCTGAGTTTGTTTGGCTTGTTGGCCTCCACCGGGCAGGATTTGGACATAGGTTTGATTGACGTTCTCATTTCCGTTCCAAGCTCAAACGATCAAGACGCGGACGTCCTCCAGGCTGAGAACGGGCCTACTCTCCCGATGATGACCGAAGAGCGCACTGCGGGACTACGACGGGCGCCGAGGCCCGCGCGAAATGTTTGCGCGAAAATGAAAGAAGATTTGCGAAGAAACCGAAGGAGTGCCGCTAAGGATCATGAAAAACTAGGAGGCGGGCTTCCTGCCTGGTGGCAGGATAGCCCACGATTATTCGGTGGTTTGGTGCTGTGCTCGCTCCTAAAAACTAGGAGGCGGGCTTCCTGCCTCTCATGGCAAGATAGCCCGTTGCGATGATGAAGATCACGGCGACCGCCGCGACTCCATACAGTGCGGTTGAGTTGGATCCTGTTGACGACGTGCTTATGACCGTCGTCGTTGATGTTGTGGTTGATGTTGCTCCTCCTCCTGGTGCTGTGACCGTCGTCGTTGATGTTGAGGTTGTGGTCGACACGCTGGTCGACACGCTGGTCGACACGCTGGTCGATGCCGTTTGGGCGTTACCCAGGGTCAGGGCCACGATGTCTCCTGACGTTGTGCCAGGACACGTCGCTACGGCCTCGAAGCTGCAAGTCCCGACCGGTACCAGGAGGTACTCCTGGCCGTTGACTGATGCTCCGATCGTTACGCCCTGGTCCATCGGCGCGCCGACGTAGTAGTCTCTGAGTAGGTTGCCTGTCGTGGCGTCCACCATCGAGATGTCGCCGGAGGACAGTACGTTGTAGACCACGTTACCGCTCACGTCGGTCTGGCCACGGTATCCTTGATGGGTCGCCACTGCATGGTGCCACACTAGGGCTCCGGTGTTCATGTTGATGGCCCAGGTGGTGGCGTTGTTGTCGATTGTTCCGCAGTTGGGACACGGCACCCCTCCCTCGCCCGTGGACGAGAAGTAGGTGGACGCGTTCAGCCCGAAGTAGCCCGTGTAGCCGGGAATCATGTGCGAGGTGGCATAGATCATTCCCTTGGACTGGTCGATTGCCTGTTCGTCCTCAAAGCCGGCAATCGCGCTTGGGAACATGAGGAACGGTGGTTGTGGTCCTCTCATGCAGGTGATTGTCCATGTAGGAGCGCAGTTGGTTGCTGCTGTTGGGAAGTCTGCTTGCATCAGGCTCGCGTTGAGGGGGTTCCATGGATAGCAGAGTGGGCACCTGCTTGACCCGGACGTCTCTACGTTCGACGGTGGGTCCCACGCCCAGATGAGGTGGCCTGTGAGGGCGTTGATCTCGAAGAGGTAGCCGTCCTTGCACGTCTTCAGCAGTACCTCCGTGTTCACGCCCGCGATGGTCGCGTTGGCGAGGCCTTGCCACCAGGAACAGTCATAGTCCCAGTTGTCGTGCGTGGTGGTCTGGAATGCCCATACGGGGCGGCCCGTCGTGATGTTGAGTGCGAGCACCGAGGCAGACCAGAGGTCTGGTCCTGGGGTGCACGGCCCTGCGAACGGGTCCTTGTTGTTTGTGCCTAGGAAGACCAAGCCAGCGCTCTGGCCCGTGCCGGGGACCCAAGCGCCACCCCATGCGTCGCCTGTGGAGCCCGTAGAGCCCCCGCCGTCGATGGCGAGGCACTGCGCTGTCTGGCCAGACTGGCCCCAGTCGTTGTAGAGGCTAGCGTTGAGCGCGGTTGGAGACAAGCTCTTCCAGTCGACTACGATGCTGTTGTTGGCGTCGTTCTTCAGGAGGCCTCCTGCGACCACGGCTGGAGTGCCACCGAGGCCGTCGGTAGGATTGCTCTTACCAGGGAAGAAGGTCGCTGCTGCGGACATGTTCGCAATAAGCTGCTGGTCGAACATGGGGTTCAGCGCCGCCGTTGAGCTCCCTGGCTGGGGAGGAACGTCGTACACGATCCACTTCATGGTGGGTGGGTTGGAGTTGAGGTTCCAACCTGCGAAGAAGCCCCTGCCGTTGTCGGCGTCGATCTCGGCGTCATGGCCCGAGACTAGGACGCCCAGCTTCTCGTTGATGACGATGTTCGATGCGCCGATGCCGTTGTAGATGCTCTGCGGGTTGTTACCTGCCACCATGCTGAGGCCGGTGAAGTCGGAGAAGTTGAGCTCCTCCTTCCCGTTGATGGCGTTGATGGCGTAGACGTGGTTGTTCTGTCCCTGATACCACAGCGTCGGACCGGAGACGCCAGCGCCGAAGGTCCCCGTCGTGAACCACTCGTTGCCGTCGTGGGAGTGGAGCGGGACCGGGCCTGTGGCCTGTCCTGCGGTCTGGTTGACCTTGAGGGGTGAGAAGAAGGTCCAAAGAATGTCACCGTTGGCGACGTTCAAAGCTATTGTCTCGTCGAACTGCGTGGTCGCGAACGCTGTGCCGTTGACGATGAGTATCGCCATGCCTATTCCGTCTCCGTTGAAGAAACTGGAGGCTAGCGAGGTCAGCGAAGTCGGGACGTTTGGCAACGGGAAGAGCCAGCTCAGTCCCAGATTCTGGACGTTGGAGCTGTTGATCTGGTTCTGGGGGTTGAAGTCCTGGTTCCAGGCATTCCCGTTAGGATATGCCCAGTTGGCTTGCGCCTGCGTCAGCGGCGTCGCAGCCGCGACGGGAGCCGCCGCAGAAGGCGCAGCCACGTTAGGAGCGGCGCTTGCCGGGTTTATGAGGACCGACGCGCCTACCCCTGAGAAGATGAATAGGAGGCTGATTGTGATTGCTCGAATCGATGTGTTGCTTAATGTTTTCTTCATACTTTTCGTAAGTTCTTTCGTTATATTCTTCGTTAATACCTTCGTCATGCGCCGATAATACACCGATATTATTATTTATGGATTACCCTAAAGAGGCTCTGTAGAAACCCTCTTCTGAGGAATCCAGTCTAACCGAGGTTTTACCTTCAAGGGCTGTGAAATTTATTGCCGACGCACCACCTTCCCGCTCTTCATGGATCAAACAAAGAGGAAGGAAGATG
>Ga0307373_10007857_pt1 | contig 16472 bp, 19 predicted proteins | sample OX2MG_FD_202534 | JGI IMG/M metagenome (GOLD analysis project Ga0307373, IMG submission 202534) | Soil microbial communities from Risofladan, Vaasa, Finland - OX-2 | ecosystem: Environmental > Terrestrial > Soil > Coastal area > Acid sulfate soil | place: Finland: Risofladan, Vaasa | collected... | reverse complement strand
CGACCCTGGTCGGTTGTTCGGGATTCGGCAAGGCGGTGATTGCCAATATGGATTGATATCAAAAGATGTGCCTATGGGCATGAACATCGGTTTAAAGTACTCTCTGCCCCAGGCATTTATAATTTTTAAAAAGAAGGGCTGAAATGATCCGTGTCCTGCTGGTGGATGACCACAAGCTCATACGGACAGGGATTCGTCTGATACTCGAAGATACGCCGGATGTGCGCGTCATAGGCGAGGCCGTTTCCGGAGAAACCGCCATCGCCTTGAGCCGCGAACTCAAACCGGATGTAGTTTTGATGGACGTAAGTATGCCAGGAATAGGCGGATTGGAAGCCACCCGCAAGCTGCTCACCACTCAACCCGATGTGAAGGTGATCGTGGTTTCCGTACATGCCACTGAGCCTTTCCCCATGCGTCTGATGGAAGCCGGAGCCCAGGGTTATCTCACCAAGGACTGCGCAGCGGGTGAAATCATCGAGGCCATCCGCAAAGTCGATTCCGGTCAGCGTTACATTACGCCGGTGATCGCCCAACAGCTCGCATTGTCAGCGGTTGAAGGGGCGCATGGCTCGCCTTTCGAGCAATTGTCGCAGCGCGAAACCCAGGTAATGCTGATGATAACCGGGGGCGAATCACCCCAGGCGATTGCCGATAAACTGCACCTGAGCCCAAAGACCGTAAGCACCTACCGTACACGCTTGTTTCAGAAACTCGGTATCAGCAATGCGGTGGAACTGACACGGCTGGCGCTGCGTTATGACATCATCGAAGAAAATTCGGAGCGTGACAGTATCCCCCGTTGATACGACTGACGCGTAGCGACATCCCGGTTACACTTTGGCATGCATTCAAGCTGTTTCAATATCCACTGCAAGCTGTGTCCACGCTTTGTCGGCTTTCTATCGGAAGTGCGGACTGCTCATCCTGATTACCATGCGCGCCCGGTGCCGCCATTCGGAGATCCACACGCCCGTCTGCTGATTGTTGGACTGGCGCCGGGCCTGCACGGTGCCAATGCCAGCGGACGGCCATTCACTGGAGATCACGCCGGCATCCTGCTGTATCGGACATTGCACAAGTATGGCTTTGCCAGTGTGCCACAATCGAGGGCGCTGGATGACGGCCTGCAACTACAGGATTGCCGCATCACCAATGCCGTGAAATGCGTGCCGCCGCAGAATAAACCCACACGCAGTGAGATCGCGACCTGCAACCGTTACTTACGCGCGGAGTTGCAGCTAATGCCAGCGAAAGCGTTGGTCGTGGCGCTTGGGCGCATCGCCCACGATGCAGTACTGAGTGCGCTCGGGATTAAATCAAAATTATTCCGTTTTGGGCATGGCGCAAGCCATGCGCTTACCACAGGTATTAGCTTGCTGGATTCCTACCACTGTAGCCGTTATAACACCCAGACCCGGCGACTGACGCCGCTCATGTTCGAGATGGTTTTTGAAAACGCACGCAAACAATTGGATAGCATGGGAAGATCAGGATGATAGAGTCAGATCCAGTATTTGATAGTGTGGGCTTTCTGAAGCATGTCACGGTTGCGCCCGGTGTTTATCGCATGCTGGATGCGAGCGGTGGAATTCTGTATGTGGGCAAAGCAGGTAATCTCAAGAAACGGCTTGGCAGTTACTTCCGCAAAAGCAGTCTGCCAGCGAAGACCCGGGCCCTGATGCAGCTTATGGCCAGCATCGATGTAACGGTGACACATACCGAAACGGAAGCGCTGCTATTGGAGAATAATCTCATCAAGAAGCACAAGCCACGTTATAACGTGGTGTTGCGCGATGACAAGAGCTATCCATATATACATTTCGATTTAAACAAACCCTTTCCACGCTTGACCTTTTATCGTGGGCGGCGTCGTGAAAACGGCCGATATTTCGGCCCTTATCCCAGCGCACATGCGGCGCGTGACACGGTAAATCTTTTACAAAAATTGTTCCTGTTGCGCCAATGCAATGACATGTTTTTCAAAAATCGCAGCCGCCCATGCCTGCAATACCAGATCAAGCATTGTTCAGCACCCTGTGTGCAACTAATCAGCAGGGAAGATTATGCCCACGACGTACATCATGCCGTGCTGTTTCTAGAAGGGCGAACCCGCGAAGTCATCGACGAGATGGTGAAGCGTATGGAAAGCGCCTCCATGCGACAGGACTTCGAGCTGGCAGCGCGCTACCGCGACCAGATCGCCAGCTTGCGTAACACCAGCGGACGTCAGCACATCAGTACGGAGTATGGCGATTACGACGTGATCGCTGCTGACCAGCGTGCAGGCCTGTTTTGTATCGCTGTCATGCTGGTGCGCGGTGGCTACAATCTTGGCAGCCGTACCTTTTATCCAAAGGTGGCAGGTGAAACCTCCTTGCAGGAAGTATTGTCGGCGTTTCTGCCGCAATACTATCTGGGGCGGGATATTCCCAGGGAAATTATGGTCCCGGTAAAAGTCATGGGGGCAACCTTGCTGCAAGCCGCATTAACCGCTCAGTCCGGCAGGCGTGTGCGCATACGCCATCCACAACGCGGTGAGGGCCTGCGCTTGTTGAAGCTTACCCAGGCAAATGCCACACAGGCTCTTAAACTGCGAATCGCGATGGATGCGGGTTCGCGTGAGCGTTTCGAATCACTTCAGGAAGCATTGGAGTTGGAACAGTTACCGGCACGCCTGGAGTGCTTCGATATCAGTCACACCATGGGCGAGGGTACCGTGGCATCTTGCGTGGTGTTCGACTCGAATGGCCCACTCAAGGGGCATTATCGCCGCTTCAATATTGATGGCATCGCGCCCGCTGATGATTATGGCGCCATGCATCAGGCCCTCACGCGACGCTATACAAGATTGAAAAAAGGTGAGGGTCTGATTCCCGATGTGCTGTTCATTGATGGCGGCAAGGGACAATTGCATGAGGCAGAGAAAGTGCTTGAGGAACTGCAGGTGGAGGGGGTCATACTGGTGGGCGTCGCCAAAGGACCAACACGCAGGCCGGGATTGGAACAGCTTTTCTTGTCCGGCAGTGCAACCCCACTTATACTGCCACCGGATTCCCCGGCCCTGCACCTGATCCAGCAGATCCGCGACGAAGCGCACCGATTTGCCATCACTGGTCACCGCCAACGGCGTGCACGTGCGCGGAACACTTCGCTACTGGAAAGCATACCCGGCCTTGGCGCCAAAAGGCGCCAACAAGTGATGAAACAATTCGGTGGTCTGCAGGGGGTCGCGCGCGCCGGGGTCGAAGATCTGGCAAGTGTGCATGGTATCAGTCGCGAATTGGCGGAGCGCATTTATGATCTGTTGCACGGCGATTAAATGAATAATAACCATGAAATTTAACTGGCCAAACCAGCTGACATTGCTGCGTATCGCACTCATCCCAGTATTCGTAGTGGTTTTTTACCTGCCTTATACATGGGCGCCACCGGCCAGTGCGCTGATCTTTGCATTGGCCGGCATCACTGACTGGTTCGATGGCTGGCTGGCGCGCCGCTGGAATGAGACTTCGGCGTTCGGCGAATTTTTTGATCCAGTGGCTGACAAGCTCATGGTTATGGCCGCATTAGTCCTGACGCTGCAGGCTGATGCGCGCGTAGTGCTTGCGATCCCCGTCATCATCATCATCGGCCGCGAGATCACTATCTCAGCGCTGCGTGAATGGATGGCTGAATTAGGCGCACGCCGGCGTGTGGCCGTTACCTGGCTTGGCAAGGTCAAAACTGCGACACAGATGCTGGCAATCGTGCTGTTGCTGTACCGTTTCTCTATCAATTCGATACCTGTGTATGCCATCGGCCTGATTCTGCTGATCATCGCAGCCGCGCTGACACTCTGGTCCATGTTCCTGTATTTACTCGCTGCCTGGCCGGAGTTGAGCCGCGAGCGTTAGCGCCTTGACAGGGCGGCAATCGGCCCTACAATATCGGCCCCTCGATGCGGGAATAGCTCAGTTGGTAGAGCGCAACCTTGCCAAGGTTGAGGTCGCGAGTTCGAGCCTCGTTTCCCGCTCCAGACTGAAACCCCGGTTAATTACCGGGGTTTTTTGTTTCCTCAGCTTGCATCGGCAGCATTCGATCAGAAACCCGCGAGCCATTTGTGGTAAATTTCGCGGGTTTTCACGCTTCAAGGTAGGGCTAGGTGGCAGAGTGGTCATGCAGCGGCCTGCAAAGCCGTGTACGCCGGTTCAATTCCGACCCTAGCCTCCACAATCATGCCGTAATCACGGCCCGGGTGGCGGAACAGGTAGACGCAACGGACTTAAAATCCGTTTGGAGCAAAATCCAGTGCCGGTTCGAGTCCGGCCTCGGGCACCAAGTAAAAAACCCATGATTGACTCGATGGAACAATCGGATGTGCTTTCCGTCGACAATCTGAGTGTGTGGCGTGGTGAGCGTTGTTTATGCCGGAACTTGAGTTTCCGGGTATCCACCGGCGAGGCACTCCAGGTGCAGGGCCAGAACGGCGCCGGTAAAACCACCCTGATTCGCGTGCTCACGGGGCTGGGGCGTGCCGATGAGGGTGACGTCCGCTGGCGGGGCGAATCCCTGCGCCGGAATAGCGAGCAATATCGCGCCTCTCTGTCTTACCTGGGCCATAGCAATGGCGTCAAGTTGGGTTTGAGCCCCAGAGAAAACTTGGCCATCGCCAGTGCGCTGCTGGCAAACCCTATCGCCAACAAAGTGGATGTGATTCTGGATAAGGTGGGTTTGAGTACTCATGCAGATCTACCCTGCGGGATGTTATCCATGGGTCAGCGGCGACGTACGGCGCTTGCGCGCCTGTTGCTTGCGGATGTGCGCCTGTGGTTTCTGGACGAACCGCTTGCAAGTCTGGATATAGCGGGAGTGACATTGCTGACGGATATGTTGAAGGCACATCTCACGAGCGGTGGGATCGTGGTATTCGCCACCCATCAGAGCATGGATCTGGCGCCCTTTCCGGTCAAGTCCATAATGCTGGGAACGAGCGCGTGAGGCTCACGGCATTAATCGAGCGGGATTTGCGCCTGGCCTATCGCCGGCGCGGCGAGTTGGCCACACCCGTCATTTTTTTCGTGATCGTCACGGCCCTGTTCCCGCTGGCGCTCAATCCGGATCCGGCTTTGCTGCGTACTCTCGCACCGGGGGTTATCTGGGTGGCCGCACTGTTGGCAGTTTTGATAGGGCAGGACAGCCTGTTCAAGACCGATTACGAAGATGGCAGTCTCGAACTTATGCTGTTAAGCCCGATAACCCTTGAATGGATTGTAATATTACGGGTATTCACCCATTGGCTGGTGACTGGATTGCCATTGGTGATTCTGTCATTGCTGATGGCATTACTCTTGGATTATCCGACGCATGCGCTGGGAACCCTGGTGATGAGTTTGTTTCTGGGTACACCGATACTGAGTTGCCTCGGTGCTGTCGGCGCTTCCCTGACTGTAGGATTGCGGCGTGGTTTTATGTTGCTGCCCATCCTAGTACTGCCGCTGACTGTACCAGTTTTGATCTTCGGAGCAGCGGCTGCTGGACGGGCAGCGGTAGGTGACCCCGTAGCAGCACCCTTATACTTTCTCGGTGCCATGCTGATATTGGCCATCACACTGGCGCCATTTGCCATTGCCGCTGGTCTACGCATCAGTCTCGAGTCCTGAGCAGGAGTATTTCTATGTTCGTCTGGTTTCACAAACTTGCCTCGCCGCCATTCTTCTACAGGTTCGCCGAAAAGCTCGCGCCCTGGTTGGGTTGGTTGAGCCTGTTAGTGATCCTGGCCGGTCTGTATGGTGGCCTATGGCTGTCACCACCGGATTATCAGCAGGGAGACGGTTTTCGTATCATCTACGTGCATGTGCCGAGCGCCTGGATCTCGATGTTCGCATACATGCTCATGGCGACAGCCGCCGCCATCGGGCTTATCTGGCGAATTAAACTGGCGCATGCAGTATCCGCGGCAGCCGCGCCCCTGGGGGCATCTTTCACATTTCTCGCACTGGTGACCGGTTCCCTGTGGGGCAAACCCATGTGGGGTACCTACTGGGTTTGGGATGCGAGACTTACATCGGAACTTATACTGCTGTTTCTGTATCTCGGTTATATTGCACTCAATCATGCCTTTGAGGATCGGCGCACGGGTGACCGTGCAAGCGCTATCTTGGCAATCGTAGGCGCCGTCAATGTCCCGATCATTCATTTCTCGGTAAACTGGTGGAACACACTGCATCAAGGTCCTACGGTTTTCTTCGGTCCAAAAGCAGAAATGCCGCCCAGCATGTACATTCCGCTGTTCATCATGATGTTCGGTTTCATGTTGTTTTTCGCCGCCTTTATGCTGAAACGCTTGCAGGTTGAAGTGTTGCAACGGGAGCGTAATACCGTCTGGGTGCGCGAACTGGTGGAACAGTCATGAAATCCTGGCACGAGTTCATTACCATGGGCGGATACGCAGTGTACGTCTGGTCGTCCTATGGCATTGCGCTAGTTATAATGCTGGCGAACGCGATTTTACCGGGACGTCAGCAGCGTCGGCTGCTCAAAGAAATTCTCCACCGTATGAATCGCGGGGAACGATCAGAATGACCCCAGTACGTCGCAAGCGTCTGCTCATCGTGGCCGTGATCGTCGCGGGCATGGGGCTAGCCACGGCCCTTGGGCTGCAGGCCTTCAGGAAGAATATCCTCTACTACTTCACCCCGGCGCAGGTAGCGGCCGGCGATGCTCATCCCAGCCAGCTGTTCCGCATGGGCGGGCTGGTGGCCATGGGCAGCGTGGAGCGTAATCCCGGCAGCATGACCGTACATTTCACCCTTACGGATATGCAGAAGTCCGTTCCGGTGGTGTATTCCGGGATACTGCCGGACCTGTTCCGCGAAGGTCAGGGCATCGTGGTGTACGGCAAGCTGGATAAAGATGGACTCTTCTTAGCCCAGCAGGTACTGGCCAAGCACGATGCCAAGTACATGCCGCCGGAAGTGGGTGCCGCCATCAAGAAAGCCGAGGCTGCCCAGCAGGCTGCAGTAGCCAAAAGCGCATCATGATCCATAGTTCGACGTCTCACCTCAGAACATCTGAAAATTATAAGTAGCGGTAATTATTTCAGCCCTTAAAGCTATATTTTTTGACCAAGTTTTTAAACCCTGATTCGTTATGTAACGCTTCTGGATCGCATAATCTTTCTGCCCCACCAAACTCGGATATGTCAGTCCCATACGGTTTGAACAACAGATGGGAGTAGCTTAGGGTGGTGTCTACGAAACCGGCAGCAGTCCATTATTGCAATTCTCGGGGTAATAGACGTTTACTTTATCTCTTGTTTCATTGCCTGATATTCCGCCGGTGTCATGGATGGGAGTTTCTCCAGAAATGCCACAATCGCCCAAATCGTGGCATCGTCGTGGGTCTGGCCCCAAGCCGGCATGGCGGTCATCTTGATGCCGTTCTTGGTAATCCAGAAAAGCTCTGCAGGGGTCGAGTAGGGCACGGTGCGGGCGAGTGTCGGTGGACGAGGATTCAGGCCAGCGCGTAGATCTGAGGTCTCCATACCAGGCGCCAGATGACAACCGGCACAGTGTTCCTCGTAATACATGAAGCCATTCTCAATCATCTTGGGATCCGTGAGCGGCGGTACCTGGACACTGCCGATGCGTGTGGCGACGGATCGCTCCCGCACTGTGCCAAGCACCCAGCGGGTCACAAAGCCTTCAGGCGTTGTAGCGGCCACATCAGCGACCCCAGAGTAGATATATGCCAAGAAAGCGCCAGCGGCAAGAATCAGGAGTGCGAAAAAGATCTTGAGGCACTTCATGGCCACAGCCCCCGTAGCTTTATGGTAAACAGCCGCCTAGAGATGGTTGTCGATATAGGCCTCTAAAGCGTTATATGTCCCTGGCTCGAAATCTGTGAACTGCACACCTAGGCGGAACTCATCCTCGCCATTCTGGCGCACGGCCACAATGCGTCCGAACAGGCCCAGACGGCCCTGGTTGTCCGGGAAGTCTGGCAAGGTAATCCTGACATGGATACGTACCCCATGGCCTGCGTTAGTCTGTGTACTGTGGGGGGTAATACGGCTCATGGTTGGCCCGTCACACAGGATCTGCATGCCTGTAAGGGAGACATCGATAGCGATGGCCGGAAGGATGCTGCCATCCGCCTCCATAATTCGAATGGAGTGCTCGACTGCTATTCGGTGGAATGTGCGTTTTTCTTGTTGCATTAGAAATTCAGCCAATCCTTCCAAGACTACGACATTCTAATCATTACGAGGAGTGTGTGTATTTTTAAAATTGTTCATAAATTCCAGGCAGAAAACTACTAATAAATATCTATATATATCAATAATATAGTAAGACAATCTAACTAATAAAACTAATTACGTGGAACGGAAAAGTGGAGAACTGGATGAGGGTTAATCACAATATTCGCCGTGTCTTATGGGGGCTTTGTATCTTACATAATATACATTATGCGCATATTATCGGGTAGCCAGAAAGATTTAGGAGCCGTCGTCATAGAAAGTTATGCCCATAGGCGTAACCGGCATATTGCGCCCTAGTTGTAGACACAAAATAAAGTTGTATCCTGAAAAATAAACTTGTATCCCAAACAATTATTACCAGATGGCGGTGAGCTTGGGGCATATCACGGTTCCCGTTGCCACGCATTACCGTCTCAAAACAGCCGGTGTTACTACTCAAAAACCGCCGCATGTTATGCGCTAAATCACCACAGGGCGCACATAGAAAAGCCCCGCCAGATTGCTCGGGCGGGGCCTTTTCATGCTGACAGAAATCCGCAGGGTTCTAGTGGAGCACCTTGATCCCGATGCCAAACGCAACCAGCAACAGCGTCATGGCGCCGAGCGTGTACATCATGATATGCCACATTTCCTTACGGAGATCCATCATTTCGTTATGGATATCCTTACGGAGATCCGCCATTTCCTTACGGAGTTCGTCCATAGCTGTATGGACAATCTCGCGTACATCAGCCTTGGTGGCCGCCTGCGTCTCCACCGTCGAGACGATCTCCATGGCAACCGCCTTGGCGGCCGATTCGGCGAGACCGGCTTGTTTCAGACGCTCAGAAATAGCGAGCGTATCGTGCATCATTGCATTCACTTCATCCTCCTTTGCCTGGTCAATAATACCGGACAAAGGAATCCCCGGTCGGGGGGTCCCGTCCGGGTAGTCTTTTACGGTCATCCGGGCCGTCACGGTGTTGAGAGTCAGTATAGCATGTGCGGCAAGCGTCTTTATAAATCCACTACCCGCAGTAACCAGTCAGTCGAGGCAGCCAAAACTTGGTATACAACTTGATTTTGTGATTAAGCCCAAGTTCGATGGGACGCCATTCTAGGGTACCACTTTATTTTTCCAGGGTAAGAGCGCAGCTACGAGAAATCAATGGCTTACTTATGTTTCAGGATACGACTTTATTTTGTGTTTACACTAGTGCCCACATATCACTCAATAAGGCTTTATCTTTTTAGGAAAGATCCCCCGCTTTCATCTCGACGAGTAACTTACTCAGCTGTTTATCGAGCTGTTGCCGGTCCGTACTGACGATTGCCCCGACCTTGGCATAGGCGTCAATCTGCCCGCTGCAGAACCAGATCTCCTCCCGCAGGTTTGCGCGCAGTATCGTGGTCGTAGAGCTGCCATCCATCAGGCTGTCGAGCTTGTCATTGAGGTGGTTGATATCTTCTTTAATCTCAGCGAGTACATTTGGATTAGATGCCATGGAAGGCCCTCCCTATGGTATGGCACAGCTGGTGAAGCAGTGAAAATACTGACATACGGGAAAATAGCTTGGTCATCTCGCCAGCTCTTTTTCGAACAGCACGGCGGTGTCAATTGAATATTTCGTTGGATTTACGATATCGCTAATCGATAGTTTGCTCTCTGGTAAGACCGCAAGATTGACCAGTCTATGGGGGCGTATTTCTATGCCTTTTTCATCACGCACCAGCATTATCAATGGCCGCATGCGTGTTTTTGGATCTGCGGAGAAAACAACTGCTATATCACCGGAACTAAGTTTTACGACGCTGCCGATGGGATAAAGCCCCATGAAACGCATGAAATCCTGCAGCAGGTCTTTCCCGAAACTTTCGGTGCCTGTGGTGCGCAGACGCTGCAGCGCTTGAACAGGCGTGAGAGCCGGTTGATAAAGGTTGTCGGTAGTAAGTGTTTCAAAAGCATCCGCGAGTGAAACAATGCCAACGGATAGCGGGACGTCATTACCCTTGAGTCCGTTTGGATAGCCACTCCCATCAACCCGTTCATGATGATGACGGACCATGTTTAATACTTCATCAGGAACATTGTTCGAGGCCATGAGCATTTCGTAGCCTTCATTCGGATGTCGTTTTATGACTGCGAATTCCTCTTCATTGAGTTTGCCAGGTTTGTTGAGGACTTCATGTGGTATGCGGGTTTTACCGATATCATGCAGAATTGCACCCAAACCCAGCAGGTGTAATCGTTCCTCTGATTGACCAAGATGCTTACCAAAGGCAATCGCCAGTATTGCAGTATTCAATGAATGCCCGGCATTACGATCCTGCCTGTTGCGCAGATTCGACATCTGCATCATCAGATTATGATTCACCGATTGTTGAACAAGACGGGTTACAATCTTTTGCAATGCTTTTATATCGATTGCCCCCCCTGCTTTTGCACTGGCAAGCATTTGCCCGATATACTCTTGCACACTTGCGTCTGCATTGGGGGAGCGTCCCGCAGGTTGCATTGATAGCTTGGCTGCGTCGTCAACTTTAGATGTTGCTGCATTATTATTGACTGGGTTGCCTACGGATCCGACAGCAATTTTAGATTGCGTTTCATCGACCACGACGAAGTCACAAAGGGATTTCAATTGTTCCAATTCTTCATTGGTTTCAATCAGAAAACCCTGGAACATGAACGGCGTACCGACCCATGGCCGGTCCAATTCTGTCACATACATGCCGTTCTGCAAATCACCAACGTTGACTTTATATCGCATCTTAGTTGCTCGTTTTCATATGATGAAATATTAACATGAGATCTTCGACTGTCCGTTCACTAACAGAATGTCTAATCAAATAATGAATAATCGTTATAAAATGCCGCTTATATAAAACGGTCGTATCTATATGCAGTTACATCAATTTCAGGTTTCAATCCCGCTACCATGTCTGCGACGCATTTTGAAGATCCCGCGCCCAGGGTCCAACCTAGCGGTCCATGACCGGTATTGAAAAACAGGTTTGTGTACGGAGAAGCTCCAAGAATTGGCGGGCCATCACAAGTCATGGGGCGCAATCCCGTCCAGTGTGTTACCTCGCCCTGCTTGGCAGATTCCGCAAGCCCGGGCAGAATCGTGATTGCCTGGCGCAGTATGTATGTACCGCGTTTTGTATTCAGAGTCTTATCATATCCATTGAATTCTGCGGTTCCAGCTATGCGCAACTTCTTCCCAAGTGGGGCTATCACGATCTTCTGCTCAAAATCCACCAAAGGTATACGTAAACCATGATCAATAGCTGGTTCAATGCTGACTGAGTAACCCTTCACGGGGTAGATAGGCAGCTTCAATCCCAACAATCGCGTTAATTGCGGGCTGTAACTGCCCGTAGCCAGCACATAGTTATCCGCAATAATTTCACCCTGCTCCGTATGCATTGCCTGGATACGTGAACCCTGAGCATGTATTTGGTTTACGGATGTATTGAAATGAAATTTAACACCAGCGGCAAGCGCATGCGCATGCATCTCGCAGGTGAAACGATAGGCATCACCGCTGCCATCTCCTGGATAGTAAATAGCGCCTACCAGCTGACTAGAAATGCTATCTAACTGCGGCTCCAACTCAACAGCTTCATGCGGATTCAACAGACGGGATTCCAGACCCATATGGCGCATTGCCTCTGTTAGTTCCCATGCATGATTAAGCGCTTTATGGTCCCGAAATATTTTCAAAGTGCCATTGTGCAGATGGTAGTAATTCAGGGACAGCTCTTGATCAAGTTCATCGAGGATGCTGAGGCTGTAAAGAGCCAAACGCAAATTAGCCATAGTGGAGCGTAAATGCGGTGCCGGCCGTGAAGCACGCAGAAATTTCAATCCCCATCCCAGCATCCCGGGTAATGCGCGTGGACGCAGTAATAATGGAGAATCTTCACGTCCAAGCCAGCGTAACAGTCGCCCAAGGGTCCCTGGTGAATTCCAAGGGTCAGCCTCGCTGGGTGTCAGCAGTGCACCATTGGCAAAGCTGGTTTCGAGTCCGGGGCTTTCCCGGCGTTCCAAAACCGTGACGTTTAATCCTCGTTCAGCAAGATACCAGGCGGTCGTGGTGCCGATAAGGCCGGCGCCGATGACAACGACATCACGTTTCATGAGTTGTGATGCCAATCCGATTATGATTAATTATTCTTACCCTTAAACTGTTGTGCGAAATAATCTACGGTTGCCTGATCTGCTTCCAGCCATGAGTGGTATCTCAGGAACCCATGGATCTCATTAGGGATCACGATTTCACGATACGGCACATGCTGGAGCTGTAGGCGCCTGACCAGGTCCACCATCTGATGAAAATGCACGTTACGGTCATCATCACCCTGTATCAGCAACACAGGAGACTTCCATTTTGCGATAGCGGAATCCGGCGACGATTGCCAGAAGACCTTCATCAGCATTTTCATATCGGGCATCTGATAGCGCTGAATCGGCTTTCCAAACCAGTCATCCAGGAACATAGACCAGTCATGCACGCCATGGAAATCGACGCCAGCTTTGAAGATATCGGAGTTGCGGGCCAGCGCCAGCGCAGTGAGATAGCCGCCGTATGAACCACCCCAGATACCGATGCGTTTGGCATCTACATGCGGATCCTTCTGCAGAAAACGCGCACCTGCGAGTACATCTTTATATTCTGAAGCACCCGTGGGGCCCCAATGTGCTGGGTAATGGAAGTCATGTCCGTAGCCGACGCTCAGTCGATAATTGACTGACAGGACGATAAAACCGTGATTTGCCAGATATTGATTCACCGCGTAGGCGTTGCTGTAGTAATCCATGTTGTGCCAAGTCAACAGCATCTGTCTCGGTGGCCCCCCATGAACGAAGATTACCCCTGGCTTTTTGGCGGCCCCACCCTCTTTTTCGAATAGTTGACCTTGAATAATCCAACCATCGCTTGCGCGAAAGCTCACGAGTTGCGGTACGACCAGATCAGCGCTGGGAAAATCTCCAGGCACCTGATCGCCATCCACAGTCTGCCAATGATCATCGCCCGCGAGTGGACCTTGCATGACCAAAGGCGGTTGCCGGGCACCGGCATCCACGAAAGCGATGGTTTTACCAGCATCCGTGACCACCGGGCTCCATTGACTGTGATTGCCGCGGGTGACCGGCTGCGGGGCTCCGCTCAAAACAGACACTCGATACATGTGGCGGCGGTCGTTGTCACCGGGAGTGTTACCGAGGTTGGCGGTATAAATCAGGGTGTTCAGATCGGGCGTGATGGCCACATCTTCGATCATGAATTGTCCGGGGGTAAGCAGCCTTGCGGTTCCTCCTTTGGCGGATACCACGTAAAGATGCGGCCAGTTGTCCATTTCAGACATGAAAGCTAGCTGATCATCCGCCACCCAGCGCAGATCCACATCTCCGCCCTCCTGGGGGAATGAGCCGCGCAAAGTATCGGGGCTCTGCCACACACGCTGGCCGGTGCCGGGCTTCACCTCCGCGACCCAAATGGACCAGGGAATCGAATGCCAAGCCAGAATTGATTGAGGCGGACCACCGTTACCGGGCGTGCGCGCGAAAGCGATACGCGTGCCATCCGGCGACCAACGCGGTTCCAGGTCATTGGCGGTGGACGGTGCCAGATATTCGATGGGTGTACTGTCATCGCGATACACGCCTATGAAACTGTGATCGTCGCGGCCGGAAACGAAGGCCAGCAACTTGCCATCCGGTGACCAGTGCAGATCAGAATCCTGGCCGTTATCAAAAAATAAACGTTGCGCCTTTTGGCTGCCGTCAATGGGTACCCACCACACGCTATTCTCGGGCAAATGGATGAAGGCCACGCGCTGCCCGTCCGGTGATATGGCAGGCGTGTCACCATCACCCAATACACGCGGTTCACCGGTAGTCAGTGATACCGCCCACACCTGCATCTGCGGCTGTACCGGGCTTGAGTTGGGATCCGGTTGTAGCGATTCCGGCCAGTTGGCGTCGTGATCCCCGCCACGCACATACACCAAGTATTTGTCGTCATGGGAAAAACTCAGATTGGTAAGTTCCTGACCGCTATCTTGTGAATAGCGGGTAAGCAGGCGGGGCTGATAATCCGGGCCCTGGGCAATCCAGATGTTGCGTACACCGCGCACGTTCAGTACCCAGGCAAACGCACTGCCATTTGGTGAAGAGACTATGCCAGAGGGGTATGGATAGCCCAAAATCTGTTCCATGGTGAAATTATGTCTAGGCTGTTGTGCATAAACGGGCCTGCTGAATGCCGCGCAGCTGATGGTTAATAGCAATAACCCAAGAATCTTTGCTTCACGATGCGGCATGGGGATCTCCTCAAAATACATGCTGTTATCAATACAACCGCCGAAACAGTTATTCGCTATTATCGCGCGCTTTGCACAGGACTATCCAGCTCCTGGAGACTACATTTGTTGCTTGGCAGGCAGCCGCGATACTTGATCGGTGTCATTTTCGGCATCGTGCTCGGTGTATTGCCGGCGGGGATTCCATATATGTGGTTCTCAAAGGTTGAGTCCTTACCAGCCATACATGACATCAGTACCGACATGGTCAATCCGCCCCGCTTCCAGCCGGGCGTACTTGCCCTCAGGAAGTCCCCTGAAAATTCCACGGTCTAGGCAGGCATGAAGATCGCAGCCCAGCAAGCAATGAGCTATCCTAACATTCAGCCATCAGTGTTCAGTCTGTTCGCAAGCACGGTGTATGCTGCCGCGCTGAAGACAGTTCAGACCATCGGCTGGAAGCTGGATTCCAACGCCCCCGTGGTCGGCATTCTCGAGGCCACATCCACCAGCTCATGGTTTGGCTTTAAGTACGATGTGGTAATCAGAATCCGGGCTCTTGGTAATTCGGCGCGGTTGGATATCCGATCATAGTCGCGCGAGAGTGATAGCGATGCTGGAAAAAAATGCGCAACTCATCCGTGCTTACAGAGCCGCACTTTACAAACAACTCGGATTGCAACCTTCGATGAAGCACTAAGCATATGCAACGCACCCCCTGCTCTGTCGCGCTATTGTGCAAGGCCCCGATTCCTGGGTTCGCAAAAACCCGGCTTATTCCACACCTGGGTGAAATGGACACCGTTCATTTTCAGGAGGAGATGGTTTTGCAGGCGGTCATAACCGCACTCGATGCATCTGTGGGACCTGTGGAATTGTGGTGTGATCCGGATGAGTCACACCCATTTTTCGGGAAAATCATGAAAAAATACCCCGTAAGGCTGACATCGCAGCCACCGGGTGATTTGGGGATGCGCCTGCATACCTGCGCTTCAGTCACGCTCTTAGCTGCGGATGCGGTTATTCTGATGAGTACCGATTGCCCAGTCATGCCGACTTATTATCTGGAGGAAGCCGCTGCGGCACTGGCTCGGGGCTGTGATGTAGTTCTAGGACCATCCGAAGATGGCTGTTATGTATTGTTGGGTTTGAAACATGCCAATGAAGAATTATTCAGCGGCATTCCCTGGGGCACGTCCCTGGTGCTGACTGAGACCAGCGCGCGCATCAGGCAACTGGGTTGGCGCAGCCATACATTGGTCACGCTTTGGGATGTAAATACACCCGCTGCTTATCAGCGCTGGCGTCTGATCACCGAGGCAACGCCCAAGCGTCCAGAGGTTTAGCGCTTCTGATATTGGACTTAGCCCAATAGATTTCTTTTTCCTAATCTGACATACCCTTCTTGAGATTGCGTGCGCTTATTGACTAATTTGCTGGGTAACCGGCGCATCTTTTTCAGCCCATTTATCCTTGAGCACAGCCTGCGGCATTTTCCTGGGATAGGTGCCGTTGGGATATTTAGCAGCATTAAACTTGGCGCGCATATAGAGATATTCGAAATTTTCATATACGGTAGGGCCAAGGCGGCGACGCAGGATAGCAATAATTTCCTCTACGGCTTGCCATGACAAAATGACGTTATATCCGTAAACGTCGAGATATATTTTTTCTGGTATTAAGCCCTGCCTGATCAAGCAGCCATTCATCTTAAACATATTAGCTAGCTTTCGCCAAGAAGCTCCAGTCCTCTCAAAGGTGCCCGTTGCAATCTCGTGTCGATATTCAGGATCAGATATTATTTCTTTAATTTCCTGGGTCTTCGTCGAAAAGTGTGGGTGAATTTTGATCAATTTTTGCTCAATGCAGTGGAAGCGTGCAAGTGAGGACCTTCAAGCGAAGGTACTCCTCATCGCGCAAACCATAGGCTCTGCGTTGCAGG
>Ga0307373_10007854_pt1 | contig 16479 bp, 13 predicted proteins | sample OX2MG_FD_202534 | JGI IMG/M metagenome (GOLD analysis project Ga0307373, IMG submission 202534) | Soil microbial communities from Risofladan, Vaasa, Finland - OX-2 | ecosystem: Environmental > Terrestrial > Soil > Coastal area > Acid sulfate soil | place: Finland: Risofladan, Vaasa | collected... | reverse complement strand
AACTGATCATCATGCTTGCCTTGGGCGACCTCGTCGGCGGCGGCGGCAATCTTTCCCGCCAGCTCCGGGTCGAGCAGGCCCAGATCGGCATTCACGCGGGCGGCAGCGCCCTTGATCCGGCCCAGCCAACGCACCACGGGCAACGGTACCCGCTCGCCTGACACCGGAAAATTGTCGACCGCCTTGCTGGTCTCAGCACCCCACAGCTCCGCCATTAGGCTCCCTTCGTGAATTGAACGACCCCGCCCACTTCAGGTCATACAGGGTCAGTGCCGGAGACTAGCGCCCGAGGTCCCCGATGGCGCCAAAGATGGCCACGGCCGCTCGCGTTCCGATCTCGAGGTGTTCAACCCGCAGATGCTCGTTGGGCCCGTGAATGCCGTCGTCGGGCAACGCGAACCCCGACAGGACCGTCGGAATGCCCCGCCCGGCGAGGGTCGCGACAATCGGGATGCTCCCGCCGCTTCGGACCGGGACGCACGGCCATCCGGTCGACGTCGCGATCGCCGTCGAGGCGGCGCGCAGTACCGGGTCCCGCGGATCGCACAGCGCCGGGTCCGCGACTCCGAGCGCGTCGATCCGGACCTCGGCACCCGCCGGGGCCGCGCCGACAATGAGCCGGTCCAGCGAGGCCGCAAGCGCACCGGCGTCCTGTCCTGGCGCGACGCGCAACGACAGCGTTGCCGTAGCCTCGCTGACCAGGTTTGTCTTGACCGCCGTCGGCTCGCCGCAGCCGATGCCGTGGACCTCCAGCGACGGCGCCGCGACGGTGCGCCGGTAGAACTCCGCGGCGGCGCGGGAATCGGCGGGCTTCAGCGCGGCGTCGGCCAGCATCTGGGCACCCGGAGGCAGATGGGCCCATGCCGCCCGCTCATCGGGCGCGGGCTCGACGATACCCAGGCACAAATCGGGGTGGAGGACGCCATCGCGGGCCACCAGCGCGTCAAGCATCCGAACCAGCGCGTGGGCGGCATTGAGGCCCGCGCCGCCGTACAAACCGCTGTGGGCATCCTGGGGCGCCGTGCGGACGTGAACACGCCGGTATACCAACCCGCGCAGCCCAGCGCAGATCATGGGCCGCTCCGGGCCGATCATCGGCGCATCGAAGATCACCGCCGCGTCCGCCGGAGCGGGATCGTCGGTGACAAACCGGACCGCACTCTCGCCGCCGCACTCCTCTTCCCCGTCGATCACGAAGCGCACGTGCACCGGCATCGGTCCCGCGGCCGCCGTACGCTGCACCGCGGCGATCAGCATGAACAGGTTGCCCTTGTCGTCGCTTGTGCCGCGGCCGTACAGGTTTCCGTCGCGAATCTCAGGCTCGAAGGGATCCGACAGCCATGCCTGCCTGTCGCCCACCGGCTGCACGTCGTAATGCCCGTAGACGATCACCCGCGGCGCCTCGGGCCGGCCGGCGGCGATCTCGCCCACCAACAGCGGATGTCCGCCGTTGCGGACCACCTCGCTGGTACCACCGGCACGGCTGATCTCGCCGGCAAGATGGTCCACCGCGCGCTCCATGTCCGGTGCGTGGTCGGCCAGCGCGCTCACGCTGGGGATCCTCAGCAGCGCGAAGAGTCGCTCACGTTCGTCTGGCGTCATATCGGATAATCATCCTCGTCGTCGGTGGAGCGGGCGCGGTGGCTACCGCGCGGCGGCGGCCGCGCCGGCCGTGCGGCGGGTCCGTCGACGCGTCGGCGCGGGCGTGCTGGCGAGTACGCCGGTCAAGAACTGTCCGGTGAACGAGTCCGGGGTCGCGGCGATCTGTTCCGGCGTGCCTTGAGCGATGACCCGGCCGCCCCCGGCGCCGCCCTCGGGTCCGAGGTCGACCAGCCAATCCGCGCACTTGATGACGTCCAGGTTGTGTTCGATCACCAAGACCGTGTTCCCGGAGTCCACCAGCCGCTGCAGCACCTGCATCAGGCGTTCGATGTCGGCCAGGTGAAGGCCGGTGGTGGGTTCGTCGAGCACGTAGAGCGTGCGGCCGGTCGCGACCTTGGACAGCTCCGCGGCGAGCTTGACGCGCTGCGCCTCGCCGCCGGAGAGCGTTGTCGCCGGTTGGCCGAGGCGGATGTACCCGAGCCCGACGTCTTCGAGGGTCTGCAGGCGGCGGTGGATGCGCGGGACGGCCGCAAAGGCCACGACGGCGTCGCTGACGCTCAGTTGCAGTACCTCGGCGATGTTGCGCCCGCCATACCGGACGGTGAGCGTCTCGCGGTTATACCGCTGACCCCCGCAGACCTCGCACGGCACATACACATCCGGAAGGAAGTGCATCTCGATCGTGATGGTCCCGTCGCCCTTGCAATTCTCGCAGCGACCGCCCTTGACGTTGAAGCTGAACCGTCCGGGCGTGTAGCCGCGTGCCCGAGCGTCGGTGGTCATCGCGAACAGCTGACGGATGTGGTCGAAGACCCCGGTATAGGTTGCAGGATTGGATCGCGGGGTGCGTCCGATCGGCGACTGGTCGATGTCGATGATCTTGTCAAAGTGCTCGAGCCCGTCGATACGCTCATGCCGGCCGGCGCGCTGCGGGCGTCGGGACAGGCGCCCCGACAGGGCCTTGAGGATGACCTCGTTGACGAGCGTCGACTTCCCCGATCCCGACACCCCGGTGACACACGTGAGCACACCCACCGGGATCTCGACCTCGATGTCGCGCAGATTATGCTCTCGGGCGCCGATCACGCGCAGCCATCCCCGCCCGGTGCGACGGGCCGAGGGCAGCTCGATGCGACGGCGCCCCGAGAGAAATGCCCCCGTGATCGAATCCGGACTCGCTTCGACCGCGGAGGGGGTGCCCTCGGCGACGACGTGGCCGCCGGCCTCGCCCGCGCCGGGGCCCATGTCGATGAGGTGATCGGCGGCCCGCATCATGTCCTCGTCGTGCTCGACCACCAGCACTGTGTTGCCTTGGTCGCGCAGCCGCTCGAGGGTCCCGATGAGTTTATGGTTGTCACGCTGGTGCAGCCCGATCGACGGTTCGTCGAGGATGTACAGGACGCCCATCAGGCCGGATCCGATCTGCGTTGCAAGGCGGATGCGCTGCGCCTCGCCACCCGAGAGCGTCCCCGCCGCACGTTCGAGGGTGAGATACCCGACGCCGACGTCCGCCAGGAATCGCAGACGCTCGGTGATTTCCCGGATCACCCGTTCACCGATCATCGCCCGGGTCGGGTCGAGGCTCAGCCCGTCGAAGAACGCCAGACCCTGCTCGACCGACATCTGCGTGACCGCGTAGATCGAGCGATCACCCACCGTGACCGCAAGGGTCTCGGGGCGAAGTCGCGCCCCGCCGCAGGCGGCACAGGGACGCAGCGACATGTACTGCTCGACGGACTCCCGGACGGCCGGCGACATTGACGTGGTGTGCTGGCGGCGCAGCTGCGGCACGACGCCCTCGAACCACCCCACCGGATTCTGGCGCCCCTTGCGCGGGCCCAGGTACATCCGCTGGCGCCGACCGCCGGGAGGCCCGTGCAGCATCAGCGCCCGGTGACGCTCGTCGAGATCACGCCAGGGGACATCCAGCGGGATCTCGTACTCGTCGGCGATGGCCCGCAGTAGCAACTCGTAATAGTCGGTCGTCCGGTCGGCCCACGGGATCAGCGCGCCCGTGGCGAGCGTGCGCTGCGGATCGATGAGCAGCTCCGGGTCGATCTCGGGCATGAACCCGAGGCCGGTGCACGACGGGCATGCGCCGTGCGGGCTATTGAACGAGAACACGCGCGGCGCGAGCTCGGCGAGCGAAGCGCCGTGCTCGGGGCACGCGAACTTCTCCGAGTACGTCCAAGAACGCTCCTCGCCGCCCACCTCCTGAATCCGGACGAGACCGTCCGCCAGTTGGGTGGCCGTCTCAAGGCTCTCGGTGAGCCGGCGGCGAAGGTCCTCGCGCATCACGAGGCGATCGACGACAACCTCGATGGTGTGTTGGTGGGTCTTGGCCAACGGCGGGACGTCATCCAGGAGCATCACCGCGCCGTCGATCGAGACACGGGTGAACCCCTCGCCGCGGATCTGCTCGAGCACGTCCTTGTGTTCGCCCTTGCGCCCCCGCACGATCGGCGCCATCACCATGAAGCGCGTGTCGGTTGGCAGCCCGAGCACCCTGTCGACAATCTGCTCGACGCTCTGTCCGGCGATCGGACGACCGCAGACCGGGCAATGCGGCTCGCCGATGCGGGCAAACAGCAGGCGCAGGTAGTCGTAGACCTCGGTGACCGTCGCCACGGTGGACCGGGGATTGCGGCTGGTCGTCTTCTGGTCGATTGAGATCGCGGGCGACAGCCCCTCGATATGGTCAACGTCGGGCTTGTCCATCTGCCCGAGGAACTGGCGGGCGTAGGCGGACAGGCTCTCGACGTAGCGGCGCTGGCCTTCCGCGTAGAGCGTGTCGAAGGCCAGGCTGGACTTTCCGCTCCCCGACAAGCCCGTGATCACGACCAGCGCGTCGCGCGGGATCTCGACGGTGATGTCCTTGAGGTTGTGTTCGCGCGCGCCGACGACGCGCAGTGCGTCCGGGGCGTGGCTGCGGGGTAGTTCGGTCACGAGACCGAGTCTAATGAGGGGTGCCGCCGGCCGCCGTGGCCTGCCGGCACCCTACCGGCGCGATCGCCCGGACCCGCCGCGCCGGACCGGGCCGGCGGGCAGCGTGGAGTGCTCCGGGGCGGCTTGGCCGCCGCGGGCCTCGCGGGCGTCGAGCTCCCGTCGCACCTCGGCGATCTGATCCCTAAGGCTTGCAGCCTGCTCGAAATGCAGCTCCTCCGCGGCAGCGAACATCTCCGACTCGAGGTCGATGAGCGCCTGCTCGAGTTCCTCGGGGGTGCGGTCGACCACCTGTGCCCGTACGTTGCGTGCGGCCCGTCCGCGGGCGCGGCCGGGGCGATCGTCGCCCAGACCGAGCAGGTCCACGATGTCTGAGACGCCCTTGACGATCGACCGCGGTGTGATCCCGTGTTCGGCGTTGTAGGCGAGCTGGATCTCGCGGCGGCGCTCCGTTTCGGCAATCGCGGTGTCCATTGCCTTGGTGCGCTTGTCGGCGTACATGATCACGCGCCCGTTGACGTTGCGGGCCGCGCGCCCGATGGTCTGGATCAACGACGTCGTCCCGCGGAGGAACCCTTCCTTGTCCGCGTCGAGGATCGCGACGAGCGTCACCTCGGGCAGGTCGAGTCCCTCGCGCAACAGGTTGACGCCCACGAGCACGTCAAATAGGCCAAGCCGCAGCTCGCGCACGATCCTGATGCGCTCAAGCGTGTCAATCTCCGAATGCAGGTAGCGCGCCCGCAGGCCCGCTTCGGTGAGGTACTCGGTGAGGTCCTCAGCCATGCGTTTGGTGAGGGTTGTCACCAGCGCGCGCTCACCGCGGGCGGCACGCGAGGCGACTTCGCCGATCAGGTCATCGATCTGGTTGGTTGTCGCGCGGACGTCAACCTCGGGGTCGACAAGTCCGGTCGGCCGGATGATCTGCTCGACGACGTGCCCTGACACGCGCTGTTCAAACGCACCGGGCGTGGCGGACGCGAACACGATGCGCGGCACCCGCTCGAGGAACTCGTCCAGCTGCAGCGGACGATTGTCCAGCGCTGCCGGGATTCGGAACCCGTACTCGATCAGGTTGAGCTTGCGCGAACGGTCGCCCTCATACATCCCGCGCAGCTGACCCATGGTGTTGTGCGACTCGTCGATGAAGCAGATGAAGTCGTCGGGGAAGAACTCGATCAGCGTGTGCGGTGGCGTGCCCGGGGCCCGCCCGTCCAGGATGCGCGAGTAGTTCTCGATGCCCGAGCAAAACCCCAGTTCGCGGATCATCTCCATGTCGTATTCGGTGCGTTGGCGCAGCCGGTGGGCCTCGACCACCTTGCCCTGGGATTCGAACAGGGCAACCTGCGCCTCGAGTTCTGCCCGAATCTCGCCGAGCGAGCGATCGATCACGTCGGGCGGCGTGACGTAGTGCGTCGCCGGGTAGATCGCCACGTGCCCCGGGGTGGCCAGTACTTCGCCGGTCAGCGGGTCGTAGTGGGCGATGCTCTCGACCTCGTCGCCGAACATCGAGATTCGGTATGCGGTCTGTGCATCGGCGGGTTGGATCTCGATCGCATCGCCACGCACGCGAAAGCGCCCACGCTCGAGGACGGTATCGTTGCGCTGATACTGGACTTCGACGAGCCGCCGAAACAGCGCATCGCGGGGGTATTCCTCCCCGACGGTCAACGTCACCACGCGATTCCGGTACACCTCGGGTGACCCGATGCCATAAATGCAGCTCACCGACGCCACGATCACGACGTCGCGTCGCGCCAGGAGCGACGCGGTGGCGGCGTGGCGCAGCCGATCGATCTCGTCGTTGATCGAGCTGTCCTTCTCGATGTACGTGTCGGTCGAGGAGATATAGGCCTCGGGTTGGTAGTAGTCGTAGTAACTGACGAAGTACTCGACCGCGGCCCCGGGCAGAAACTCGCGAAACTCGTTGCACAGCTGTGCCGCGAGCGTCTTGTTGTGCGCGATCACGAGCGCGGGCCGTCCCGTCTGGGCGATGATGTTCGCCATCGTGAACGTCTTGCCGGACCCGGTGACGCCCAACAGCGTCTGGTACCGCTCATCGCGAGCGATACCGGCCGACAGCTCGGCGATCGCCTGCGGCTGATCACCGGTCGGGCCGTACGCCGTGGAGAGTTCGAAGGTCGGCTGGGCCATGAGACTCAGGGTATCGTTGATCGCGGCCCCCGAGCCCGTCACCGGCACGCCAAGGAGATCTGATGCCCGCCAAAGAGATCATGCACACCTGCATCCGCGTCCTCGATGAGGAGCGCTCGCTGGAGTTCTATCGTGCGCTCGGCTTCGAAGCGCGCGACCGCAAGCGCGTCGGCGGCGACACCGCCACGATCATCTTCATGGGTCTGCCCGGCGACGGGAATCGGCTCGAGCTGACCCTCAACGACGGGCGTACCGAGCCCTACGACGTGGGTACTGGATATGGCCACATCGCCCTGGCCATTGAGGATCTTCAGGAGGAACTCGCCCGCCTTGCGGAATTGGGTATCCGGCCCGAGCGGTCCCCGTACCAAAGCGGACCCGGGGGCTCGTTGATCTGCTTCGTCGGCGACCCCGACGGGTACCGGCTCGAGCTCATCCAGGTCGGACGCAACTAGCCCGCGGGGTTGATGACGGCATATCCGGGGATCCGTGGCTGAAGGTCGCCGGGATAGGCGCGGCGGTAGATCCCCGCGTCATGCAGGACGTTCTGCACGAATGCCCGGGTCTCCGGAAACGGCACATCCTTCGGAACCGCAAACACCCGGCCCGCGGCTTGGGCCTTGGCCCGCCAGATCGCAAGGTTATGCTCACCGGCGTTGTAGGCCACCAGCGCCGCCGGCACGCTCCTGGTGCGATCGATCAGGTACCGGAGATACCACGACCCGTAATTGATGCTCACGTCCGAATCGCTGAGCCGGCTGGGCGCCCCCGGCGGGGAGTTGCGCTGGCTGGCGATGAACTGTGCGGTGGACGGCTCGAGCTGCATGAGACCCATCGCCCCGGCGTGGGAGACGGCATCCGGGTCCCACTTGCTCTCGACTTGAATGACCCCGGCAATGAGTGCGGGATCCAGCTGCTCCCGCTGCGCGGCGGCCTGGAGGGTGGGGATGTTGTTGAGCGGGTACAGCAGCCGGGCGTACCAGGCCGGCATGATTGCCGCGACGATCGCCCATGCGATCGCCACAGCCGCGATGGCGCCCGCGATCCCAAGCACCCAGCCACGCCGGCGCGTCACGCGGACGCGGGTGCAGCGAACTCCGCGAACACCTGCCCCACCCAGTCGTCCAGGCGGGCCGGGTCCTCGTCGTTGACGAACGCGCGATCGGCGGCCGACAGCTTGCGCTCCTCGGTCCACTGCCGATCGGCACGGGCATCAAAATTCTGTCCGCGTGCCGTGACCCGCGCGCGGCGCACCGCCTCGGGAGCCGTCACCACCAACACCGCGTCAAACTGGTCGGCCAGTTCGGCCTCGAACAGCAGCGGGACCTCGACGACCAGCAGCGGCCAGTGCCCGTCGGCGCGGCGCTCCCGAATCCAGGCGCCGCGCGCTTGGTGTATCCGCGGGAATAGCGTGCCCTCCAGGAACGCGATACCGCCCGGCTCGGCGAATGCCCGGGCACCCAGGCTGCCGCGGTCGATCGCTCCATCGACACCGAGCACATCGCTGCCGAACCGCTGTCGGACAATCTCCCGAACATCGTCCTGAGCGTAGAGCGCGTGGACGACATCATCGCTTGACAGGGTCGCGGCGCCCCGTGCCGCGAACGCTGCGAGCGCCGTACTCTTGCCCGACCCGATACCGCCGGTCAGGCCCAGGCAGCACGGCGCCGGCGAATCCGAAGATCCCTCGGCACCGTGCGCTCGGTGAACCGTGTCCGGCGTGCTACGCCTCGGGCTCGTCGGCCGGAGCGTGGTCCGTGGTGTCCGATGAGGCCTCGACGCCCGCCTCGGGCTCGTCGGCCGGAGCGTCATCTGTGCTGTCGTCCGTGTTCTCCGATGAGGCCTCGACGCCCGCCTCGGGCTCGTCGGCCGGAGCGTCGTCTGTGTTGTCATCCGTGGTGTCCGAAGACGCCTCAACGGCCGCCTCGACCTCGAGCTCCGCTGCAGCCTCCGAGTCCGCCGAGACGCCGGCGTCAGCGTCAGTCTCGGTATCCGCATCGTACGCGGCGTCCGGCCCGTCGTACTCGGCGTCCTCGTCATGAGCCTGACCCTCGGCACCTTCAACGTCCGCGACGCGCTTGAGCGACAGCGACAGGCGCCGACGCTCGGGGTCGATCTCGATGATGCGTACCGAGAGCGTATCGCCCTGGCTGACGACCTCACGCGGGTTCTCCACGTGGTGGGAGGCGAGCTCCGAGATGTGGACCAAGCCTTCGACACCCGGGTGGATCTCGACGAACGCCCCGAAGGTGACGACCTTGGTGACCTTGCCCTCGACGACGTCATTGATCCCGAACCGGTCGATGACGCTCTGCCACGGATCGGCCTGGGTCTGCTTGAGACCCAGCGAGATGCGCTGCCGGTCGCGGTCGATGTCGAGCACCTTGACCTCGACCTTCTCCCCGATTGTCAGCACCTCGGACGGGTGGTTGACGTGGCTCCACGACAGCTCGGAGATGTGGATCAGGCCATCGATCCCCTCGAGGTCGACGAATGCCCCGAAGTCGACAATGTTCGAAATCACGCCTTCGACCACATCGCCGGGCTGGAGCTCGTCGAGGATCTTCTGGCGAACCTCGCGACGCTCGTCCTCGAGGACGGCCCGGCGCGAGAGCACGACGTTGTTGCGATTGCGGTTCAGCTCGATGACCTTGCACTCCAGCTTGCGGCCCAGGAACTCGTCGAGGTCCTGGACGCGCCGGATGTCGACCAGCGACGCCGGCAAGAATCCGCGGACACCGAGGTCCAGGATCAAACCGCCCTTGACAACCTCGATCACCGTGCCTTCGACGTGCTCGCCCGCCGTCGCCGCGGCCTCGATGCGCTTCCACGCCTTCTCGAAGCGCGCACGCTTCTTGGAGAGGATCAGACGACCGTCCTGGTCTTCCTTGATCATCACGAGCGCGTCGACCATCTCGCCGAGCTCGACTTCTTCGAAGACGTTGACGGACTTGCGGATCGACAGCTCGGAAAGCGGAATCACGCCTTCGCTCTTGTAGCCGATGTCGACAAGGACCTCGTCCTTGTCGATCCGCACCACACGACCGTTAACCACATCCCCTTCGGAGAAAATCGGGATGGTCAGGTCGTAGTTTGGAATCATCTGCCCGTCAACTTCGATGTATTCGGGCCCGTCGAGCGTGCGCACTGGGGTGTCGAGATCTACTTGGGTCACGTTGTGTTTTCCTTGACAGCACTTCGTAGGTGTGCCGGCAGGACAAAACGCCCGGCCGACCGGAGAAAACCTGAGTATAGAGCCTCGGAGGCCGCTCGCCGACGCCCCAGGGTCAGCGCAGCCGGCCTCCGGGGCCCCGCGACACGCCCAGCGACGGCCGGCCGAGGATGCTGGCGAGGATTCCAAGAATGCCGACCACTGCGGCGATGGCCCACGCGGCGGTCGGCACGCCCGCCGCGGCCGCAACGACGGACGCCAGGCAGAGCACCGCGAGGACGCCCTGGCCAAGCCGCACCGCGGCGATCGGTACCAGTCCCGTCGGCGGATTGCCGAGCGTGCGCACCAGCCACCCTGCCGGCGAAGTGCCCGGGGCAACGACATCCCACGCCGCGAGCACGCCGGCGACCGCGACGGGGATGATTTGGCGAAACACGCTCGCCTCAAGACAGAGGATCCCGACCAGCGCGGAAGCCAGGCGTGCGGCGACGCGGTCGACGCCGGTCAGCGCGACCGGTCCCGGTCGTACGCCGCCCGACGTGCGCTGTCGGCCAGGATTGCGTGGGCGCGGTTGAGCAGGGCCAGCGTGCGTACGGCTCCGTCGCCCATGTCTCGGGCTGCGGCCTCGCGCAATACGCCGAATGCGGCGTCGATGACCGCGGGTCGTGCGTGGGGCGCGACTTCGAGCACCGCGTACAGGTCGTGATCGTCGGTCACGACTTGGCCTCGAGCCACGTCGTCCCCGCGTCCGCGTCGACGGCAAGCGGAGGGTCGAGCGGATAGGCGCCGACCATCTCGCGGCGCGCGATGTCGGTGGCGGTGACCCGTTCCTCGTCCGGCCCTTCCAGCAACAGCTCGTCGTGGATCTGCAGCACAATGCGTGTATCCAAGCCGGCGGACCGCAGCGCATCACGGGTCCGTACCATCGCGACCTTGATGATGTCGGCGGCACTGCCCTGAATGACGGTGTTGACGGCCAAGCGCTCGCCGAGCTGACGCACATGGTGAGTGGCGGCCCCCAGCTCCGGGATGGGGCGGCGGCGCCCGAGCAGGGTGGTCACGTACCCGTCGCGGGTCGCTGCGGCGATGGTTGACTGGATGAACTCCTGCACGCTTGGGTACCGCGCGAGATAGGCCTGGATATAGGTGTGGGCATCCTGTCGTGAAATGCCGAGCTGCTCAGACAGGCCGAAGTCCGAGATGCCATAGACGATCCCGAAGTTGACCGCCTTGGCGCGGTCGCGTGTCGCCCGATCGACATCGTCGGGAGCAATCCCGAACACTTCTGCGGCCGTGGCGCGATGGATATCCTCGCCCCGGCGGAACGCGTTGGCGAGCGTCGGCTCGCCCGAGCAGTGCGCCAGGATTCGCAGCTCGACCTGGCTGTAGTCGCAGCTGATGAGCACGCTGCCGTCGTCGGCAATAAACGCGTCTCGGATCTCGCGTCCGATCGCGGTACGGACCGGGATGTTCTGCAGGTTGGGGTTCGTCGAAGATAGGCGACCGGTCTCGGCGACCGTCTGGTTGAAGGTCGTGTGCACGCGGCCGCCCGGATCGATGAGCTCCGGCAGCGCTGACAGATAGGTGCTGTCGAGCTTGGTCAACTCCCGGTACTGACCGATTAGCGGGATGATCGGGTGTTGGGACTCGAGCTGGCGCAAGACCTGCCGGTCGGTCGAGTACCCGGTCTTGCCGCGCCGGGACGTCGGCAGGCCGAGCACCTCGAACAACACGTGACCGAGCTGCTTCGGGGAGTCGATGACGAATTGCTCGCCGGCCAGCTCCCAAATCTGATCGCGCAGTTCATCGACCCGGTCCCGCACACGTCCGGCGATCTCGCCGAGTCGCGCAACGTCGAGCCGGATGCCAACGCGCTCCATCTCCGCCAGCACTCCGACCAACGGCAACTCCACGGTCCGATAGAGCTCGTCAAGCCCCTCGTCGGCGAGCCGCGCGCGCTGCCAAGCCGCCAAGCCGAGCGTCCGGGCGGCGATGCCCGCTGCCGCATGATCCTCGTCCGCGTCCACCTCGACGCCGGCCTCACCGGCCAGTTCATCGAGCGGATACCCGCGACGACGCGGTTCGAGCAGGTATGCCGCCACCATGGTGTCGTCGCTCGCGCAGAAGCCGGCATCCGCAACCGCTGCCGGTAAGCCTTTGGCGTCGTGACAGGACACCGACGCCGTCGCCAACCCTGCGGCCAGCGCCGGCGCGTCGATGTCGTCCCACGGTCCGCCGAAGACGATGGGCCCCGCTGCCGCGACTGCCCACTGACCGTCGACGATCGCGACCGCAAGGTGGGTGATGCCCGCCACGCGTAGGCCCAGCTCCGCGAGGGCGCACTCGGTGACCTCAAGGGCACCCCGACCGTGGGCCGGCTCGGCATCGACCGCCTCGGGATCCGCAAGTTCAGCGAGCCGACGCCCCAGTGATTCGAACTCCCACCCGGCGAACGCAGCGCGCAAGGCCGCCAGGCGATCGGCGTCGAAGATCAGCGGCGGTACGGTGGCGAGGTCCAGGTCCAGCGGCGTCTCACGTTGGATGATCGCCAGGTCGCGGCTGAGCCGTGCGTTGTCCGCGTCCGCCTCCAGCGCCTCGCGCCGTTTGGGCGTCTGGTCCGCCGCGTGCGCGAGCACCTCGTCAACGGTGCCGTACTTCTGGATCAGCTGGGCGGCGCCCTTCTCGCCGATCCCACGTACGCCGGGCAGGTTGTCGCTGGAGTCCCCCACCAGACCACGAAACTCCGGCATCTGGGAAGGGTGAACGCCGTAGCGCTCCAAGACGCGTTCCGGTGTATACCGAACGGTGTCGGTCACCCCGCGACCGGTCGCCAACACCGACACGTGGTCATCGACCAACTGCAGCGCGTCGCGGTCGCTGGTGAGGATCAGTACGGGCTCGCCCTGCGCGCCGGCCTGGGCGGCGAGGGTGCCAATGACATCGTCGGCCTCGAACCCCGGACTCTCGACGTTGGTAAAGCCGAAGGCCTCCATGAGGGGGCGAAAATGCGGCTTTTGTTCCCGCAACAGGTCGGGCGTTTTGGCGCGACCCGCCTTATACTCCGGAAATGCCTCGTGGCGAAACACCGGCCCTGGCGGGTCCCAACAGACGATGACCCGGTCTGGGCGCTCGTCGATCAGCACCTTGATGATCATCGCAGCCAAGCCGTAGAGCGCATTCGTCGGCGCTCCCGCGGCGGTCGCAATGGTCTCGGGCAACGCGAAGAAGGCGCGGTAGGCCAGGCTGTTTCCGTCGATCAGCATCAGGCCACGGCCACCCGGATGCGCGGCGTTGGAGACAGCGGCGTCGGGGGCGGACTCAGCCACGGTGCGAGTCTAGCGCCCCCCTCCCGCCCCCCTCCTCGAGGACTCGGGCACGCTCGGTATGCTTCGCCGGATTCCGGGAATTCGCAGGAGGGCCACGTTGGCAGTTACGCCGAGCGCTCAGTACTCCGTCACGCTTCGCATCGAGATCGACTCTCGCGACCATGGCGCATTCAGCCGCCTTGCCACCGCGATTGGCGAGATCGGTGGCGACATCGGCGCCGTCGACCTCGTATCGACTGCGCGCCACACGGTCGTACGTGAGATCGTCGTCAATGCCAGCGACATTGACCACGCCGAGCGCATTGTTGCGGCCGCCCGCGCACAAGACGGCGTGACGGTGCTGGACAGCTGGGACCGCACGTTCCGCCTGCATCGCGGCGGAAAGATTGAGTTGTTCGGGCGTCTGCCACTCGAGACGCGCGACGACCTCTCACTCGCCTACATGCCGGGGGTCGCCGAGGTCTGCACCGCCATCGCCGATGACCGCGACAAGGTCTTCGACTACACCATCAAGCGCAACATGGTGGCCGTCATTACCAATGGCACCGCGGTGCTGGGACTCGGCGATATCGGGGCGGCAGCGGGCATGCCCGTCATGGAAGGCAAGTCCGCGCTGTTCAAGGAGTTCGGCGACGTCGATTCGTACCCGATCTGCGTGGACTCCCACGACACGCAACAGATCATCGAGGTCTGCGAGGCGATCGCGCCGGTGTTCGGGGGCATCAACCTCGAGGACATTGCCGCACCCGCGTGCTTCGAGATCGAGGACGCGCTCAAGGAGCGGCTCGACATCCCGGTGTTTCACGACGATCAGCACGGCACCGCGATCGTCGTGCTCGCAGCGCTCCTGAATGCCCTGAAGATCACCGGACAGAAGATGCAAGACCTCAAGGTGGTCTTCTCCGGTGTCGGCGCCTCCGGTGTCGCCTGCTCGAAGATCCTGCTCAACGCGGGAGTCACGAACATCATCGGGTGCGATACCCGCGGCGCGATCTACGCCGGGCGGACCGAGAACATGAACTTCATGAAGGAGTGGTACGCGGAGCACACCAACCCGGAGCGGGTTCGCGGCACGCTCACCGACGCCGTCAAGGGCGCGAACGTGTTCGTCGGGCTGTCGGGCCCCGGCACGTTTTCGGTCGACCAGTTGCGCTCTATGGCCGCGGACCCAATCGTCTTCGCAATGGCCAATCCGACGCCCGAGATCATGCCCGAGGAAGCCGGCCCGTACGTTCGCGTCATGGCAACCGGACGGTCGGACTATCCGAACCAGATCAACAACGTTCTGGCGTTCCCGGGGATCTTTCGTGGCGCGCTCGACTGCGGCGCTCGGCAGATCTCTGAAGAAATGAAGGTCGCCGCGGCCGAGGCCATTGCCGGCTGCATCTCCGATGACGAACTGCACGAGGATTACATCATCCCCAGCGTGTTCAACCGCACGGTCGCGTCCAAGGTGGCCGCAGCGGTCATACAAGTCGCCCGTGACCAAGGCCTGGCACGACGCGAGGTGAACGCCTAACCTGGGGCGCCATCTCGAACACCGCCGGGTTTCGGGGACGTGGCGGAATGGTAGACGCGACGGTCTCAAACACCGTTGGGTGAAAGCCCGTGGGGGTTCGACTCCCCCCGTCCCTATGCAGGAGAAACCCGTCCACGAGGCGGGTTTCGTCTGTTCGGGACTCGATCGAGTCCGCCGCTGGAGACCGCTCGGAACCGCGGTGGGAACAGTTTGTGTGTTCCCAACAGTGTTCCCACGGGGCTCGTAGAAGGCGGGATCTCGACGAATCGAGATCCCCGGGATTTCGCACCATTTCCGACCGTTGCCTGGCCCGGTGCGACCGCGGTGCGACCGCAGGGACGGACGGAGAGCGGGTCGGAGGCGACTTGCCCCCGTGGACCGGCAGACGCCGCCCCCGCGCCGATCAGACCCAGGATGAGGACGTCACCGCCGGGATCAGGGGAGCCCACCGTTAACTGTCGACGTGCTCAACCCCGCGCCAATTGCAATGACGACCAGGGGGATCGCGAAGCACAAGATCCCGGTCCGCACGGCGCGCTTCAGATCGCCTCTACCAAGGTTGTCCTTTGAGCGATACCAGGCACGTCCGCACAAGATCGAAAGGACCGCGAGGATCACGAGGAGCGCGATCGCCAGCGGATTTGATGGCGAGAACAGCAGGGTGCTGGCCATGATCGACGCCAACAACGGAGACACGACAAAGCCGAGGGCGTAGAAGGCCTTCATGCGAACGGCGCCGACGGCGGCATCTTGGGCATGCGCGGAGTCAACATCGCCCGGACGAGCGCGTCTACTTGCGCGGCTTAGGAATCGGTCTGCACTCGCTTACCGGCAGACGCCGCCCAGATGCCGAGCAGTCCGAGCACGAGGACCACGCCTGCGGCGTGATCGGGCCTGAGCGCCGCCCGGTCGCGACGGCAGGCGCTGATCGACAACGGGGCGACCGTTGGCGATCGAGCGAAGTCTGGAACTGCAAGGACGCTGTGGTCCCGGTTGAACGCCGCTGTCTTCATGATCAGTGCGTTCCAGTTCGCGGCCCTGTGCTTGCTCTGCAAAGCTAGAACTCAATCGAGTAGCGCCAGTCGGAGGCGTGCAACATGAGAATTGGAATCGTCGGGTCGGGCCTAATCGGCGGCACCTTGGCGCGTGCGCTTCCGCCGCTCGGACACCAGGTCGCCATCGCCAACAGTCGAGGACCGGAGTCCTTGGCGGATCTCGTGCAAAAGGTCGTCGGGTTGCGGGCCGTCACCGTCAGTGACGCCATCGCCTTCGGCGACCTGGCCATCATCGCCGTTCCCTTCAAGGCGGTCTCAGGCCTTCCGACGACCGGCACAACCGGCAAGGTGATCGTGGACGCCACGAATTACTACGAGCGACGGGACGGTCACATTGCTCCACTCGTCGACGGGATGATGACGTCCAGTGCAGTTCTCGCCGAGCATTTCGTGGGTGCGCGCGTCGTCAAGGCGTTCAACACCATGTACTTCACAACGCTCGCTGGAGGCGGGCTTCCGGAGGGTGACCCGAAGCGTCTTGTCATCTTCGTGGCGGGAGACGACGCCGACGCCAAGGCATCCGTGTCGTCCCTGATCGACCGGCTGGGTTTCGACGCGATCGACACAGGCGGGTTGCACAGCGGTGGTCTCCTGCAAGAGCCCGGCAGCCCGATCTACAACGTTCCACTGACGGTTGAACAGGCAGAGGACATCCTGGCTGAGATTCGCTGACTGCGTTGGCAACCGCTGACTTCGGCGGAAGTCCCGGAG
>Ga0307373_10007851_pt1 | contig 16486 bp, 29 predicted proteins | sample OX2MG_FD_202534 | JGI IMG/M metagenome (GOLD analysis project Ga0307373, IMG submission 202534) | Soil microbial communities from Risofladan, Vaasa, Finland - OX-2 | ecosystem: Environmental > Terrestrial > Soil > Coastal area > Acid sulfate soil | place: Finland: Risofladan, Vaasa | collected... | reverse complement strand
TGGCGGCAGCCGCCGCCAGCCGGTGGCGGGCCGACCGCGTCTGGCCGGCCCGCGACCTTCGTTACTTCGAGTAATACTCGACGATGAGCTGTTCCTGGACCAGGGTATCGATCTGGGCCCGGACCGGAAGCTGGTGCACCAGCACGCGCATCTTGTCGGGGATGACCTCGATCCAGGCCGGAGTGGTGCGCTCCGCCGCCTCGGCGCGGGCCACGACGAACGGGGTCATCTCCCGTGACTTGGTGGCGACCTCGACGATGTCGCTGTCACTCACCCGGTAGGACGGGATGTCCACCTTCTTGCCGTTGACCAGGACGTGCCCGTGACCCACCAGCTGGCGTGCCATGTCCCGGCTCTTGGCGAAGCCAGCGCGGTAGATGACGTTGTCGAGGCGGCTCTCCAGGATCTGGAGCAGCACCTCGCCCGTCTTGCCACGCTTGCGGGCGGCTTCCTCGTAGTAGTTGTGGAACTGCTTCTCCAGGACGCCGTAGATCCGGCGGGCCTTCTGCTTCTCCCGGACCTGGAGCAGGAACTCGCTCTCCTTGGGCCGGTTGCGCCCGTGCTCGCCCGGCGGGTACGGCCGGATCTCAATGGGGCACTTGGGCGAGTCGCACTTGGCGCCCTTCAGGAACAGCTTGGTCTTCTCGCGGCGGCAGCGCTTGCAGTCCGCGCCCGTGTATCGAGCCATGTGTCGCTTACTCCTCAGACCCGGCGCCGCTTAGGCGGGCGGCAGCCATTATGCGGAACCGGGGTGACGTCCTGGATCGAGCCGACCTCCAGGCCGGTGGCCTGCAGGGACCTGATGGCAGTCTCCCTGCCGGAGCCCGGGCCCTTGACGAAGACGTCGACCTTGCGCATGCCGTGCTCCATGGCGCGCCGGGCGGCGGCCTCAGCGGCCATCTGCGCGGCGAACGGCGTGGACTTGCGCGAGCCCTTGAACCCGACCTGGCCAGAGGACGCCCACGAGATGACGCTGCCACCGGGGTCGGTGATGGAGACGATCGTGTTGTTGAACGTGCTCTTGATGTGGGCGTGCCCGTGCGCGATGTTCTTGCGTTCCTTGCGGCGCACCTTCTTGGCGCCGGTACGACTTTTGGGAGGCATTCTGCTCCTCAACTCCGGAGGTCATCGGTCCGCTGGAAATGCCGGGCCAGCTCCGCGGGGATCCGCGGGGAGCAGGCTCGGCACTGGGACTACTTCTTGCCGGCCTTCTTCTTGCCGGCCACGGTCTTCTTCTTGCCCTTGCGGGTACGGGCGTTGGTCTGCGTGCGCTGACCATGCACGGGTAGTCCCCGGCGGTGCCGGATGCCCTGGTAGCAGCCGATCTCGACCTTGCGGCGGATATCGGCCTGCACCTCGCGGCGCAGGTCACCTTCGACCCGGTAGTTGGCCTCGATCCAGTCCCGGAGGCGGACCAGGTCCTCCTCGCCAAGCTGGTGGACCCTGGTGTCCCCGCTGACGCCGGTCTCCCGGAGAGTCTCAAACGCCCGGGTACGGCCGATGCCGTAGATATAGGTCAGGGCGACCTCAAGCCGCTTCTCATTCGGCAGGTCGACCCCTACGAGACGTGCCATCGCGGGCAGTTCTCCTTTGCTCACGGAGGTCCTGCGCGCCGCTTCCGCGTCCCTGCCCAGGATGCGGCCCCGGCCTCCTCCGGGGGTATCCGCTGCCACCAGTGGGCGGCAGCGGATTGCGGTGCGTGTCTAATTGTGCGGCTGCGGCCTGGTCCTGCTTAGCCCTGACGCTGCTTGTGCCGCGGGTCAGAGCAGATGACCATGACCCGGCCATGCCTGCGAATGATCCGGCACTTACTGCAGATCTTCTTCACACTCGGCTTGACCTTCACTGTGGGTCTCCTCAGGCGCTCGGGGCCGAACTGGCCGGCCCGTGCACCGTCAGCTCGTTACTTGTACCGGTAGACGATCCGCCCACGACTGAGGTCGTAGGGGCTGAGCTCCACGACGACCCGGTCATCGGGCAGGATCCGGATGTAGTGCATCCGCATCTTGCCGCTGATGTGGGCCAGGACTTTGTGCCCATTGTCCAGCTCCACTCGGAAGAAAGCGTTCGGGAGCGACTCCACGACCGTTCCCTCTATCTCGATGGCGCCGTCTTTCTTGGGCATATCCTCCGCGCTTCGCTGCTCGTCGGCTAGCCTGCCGGTTCTCGCGTGCTAGCTGGTGCTGGTGGCTGGTCATCGGTGGCTTTCCCCGCGATCCGGCTCGTGCTCGCGCACGTGGATCGGATTCGGGTGACCCGGCTGTGAGGCGACTACCGCATACGCGAAGTCACGCAACCAGCAGTTCATGGGCCAGGGATGAGTCTACTTCAGACCGCCGGGCATTGCGAACCGGGTCTGGTTTCCCGCCTCGCGACCGTGCTAACTGGCGGCGGGGAGGGAAAATTCCCGCCGTTACGGGTCCTGGTCACCCGGCTGCTCGCCGTGGCGATGCCGGTCCTGCCCGCGGCGCTGTCCGCCGGGGTGGCCGCCGGAGATCCAGCGGCCGAGCATGACCGCGCCCCAGGGACCGACGACCCAGGCGAACCACGGGTAGCCCCCCGACGACAGGACCCAGATCACGATCAGCACAGCGGAGACGCTGATCCACGAACCCCAGGCGGCCGTCCAGCTGGGCGAGAACCGGCTAGGCGGTGCGGCGGCGCCGCCCGCCGCGGTCATCGACGACCTGTACGTCGAACTGCCCGCCGCCGGGGCCCGGCGGGTCAGGCTCGCGTCGGGCAGGCGATACAGGTCGATGCCGGGCAGGTCGGACAGGAGCTCATCCAGGTCCCCGACCGTCTTGGCGGCGAACGCCTGGTCCAGCCGCTCATTGAATTCCTCGGCGGACAGCCGCCCGGCCGCATGATGCTCGCGCAGCAGCGATGCCGTCTTGTCCCGGTCATCGTCCGACGCCCGGATCCTCGGGTCGGCCACCATCAGGATCCTCCCGCGGTCCCCCGCGCGCCGGCTGGTACCGGCCGAATCGACGGCCGCCCGCCCGCGCCGGCGCCCAGGCGGCCCGCGCCGCCGTCCGCCGCGGTCAGCACCCACGGCCCGTCCGCCGTGATCGCCACCGTGTGCTCGAAGTGAGCGGCCCAGGAACCGTCCGCGGTGACCACGGTCCAGTCATCGTCCAGCAGCCGCGTCCGCGGATCCCCGAGCACGAGCATCGGCTCCACCGCCAGCGCCATGCCCTCGGTCAGCACCGGCCCGCGGCCGGGCCTGCCGTAGTTGGGCACCGGCGGATCCATGTGCATCTGGGTGCCGATCCCGTGGCCCGTGTACTCCTCCACGATCCCGAACGGGCCGCGGGAGCGCGCGGCCGCCTCCACCGCGGCGCTGATATCGGTCAGCCGGGCGCCCGCCGTGGCGCGCGCGAGGCCGCACCACAGGGCCTGCTCGCAGGCGTCAAGGAGATCGGCCAGCTCGGCGCCAACCGGGCCGACGCTGACCGTCAGGGCGGCGTCGCCGTGCCAGCCGGCGACGATCGCACCGCAGTCGATCGAGATCAGGTCGCCGGCCGCCAGCCGCGTGTCCGAGTTCGGGATGCCGTGCACCACCTGGTCATTCACCGAGGTGCAGAGCGTCGCGGGGAACCCGTGATAGCCCTTGAACGAGGGCACCGCGCCGGCGCCGCGGATCTCCCGCTCGGCGATCGCGTCCAGCTCCGCGGTGCTGATCCCCGGCTCGACCGCGGCGGCGGCGGCGCGCAGCGCGGCGGCCACCACCAGGCCCGCCTCCCGCATGACGGCAAGCTGCGCGGGCGTCTTGACTTCGATCGACCGTTCCCCGCTGCGCCGCATACCGCCTCCTCGGCTCATACCTAACCTACCCGCACGACGCGGGAGCCAATTCAGCGGACGAACCGCCGCAGGGCGCCCATGGCCCGGTCGGTGATCTCCTCCACCGGACCGGTCGCATCGATACCCAGCAGCGTTCCCTCGTCTGCGTAGAAGGAGATCAGCGGCCGCGTCTGCTGCTGGTAGACGTCCAGCCGGTGCCGGATGGTTTCTTCCTGGTCATCGTCGCGCTGGAACAGTTCGCCGCCGCAGTCATCGCACTGGCCCGGCCGGGCGGGCGGGTCGAAGACCACGTGCCAGATCCGGCCGCACTTGCGGCAGGTGCGGCGGCCGGACAGCCGCCGGACCACCTCGTCGTCGTCGACCACCAGTTCCAGCACGATATCCAGCCGCTGTTCCCACTCGGCGAGCATTTTCCGCAGCGTCTCGGCCTGCGGGACGTTCCGCGGGAAGCCATCGAGCAGGAAGCCGACCTGCGCGTCGTCCTCCTGCACCCGCGAGCTCACCATCGCGATCGTGACCTCGTCGGGGACCAGGTCACCGCGGTCCATGAACGCCTTGGCCTGGCGGCCGAGCTCGGTACCCGTGCTGACGTTGTACCGGAAGATGTCACCTGTCGAGATTTTCGGGATCGACAGGTTCGAGGAGATGTACTGGGCCTGCGTCCCCTTGCCCGCGCCGGGGGGCCCCACGAGGACCAGCCTCACTATCGCAGGAAGCCCTCATAGTTGCGCTGCTGGAGTTGGCTCTCGATCTGCTTGACAGTATCGAGTCCCACTCCCACCGCGATCATGATGCTAGTTCCTCCGAGCGGGAACTGTGCGGTCGCGGCAAGCAGCCCGATGGCGACGACCGGGACCAGCGCGACCAGGCCGAGGTACAGCGAGCCCGCGGCGGTCAGCCGGCTGAGCACGTAGCTGAGGTACCCGGCTGTCGGGCCGCCCGGCCGGATGCCCGGGATAAAGCCCCCGTACTTCTTCATGTTGTCGGCCACCTCGGTCGGGTTGAAGGTGATCGAGACGTAGAAGTAGGTGAAGAAAACGATGAGCACGAAGAACAGCAGCGCGTAGATCGGCTTGTCCCCGGTCACCAGGTTGGTGTTGACCCACCGCACCCAGGCCGAGGTCGAGTTGGCTCCGAACAGCTGCGAGGCGAGCTGGGGGATGTACAACAGCGACGAGGCGAAAATAACCGGGATAACACCAGCCTGGTTAACCTTCAGCGGGATATAAGTCGATGTCCCGCCGTACATCCGCCTACCGACCATTCGCTTGGCGTACTGCACCGGGATCCGGCGCTGGGCCTGTTCCATCAGCGCCACGAACGCGATGATCGCGATGCCGATCACCATCACGATGCCGAAGACGAACGTGCCCTTGTTCTTGTAGATCAGCCCCATCTCGCCGGGGATGACGGCGATGACCTGAGTGAAGATCATCAGCGACATGCCGTTGCCGACGCCGCGGTCGGTGATGAGCTCACCCAGCCACATGATGACGGCGGTGCCGGCGGTCATGCAGATCACCATGGTGCCGATGGTGAAGACCGACGGATTGGGGATCAGCTTCTGGGTGCAGCCGGGGATCAGGTTGCCGGACCTGGCCAGCGCGATGATTCCGGTCGACTGCAGGATCGCCAGGCCGATCGTCAGGTAACGGGTGTACTGGGTGATCCTGGCCTGGCCGCTCTGGCCCTCCTGGCGCAGCGTCTCCAGGCGCGGGATGACGACCGCGAGCAGTTGCAGGATGATGCTCGCGGTGATGTAGGGCATGATGCCGAGCGCGAACACCGTGAGCTTCAGCAGCGAGCCGCCGCTGAAGAGGTTGACGAGCTGGAACACGCCGGTCTTGCCCGCGGAGGCGTTGAGGCAGATGTTGACGGCCTTTTGCGAGACGCCCGGCGTGGGAAGCGTGGAGCCCATCCGGAACACGGCGATGATGAAGACCGTGAAGAGCAGCTTCCTGCGTAGGTCGGGCGTCCTGAACGCCCGGATGAACGCGGTCAGCATGCGCATTCCTCTGCTCGTTGGGTCAACGCTCGTTGGGTCAACGTCATCTGCCGCTCCTGTCGCGGACGTGTGGCCCCGCTCGTCGCCAGCGCAAGCGCGAGCGCACGCCGCAGTCTAACGCGCTCGCGGCACTACGACAGCCGTGCGCGAGCGCGGTTACCCGCCCGTGCGGCTGCCCAGGCCAGCAGTGGCTAGCCCGGGCAGCGAACGGGAGAATAGTCATCTCACAATTGCGTAACAGTCCCGCCGGCGGCCGTGATCTTGTCCCTGGCCGATGCCGAGAACGCGTGCGCGGTAACCCGCACCGCGGCCGGGATCTCGCCCTGGCCGAGCACCTTGACCAGCTCGCCCGGACGCACCGCGCCCCTGGCGGCCAGGTCCTCGGGGGTCACGTCGCCGCCGTCTGGATACAGCGCCGCCAGCCGGTCGATGTTCACCACCTGGTAGGTCGTCTTGAACCGCAGGTTGGAGAACCCCTTGAGCTTGGGCAGCCTGCGGTGCAGCGGCATCTGGCCGCCCTCGAACCCCGGCGCGATCTGACCCCTGGCCTTGCTGCCCTTGGTACCGCGGCCGGCGGTCTTGCCCTTGGACGCCTCACCACGGCCGACTCGCGTGCGAGCCTTCCGGGAGCCGGCCGCCGGGCGCAGGTGGTGGATCTTCAGCCCCGCCTGACCACCGGGAGTCCGCGCAGTGGTGTCGTTATCTGCCATCTCAGTTAACCTCCTCCACGACCACCAGATGGCGCACCACCTGGATCATGCCGCGGATCTCGGGCCGGTCCGCCTTCACGACGCTTTCGCCGATCCGGTGCAGTCCCAGCGACCGCAGCGAGTCACGCTGCGACTGGGTGCCCCCGATCTTCGACTTGGTCTGGGTCACCTTCAACTCTGCCATGTCCTGCTCCCGCTCAGCTGTTATCTGACGAGGCGCTGGCGGCGGCGGCGGCACGGGCCCGGAGCATGGCCGCCGGGGCGACATGCTCGATCGGCAGCCCGCGGCGGGCGGCGATCTCCTCCGGCCGGCTCAGGCCCTTGAGCGCGGCGACGGTCGCGTGCACCACGTTGATCGGGTTGGATGAGCCCAGCGAGCGGGACAGCACGTCGTGGATGCCCGCGCACTCGAGCACGGCGCGCACCGGACCGCCGGCGATAACGCCAGTCCCCGGGCTGGCCGGCTTGAGCAGCACGACCCCGGCCGCCTCCTCACCCTGGACGGTGTGCGGGATCGTGCCGGCGATCCTGGGCACGCGGAAGAAGCCCTTCTTCGCGGCCTCGACGCCCTTGGCGATCGCCGCGGGCACCTCCTTGGCCTTGCCGTAGCCGACGCCGACCATGCCGTTGCCGTCGCCCACGACGACCAGCGCGGTGAAACTGAACCGCCGACCGCCCTGCACGACCTTGGCCACGCGGTTGATGGTGACGACGCGCTCCAGGTAGGCGGTGCCCTTCTCGGCCGCGCCACCACGGCGGTCGTCACGACGGTCGCGCCGCTCGCCGCCGCCTCCGGTGCCGGTCCTCCGCTGTGGTGGCATTACCTGTTCCTCTTCCGTAGTTGCATGGTGATGCTCATAGGGCCAGCCCGCCTTCCCGCGCGCCGTCGGCGAGCGCCGCGATCCGGCCGTGGTAGGCGTGGCCGCCGCGGTCGAACACCGCGGCCGTGATGCCGACCTCGGTGGCCCGCTCCGCGAGGAGCGCGCCCACCTTCTTGGCCTTGGCGGTCTTGTCGGCCGACTCGGTGCGGATGGACTCGTCCAGCGTGGACGCCGAGGCCAGCGTAACGCCGGCCACGTCGTCTATGAGCTGCGCGAACGTGTTCTTGGACGAGCGGGTGACCACGAGGCGGGGCCGCTGCGTGCTGCCTTCGACCTTCTTGCGGACCCGCAGGTGACGCCGCTGCCGCGACGCGATCCGCACGGCGGTCCGCCCGGTGATGCGCCCGTGCGCCCTGGTCTTGGTGCCAGACATGTCTTACTTCCCAGCCTTCCCGACCTTGCGGCGGATCTGCTCACCCTGGTAGCGCACGCCTTTGCCCTTGTACGGGTCGGGCTTGCGGAGCTTGCGGATGTTGGCGGCGACCTCACCGACCTGCTGCTTGTCGATGCCCTCCACGATGAACCGGGTGGGCGTCTCGACCTTGAACGAGATCCCCTCGGGGGCGGCCACCGGTACCGGGTGGCTGAAGCCCAGCGCGAACTCCAGGTCGTTGCCCCTGGCCTGAACGCGGTAGCCCACTCCGACGATCTCCAGCGTCTTGCGGTAGCCGTCGGTCACGCCGGTCACCATGTTGGCGATCAGCGACCGGGACAGCCCGTGCAGCGCCCGGACCTCTCCCTCGTCGCTGGGCCGGGTGACGGTGATGGTGCCGTCGGCCTGGCTGACCTTGATGGGCTCGGCGACTTCCAGGCTGAGGGTGCCCTTGGGCCCCTTAACAGTGACCTCGCGGCCGTTGATGGTGACATCGACACCGCTGGGAACGGTGACGGGCATTCGTCCGATTCGTGACATTGCCGGCTCCCCTACCAGACGTAAGCGAGGACTTCCCCGCCCACGCCCTTCTTCTTCGCCTGCTTGTCGGTCATCAGGCCCGCCGACGTCGAGATGATCGCGACGCCGAGGCCGCCGAGCACCCGCGGCAGGTTGTCCTTGCGCGCGTACACCCGCAGTCCCGGCTTCGACACCCGCTTGAGGCCCGCGATGGAACGCTCCCTGGTCGGCCCGAACTTGAGCACGAGCCGCAGGTTCTTGCCGACCTCCGCGTCCTCAACGCGCCAGCCGGCGATGTAGCCCTCCTGCTGGAGGATCTCGGCGATGTGCACCTTGATCTTGGAGTGCGGCATGATCACGTCGTCGTGATAGGCCGAGTTGGCATTGCGCAGCCGGGTCAGCATGTCTGCGACCGGGTCGGTCATGGTCATGGCCTGGTGGCCCTCCTCGCCGTGGTTTCCCCGTGGATACGTGGACCTTCGGCGTGGTCAGTGGGCGCGGGGTTGCGCCCAGGTGGATCCTGGTTACCAGCTTGACTTGGTGATGCCGGGCAGTTCGCCCCGGTGCGCCAGCGTCCGGAAGCAGATGCGGCACAGGCCGAACCTGCGGTAGACGGCACGGGGCCGCCCGCACCTGGAGCACCTGGTGTAGCCGCGCACCTCGAACTTAGGCGTCCGCTTGGCCTTGGCGACGAGGCTCTTCTTCGCCACTGCGTCAGTTCTCCTTGAACGGGAAGCCGAGGCGCCGCAGTAGCGAGCGGCCTTCGGCGTCGGTGGTCGCGGACGTGACGACTGTCACGTCCATTCCGCGCTGCCGATCCACCTGATCCGGGTTGATCTCGTGGAACATCAGCTGCTCAGTGAGCCCGAAGGTGTAGTTCCCCCGGCCGTCGAACTGGCGGTCGCTCAGGCCGCGGAAGTCGCGGATCCGGGGCAGCGCGATCGACAGCAGCCGGTCGCAGAACTCCCACATGCGGTCCCCGCGCAGCGTGACGTGCGCCCCGATCGGCATGCCCTCGCGCAGCTTGAACTGCGCGATGGACTTGCGCGCCCGGGCCACCGCGGGCTTCTGCCCGGTGATCACGGCCAGGTCGCGGACGGCACCGTCGATGAGCTTGGCGTCCCGGGCCGCCTCGCCGACGCCCATGTTGACCACGATCTTGGTCAGCGTCGGCACCTGCATGACGTTCGGGAAGCTGAACTCCTCGCGCAGGGCCGACGCGATCTCGTCGAGGTAGCGCTGCTTGAGGCGGGGCCGGGTCCGCTCCGCGAGCGCCGTGCCGCCCTCAGACTGCTGGGTCTCCGCCATCAGATGTCCTTACCGCTGGCCCGGGAGACCCGGACCTTCTTGTTGTTCTCGTCGCGCCGGTAGCCGATGCGGGCCGGCTTCTTGGTCTCCGGATCGATCAGCTGGACGTTACTGATGTGGATGGGCGCTTCCTGGGTCACGATGCCGCCTTCCTTGGCACCGCGACGACCCTGGTAGTCCACCTTGGTGTTCTTGCGGATCATGTTGACGCCCTGGACGAGCACCTTCTGGCGATCCGGGTAGGCGAGGATCACCGTGCCCTCGCGACCGCGATCCTTGCCCGCGGTCACGATGACGTGGTCGCCCTTCTTGATCTTCATCACAGCACCTCCGGAGCGAGCGAGATGATCCGCATGAATCGCTTCTCCCGCAGTTCCCGGCCGACTGGCCCGAAGATGCGGGTACCGCGTGGGTCCCCGCCATCCCTGATCAGCACGGCGGCGTTCTCGTCGAAGCGGATGTAGGACCCGTCACCACGACGCCGCTCCTTGCGCGTGCGCACGACGACGGCCTTGACCACGTCGCCCTTTTTCACCCCGGCGCCGGGGAGGGCATCCTTGACGGTGGCGACGATGACATCGCCGATGCCCGCGTATCGCCTGCTCGAGCCACCGAGCACCCGGATACACAAGATCTCCTTGGCACCGGTGTTGTCGGCGACCTTGAGCCGCGACTCCTGCTGGATCACGTCAACTCCTGCTTCTCACGCGCTGGCCTCCGCGACGGATATGCCGTGCAGAGCCTGGCCCTGGCTACTTCGCCTTTTCCAAGATCTCCGCTACGCGCCAGCGCTTGGTGGCCGACAGCGGGCGGGTCTCCATTAGCAGCACTCGGTCCCCGACGCCGCAGGCGTTTTCGCCGTCGTGTGCCTTGTACCTCTTCGTCCGGCGGATGATCTTGCCGTACTTCGGGTGCTTGACCCGGTCTTCCACCTCGACAACGACGGTCTTGTCCATCTTGTCGCTGACCACCAGGCCCTGGCGCACCTTGCGGTAGCCGCGCGAGAGCCCCGCGCTTTCTGACTGCGCAATGTCCGTCGCGACCGCTGTGTCCTGGGTCTCACTCATCGGTGTCCGCCTCCTCTTCCAACCGCACGATGCCGAGTTCGCGCTCCCGCTTCACGGTGTAGATGCGCGCGATCTCCTTGCGCACGGCGCGGAGCCGTCCGTGGCTTTCGAGTTGCCCCGTGGCAGCCTGGAAACGGAGGTTGAACAGCTCGATCTTGGCCTCGGCCAGCTTGACCTCGAGCTCGTCCTCATCCGAGGATCTCAGGTCAGCGGCAGCCAGTCCCTTAGCCATCACGCCTCACCGACCTCTCGCTTCACGAATTTGCACTTCATGGGGAGCTTGTGCATCGCGCGGCGCAGGGCCTCCCGGGCTATGTCCTCGGAGACTCCCGAGAGCTCGAACATGACCCGGCCCGGCTTCACGTTGGCCACCCACCACTCCGGCGCGCCCTTGCCCGAGCCCATGCGGGTCTCGGCCGGCTTCTTGGTCAGCGGACGGTCGGGATAGATGGTGATCCACACCTTCCCGCCACGCCGAATGTGCCGGGTCATGGCGATACGTGCGGCCTCAATCTGCCGGTTGGTCACATAGGAGTGCTCGATCGCCTGGATGCCGAACTCACCGAACGTCACCCGGGTACCGCCCTTGGCGGCACCGTGCCGGTCCGGCCTGTGCTGCTTGCGGTGCTTGACCCGCCGCGGGATCAACATTGCTTAACCCTCCCCGCCAGGTGTGGTGCCCGTGCTGGCCGGAGCCGTGCTGGCCGGCGCCGTGGTGGTCGGAGCCGTGCTGGCCGGAGCGGGCGCCTCCGTGCTGCCGGACGGCCCGGCACCGCTAGCCCCGCCCGCGCCGCCGGCCCGGTCGCTGGCTCCGCCGCCCGCCGGACGGTCACCGCCGGCGCGACGGCGGGCCGGCGGGCGATCGCGGTCACGACCGCCACCGCCACCGCCACCGCCACCAGGCCGCTGGCCGGCGCGCAGCGCCGCCGCGGCGGCCTCACGCTCGGCCCTGGTCACCGGGGCCTCACCGCGGTAGATCCAGACCTTCACGCCGATCCGGCCGAACGTGGTTCGCGCCTCGTAGAAGCCATAGTCGATGTCCGCGCGCAGCGTGTGCAGCGGCACCCGGCCCTCGCGGTAGAACTCCGAGCGCGACATCTCCGCGCCGCCCAGGCGCCCGGCGCACTGGACGCGGATGCCCTTGGCGCCGCCCTTCATCGCCGTCTGCATGGCCTTGCGCATCGCCCGGCGGAAGGAGACCCGGCTGGACAGCTGCTCCGCTACGCCCTGGGCCACCAGCTGAGCGTCAATCTCGGGGTTCTTCACCTCGAGGATGTTCAGCTGGATCTGCTTGCTGGTCAGCTTCTCCAGGTCGCCGCGGATCCGGTCGGCCTCCGCGCCGCGCCTGCCGATGACAATGCCCGGCCGGGCGGTGTGGATGTCCACCCGCACGCGGTCCGTGGTGCGCTCGATCTCCACCTTCGAGATCCCCGCGCGCTCCATGCCGCGCTGCAGCATGCGCCGGATGGCGACGTCTTCGGCGACGTAGTCCTTATACAGCTTGTCGGCATACCACCGGCTCTTGAAGTCGGTGGTGATGCCCAGCCGGAACCCGTGGGGGTTCACTTTCTGGCCCACTATCGGGTCCTCTCCCTGCTGTTTGCAGCACCGCGGTCGGAAACCACGACCGTGATATGGCTGGTGCGCTTCAGGATCCGGTAACCCCTGCCCTGGGCGCGCGGCCGGAAGCGCTTGAGCGTCGGCCCCTCATCCACCCAGGCCCGGCTCACCACGAGCGTGCCCGCGTCGACCGGCCGGACCTGGCCGGCATTGGCGATAGCGCTGGCCAGCACCTTGCCGACAGGGTCACTCGCCGACTGCGGGGCGAAGGCCAGCGCGGCCTGCGCCTCGTTGGCGGGCATCCCGCGGATCAGGTCCACCACTCGGCGGGCCTTCCGCGGCGTGACGCGGACGTAGCGCGCCTTAGCTCTAGCTTCCATCACCATCTCGCCTTCCGCGAGCGGCCAGCAGCCCCTGCCCGGGGGTCCGGGGGTTGTCCCCCGGGTGTGGCACTGTCATTGCTGTTCTCGCTTTCCGCTAGCGTCGGCTGCGCCGGTCGTCCCGCACGTGGCTGCGGAACGTACGGGTGGGCGCGAACTCGCCGAGCTTGTGTCCGACCATCGCTTCGGTGACGAATACCGGCACGTGCTTACGGCCGTCGTGCACGGCAATCGTGTGGCCGAGCATCGCCGGGACGATCATCGAGCGGCGCGACCACGTCTTGATCACGTTCTTGGTGCCCTTGTCGTTCTGAACGTCCACCTTCTTCATCAGGTGGTCGTCGACGAATGGGCCCTTCTTCAGGCTACGAGGCATCGTCAGGTGCTCCTACCGCTTCTTCTTGCCACGCCGACGGGAGATCAGCTGGTCGCTGGGCTTGTGCGCCTGGCGGGTCCGGCCCTCGGGCTGGCCCCACGGGCTGACCGGGTGCCGGCCACCGGAGGTCTTGCCCTCGCCACCACCGAGCGGGTGGTCAACCGGGTTCATCGCCACGCCTCGGACGGTGGGCCGACGGCCCTTCCACCGGCTGCGGCCGGCCTTGCCGAGCTTGATGTTGCTCTGCTCGGCGTTGCCGACCTCGCCAACGGTCGCCCGGCAGCTCACGTCCACCCGCCGGATCTCGCCCGACGGCATGCGCAGCTGCGCGTACTTGCCTTCCTTGGCCAGCAGCTGGACTCCCGAGCCGGCCGACCGGGCGATCTTGGCGCCGCCGCCGGGCCGCAGCTCGATCGCGTGCACCACCGTGCCGGTCGGGATGTTGCGCAGCGGCAGGCAGTTGCCGGACTTGATGTCCGCGCCGGGGCCGTTCTCCACCTGGTCGCCCTGCTTCAGGCCCTGCGGGGCGAGGATGTAGCGCTTCTCCCCGTCGGCGTAGTGCAGCAGCGCGATCCGGGAGGTCCGGTTCGGGTCGTACTCGATGTGCGCGACCTTGGCCGGCACGCCGTCCTTGTCCGACCGGCGGAAGTCGATCAGCCGGTACGCGCGCTTGTGGCCGCCGCCCTGGTGCCGGGTGGTGATCCGGCCGTGCACGTTCCGGCCGCCGGTGCCGTGCAGCGGGCGCACCAGGGACTTCTCCGGCTCACTCCGGGTGACCTCGGAGAAGTCGGCGCCGCTCGCCCCTCGCCTGCCGGGGGTCGTCGGCTTGTACTTGCGGATAGTCATGTGCTCAAGCTCCTATGCATCGCCCGGCTAGCTGACCGGACCGCCGAAGATGTCGATCCGCTCGCCAGCGGCGAGGCTGACGATGGCGCGCTTGGTGTCTGGCCGCTTGCCCCAGCCGAACTTCGTCCGGCGGCGCTTGCCTGGCCGGTTGAGCGTGTTCACGCCGGTCACCCGGACGTTGAAGACGGCCTCAACGGCCTGCCGGATCTGCGTCTTGTTCGTGCCGGGCGCGACGATGAAGGTGTACTTGCCGTCATCGGCCAGCCGGTAGCTCTTCTCGGAGATGACCGGCCGGATCAGGATGTCCCGGGGGCTGGTGGTCTTGTTCACGCCTGAGCACCTTCCGATTCGGTGGCGGACGACCCCGTGGTGGACGATGCCGTGCTCCGGGCGACGAAGCTGTCCAGCGCCGCCTGGGTGAAGACGACGTGGTCGCTGACCAGCACGTCATAGGTATTCAGCTGCCCGGAGTCGAGCAGGTGCACGCCGGGCGCGTTGCGCAGGCTGCGCCAGGTCACCGTGTCGCTCATGTTCACTACCACCAGCACGTGCCTCGCCACGCCGGTCAGGGCGAGCAGCGCGGCCACGGCGTCCTTGGTCCGCGGGGCGTCGCCCTCGACCAGGCTGTCCACGACATGCACGCGGCCATGCCGGGCCCGGTCCGACAGCGCGCCGCGCAGCGCGGCGACCTTCATCTTCTTGGGCGTCCGCTGCGCGTACGACCGCGGCTGCGGGCCGTGCACGACGCCGCCGCCGGCGAACTGCGGGGCGCGGGTCGAGCCCTGCCGGGCCCGGCCGGTGCCCTTCTGCCGGTAGGGCTTGCGACCGCCGCCGCGCACCTCGCCGCGCCGCTTCGTGGAGTGCGTGCCCTGCCGGGCTGCCGCCTCCTGCGCGACGACCACCTGATGGATTAGCGGCACGTTGACCTTCGCGTCGAAGATCTCGGCGGGCAGCTCGGCCGCCGTCTCGGCGCTCGTCTTGGCCGGGCTCATCTCGCCTCACTCGTGGTCGCCAGCCGCCCACCGTGGGCGAGCGGGGTCTTGACAGCGCTGCGGACCAGAACGAGCCCGCCGGCCGGGCCCGGGACCGCTCCCTTGATGAGCAGCAGCCCGCGGTCGGCGTCGACACCGTGCAGGGTCAGGTTGGGGGCCGTGGTCCGCTCGCCGCCCATCCGGCCGGCCATCCGGACGCCCTTGAACACGCGGCCCGGGTAGGCGCAGCCGCCGATCGCGCCGGGCGCGCGGTGCTTGCGCTTGGTGCCGTGCGAGGAGGACAGGCCCTTGAAGCCGTGGCGCTTCATCACGCCCGAGAACCCCTTGCCCTTGCTCCGCGCGGTCACGTCGACGAGCTCGCCGGCCGCGAACGCCTGCGCCGTGACTTCCTGGCCCAGGGTGTAATCCGTGGCGTCGTCGGTGCGCAGCTCGACCAGGTACCGCCGCGGGGTCACCCCGGCCTTGGCGAAGTGCCCGGCCTCGGGCCGGTTCACGCGCCGCGGGTCGATCTCGCCGAAGCCAAGCTGAACGGCGGCGTACCCGTCAGCGTCCGGCGTCCGCACCGCGGTGACGACGCAGGGGCCTGCCGCGACCACGGTCACGGGCACCATTCTCCCGCCATCGTCGAAGACCTGGGTCATGCCGAGCTTGGTGCCCAGGACCCCCTTGATCTGCTTGGTCATCTCGGTGCGTCCCTCTACAGCTTGATTTCGATGTCGACGCCCGCCGGCAGGTCCAGCCGCATCAGGGAGTCGACGGTCTTAGGCGTGGGGTCAATGATGTCGATGAGGCGCTTGTGCGTGCGCATCTCGAAGTGCTCCCGCGAGTCCTTGTACTTGTGCGGGGACCGGATGACGCAGTACACGTTCTTCTCGGTCGGCAGCGGCACCGGGCCTGCGACCTTCGCCCCGGTACGTGCCACCGTGTCGACGATCTTCCGGGCCGAGTTGTCGATGATCTCGTGGTCATAGGCCTTGAGCCGGATGCGGATCTTCTGTCCCGCCATGTGGCGATGTCCTTAGCTTCTGGTGCCGCTGTTGCGCTGGTCCCTGCACTGCACTGCGCGGCGGCCGGAGCCTGGCGGCCCTGGCCGCCGCGCAGCGGCAGCTACTTGATGATCTTTGTGACCCGGCCGGCGCCGACGGTGCGGCCACCCTCGCGGATCGCGAACCGAAGGCCGTCTTCCATGGCGATCGGCTGGATCAGGTTGACCACCATCTCGGTGTTGTCACCCGGCAGCACCATCTCGGTGCCCTCGGGCAGCTGCACCACGCCGGTCACGTCCGTGGTCCGGAAGTAGAACTGCGGCCGGTAGTTGTTGAAGAACGGCGTGTGCCGTCCGCCCTCGTCCTTGGACAGGATGTAGACCTGCGCCTCGAACTCGGTGTGCGGGGTGTTGGTGCCCGGCTTGATGATGACCTGGCCGCGCTCGACATCCTCGCGCTTGATCCCGCGCAGCAGCAGGCCCGCGTTGTCGCCGGCCTGGCCCTCGTCGAGGATCTTGTGGAACATCTCGACGCCGGTGACCGTGGTCTTCTGCGCCTTCTCCTTGATCCCGATGATCTCGATTTCCTCACCGGTGTGCACGACGCCGCGCTCGATCCGGCCGGTCACCACGGTGCCGCGGCCGGTGATCGAGAACACGTCCTCGACCGGCATCAGGAA
>Ga0307373_10007850_pt1 | contig 16486 bp, 16 predicted proteins | sample OX2MG_FD_202534 | JGI IMG/M metagenome (GOLD analysis project Ga0307373, IMG submission 202534) | Soil microbial communities from Risofladan, Vaasa, Finland - OX-2 | ecosystem: Environmental > Terrestrial > Soil > Coastal area > Acid sulfate soil | place: Finland: Risofladan, Vaasa | collected... | reverse complement strand
AAGACCTACGCGTTCACGGTGAGCACGCACAACCCCGCGGGCTGGAGCGCGGAATCGACTTACTCGACCCCCGTTCCCTGACAACCTCACCGCCCGTTTCTCGTCGGCCCCGGGCTCATCCCGGGGCCGACGACTATCCGCGGGCCTGGTCGCGGCACACACTCGAGGTCGAGTCCGTCGCTACGTCGAGCGCTGCCGGGTTGCCCAGACGCGGAGCGTGGGGCCGACGGAGCAGCTCCCGCGAACCGAGTCGCGTGCGTAGACGAAGCCGATCGAGCCGGAACTCACCCCCACACGGGCATCCGTCGTCTCGACGTGGCGCACGTCGGTCGTGGAGCCCATGTCAGCAAGCGGGTCGACCGAGGTCCCTTGGCTGGGCTGCGCGAACGGCGGCGTCCGACGTCGCCCGCGCCGAGGGAGCCCGCGCGCACGTCCTCGTCGTCGCCCCTGGGACGCGGGTCGGCCGCGAGCCTGCACGTCGGGCGGCGAAGGTGGTCTGACAGGCGTGATGACAGGCACCGTACAGGCACGGCCTCCGAAATCGGAGCCGCCAAGTGCCCGTTGGTGCCGCCCCCGGTCGTTCAGTTGATCGGCGACTCGGGGGCCTACGGGACTTGAACCCGTAACCATCGAATCCACAATCCGCCGCTCGACCATGAGTGTCACCGGGTCCTTCGTGGCCGCTGCAACTCGGCGGCCAGCGCTGGGCGAAGACCGGGGAGGGTCAGTCGTCGAAACTCGCTCAACTCCACATCGCTCTGTCTCGTCGCGTCTGTCGTTCCGCTGGTCGAGTAAGCGTCGTCGAAGTTCACCATGAGCGCCTCAGGTAGAACGCGATTCGACCCGGTCCCGTTGGCTCGAAGCCTGTTCAAGATCGGGCTCGGTCTCGTGGCACACGACGCGGGACCAGAGATGGCGCTTCACAACCGGTATGCGCCGGCGAGAGCGTTCGTGCTGCATGGGACGCCGATCGGAACGGACCTGTGGATCGCGACCACGAAACCGCACTCGCGGCTTTCGACCTGGTGGCTTCCGGGCGAAGGGGGCACCGTCGTCGCTCTCGACATCTTCGGCGTCCTTTTCGTCTTCAACCTCGAGCCCTATGCGCTCGCGCCGGACAGTCCATCAGGGTGATGCGGTTCCGGCTTGGGCATGAAGAAGACGAAGGGTGCGCGACATCCGTATTCGCGTCCTGCCCGCAGCGCTGACTGTTGAGGCTCAGGCACGCGCTGGGCGAGGCGCGTCGCCCAGCTCAGCCGTGCCCTGACGCGGCACGGCGATAGCCCGACTCGCCCGACTGGAGGCGCGAAGCCCTCCGGACCCGGTCGAGCGCGGCCTCCAAGTGCCGCCTCATCTCATCGCCGGCGGCCGCCTCGTCGTGGGCACCGATCGCCCGGTAGACGGCCTCGTGCTCGGCTAGGATCGCGGCGTGCGAGGCGGGGATCACCGAGACCCATAGATCCGCCCAGTACAGCGCGACCCGCTCCGACTGCAGAACGTCGCGTGCGACGCGGTTGTGCGCGGCCTCCGTGACCGCGAGGTGGAAGGACGTGTCCGCGGCCGCCTCGTCGCGACGGTCGGGCCGCTCTGAGCGGAGCGTTGTCTCGATCCGCCGAAGGTCGCTGTCTGTGGCGCGCCGCGCCGCGAGCATCGCGAGGTACGGCTCGATTCCGAGCAGGAACTCGATGAACGGCAGCAGGCCGCGCTCGCCCATGTACGCCGCGGACTCCGCTGGATCACCCCCGGCCGGCGAGACGATGTAGCGACCGGATCCCATGCGGCTCTCGACGAGCCCCATGCTTTCCAGGACCCGGAATGCCTCCCGCAGGGTGGGTCGGCTGACACCGAACTGGGCCGCGAGCTCCCGCTCCGCCGGCAGCCGCTGGCCGTTGGCCAGGCGACGATCCGCGATCCGCTCTCGGATCGCCTCGACGATCGTCTCGAACGCCCGGTACGGCCGCAGCTGATCGAACTCAGTCTCGGCCTCGCCGTCCTCGCCCACGTCGCCCCCCTGCTCCTGGACTACCGGTGCCCGCCTCCAGTTTCCTCTTGACAGCGCGGATAGTATCGCGTCACGGCTAGATTGGACTAGCCACCTTCCAGCTAGCGCAATCTTTCCCAACCATCGCCGTCGCTCGCACCCGGGGGGAAAGTGCACGTGGCGTCTGCGTCCCCGCATCCCACGCCGCCGGCCATCCACGCATCACCAGATCGCACCAGGCAACCTGATCAGGGCATCCCGCTGCCGGTGGCCATGTACCGGGCCATGGTCACGATCCGCCGGTTCGAGGAGGAGGCGCTGCTGAGCTACAAGCTCGGCAAGGTCCCCGGCTCGTTGCATGTCTCGATCGGGCAGGAGGCGTGCTCGGTCGGCGCCGGGCTCGCACTCGCCGACGGCGACCTCGTCATCGGCACGCACCGCAGCCACGGGGATGTCATCGCGCGAGGGGCTCGGCTTGACCGGATGATGGCCGAACTGTTCGCGCGCGCCGACGGGTACTGCGGCGGCAAGGGCGGCTCGATGCACGTGCTCGACGCCTCGCGCGGGATCCTCGGGGCCAACGGCATCGTTGCCGCCGGCATGCCCATCGCGGTCGGGGCCGCGCTCTCCGCGTCGCTCCGGAAGAGCGGGCAGGTCGTGCTCGCGTTCTTCGGCGACGGCGCGGTCGGGAAGGGCAACTTCCACGAATCGCTCAACCTCGCGTCGATCTGGCAGCTTCCGGTCGTGTTCTTCTGCCAGAACAACCAGTACGCGGTGTCGATGAGCATCCGCCGCGCCCACCGGACCGAAAGCCTGGCACGCCACGCCGACGCGTACGGGCTTCCCGGCGTCGAGGTGGACGGCAACGACGTCCTCGCCGTCCACGCGGCGACGCTCGCCGCGGCCGAGCGCGCACGCCGGGGCGAGGGCCCGACGCTGATCTGCGCGACGACGTACCGCTGGATGGGCCACAACGTGTCCGACCCGGGGCGGTATCGGACGGCGGAGGAGGTCGCAGCGTGGAAGGCTCGCGACCCAATCGCGCGCCTCCGCGTGCGACTGCTCGAAGACGGCTCTGCCAGCCCCGATCTCATCGAGACCCTCGAGGCCGAGGCGGAGCGCGATGTCGCGGCCGCCGTCGCCTTCGCCGAAGCCAGCCCCCCGCCCGACCCATCGTCCGCCTTGACCGACGTCTACGCGGTCACGCCATCGCACCTGTCGTAGCGGAAGCAGCGTCCCTGGTCAGCTTTGAGGAGGGAGCCATGCGCGAGATGCAGATCCAGCAGGCGATCGACGGAGCGCTAAGCGGGCGGCTGTCGCGGCGCGAGTTCATGCGGCGGGCGGCAGCGCTCGGTATGACCGCGACTGCCGTCAGCGCAGTGCTGGCCGCATGCAGCTCCACGGTTCAGAGCTCCGCACCCCGGGCATCTGCGCAAGCAGGAGGAGCGACCGCGTCGGGCGCCCCGGGAGGTCTGTCGAACCCGTACCCCGTCACGGGGCCACAGGCGAGCGGCTCGGGCGGCACGTTGATCATCGGGCAGGAATCCGACATGGACGTGCTGGATCCCGCACTGGGCACGGGCGCCGTGACGTGGCGTGCGTGCCTGTACCAGATCTACGAGTCCCTCGCGGCACGGCAGCTGAACGACCCCAGCGGAGTCCGCGGCGCAATCGTCCCCGGCATCACCGACTCGATCGACCAGTCGCCGGACGGGAAGACGTACACGTTCCACCTGCATCCGGGGATCACGTTCTCGGACGGGACGCCCTTCGACGGGAACGCGGTCAAGTGGAACGTCGAGCGCCAGTGGGACCAGACCTCACTGGGACGCCAGAACGCGTCCCAGTTCGACCAGTCGGCGGCGGCCGTTAGGTCGTGGTTCTGGACGCCCTCGCACCTGCAGAACATCGTGGTGGTCGATGCCCACACCGTGCGCTTCGAGCTCGGGCAGCCGTTCGCGGAGTTTGTGGGCGGCATGATCGAGTCGGGCCTCGGCACGATGGGGATCACGAGCCCGGCGGTCTGGCAGAAGGGTGGCAACGCGGCGATCGCCGCGCAGGTCGTCGGAACGGGCCCGTTCGTGTTCAAGGAGCGCGTCGCGGGCGACCACGTCACGATCGTCAAGAACCCCAACTACTGGAACCCGGCGCAGGCCGCGAAGGCCGATTCGATCATCTTCAAGGTGCTGGGCGACGATGCCGCGCGGGTGGAGGCGCTGCGGTCGGGCGACGTCCACGCCATCTTCGCGCCGCCGCCGTCCGAGATCGCCTCGCTGAAGCAGGCCGGGTTCATCGTCACGGCGCGCCTCAACCCCCACCTGTGGTACCTCTCGCTCAACGCCAAGGAGCCCTACTGGCAGGATGTCAAGGTGCGCCAGGCGTTCTGGATGTCGATCGACCGCGACGGCATGGCGCAGCAGCTGCTGAAGGGAACGGCTTTCGGAGCCATCAACATGCAGGGGCCCACCGCTCCCTCCTACTCGCGCAGTGTCATGTATCCGGCCTACGATCCCGCGAAGGCCAAGCAGCTGCTCTCCCAGACGAAGTACGCCAGCGGTTTCGAGACGGTCTTCCAAATCCCGACCGGCGGTTCCGGCGAGCTCATCCCGGTCCAGATGGCGGAATGGATCGCGGGCAATGCGGCCAAGATCGGGATCAAGATCAACCTCCAGACGATGGAGTGGATCAGCTACCTTCACGCGTGGGGGGGAGGTCTCCAGCCGGGGATCGGCATGAACCAGCAGTCCTGGGGCATGACGTCGCCCTACTGGCTGAACCTGCCGCTACGCAACACGTCCGGCTTCAATGTCGGACATTCCGTGATCCAGGGCATGGACCAGATGCTGGACGCCGCCGACGAGTCGCTCACCGCGAGCACGGAGGACGCGCACTATCAGGCGGCCGACAGCCTGAACGGGCAGTCGCTGTGGAGCCTGCCGATCGTGAACAGCCTGCAGCCGACGGCCATTTCGCCGAAGGTGATGAACTGGGTGCAGTCGCCCGACTGGTGGTGGGATTTCCGGAACGTCTGGGTCAAGGGTTGAGCGGGGGTCCCGCGCGACGAGGCCGGCCCTGCCCCTGCGGTCCGGCCTGCGCCGCGCATCGCGGCGGGATTCGCTGACGTGCGCAGCTACGCTCTGCAGCGGCTGGCGACGACGATCCCGATCCTGATCGGGGTTTCCGTCGTCACGTTCGTGCTGATCAAGCTCGTGCCGGGCGATCCGGCCACGGCGATCCTCGGCCCGGCGGCGTCGAACCCGACCGCGCTCGCCGCCGTCCGTCAGGAGATGGGGCTCGACAAGCCGCTGGTCGTGCAGTACTGGATCTGGCTCTCGCACGTCGCCGTCGGAGACCTCGGGCAATCGAGCCAGTTCCGGGTCCCGGTGATGTCGGTCCTGCCCCAGAAGATCGCGAACACGGCCATCCTGACCGTGGGCAGCCTCGCGTGGGCGGTCATCCTCGGGCTCGTCATCGGGATCGTCGGCGCCGTGCGGCGTGGCTCGATAGCCGACCGCCTCTTGATGTTCCTCGCCCTGACCTCGGCCTCGGCGCCCGTGTTCTGGATCGGGATCCTGCTGAGCTACGTCTTCTCGATCCAGCTCCATCTCCTGCCCGCGCTCGGTATGACCTCGTCGACCGAGCAGGCCACACCGCTCACGGTCCTGTCGCACCTCATCTTGCCCTCGCTCGCGAACTCGATGATCTCGCTCGCCGTGATTGCCCGCGTCGTCCGCTCGACCCTCCTCGACGCGCTTGAGCAGCCCTACATCCTTGCCGCCCGGGCCCGCGGCATGTCCATGCGTCGCATGGTCGTGCGTCATGCGTTCCGCAACGTGCTCCCCGACGCGATCAATATCACCGGGTTGCAGGTCGGCTACCTGTTCGGCGGCGCGTTGTTCACCGAGGTCGTGTTCAGCTGGCCGGGCATCGGGTCGCTCATCTACTCGTCGATCCAGGCGCGTGACTACGTCATGCTGCAGGGCGCGGTCCTCGTCGTGTCCGCGGTGTTCATCGCAGTGAACTTCGTCTCCGACGCGGCGCGCGTGGCCCTCGATCCGCGGGCGCAGCCGGCATGAACGAGCAGCTGGTGTCGTTGGAGGCCGGCCCGCCTCCCGCGGTCGACAATGCGGCCCGAGACCTGTCGCGTCCGCCCGCGACCGCCCTCCGCCAGGCGGTCGCGGGCTTCGCGCGCGACCGCGGCGCCGTCCTGGCGCTGGTGATCCTCGTGCTCATCGCTCTCGTGGCCGTGCTCGCCCCGCTGATCGCCCCGTTCGACCCCAACGTCGGCGATCCCCTCAACACCCTCGCCCCGCCGCTCACCGCCGGACACCTGCTGGGCACCGATGACCAGGGCCGCGACATCCTCTCGCGCATCCTGTACGGCGCCCGCCTCGCGATCCCCGAGGCGACCATCCCCGTCATCGCTGCGGCCGTGCTGGGCACCGCGCTCGGCCTGCTCGCGGGCTTCTACCAGGGGATCGGCGGCGGGCTCGTGATGCGGGTGCTCGACGTGTTCTTCGCCATTCCGCTCGTCCTGCTCGGAATCGCCGTCGCGGCGGCGCTCGGCAGTGGCCCCCCGACCGTGATCCTCTCCATGGCCGTCGTCATCACGCCGTACATCGCGCGCGTCGTGTACACGACGACGGCCCAGCTCAAGCACGCGCTGTTCGTCGAGGCCGCCCGCGCCTCGGGCTCGGGCGAGCTCAAGATCCTCGTGCAGGAGATCCTCCCCCATGCCGTGCCCACGGTCATCGTCTACGGCACGATCAACATGGGAGCCATGATCGTGTTCGCCGCCGGGTTCGGGTTCCTCGGCCTCGGTGCGCAGCCGCCGGCATCCGACTGGGGCGCCATGATTGCCTACGGGATGTCGAATCTCGGCAGTTCGCCGTGGGTCTCGACCGTCCCCGGACTCGTCATCGTCGTCGCCTCGCTCGCCTTCAACTACGTCGGCGACGGGCTTCGCATCGCCCTCGACCCGCGGCTGAGGTCCAGGGCGTGATCGAGGCGCAGCGGCAGTCGGCGGCGGATCGCGGCCCGTCGGAGGTCGTGCTCCTCGACGTGGCGGGGCTCACCGTCCGGTTTCCCTCGCCGGACGGCGAGGTGCATGCGGTCGAGGACGTCTCGTTCCAGGTGCGGCGAGGTGAAAGCATCGGGATCGTCGGCGAGTCCGGGTCGGGCAAGACCGTCACATGCATGTCCCTGACCTGGCTGCTTCCCTCGCCCCCGACGCGCTACGTGACTGGTCGGATCCGCTTCGACGGCAAGGACCTCCGGCGGGGCGACGAGCGCTCGCTCAGGGCGGTCCGTGGGCGCAGGGTCGCCGTCATCTTCCAGAATGCGCGCGCCGCCCTCGATCCCTCGTATCGCATCGGCTCGCAGATCGCCGAGATGCTCGCACTCCAGCAGCGGCTCCGCTGGGCGGACGCCCGGCCACGGGTCATCGACACGCTGCGGCGGTGCAACATCGCAGATGCCGAGGGCGTCCTCGAGCGGTATCCGCATCAGGTCAGCGGCGGTGTGGCCCAGCGGGTCGCGATCGCGATGGCGCTGCTCGCCCGCCCGGATCTTGTGATCGCGGACGAGCCGACGACCGCGCTGGACCTCCTGAGCCAGCTCGAGGTCCTCATGCTGCTCGAGCAGATCCGCGACGAGGTCGGGTGCTCGATCATCCTGGTCAGCCACGACCTCGCGGTCGTCCGCCGGATCGCCGACCAGGTGCTCATCATGTACGGCGGCCGGATCGTGGAACGCGGCTCGACGGAGGAGATCTTCCGCGATCCGCGTCATCCGTACACGCGTGCCCTGCTCGCGTCGAGCGAGCAGCGCATGCAGGGCGATCGGCTGTACGAGCTGCCCGGTCACACGCCGGATCTCGCGCACCTGCCGCCGGGCTGCGCGTTCGCTGCGCGCTGCGCGTTCGCCTTCGATCGATGCCGCACGGAGCTGCCCGACGAGTTCGCGATTACACCCGGTCGCTCCGCCCGCTGTTTCCTCTCGGAGGCGGGGCATGGCTGACCGCCCGCTGGTCGAGCTCGTGTCGATCACCCGCTCGTTCCCCTCACCACGGGGCGTCACGGACGGCGGTACGGTCGCCCTCGACGACATCTCGATGTCGGTCGTCGCCGGCGAATCGGTCGGGATCGTCGGCGACTCGGGCGCCGGCAAGTCCACCCTCGCCTGGACGATTACCGCCCTCCTCCGGCCCACGTCGGGCAGCGTGCGTGTCGACGGGATCGACGCGGGGCGCGCGAGCAGGCGTGAGATGGCAGCCATCCGCCGCACTGTCGGGCTCGTGTTCCAGGATGCTCTCGGGTCGTTCAACCCGCAGCGCACCGTGGAGCACGCTCTCGCGACGCCGCTCGACAACTTCACGAGCGTGCGCGGCCCGGAGCGGCGCCGGACGGTCGGCCAGATCATGGAACGCGTCGGCCTCCGCGCCAGCCAGATGACGCGCTATCCGCATGAGTTCTCCGGCGGCCAGATCCAGCGTCTCGCGATCGCGCGGGCTCTCATCACCCGCCCGCGCCTCGTCGTGCTCGATGAGCCCGTCTCGGCTCTCGACGTCTCGATCCGGGCCCAGATTCTGAACCTGCTGCGAGATCTCGCTCACGACTACCACCTTACGTACGTGCTGATCGCGAGCGACGCGACCGTGCTCGAGCACATGAGTGCCCGCACCTTCGTTATGTACGCGGGGCGGATCCTCGAGCGGGCCCCGCACAGGGAGCTCATTGCCCAGCCCCGGCACCCGTACACCGTCTCGCTCCTCGACCTCAGCGGGCTCCGAGCCGGCGACGTGGCCTCGACCCCGGCCCTGTCGGCCCGACGGGCGCCCCGGTCGAGCCGTCCCACCTGGGAGGCGTGTCCTTTCTGCGGCATCTGCCCGCTTGAAACGAGCCGGTGCTCGACCACGCGGCCGCCCGAGATCCTGGTGGCGGCCGACCACGCGGTGACCTGCCTCGCGTACGCCGAGGCTCCTGAAGCAGTCGCGGCTGCGGGAGGATGACAGTGGCGACATGGCGTCCGACGATCGTGCGTGTCGGAGCGACGTATCCCGACATGTCCGGCCTGGTCCTCGGGCTGCAGCCCGGCCTCGAGCAGGAGGCGCCGATCCTGTGCCTCGCGCTCGAATCGGGCGACACGCGCGTGCTCGTGGACACGGGCCTGCCGGCTCTCGAGTGGGTCCTCGAGACGCGCGGCAAGGCGACGATGACCCCTGACGAGGTTCTCCCCACGGCGCTCCGGTCAGCCACGGGATGGGGTCCCGAAGACGTGGACTTCGTCGTGAACACTCACCTCCACTTCGACCACTGCGGCGGCAACCGCATCTTCCCGAATGCCCGCTTCGTGGTGCAGCGGCGCGAGTACGAGTACGCCCTCCGTCCCGATCCAGGCATGGCCGCCCTGTTCGGGCCGCACCTGTTCGATCGCTCCGCCGTCGCCTACTTCGACTGGCTCTTCGTCGACGGCGACCACGAGTTGTTCCCGGGGCTGCAGCTCCTGTTCACGCCCGGCCACACCGTCGGACATCAGTCCGTGGTCTTCGACGCGACCGACGGCGTCGTGGTGTATGCCGGCGACGCCGTGTGCCGGCTCGAGAGCCTCGAGCAGCGCATCCCGCCGGGCATCTACCTCCACTACGACGACGCAATCGCGAGCCTCGACCGCATCCGCGATGTGGCCGACTACGTCATACCGAGCCATGACATCGCGATCCGTCACTGCCAGCAGACCGGATTCCCGGAGGTGAGACGGCCATGACGAGCACAGCGACCAGTCCCGAGGCGGCCTCAGGCGTTCGGGCGGCCGAGATCACCTATGCACAGGCCATCGCCGACACGCTCGCCGCGGAGATGGATCGGAACCCGCTCGTCTTCGTGATGGGCGAGGACGTCGGCGCGCACGGGGGCGTATTCCGCGCCACCGCCGGACTGTTCGAGCGGTTCGGGCCCGACCGCGTCCGTGACACCCCGATCTCGGAGTCGGCGATCCTGGGGGCGGGGGTGGGCGCCGCGCTGACCGGCATGCGACCGGTGGTCGAGATCCAGTACTCGGACTTCCTCATGGAGTGCATGGACCAGGTCGTCAACCAGCTCGCCAAGGTCAGGTACATGTCGGGCGGGCAGGTCTCGGCCCCGCTCGTGGTTCGCGCACCCGGCGGCCGGGCCCGATCGTCGGCATCGCAGCACTCGCAGAGCATCGAGAGCTGGTTCGTGTCGGTGCCAGGCCTCCAGATCGCCATGCCGGCGACCCCATCCGACGCGAAGGGGCTGCTGACGACCGCCCTGCGGGGCCTCGATCCGGTGCTGTTCCTCGAGCACAAGCTGCTCTATCGGACCAAGGGGCGCGTTCCGGACGGCGAGCACCTCGTCCCGTTCGGACAGGCGGCAGTGCGACGCAAGGGAAGCGACGTGACGGTCGTGAGCGCGTCGTGGATGGCGCAGGAGGCGGTCGCGGCGGCCGAGACGCTGGCGGGTGACGGTATCTCCGCCGAGGTGATCGACCTGCGAACGCTCGTCCCGCTCGACATCGACACGGTCCTCGATTCAGTGTCGCGCACCGGGCGCCTGCTCGTGGCGCACGAGGCGCCTGTCCAGGGCGGCTGGGGCGGCGAGGTCGTCAGCCTCGTCACGGAGCGCCTGTTCCGATCGCTCAAGGCCCCGCCGGCGCGGGTCGGCGCACGGCACGCCCCCGTCCCGATGGCGCCGCTGCTCGAGGACGCCGTCGTGCCCTCGGCGTCGTGGATCGTGGACGCGGCGCAGCGTCTCCTCGCCGCGTGAGCGCGGACGGGGACCTGGCGCTCGCCGCGATCCAGGCCGAGTCCAGGCCCGGCCTGCCGGCGGAGAACCTCGCGAAGGCGCTCGAGCTCGCCGACGACGCGGCCCGCGTCGGGGCACAGCTCGTCGTGCTTCCGGAATGCTTCCTGTCGGGCTACGACCTCGGCGCAGAGGACCTCGAGCGTGCCTCAATCGAGCTGCCCGGTGTGGCGTCGGATGCGCTCGCGTCACTGGCGCGAGAGCGCGGGATCGTCATCGTCGTCGGGCTCCTCGAACGCTCCGGATCGCAGTACTTCAACACCGCACTGATCGCGACTCCCGAGACCACCGCGATGTATCGGAAGACGCATCTGCCGAAGCTCGGCGTCGACCGCTTCTGCACGCGCGGCGACATCCCGTATCGGCCCGTCGACACGCCGTTCGGCCGCGTCGGGGTGCTCATCTGCTACGACTTCAGGTTCCCCGAACCTGCCAGGGTCCTTGCGCTGTCGGGGGCCGAGATCATCGCCCTGCCGACTTGCTGGCCTCCGACCGCGGGGGACTACCCGACGTTCCTCGATCGGGCGCGGGCGAGCGAGAACCGGGTGGTGGTCGTGGCCGCCGACCAGTGCGGGCCGTCCTCGGCGGGGCCGTATCTCGGGCGCAGCCAAGTGGTCGCAGGGGACGGCGAGGTGCTCGCCGAGGCGGGCGACGGCGAGGAGCGACTGCTCGTGCGGATCTCCGGGAGTGAGCGTGCGGCGTGGCGGCACGTCGCCGGTCGGCCGGATGCCGCCGGCCTTCTCGCGGAACGTCGGCCCGACCTGTACGCCCCGATCACCCTGTCACTGCAGGAGGGAGCACGCCCGTGAAGGTCACCATCAACATGCCGCGCCTCGCCGACACGATGGAAGAGGGCACGATCGTCGCATGGGTCAAGCAGGTCGGGGACCACGTCGCGAAGGGCGAGACGCTCGTCGAGATCGAGATGGAGAAGGCGAACATGACCTTCGAGTCCTACGTGGAGGGCACGCTGTCGCGCGTGGTCGCCCCCGAGGGGGCTACGGTCGCGATCGGCGAGCCGATTGCGGAGATCGAGACGCCGGAGGGCTGACGTGGACTCGCCGCCATGCGATGCGGTCGATGTGAGGCCGCTGTCGGGCACGCGCCGCGTGGTCGCTCGCCGTATGGCCGAATCGGCCCGCTCGATCCCTGCCGTCACGCTGCACCGCCGCGTGGACGTGGAGCAGGTGCTTGCATTCCGCGATCGTATTGGCGGCGCCACAGGCCGTCGTCCCATCATCGACGCTCTCCTGGCGCACGTCACCGGCCGTGCCCTGGCAGACTACGATCTGTTGAACGGGCGATGGGACGAGGAGGACGTCGCGGTCGCCATCATGCCACGCCGGAACGTGGCCGTCGCCATCGACACGCCGCGCGGCCTCACCACGGTCGTCCTGCCGGACGCCGATAGCCGCGACCCGATCGACCTGGATCGCGAGCTTGCCGCTCTCGTCGAGCGCGCGCTCGCGCATCGCTCGCGACCCGAGGACGTGCAGGGCGCCACGTTCACCCTGACGAACCTCGGGCAGCTCGGCGTCGATGCATTCACGCCGATGATCACGCCCGGGCAGGCGGGCATTCTCGGCATCGGCGCGATCGCGGGCGAGCACGGCAGCCGATCCGCGTCGATCTCGCTCAGCTTCGACCATCGGATATGTGATGGAGCGTACGCCGCTCGGTTTCTCGGACGGCTGTCCGAACTCCTGCTTACAGCCTGGTCGCCATCGGCCGCCGACTCTCCGGCCTGATCCGCGCCGTCGGGTTGCTCGCCGGAACGAGGCCCGGTTGGCCTCGGAGTTGCCAGCCTCCCGTGGCGGGCCGCGTCCTACCCGGGCGAATAGGACGCCTGGGCCGATCGCGCTGACGAGCGGGCCGTGCGGCCCCGGCGGGGCAGGCATAACGCCGGTCGCCTCGTGACGCAGATGCCCGTCCCTCATCTGCCGTCCGGCCCTGCGCTGTATGAGGCCAACGGCTAACGCTGTGCAGCGTGGGGGGAGAGTCCCCAGAGCAGGGACGAGAGCGGCGGCCGGGCGCCCATCCCGCCTGGTCCACCGGCGCAGCGCGAAGGAGCGGGGCCATGCTCGGACAACTCTCGACGACCGACTACGACGAGGTGGCCCCCATCGGCCGGTTGCCCTGGCTGACCCCCCGGCGGCTCATCTTCTTCGTGATCGGCTGGCTCATCGTCTTCTCGCTCGGCAGCGTCCTCATCTCGAACCCCTTCCAGTCCGAGACGAGCGCCGCGGCCACCCCGATCTTCTGGCACGTGCTGTACCTCCACGGCATGCAGATCGGCATGGTGGGACTGCTCGCGCTGCTCGCCTGCAGCGTGCTCGGCCTGCGCTCGCTGCACACCCGGATGTGGATCGTGGGAGGCGTCCTCTTCGCCACCGTGGTTACCGCCATCGGGGGTATCTGGGATCGCCAGATCCCCGGCGCCGAGGTGCCCATGTGGGTCCAGATCTTCGGCTTCTTCGCGCTCGACGAGATCCTCATCGTGCTGCTGGCCGGGATGCTCGGCGAATGGCGCTCCGGCGCCGCGAAGGCCCGCACGCTGCCCTATCTCGCCGCGTTCTTCGCCACGCTCTCGATGTTGGTCGCCGCCCTCATGGGCCACTTGGCGGGCTGGATCCTGGAGTTCGGCAACGTCCCGACGGTCATCGGCTCGTACGCCGGGATGGTCGGCGTGAAGCTCGATGACTTCAGCGCCAATCTCATCGGCTCGCATTCCCACGAGATGGTGGTGGGGGTGATGGCCCTCATCGTCTCCGTCGCCGCGGCGCAGTTCGGCTACGCCACGCTATCGGGCCCGGCACGCCGGGTGGCGCAGGTGGGACTGGCCATGGTGGGCGTCGGCGCCCTGGCCATGACCGTGATGTACCTGGCGATGGGCTTCACCGCCTGGGCCCCGCCGACGCTCTTCATGAGCGCCGACGGCACCAACGGGATCGCCGGTGACGACATCCTGACCGGCGTCTTCGTCATGGCGGGCGGCCTTCTCGTCCTGCTGCCGGTGGTGTTCGGCAGCGCCCGGGCCAGGGCCGTGGCAGGGCACCCGGTGCGGATCGCCTCCGCCTGGTCCTGGCTGCTCTCCTTCGTCACCGTGGCGGTGGCGGGATATGCCATCGAACTCAACACGAGCTACTTCGGGGCGGGAGACCCGGCGGCGCCCGGAGCCGCCAACGACGCCGTCTACACCTGGCTGCACCAGGACATCGGACTCTTCCTGCTGCCCGCCCTGGTGCTCGTCATGCTGGCGGTCGAGCGGCTGGTGGCGCCGCGCCACCGCGATGCCATCGGCTGGGCCACCATCCTCGGTACCACCGTCACGTTCCTGGGCGGCATGGTCTTCGTGTTCGTCAATCCCGCGCTGCACGGTCCGGGCTATGACATCTCGACGGTGGGGCTGCTGATCGTCGGCCTCGCCCTGCTGGCCACCCTGTGGTACGGGGCGCTGCGGCATGCCACCGCGGTGGTGCCGGCCGTGGGCGCGCGGTTGGGTCCCGCCGGGGGCCAGGGGCGCTGACGCTCGTATTCGCCGCACGCCCTGGCTGGCGCGGACGGCCCATCGGGCCATGGACGAAGCGGCGGGGCGGACGATCTGCAGCGATGGCGCCGCGCGCCCAGGAGCGCGCGGCGGGAGGCGGTGGATGACCATCCGGGCGCCCGAGCGCGCGCTGGCAGAGCGCCGTGAGCTCTGCGGCGCGCATCATGAGATCGAACCTATCCTGACGCGGATCGACGCCCTCGCGGAGATGGCCGGGAACCTCGCCAGCCCAGACCTCGATGAGGCCCTGCGGGTCCTGCTTGACTCGATGGCCGTCAGCCTGCTGCCCCATTTCGACTGGGAGGATGCGACCCTCATTCCTGCGCTGGATCCATCGGCCGGGCCATCTTCCGGCGGACACCTGCTGCGCCAGCAACACGCCCAGATCCGCCAAGGTATCGAGCGGCTGACGGTCTCCCGGATGGCCCTGGGCCATGAGCCCACGCATCGCCAGCTTGGGGACCTCCGGGCTCGGCTCTACGGACTCCACGCGCTCCTCTGTGCGCATCTCGAACAGGAAGAGGACGCGCTTCTTCCCGCCCTCGGCGAGGCGATCCTCGCGGAGACGCAGGCCGGGAGCCCTGACCGCACGGCCCCGGGGCCCTGACTGCACGACCCCTGACTGCGCGACCGGCTTGGCTCTTCGGTGGGGACCCTCCGGCGGGATTGGTGGGAACGCCCGCACAGGTCTGGCCCTGGTGGTGGACCATGTCCCGATGCAGCTGAACCCGGCCGCTCCGGCCCACCCGCCGCGCGTCCTCGTCGTGGACGACGAACCGCCCATCGTCGATCTCGTGCGGGGATACCTCGAGCGCGAGGGATACGAGGTGCTCGCGGCACCCGACGGTGCTCGGGGGCTCGATCTCGCGCGCACGTCCTCGCCCGACCTCCTCGTGCTCGACGTCATGCTGCCCGGACTCGATGGCATCGAGGTATGCCGGCAGTTGCGCACCTTCTCCGATGCCTACGTGCTGATGCTCACGGCACGGGGCGAGGAGATCGACCGAGTCGTCGGGCTCTCGGTGGGTGCCGACGACTACCTCGTCAAGCCGTTCAGCCCGCGCGAGCTGGTCGCGCGGGTCAAGGCGCTGCTGCGCCGGCCGAGGACGACGGTCGCGGCCGCCACTCCTCCGGGCGCCGCTCCTCCCGCGGCACTCGCCCTCGACGAGGGGCGCCACGAGGTCCGCGTCGACGGGGCACCGGTGGAACTGACGGCAACCGAGTTCGGCATCCTCGCCGCGCTCGTCCGGGACCCGGGCGTCGTCCTCGGGCGGGCGGCCCTGCTCGATCGGATCTGGGGCCCCGACTTCGTGGGCGACGACCACCTCGTCGACGTCCACGTGGCCAACCTGCGCCGCAAGCTCGGCGACGATCCGGAGCACTCCCGGTTCGTGGAGACCGTGCGCGGCGTGGGGTACCGGCTGGTGACGCGCTGATGCGCCTGCCGGGCGGCCTGCGGGGCCGGCTCCTCGTCGCCAACCTCGTCGTTGCCGGCGCCGTCCTGGGAACCGTTGTCGTCGCGGTGAGCCTGGTCGGTCCCGGCTACTTCGCCCAGGCGATGGGCCACCCCGCGGGCGACATGATGGGCGCCGCCATGGACGCCGCGACGAAGACGGCCTTCGACGACGCGGTGCGCAACGCGCTCCTGGCGGCCGGTCTGATCGCGGTCGTGGCGTCGATCGTCGTGAGTCTCGCGCTCTCCTCGGCGATCGCGCGGCCCGTCGCGCGCCTGGCGGCGGCGGCCGGGCGCATCGCCCGCGGCCACTATGCCGAACGCGTCCCCGCTGCCGGGACCGACGAGATCGCGGAGCTCGGCAGCTCCTTCAACGCCATGGCGGGCTCGCTCGAGGCGACCGAGCGACGCCGCCTCGAGCTCGTGGGCGACGTGGCCCACGAGCTGCGCACGCCACTCACCACCGTGGACGGCTACCTCGAGGGGCTCGAGGACGGGGTCGTGGCGGCCGGTCCCGAGACCTGGCGCCTGCTGCGGGGGGAGACGGCACGCCTGACGCGCCTCGTCACCGACCTGCAGGAACTGTGGGGCGCGGAGGCGCGCCAGCTGCCGCTCTCGATCGAGGCGTTCGACGCGGCGCCGCTTGCCCGCGAGGTCGTGGCCCGCTTCGGGCCGCAGGCGTCCGC
>Ga0307373_10007849_pt1 | contig 16486 bp, 15 predicted proteins | sample OX2MG_FD_202534 | JGI IMG/M metagenome (GOLD analysis project Ga0307373, IMG submission 202534) | Soil microbial communities from Risofladan, Vaasa, Finland - OX-2 | ecosystem: Environmental > Terrestrial > Soil > Coastal area > Acid sulfate soil | place: Finland: Risofladan, Vaasa | collected... | reverse complement strand
CCCACACCGTCCCCACCGGACTCGCTCGAGCGGATGCTCCAGATCGCCGAGACCCTCGGGCGGGAGACCGATTTCGTCAGGGTCGACCTCTACGACATCGGCGGCCGGGTCGTCTTCGGCGAGCTCAGCAGCTACCCGGCGGGGATCGACGCCCGATACATGTTCCAGGAGAGCCTCGACCGCGAGATCGGGACGTACTGGCGCCTCCCCCGGCGCTACGACGCCGGCGAGGTGGCGCCCACCTGACGGCGACGGGACGCGACGCACCTCAGGGCGCCGCCGGGCCGGGCGCGGAGCGCCGCAGCCGGCCGAGGATCTGGCGTCGCTCGGGAGCGTCGAGCCCCGTGACGGCGAACACCGCCAGGTAGACGAGGAGCACGACCGCGGCGGCACCGGCGACGCCCAGGAGGTCGAGCGTCCGGCCGTGGGTCGTGAGGAGGCGACCGTGCATCCCGAAGGCGAGGAACCAGCCGAGGGCGCCGGCAACCGCCGCCGCCGGGAGGTGGGCCCGGGCCATCGACGCCAGGTACTCACCCAGGCCGAACCCGAGCCGCCGGCAGACGAAGGGCAGCAGCACGACGCCGTGGCCGGCGACGGTGGCCAGCAGGGCCCCGAGTGCCACCCCGTCGAGCCCCAGCCACCGTCCCAGGACGACGGCCAGGCCCACGTGCAGGACCATCTCCGCGGTGACGACGATGGTGGGGATCTTCGGCTCACCCACGCCCTCCACCACCATGACGCCCGTCTCGCTCAGCGAGCCCACGACGAACGACGCGCACAGCAGCGCCACGACCGGTGCGGCGCGCACGAAGCCGTGGCCGACCCACCCCAGCAACGCCGGACGGGCGAACAGGCTCAGGATCAGGCAGGCCGGGGCGGCCACGCCGACGACCAGCCGGCTGCCGGCGCGCGCCGCGGCACGGATGGCCGCCCAGTCGCCCCGGCCCGACATCTGCGCCGAGTACGGGAAGAACACGTCGAGGGCGGGGGTGACGAGCCGGACCGCGAACGACGACAGTCGCTGGCCCACGGCGTAGATGCCGGCAGCGGCGATGTTCACCACCACGCCGACGATGAGCACGTCGACGTTCGCCATGATGGCGGACGTCAGCTCGTTCAGGGCGAACCAGCCCGACAGGCCGGCGAACGATCGGATCATCCCGCGCTCGACGTTGCGGACGGAGATCGTCAGGCCGGGCAACAGGTGCCGGAGCATGAGGTAGCGCGTCGCCTGGCCGGCGAGGGCGATGGTCACGGTGACGATCCCGAGCGGGACCAGTCCCCCGCCGAGGGCGAGGACGACGACCCACGCCACCGCCTGGGCGACGGTCACGCCGATGAGGGACATGTTGAGCAGGTCGTAGCGCTGCAGCGCCACCAGGCCCCCACCGAAGGTGTCCCCGGGGATCGACACGGCCACGTCGAGCGCCAGCAGCAGCAGCAGGGTGCGCGCATCGCCGACCAGGCGTGGCGGCACGTGGACGACGTGCGGCAGCACGACCGCGAATCCCGCGGTGACGGCGCATGCCACCAGTCCGGGGACGATCAGCACGAAGAACGAGGTGTTGATGATGCGGTGGACCCGCTCGGTCTCGCCCGACTCGAGGTGGGTGGCGACATAGGTCACCGTGGCCGTGGCCATGCCCAGCTCGAGCAGCTCGAGGTAGGGGATCATGGCACCCAGCAGGGCCCAGATCCCGAAGCGCACCGGGCCCAGATGGCTCGTCAGGAGGGGCGTGGTGACCAGCACCACCACCGTCACGGACCCGGTGTTCAGATAGTTGAAGAACGTGTTGCGACTGAAGTGGGCCGGGAAGATCGAGGGCATCGTTGTCGCTGCTCAGCGCGTCGTGGGTGGGTGCAGCGGAGGAGAGCCCACCGGCCGAATCTACGCCACCGGGGTGCGTGACCACGGGAGGCCCGGCAGCGTCCGCCGGGAGCGCTGGGAGCGCTGGGAGCGCCGGGAGCGCCGGGAGTGCCGGGAGCGATCCCGTGCCCCGTCGCGCGCCGGTCAGCCCGTCAGGTCGGGGTACCGCCCGGCGATGGGGAATCGGGACAGGATCCGGCGCGCCACGCTCAGCTGCTCGTCGGTCAGGCGCTCGCGCCAGACGCCCGTCTGGCGGGCGGCGACACGCTTGGTCTCGAACCCCGCCCCGGCGGTGTTCGAGGACGTCAGGAACTCCTCGCAGCCCGGGCTCCACTCGAGCCCGAGGTCGGCCACGAGCCGGCGGAAGTGCGGCAGCGGGTCCGACCCGATCTCTTCGTAGTCGACGACGTGGAAGTCCGGGTTGGTCTGGGCCGCTTCGTCGAACGCCGAGAGGGTGAACCCGGCCAGCCAGACGAAGTGCTCGTACCGGTCGGTGGTGGTGGGGCGCGCCGGCGCCTTCCAACGCTCCAGGCGGACGGCGACGGCCCGGGGATCGACGTACCCCAGGGCGTTCTCGAAGAACGCCGTGCCGAAGCTCAGACGGCTGGCGAGGACGTCGAGCGGATGGCGACGCACCACCAGGACGCGCGGCTCGAAGCGGGCCGCGACCCATTGCACCGCCAACGGGACGTTCACCGACTTCACCACCGGGTGCACGGTGCCGGCGGGAGCGGACTGCGGACGGGCCAGCCTCGTGGCCACCTGCAGCCGCAACGACGACGACCTGCCGCCCGGCTCGAGCAGGGCGCTCTTGGCGCGCGCCGGGGTGCGGGCGTAGACGGCGGTGGCCAGACGTCCCAGGGCGCTCGGCCGACGGGCACGGAAGGCGGACTCCCACATGCGCACGTAGGGCTCGGGCGCGTCGCCGCCGGGCTCCAGCGCGGGCATGAGCCCCAGGCCCGCCCGGGCCCGGGCGGCGAAGGGCACCCAGTCGAAGTTGTCGGGCTCGTGGACATAGGCGGCGCCGACGGTCCGACCCAGGCACGTGGCCACCCACGTGGTCCCGGAGCGGGCGGCGCCCACCACCAGCACCCTGTGGCCGGGCACGCCCGTCGAGCCGTCGCCGCCGGTTGTGGTCCGGGTCATCGCCCGCGGCCACCCGCCCGACGGACATGAGCCCGACAGCAGACGATGATCCTCCCGCCCGAACCGCGCATCGCGCTTCCCCCCGAAGACCGCTGCCTCCGCCCTCGAACGGTATTCGGAGAGAGGACGGCCCGCAATCATCGCGCGCGTGGCGCGCCTAGTGCCGCGAGGACCTGCCTCGGGAGCGCACCGCCGCCAGTGCGCCGAGCACACGGCGGCGTTCGATCGGCGTGGCGCCGAAAGCGAAGTACGTCCCGAGATAGACCACCCCGGCCGTCACCGCCAGGACCAGCAGGTGGATCGTGGAGTCCGACAGCAGGGCGTGCCCGCCCACGAGCACGACGGTGGTGACCACGGCCGGCACGACGTGCGGCACGATGGCGTCGGCGGCGAACCGCCGCAGGCTCATGTCCGAGACGCGGCACGACAGCGTCACCATCCACGGCACCTGCACGAGCACGGCGCCCACGAGCGTGCCGAAAGCCACCCCGATGGGGCCCATGACGAGCCCCAGGACCACCGACGACCCCAGGTTGACGGCCGCCTCCACCATGCCGGCGCCGGCCACGGCCCGGGCGCGCCCGCTCCCGGAGAGGACGACGCCGGCGGTGCTCGCCGTCGACCGGACCGCCATGGCGAGCGTGAGGACGATGAGGATCTCGGCGGACTGCCCGTACCCGGTCCCGACCCACACCTTGATGGCGGCGTGGGCGATGAGGACGAGGACCACGGTCAACGGGACGCTCAGCACCAGCGCGGTCCTCGTCCCGTCGACGACGAGGAGCCGCAGCTCCTCCGTCCTCCCCTCGCGGCCGAGGGCCGACGCGTGCGGGAAGTACACCTGCACCAACGCCCGCAGCGCGTTGATGAACAGCTGCGCGGCCTTGGAGCCCACGGCGTAGACCGCCACGGCGCGCACGCCGAACAGCAGGCCCACCACGATCAGGTCCACCTTCAGGATGATCGTGAGGGCCACGTCCGCGATCAGGAACCACCACGACAGGCTGGCCGCCTCGCGCAGCCGCCCCCGGTCCACGTAGCGCCGCGACAGCCGGATGCCGGGCTGCAGGCGGCGCAGGAGGCGCCACCGCAGGACGTGGAACGGCAGCGAGACGAGGGCGCTGCCCACCGCCAGGGCCACGAGGCCCCCACCGGCGAGGACGATGCCGACGATCGTGAGGCTGGTGGCCACGACCATCCCGATGTTCGACGCCGCCAGGAGGTCGTAGCGCTGGTGGGCGGCCAGGGCGCCCCCGAAGCTGTCGAACGGGATGGACACGGCCAACGCCACGGCCAGGACGACGAACACCGTCACCGACGCGTCGCGCAGGCCGGGCGGGATGGAGAACAACGAGGGCGACGCCACCGCGATGACCACGCCGGCGACGAAGGCGAGCAGCCCGAAGCCGGCGAGCACCGCCACGTTGGTGTTGAGGGTCCGCAGGATGCGTTCGGGGCGGCGGCCGATGTCCTCGGCCAGCAGCTTCGTGGTGGCACGCCCGAAGCCGAGCTCGAGGAGCTCGAGGTACCCGATGACGCCACCCGCCAGGGACCACACGCCGTAGGCGGACTGGCCGAGCGAGTGCAGCAGGACCGGGGTGATCAGCAGGCTCGACAGCGCCGTCGCCGCCAGGGCGGCGTAGTTCATGGTGACGTTGATGCCGAACCGGCGAGGGAGCCCGCCCTCCTGCGCCACGGCCTCGTCGCCACTCCACGTGGACTCCCAGAGGACCGAGCCCTCCCCGTCGTCGCCGGCGGGCATGGCGTCGTCACCCGTCGGCGACGTTCCCCCGCTCACGTGCCTCCTTCCGGCCCCGACCACGAACGTCCTGGAACGGCCGTGCGCCGCAGCGCCCATCGTAGGTGCCCGGACCAGGGGCGGCGGGTGTTCCGTGCCGCTGCGGCCGGTGCTCCACGGCCGGCGCGACACGACGAGGCCGTGCCGCGGGGTGCTATGCGGCGGCGACCGCCGGCCCCGGCGCGCTGACGACGCGGGCCTTGCCGTCCATCTTCGCCCGGTACATCGCCCGGTCGGCCTCGCGGATCAGGGCGTCGGAGGAGGAGCGCCGGGCCCCGCCACAGGTGGCGACGCCGATGCTCGCCGACAGCTGCCGATCGCCGAGCGGCGTGGCGAAGGGGGGCGTCAGCCCGTCGATGATCCGGGTGGCGATGGCCAGGGCGTGAGCGTCGTCGGTGATGTCCTCGCACACCACCACGAACTCGTCGCCCCCGAAGCGCCCGACGGTGTCGGTCGGCCGCACGCACGCGGAGAGCCGGTCGACGAAGGACGACAGGATGTCGTCGCCGACGTCGTGGCCGAGCTCGTCGTTCACGAGCTTGAAGTCGTCGATGTCGATGAAGAGGACGGCCGCCAGCGTCCGGGTCCGCCGGGTCCGGGCGATGGCGTGCACCAGCCGGTCGCTGATGAGGACCCGATTGGCGGCGCCGGTGAGGGGGTCGTGCACGGCGTGGTGCGACAGCGTGGCGGCGAGGGCCCGCTCGGCCTCGTAGAGCCGGGCGTTCGCCACGGCGATGGCGGCATGCTCGGCGAAGAGCGACACGGCCCGCAGGTCGTACTCGGAGTACGGGTGGTCGACCGAGCCGTTCAGGCTGAGCACCCCGAGCAGCTCGTTCTTGTGGAGCAGCGGAACACCCACGGCGCTCTCGCGCTTGACCTGGCCGCGCTCGGAGACCGTGCCCTGCACCAGGAGCGGCTCCCGGTCCCTCGCCACCCGGCCGGCGATGCCGCCACCGAGCTCGCCGGCCGTAGCGGCGCCGGCCTCGCCGGCGTGGCACACCTCGACCAGCCCGCCCGAGCCGTCGAGCAGGAGGATGGTCCCGCTCGTCGCCCGCAGCAGCTCGAAGGCGCTCGACAGGATCAGGCGCAGGACGTCGCCGATCACCAGGACGGAGTTCATGGCCTTGCCCGCCTCGTACAGCATGGCGAGCTCCTTCAGGCGGTTCGACAACGCCGCGCTGAGGACGCGCTCGTCCACGAGCAGGCGCGACAACCGGCGCAGGTGACGCTCTTTCTCCGTGACGTAGCCCCCCAGCCCGAGCACGAGGGCGACCGTCCCGACCCGGAACCCGAAGCGGTTGGCGAAGCCGAGGCTGTGGCTGGTCCCCGCCGTGAGGAGGGCCACCGCGGCGGCCAGGCACACCAGGCCGGCGAAGGCGATCGTCCACAGCTGGGACCGGCGACGGTCGACCGCCTCGAGCGACGGGGACGAGAACTCCTTGATCCCGACGATGCGGGCTTCGCGCTCGAGCCGCCGCGACGAACGCCCGGCGGCCGGCGGGGCCGTGGTGGTGGTCACCCCCTTCATGTCGGCGGGCGCGGCGCCCGGCGATAGGGCCCAAAGTCCATCGTCGGGCGCGTTACTCGACGCCCAGGCTCCCCTTGGCCGCCGCCTCGAAGAGCCGGTACGGCAGCACCCGCTTGGCCAGGATCCCGATGCGCTCCCCGGACCTGCCGACCGACACCCGGCGCGGCGGGCGGCGGGCCCCGAGCACGGCGCGCACCGACCGGGCCACCGCCTCGGGAGCGACGCCGTTGGCCTCGTCGCGCGCCATCACCCCGACCGCCCGGTCCAGGGCGTCGCGGTAGACATCGTCGGCGCCCGACGCCACCGCCATCCGGCGGCTGGCCGTGAAGTCGGTCCGCACGTTGCCCGGCTCCACCAGCGTGACGGCGATGCCGAACGGGGCCACCTCGTAGGCCAGGGCCTCCCCCATCCCCTCGAGCGCGAACTTGCTGGCGCTGTAGAAGCCCTGGAAGGGGATGGCCAGCACCCCCCCGATCGAGCTCACGAGGACGATGCGCCCTCCCCCCTGGGCCCGCATGGCCGGCAGGACGCCCTGGACGACGCGGGTGGCGCCCCAGAAGTTCGTCTCCAGCTGGGCCTTGGCCTCCTCGACGGTGGTGTGCTCGACGGCCCCGGCGATCCCCCACCCCGCCGAGGCCACCAGGGCGTCGATGCGGCCGTGGGCGGCCAGCACCTCGGCCACGCCGGCGCGCACCGACTCGTCGGAGTCGACGTCCATGACCAGGCCGCCCCAGCCCCCCGGCGACGTCCCGCGCCGGCTGGCGCCCACCACCGACCACCCGCCGTCGTGCAGGCGCTGCGCGCACGCCCGGCCGATGCCCGCCGACGCCCCCGTGATCAGCACAACCCGCGCCATTGGCCCTCCCCCTGGGGTGCCGAGCACTCTACGCGCCGGCCCACCGCCCCGGTCGGCTCGGGCCGGCCACAGCGGCCCGCCGGGGTGCCCGTGGCATCATGGCGGCGGTGGTCAGGCTCTCGCCGCAGCGCTTCGAGGAGCTGGTGGGCGACGCCCTCGACGGCCTCCCCGCCGACCTGGGCGCGGCCATGGAGAACGTGGCGGTGACGGTGGACGACGAGTCGCCGGTGGGCGAGCTGCTGGGCCTCTACGAAGGGGTGCCCCTGACGGACCGGGGCATCGACTACTCCTTCGTGATGCCGGACCGCATCACCATCTTCATGCGCACCGTCTGCCACGCCTGCGACAGCGAGCGCGACGTCGTCACCATGGTCCGCGAGACGGTGGTCCACGAGGTGGCCCACCACTTCGGCATCGACGACCGCCGCCTCGACGAGCTCGGCTGGTCCTGAGCCGAGGGCGATGCGGCCCGGGCCCGGCTCGCCCGGGGCCGCGGCCGCGCCGCCACGCCGTCGCCGTACGCTGCGCCCATGGGCGCGACCGCCAGGGTGGTCACCTGGGTCACGGTGGCCATCGTGGGCGCCATCGGCGCCGAGATCGCCCTGGCGTCGACGGGTTCGGCGCCCCCGCCCCGCCTGCGCCCGGACCAGGTGGCGTCCCGGATGACACGGGCCGCCCTCGGTGCCGCCGGTGCGGCCGGCACGTTCCACTACCGGGCGGTGTGGCAGACCGGCGGGTCGACCCAGACCATCGTCGGCGACGCCGCGCCGTCGGCCGGCACCCAGGCGGTGGAGGTCGGCGGGTCGCGGTTCGCGGTGGTCGTCGCCGACCAGGTCGTCTACGTGACGGGCAACGTCGACGCGCTGCACGACCAGCTGGGCCTGGCGCCGGCGACGGCATCGGCCGATGCGGGCCGGTGGATCGCGCTCGCCCAGGCCGACGGGCCCTACCAGTCGATGGAGGAGGGAGTGACCACGGCGGCGGCGCTGTCCCAGGTGCTGATCGCGCCCCGGAGGACCTCGACCGACCGGCGAGCGCACGGCATGGTGCTGTCCCGGGTCACGGGCCGCATCCCCCCGGGGACGCCGGGCCAGGTCATCGCCGGATCGGCGACCCTCGACGTGGCGGCCCGCACCACGCTCCCGGCCGCCTACACCGCAGGCGGCTCCGACGGCGGGCAGCCGTGGTCGAGCAGCATCACCTTCTCGCGCTGGGGCGAGCGGATGGCAGTGACGCCACCGGCCGACGCGCTGCCGTACAGCGCGCTCCAAGGTGTGGCCGCAAGCGGGCCCGGCACCCCGACGGGCTGAACCCCCGTGGTCAGCGGGGGCGGGCGTCGCCGCGGGGCGTGCGGACGTTCATCCACCGGGCGGGGCGGGTCGGACGGGACCCGGCGCTCTGGCGGAGGGCCTTCAGGTCGGCCACGCACGCCCGGGCCTCGTCGGCCAGCTCCTGGTCGCCCGCCTCGGAGGCGATGTTGAAGGCGTCGATGCACCTGCCGATGGCCATGTCGATGGCGGTGAGCAGGCTCGTGTGCGCGGTCTCGTCGAGCACGGGCACTCCCCAGGTCTCCGGAACCCTGTCTAGCGCGGATCGGCCCCTACCGCTGGTCGCCGGGCGACCACGGCCCGAGGCCGCCGACCGACGCAGGACCCGGTGCGGGGTACAACTGAGGGCGAGTCGCCGTGGGGACGGGGAGGGCTGATGGCGGAATCGGGGTCGCCGGTCGCCGTCGGTGACGCGCCCGACCGGGACCGGTACGAGGCCCTCGTGGGGGACACGGTGGCCGGCTTCGTGACGTACTCGACACGCCGAGGGACGCGCGTCCTCATCCACGCCGAGGTGGACCCGGCCTTCGAGGGACAGGGGGTCGGGAGCCGGCTGGCTGCCGGCGCCCTCGACGACATCCGGGCCCGGGGGCTGCGGGTCGCGCCGCTGTGTCCCTTCATGGCGGGCTACATCCGGCGCCACCCCGAGTACGCCGACCTGGTGGCCACGGCGTAGCCGGAGACAGCCGGAGGACGCGCCACCCGGGGACAGGGCGCCAGGCTCAGGTGGGGCGGAGGGACTGCCGATACCTGCAGGATGAGAAACGGTCCCCGCCGGCGCGCCGCGGCATCCGGCGGCAGCGGCTCCAGCTGGCTCCGGCTCGGCTTCCTGCTGGCCCTCGGGGAAGTGGCCATCCTCGCCGTGCTGGCCGTCCGGCCGGCCACCGGCGCCGCCGCCGACCACCTGGCCGCCTCGAACGGTCCCGTGGGTCGGGCCCTGTCCGAGGTCGCGACGGTGGCGGTCCCCACCACGACCCTGCCGGCGATCCCGACGACCACGGCTCCCCCGGTTCCCACGACGACCGTTCCGGCACCGACGACCACCACCACGGCGCCACCCGCCGTGCCGCCCACGCCGCCCGCCGCTCCGGCCCATGTGAGCGCGCCGTCCGCCGGCCCGTCCGCCAACATCAGCCCGCAGCCCGACTTCCTGCAGAGCTGTTCGGGGGCGCACTACGACGGATCACCGGGATGCGTGTCGGCCACCGTCGAGGCCATCGCCAATGCCCGCGGCCAGGAGGGGCTGCCCCCGCTCGTCCTCCCCTCCAACTGGGCGCAGCTGGGCCCCGATACCCAGCTCTTCGTGGCCACCAACCTGGAGCGCACCGCCCGCGGGCTGCCCCCCATGGCGACGAAGGTGGCCGCACTCGACCAGGCGGCCCTGCAGGGGGCGGCCAACGACACCGACCCCGGACCGCCGGCCGGCTTCCCCTACTCGCAGTGGGGGTCGAACTGGGCGGGGGCCCTCGGGAACCCGCTCGAGGCCGTCTACTTCTGGATGTACGACGACGGAGTGGGCTCGGCCAACATCGACTGCACGCCCTCGAACACCACGGGCTGCTGGGGCCACCGGCAGAACATCCTGCTGCCCCTGCCGTGCCAGGACTGCGTGATGGGGACGGGGTGGCTCGAGGGCGGCTACAGCGGCGACCCCAGCCTCACCGAGATCCTGGTGGAGACCTCGGGGTCCCCGGCGACATCGTTCACCTGGCAGCAGGAGCTGCCCTACCTCTCCTGACCGATCTCTCCTGACCGATCTCTCCTGACCGCGCGGATCGGGCACATCACGGTCACGATTCCGGCTGTTACGACCACTCTGACGGGTGATCGATCGCTGCATCGAACCGGCGTCCCGACGCGCTCCACGGCAGTTGGCCGAATGTTGACGCTCCATAGGGACCGGCGTGTGACACACCCGGCACCATCGTGGGTGTGGGCTGCCAGCAGGCTCCGTCGCGGAGTCTGAGGTCGGCCCAGGAGTGCGTGACCATGTCGCGCAAATCCCAGCTCAGAGGGCACGCGAGCCGTCGGGTACTGTTCGACGGGAGACGCCGGAATCGTTGTGTCACCGACGTGACCTGCACCTTCGGCATCTGACCTGAACGGGGAACCTCCGATGGGAGTAGGGATGAAGCTGCGCAAGGACCCCAACGATCTGGCCAGTTCGACGGGAGCTGACGGTGTCACTCCGGTCGCGCCCGCCCGGATCGGCGCGACCGGAAGTCCCCGTGGCCAGCTCGGAGAGCTCCTCGTCGGCGCACAGCTGATCAGCCACGACCAGCTGGCCGACGCCCTGATCCAGCAGTCGGCGTCGGGCAAGCGGATCGGCGCCACCCTGGTGGAGCTGGGTGCGATCTCGGAACGGGATCTGGCCCAAGCGCTGTCCACCCAGCTCCTGGTCCCGCTCGTCGACCTCTCCCAGCAGGCGCCGTCTCCCGAAGCGGTCGAGGTTCTCGCCGAGAGCGTGGCCCGGGCGCATCTGGCCGTGCCGATCTCACTGGACGAAAACGGGGTGACCATCGCCGTCTCGGACCCGAACCCCGAACTGGCGAAGACGCTCGCCAACGCCTGCGGTCGGGTCGTCCGGCTGGTCATCGCCCCGCAGTCGGACGTCCAGCGCGCCATCGACACCGCGTACCGGGCACTCGGGAACATCAGGGAACACGTCCGCGCCTTCGAGGAGACGACGGACACGACCCGCCGGCTGGCCGACACCACCGTGCAGACGGTCCATGCCGGCGACGCACCGGTCGTCCAGGTCGTGAACCTCCTCATCACGCAGGCCATGCGCGACCGGGCGTCCGACATCCACATCGAGCCGCAGGACGAGCATCTTCGGGTCCGGTTCCGCATCGATGGCGCACTGCACGAGGCGGTCGAGCTCCCCATGGCGATGGCCGCGGCACTCGTCAGCAGGCTCAAGATCATGGCGGACATGAACATCGTCGAGCGCCGTCGCCCGCAGGACGGGCAGATCACGATGGTCGTCGACGGGCGCGAGATCGACATCCGCGTGTCCACGGTGGCCACCATCTGGGGAGAGAGCTGCGTGCTGCGGGTGCTCGACAAGAGCAGGTCCGTCTTCCGGATGGCCGACCTGGGCATGCCCCCTGACACCCACGAGGTCTTCACCCGACAGATCCGTGCCCCGTTCGGCATGGTGCTGTGCGCAGGACCGACCGGGAGCGGCAAGACGACCACCCTGTACGCGGCCCTGACCGAGATCGACGACCCCAGCCGGAACATCATGACCATCGAGGACCCGGTCGAGTACGTCTTCCCCTCGATCAACCAGATCCAGACCAATGAGCAGGCGGGGATCACCTTTGCCAACGGCCTGCGGTCGATCCTGCGCCAGGACCCCGACGTCATCCTGGTCGGCGAGATCCGTGACGTGGAGACGGCGCGCATCGCCGTGCAGTCGGCCCTCACCGGTCACCTCGTGTTGTCGTCGCTGCACGCCACCGACTCCGCCGCCGCTCTTCACCGTTTCCTCGACATGGGCATCGAGTCGTTCCTGGTGGCATCGTCGGTGTTGGCGGTGGTCAGCCAGCGCCTGGTCCGCAGGATCTGTCAGACCTGCAAGGCGCCCTACGAGCCGAAGGACGAGGAGCTGGCCTTCTACAGCGAGAGCGGCGGCCTCCCCAAGGCGCAGTTCTTCCAGGGGGAGGGGTGCAACTTCTGTGCCGGCACCGGGTACCGGGACCGGATCGGCGTGTTCGAGCTCATGCGCATCACGCCCGAGATCAAGCGGCTCATCGTGGGTTGGGCGACCCAGGAAGAGCTGCAGCGAATGGCGGCGTCGCAAGGAATGCGTACGTTGCGGGACGAGGCGATCCGCCTGATCACCGATGACATCACGACCATCTCCGAGGTCGTCCGATCCATCTACGCGGCCTGAGGCGGGGCACCATGGCCAAGTTCAAATTCAAGGCGATCGCTCCGGACGGATCCACCGTCGAGGGCATCGAGACGGCGGTCACCGGCAGCTTGGCGCGTCGGGCCCTGATCGACCGCAACCTCGCTCCGGTGGACGTGACCGAGAAGAAGAGCCTCCTCCAATTCGAGATCACCAGGGAGAAGGTCCCACGCCGGGAGTTGATGCACTTCTCCCGACAGCTCGCCGTCTTCATGCAGGCCGGGATCCCCGTCCTCGAGGCTCTGGAGGTGCTTTCCCAGGAGGTCGGGAGCAAGACCTTCCAGCGGATCCTGGCGGAGATGGCCGAGGCACTCCGGTCGGGCGAGACGTTCGCCAGCGCCGCCGACGCCCACCCCGAGGCGTTCCCGCCCTACTACCTCGGAATCCTCCGCTCGGCTGAGCTCACCGGGAACCTCGACACCGTCCTCGACCAGCTGGCCGAGTACATCGACCGCGACACCGAAGCCCGCCGCAAGATCACCTCGGCCCTCATCTACCCGGGGATCGTCCTGGTGATGTCCATCGTGGCCGTGGTCGTCATAACCGGCGTGGTGCTGCCCCGGTTCAAGACCTTCTTCAATTCACTGCACGCCAAGCTGCCTCTCCCCACCCGCGCACTCATCGCCATTGCCGACTTCTTCGTCACCGACTGGTTCTTGTTCGCCGGCCTCGTCGCCCTGATCATCGTCGCGTTCGTCCTCGGCGCCTCCACCCGTCGGGGCCGCGAGGTCCGGGACGTCATCGTCCTGCGCGTTCCCATTCTGGGAGACCTCATCCGCACGGCGATCCTGGAGCGGTTCTGCCGGATCCTGTGTTCGATGGTCGGGGCGGGGGTGCCCCTGCCCGAGGCGCTGCTCGTCACCGGGAACGCCACGACGAACGCAGTGTTCCGGCGGGGCCTGGTGTCAGCGCGCGAGGGCATGCTCAGGGGCGAAGGGCTCGCCGCACCCCTGGCGCAGACCAACCTCTTCCCCATCGCAGCCCGACGCATGTTCCTGGTGGGCGAGAGCACAGGGACCCTCGACCACCAGCTCGACACCGCGGCGCATTACTTCGACCGGGAGCTCGACTACAAGTTGAAGCACTTCACCAGCCTGTTCGAGCCGGCCGTCATCCTGTTCGTCGGGATCATCGTCGGCTTCGTGGCCATTGCCCTCGTCTCGGCCATGTACGGCATCTACCGCCAGGTGCACGTCACATGACGCCCCGACGTCTGTCCGTCGAGCGAACACCTCCTAGGAGGTCTTGAGTATTCGAACACTTCTCCCAACACAAGAGCAGGCCATCGACACAGCACCCGGGGACCGCCGCATCGAGGGGATGCGACAAGCGAGCACTCACGGGACGCGAACTCAGGAAGGGAACAGCATGAGGGAAGATACCGCACAGAACGTCCTGCAGAGGATGGTGGCGAAGAGAGACGAGGGCGGGTTCACCCTGATCGAACTCCTCATCGTCATCATCATCCTGGCCATCCTGGCTGCGATCGTCGTCTTCGCCGTAGGCAGCACGAACAAGAACGCTATTGCGTCATCGTGCAACGCAGACGCCAAGAGCGTGGAGACGGCCCTGGAGGCGTACAAGGCGCAGACCGGCTCGTATCCGACGGACTGGAGCAGCCTCACCAGTGGGCCGGTGACGACGACCATCAACGGTGTCGCCGAGACGATCGGTCCGTGGCTGAAGGAACTGCCGGCCTCGAACAACTACACCATCTCGGCCGACACCAGCGGGAACGTCTCCGTCAACACCAAGGTGTACAACGGGACGAGCAACCCCTGCAATTCCCTGCCGTGAGGCCGATGCATTCGGGGATGTGAGCCCGGTGCCGGGAGACCGTTGGTGCGGTCTCCCGGCACCGGCCGCGTCCCGGCCTGTCGATACCAGAGACAACCATGCACGATCCTCAACCACGAGCCAGGACCGACACACGATGGCTTCTGGCCGTCAGCGCGTTCGCCGTGCTGACCGGCATGGCCTACACCGTGTGGTGGGCGACCCTGGTCCGGCACCGCTCGTTCTACTGGGTCGTCCCCGGGGACATCTGGGGGACGGTCCGAGCGGCGCACTGGATCGGCTGGGGAGGTCTGTCGTTCATCTACAGCTCGAAGACCGGTCTCGTGACCCTGCCCGGCTTCCACGTCCTACTCGCACCGATCGTCGCCCTGGCTTCGCACCTCGGTCTCTCCGAAAGCGCGCCGGGCATCCTCCCGCCCGTCCCCAAGCCCACGGCTTGGCTGCTCATCGGACCGTTCCTCTTGGCGTGCGGTGCACTGCCGCTGTTCGCCGCAGATGCGCTGGCGCGCCGGCTCGGTGCGTCGCGCTGGGCACGTCGGGCCCTGGCCTTCGGGACCGCGGCCGCGGTGTGGCCGACAATCGCCATGTGGGGCCACGCAGAGGACGTGCTCGCTCTGGGGCTCGCCCTGTACGCCGTGGTGGCCCTGTCGAACCGCCGGCTGGGGGCAGCGGGGTGGCTCCTCGGCGGCGCCGTGGCCATGCAGCTGTATGCCGTGGCACTGATTCCGTTGTTCGTCGCGGTCGTCGGTCGACGCAAGGTCGCTCCCCTGCTGGCGCGTATCGCCATCCTGCCGGGTTTCCTGCTCGTCGCCGTTATCGTGCCCAACTTCGATGCCACCGTGCACGCGTTGTTCGACCAACCCAACTTCCCCACGGTCGACCACGCCACCCCGTGGCTCCTGCTGGCCCCGAAGCTCGGTCACGGCGCGGTGGCAGCCGGGCCCGGGCGTGTCATCGGGCTGCTGATCGCGGTGGTGGTGGGGGCGCTCGGCATGCGGCACCGGTCGGATGCCCGGTACATCGTGTGGCTGGGAGCCGTCGTGCTCGGCCTCCGATGCGTGTTCGAGTCCGTCATGGACCCGTACTACGTCATGCCCGTCATCGTGCTGGCGCTCGTGGTGGCATCGCAACGTTCCGTCATCCGCTTCGCCGGCACGGTCGCCGGAGGTGCCGGCCTGACGGTGTTGACCTACTTCCGGCCGGACATGTGGGCCTACTGGTCGGAGATGACGGGTGTCATGGTGGTGATGCTCGCGCTCGCATGGCCGGGGACACTCCGGCGCTCTGCACGGGAGGGCCCCGACGTCGACGCCTTCGATCAACCCCCGTACGAGGCTCCGTCAACCGTGGCCGTCTCCGCCTGAACCCGGCCTCACCAGAAGGCGCTGCCCCGTACCTACTGCACGAACTCCATGCGGAGGCCTTCACTGTCCCATTCCGGGTCTTCCGGCAAGTGCACCACGCCGCGGGCGATGATCCTGCGGGCCGTCCACAGGCAGGCGGCGGCATCGAGGAGGTGTGCGGTCGAGACGCCTCTGATCTTCTCGCCGATGATCCGTTCCACGCCGGGCATGCGCCCGTCGAGCAATGCCCGGCGCTCGTCGCGGCCCGCCTTCGTGTGCTTGGAGAATCGGACGGGCTTGTCCTCGTTGAGCTGGAAGAAGCTGAGCTCGGGGTGCACCTCGAAGATGGTTCGCTGCCAGTACGGGGCCATCTGTTCGTGTACCTCCACCGTGCGCTTGAGCATGCGCCACCCGATGGCGCCCAGGTGGCCCCCGTTCGCCTCCTTGGCCTCGCTGTAGGAGTTGCACTTCAGGGTGCCCCGCACCGGTGCGGAGAGCACCGCACCGGAGCGAGGCCGACCCAGCAGGGCGCGCGCCTGGCGATCGCACGCACGCCCCCGGGAGTCCGGCTCGTCGAGGAGCCCCACCGGTGAGAACAGCGCCACGACCTGGAACGCCGGCTTGTAGTCGAGTACCTCCAGGAACGTCGGGACGACCCGGGGCTGCTCCGGGGCCATGGTGATCCCCTGGAGCTTGGCCGACGCGATCAACCACCCCTTGGGGCAGGGGACGACGCCGGCCAGGGTCCGATAGGGCAAATGCGACCCCCGCCGCGACCCCGGTCCTGACATCGACATGGACACCACGCTACCCAGCGCGAACACGCCGGCGGCAACCGGGGGCCCGAAGCCGGACGGTCAGTTGTTGGCGTTGTGGACGAGCCAGCTCTTGATGCTCTCGATCT
>Ga0307373_10007847_pt1 | contig 16489 bp, 18 predicted proteins | sample OX2MG_FD_202534 | JGI IMG/M metagenome (GOLD analysis project Ga0307373, IMG submission 202534) | Soil microbial communities from Risofladan, Vaasa, Finland - OX-2 | ecosystem: Environmental > Terrestrial > Soil > Coastal area > Acid sulfate soil | place: Finland: Risofladan, Vaasa | collected... | reverse complement strand
GAGGAGTCGAGCGGCTGAGGAGTCGAGCGGCTGAGGAGTCGAGCGGCTGAGGAGTCGAGCGGCTGAGGAGTCGAGCGGCTGAGGAGTCGAGCGGCTGAGGAGTCAACCGGCCGAGGAGTCAACCGCCAAGTCGGGCCAAGCGACGAGCAGGAGCGGGCGGAACCGCCGGCGACGACCGCCGGCGAAGAGCATGTCCGACCACCGGGCCGGACGCCACGACGAAAGGCAGGACCTTGACGACCACGTACGACCCTGACCATCCCGCCTATTACGACGAGGCGGACCTCCGATCGGAGTTGACCCGGGTCTACGATCTGTGCCACGGGTGCCGGTTGTGCCTGTCGCTTTGCCCCGCGTTCCCCACGATGTTCAATCTCATCGATGCCCGCGACGGTGACGTCGCTGCTCTCAGCCGCGAGGAGCAGGATCAGGTCGTCGACGAGTGCTACCAATGCAAGCTCTGCTACATCAAGTGCCCGTACATACCGCCCCACGAGTGGCAGCTCGACTTCCCTCGCATGATCCTTCGTGCTGAGGCGGTGAAGAACAAGACGGGTGGCACGCTCAAAGGCAAGCTGACCACCCAGGCGCTCGCCCGCACCGACCTGCTCGGCAAGGTGGGCACGCTGACCGCGCCGCTCACCAACGCGATGCTCCGCACTCCCGGTTCCCCCATGCGCAAACTCATCGACGCGACGGTGGGGTTGGCCTCCCAGCGCATCCTTCCTCCTTACGCTCGGGAGCGATTCAGCACGTGGTTCAAGAAACGCAAGGCGCGCGGTGGCGTCTCCCTCGGGCGCGCGGAACAGGCGCGAGCAGCGGTGTTTCCCACCTGTCTCGTCGAGTACCAGAACCCGGGCATCGGCAAGGACCTGGTGAAGGTGTACGAGCGCAACGGTGTCGATTGCGAGCTCGCGACGGCCAACGGTTGTTGCGGCGCTCCCTGGCTGCACAGCGGTGAGTTCGAGCCGTTCCGCAAGCAGGCTGCACGCAACGTCGAGGCACTGGCGCAAATCGTCCGGGAGGGCCGCGACATCGTCGTGCCGCAACCCACGTGCGGCTACGTCCTCAAGCGCGACTACCCCGAATACCTGAAGACCGACGACGCCCGCCTCGTGGCGGAGCACACCTATGACGCGTCGGAGTACCTGTGGCGGCTGCACAAGGGTGAGCAGACTGCGATTGACACCGAGTTCGCCGGCGAAGTGCCTGACACGACCGCCTACCACGCACCCTGCCACCTGCAGGCGCAGAACATCGGCCTTCGCAGCCGCGACCTCGTCAAGCTCACAGGCACCAAGGTCATCCTCGTTCAGAAGTGCTCGGGGATCGACGGCACCTGGGGCTTGCGAAGCGAGAACTACGAACTGGCGCGCAAGGTCGCCAAGCCTCTCGCCGAGGCGATCGACCGCTCGGAAGCCGAGGTTGTCGTAGGCGATTGCCACCTCGCCAACGGAGCGATCATCCAGGAGACCGGAAAGATTCCGCTGCACCCGCTGCAGTTCATGGCACGGGCGTACGGCATACCCGAGGAGCACGACTGACATGGCGGCACGACCGAACGCGACTCTCACCCTCGACGACATCGCGGATGCGAGGGCCTATGAAAGGGAGAGGCAGTCCTACAGAGAGAGGATCATCGCGTTGAAGAAGCTGAGGCGGGTCGCCGTCGGCCCGGTCGTCAGCTTCGTCTTCGAGAACCGTGACACGATCCGCTTCCAGGTCCAGGAGATGGCGCGGGCCGAGAAGCTGTACAGCGACGAGGCGATCCTGGGGGAGCTCGACACGTACAACCCGCTCATCCCGGAGAAGGGCCACCTGTCGGCGACGATGTTCTTGGAGTTGACGTCGCGAGCGGAGATGGAGCACTGGCTGCCCCGGCTTGTCGGGATCGAGCAGACCGTCAAGCTTCTGCTGCCCAGCGGCGACTCGGTCCTGGCGACCGTGGAGGGGGCCCACGCCGCCCAGTTGACCCGCGACGAGGTCACGGCCTCGGTCCACTACGTCAACTTCTCCTTCAACGACGAGCAGATCCGTGACTTCCAGTCCGGCCTTGTGGCGCTGGCGCTCGACCACCCCGAGTACCGCCACCAGACGGCCCTGTCGGATGCCACGAAAGGCAGTCTCTCCGAGGACCTATTGGGGTAGACAGCTACGAGAACCCTAGGCCAGACTACGACCTCCTGGCCCGCACGCCCTCAGCAAGCGGACGCATCGGACACCGGACGGGAACCAGCAATGGATGCTACGAAGCTCGACCTGAAGACCCCGAGAGCCTTGGTTTGGCGCCAGCGGGCCGCTTGTCGCGGCGTCGATCCCGACATCTTCTACCCCGTCACCGACGAGGACGCTGGGGACGCGAAGGCGATCTGCTGTTCCTGCCCCGTCCAGCAGGCCTGCCTCGAATGGGCGCTGCAGAGCCGGGAGAAGGACGGCGTGTGGGGCGGAGCGACCGAGCGGGAGCGGAGGCGGATCCTGCGCCGCCGGCGCCGTACCGCCTGAACCGGGCACCGCCGGCGCTGCCGGTCAAGACGTGCGGCCTGCAAGACTTCGCACCGGATGACAGCGAAGCCCACCATCGACGATCTCGGCGGCTGGCCGGGGGTGCTGAGCCACCTCGTCGCGGGAGCGCACCTGAGCAGCGCCGAAGCCGCGGCCGCGATGTGCGACGTGCTCGATGGCAACGCGACGCCTGCACAGATCTCGGCGTTCATGTTCGGCCTGCGGTGCAAGGGCGAAACAGTCGAGGAGATGAGCGGCCTCTTGGCGGCGATGTTCGACGCGTCTGAGCGCGTCGTGGTGCCCGACGATCTGGCGCCGCGCCTGGTGGACACGTGCGGGACGGGAGGAGACCGGACCGGAACGATCAACGTGTCGACAGTGGCTGCGTTGGTCGTTGCGGGTGCTGGAGCGCCGGTGTGCAAGCACGGGGGGAGGGCCGCCTCTTCGAAGGCGGGTTCTGCCGATGTGCTGGAGGCGCTGGGTGTGGTGATCGACCTCGGGCCGGAGGGCGTCGCGCGCTGCATCCAGGAGGCGGGCATCGGGTTCTGCTTCGCGCCCCGGTACCACCCAGCGATGCGTCACGCGATCCCTGTGCGGCGTGAGCTGGGAGTCGCGACCGCCTTCAATTTCCTCGGTCCGCTGGCCAACCCTGCGCGGGTGCGCCGGCAGGTTGTCGGCGTAGGCGACCCCGCGATGGCGGAGAAGATGGCCGGCGTGCTCGCGGCGGGCGGGGCGACGGACGTGATCGTGGTGCACGGCGCCGACGGGCTCGACGAGTTGTCCACAACCGGTCCATCGAGCATGTACCGGTGGTCCGCCGGCGAGTTGACGTGCTCCACTGTCGACCCGGTCGCGCTTGGTCTCCAGAGGTGCAAGCTCGCAGACCTTCTTGGTGACGACGCCGAGACCAATGCGCGGCTGGCTCGGTCGGTGCTGGAGGGGGAGCCCGGCCCCCGCAGGGAGATCGTCGCGCTGAACGCCGCGGCCGGCCTGGTGGCGGCCGGGCTCGCCGCCGATCTCCGGGTGGGCTTGGACCTGGCGTTCGAGTCGATCGACTCCGGCGCCGCCGCGGGCCGCCTGGAACGGTTGGTGAAGATCTCAGGCGAAGCGGCGGCGGGTTAGTCGCCGGAGCCGAGGTCCCACATCGCCTCGAGGTCGTGGCGGCTGAACGACTGGAACGCGATCAGCGTCCTCGTGTCGATCACGCCTGGCCGTCGCGAGATGCCGCGTGTCACCACGTCCGCGAGCTGCTCGTGCCTCCGGACCCGCACGACGGCCACGATGTCCGCCTGGCCGGCTACCGAGTAGACCTCGGCCACGCCGTCGAGCTCGGCCAGCTCCGTGGCCAGGTCCGCGACGCGGGCGGGCTCGGCGTCGATCAGAACGAAGGCGTGGACCATGTGCAGAAGGTACCCGGGCGTGCGGGGCTTCGGGCGCCGGCGGCGCCGGTACCATCCCGGGATGGCTGAGACGGAGGCGAACAGGCCGCCGGTCTCCATGCTGCGGCCGGCGCTGGAGCTGGCGTGGGCGGTGGCGAAGGTGGGTTCGCAGGGCAGGCCGCCGCTTCCCGTCCCGGGGCGCCTGCGCCCGATCATGCGCGTCGCCCGCCTCCCCGAGCGGATGCTCGAGACGGTGCGCCAGGTCCTCGAATCCGACGACGAGTTCCGCGAACGGGTGGTGGCCGCGGCGACCGACGAGACCGTGCTCGGGCGGCCGTCCTGGCTGTGGCTCGTGCGCCCAGAGGGTTGGGAGTCCGAGCTCGAAGGCCTCGTCGAAGAAGCCGCCGGCGAAGAGACCAAGCAGAGGGAAAAGAGGGAAGCGCAGGCGGCGGCCAAGCAGCTCGCCGAGGTCAGATCGGCGCTGCAACGAGCCCAGGCGGAGCTGGTCGCGCTCAAGGCCGTCAGCGACGAGCTTCGCGGCGCCGCCGCGCAGCGGAGGAAGGACGACCGCGCGCACGAGGACGAACTCCGGGATCTTCGCAGCCAGCTCCACGCGGCACGGAGTGAGATCGAGCAGATCCGTTCGGTCAACGAGGAGCTCGGCGCCCGGATCGATTCCCGTTCCGCCGAGCTGTCCGAGGCGTCCGAACAGAGGGTGGCGGACCAGCATCTTCTAACGGACCTGCGCGAGCAGTTGGAGGCCGCGCGCGAGCGCGCCGAGGAAGCGGAGAGCGGTGCACGCCAGGCCGAAGAGCAGGTGTCTCAATTGCGCGCCCGCTTGGCGCGGGCCGAAGCCGGGGCCCGGGCGCTTGCCGACGACATCGGCGGGATCACCGAGACGAGCGATAGAACTCGTGGCGACGCCGGCGAAAGCGCACCCGGTGACGCAGTCCAACCGGTTCCCGGAGACGATGCCGCCACGGGCGCTCGGCCCACATCCGCGCAGCGGAGCCGGCGCCGGCGGACGCCTTTGCCTCTTCCCCCGGCGACCTTTGAGGACTCACCCGAAGCGGCTGCGCATCTGGTTCGCCGAGCGAAGGTCCTGCTCGCCGTCGACGGGTACAACGTGACGCTCACATCCTGGCCGTCGCTCGACCTCGCCGAGCAGAGGAGACGCCTGGTCGACTCCCTCGCCGAACTTGTGATGCGCGCCGGGACCGAGGTTCTGCTCGTGTTCGACGGAACCGACCGCGGCAACCGCCTTCAGCCACCGCCGGCGGTGCGCGGGAAGCTGCGGGTGGAGTTCTCTCCTTCTGAGATCGAGGCTGACGACGTCATCATCGGCGCGGTGGACTCGGTCCCCCCGGAGCGGCCGGTGGTCGTAGCCACCAACGACCGCCGTGTCCGCGACTCCACTTCCTACCTCGGAGCGAACGTCATATCGGTGGACCAACTGCTGGCGGTGCTGGGCCGCGGCCCCGTAGGTTGACAGCCGTCGCCGTCACACCCTGCTGAGATGATGGCTGCATGACCTCGCTGACCATCAGCTGCGGAGATTGCTCGATGCAACACACAGCGGCGTGCGAGGGGTGCGTGGTGTCGTTCATATGCGACCGCGACCCCGACGACGCCGTCATCATCGACGTCGCGGAGGAGCGGGCGATCCGTATGCTCGGCCGTTCCGGTCTGGTCCCCCCGTTCCGCCACAGTCGGGGACGTGCGTCGGCGTCGGGCTGAAACCCAGCTCGCGCGGGACATATCGGGCCGTCACCATCACCTAGGCAGGCGTCCCCAACTGCTACTTTGCCGGTAAGGAGCCCGACTGGCGGGCTCAGCGCGCCGGGGGCGCCTGTGCGACAGCTCCACCTCGTCGGCTTCACCTCCGATCACGATGGGATCATCCTCGCCGGCAGGCGAGGTTCGAAAACAGGCGGGTATGTGGTGATCATGGACGAGGAGTTCCTCGAACAACTCGACCACGCCCGGCGGACGCGCGTCGGTTACGACGTTGCGGCCCGGGCCGCCGCGGAGCCCAACCGTACGCGCGTCGAGAGCGCGTTGAGCCCCCGCGAGATGCAGACGCGGCTGCGCGCCGGGCGGACAGTCGCTCAGGTAGCCGCGGAGGCCGGCGTCTCGATCGAATGGGTGGAGCGTTTCGCCGCGCCGGTCCTCGCCGAGCAGGCCGCCGCGGTGGAGCGCGCGCAGGCGACGACCATGAGGACGCAGCGGAGGGGTCAGTCCGACCGGCCATTGGGGCCCTCGGTGCTGCGCAACCTCGCGGACCGCGGCATCAGGCTGGCCGACGACGAGTTCGATCAGCTGTGGACCGCGTTCCAGCTGGCGGAAAACGAATGGGTCATCCGCTTCAAGCACCGTTGGCGCGGCAGAGAACTCGACGCGGAGTGGGTGCTCGACGATGGGGCTGGGTCGTTGACACCGGGGAACCGGCAGGCGACCGAGTTGGGTTTCGTCGACCCAAGCCGCCACGCTCCTCCGGTGAAGGGCCTGTTGCCGATGAGGGTTCTGCGAAGGCCGGTTCCTGCCGTGCCTCCCGCGCCTCCAGCCGTGCCGGTGGCCAGCGAACCACCGAGCCCTCCGGCCAAGCCGGCGAGGGCCCGCAAAGCAGCGAAGCCGGCGAAGCGAGCTCGCCCGGCCAGCAAGTCCAGCGCGGCGGCGTCGCCGGCGAAGAAGGTGCCTGTCGCCAAGAAGAAGGCTGCTGCAAAGAAGAAGGCTGCTGCAAAGAAGGCGCCCGCTTCGAAGAAGCCGGCAAAGCCTCCCCTGAAGGCCAAGCCAACTGCCTCTTCCGTGCGGGCGGCCAAGAGGACTGCCAAGCCAGCTGTGACAAGCAGGACCAAGAGTGCGAAGAGCACAGAGGCAGCGGCGCGCCGGCAGAGACCACTCAAGGCTGTCCGCGTCGGGCACAACGGCAATGCCCCTGGCGGCGTCCGCTCGGGCGGGGTTAACACGAACGGAAGCGGGTCCCGACGGGCGGCTTCGGTGCCGAGGGCAGGAGGCAACGGAAGCCGGCGATCAAGGGGCTGAGTTTGGGCGAGGGCTACAGCGAGCACCTTGCTTCTCGGCTCCTGGCGATCGGCAGGGAGTCCGGCCTGGACGCCTGCGGCATATGCAGTGCGCGGCCCTTCGACGAAGCGCGGCGCGCCCTCGAGGACGGGCTGGACGCCGGCCGGGATGCCGGCATGCAATTCACCTACAGGAATCCCGGGCGCTCGTGCGACCCGGCGAGGTCCTTGCCGGGCGCGCGTGCTCTGTTCGTCGGCGCGAAGGGCTATGGCCGCACCCCTCGCACGCGTAACCGCGAGGAGACCCGACCGCCTCGCCCGGCAGGCTCGGTGGCCATGTACTCCTGGAGCGACCACTACCGCGTATTGAGGAACGCGCTCTGCGGCATCGCCGAGCGGTTGTCGCAGGAAGGCTGGCGCGCGAAGGTCCTCGTTGACGACAACGCGCTGGTCGATCGCGCGGCAGCGGTGCGCGCAGGCATCGGCTGGTACGGCAAGAACACCAACGTCTTGGTCCCGCGACACGGATCGTTGTTCGTCCTCGGCTCGGTTGTGACCGATGCCCCGATCGAGGTGGCCGAACCGTTGGCGACCGAACGTCCTACGCCCGGTGACTCGCGCACGCCCGGGCCGGTCGTGGACGGGTGCGGCCCGTGTAAGCGGTGCGTCGAGGCGTGCCCAACCGGGGCACTCGACGGGAGCGGTCACCTGGACGGCCGGCGTTGCCTTGCCTGGTTGCTCGAGGCCCCTGGCATGTTCCCGCGGGCGCTCAGAGTTGCTGCTGGAAGCCGGATCTACGGATGTGACGACTGCCAGGACGCGTGCCCCGTCAACCTCGTCGCGTTCCGCCGGCGGCCGCCCCCGCCCGCCGACGACGACTCACTGGACGAAGTGGATCTCCTCGCCCTGCTGGACGCCGGCGACGAGGAACTACTCGATCGCTTCGGGCGCTGGTACATCCCCAAGCGCGACCCGTCGCACCTTCGCCGCAACGCTCTCATCGCGCTCGGCAACAGCGCGGACCCCTCCTCGCCGGAGGTCGTGAGGGCGCTCGTCGGTGCTCTCCGCCACCAAGAGCCCGTGGTCAGGGCACATGCCGTGTGGGCAGCGGCGCGCCTGGGCAGAACCGACGTGCTGGTTCTGGTCTCGGCTGACCGAGACCCCGAGGTGCTCGCGGAGCTGCGAGCGGCCAGTTCCGTCGAGAGCAGAGAAGATGAAGCGGCGCACGCGTGACACGTCATCTGCTGGTAACCAACGACTTTCCCCCCAAGATCGGGGGCATCCAGTCCTACCTGTGGGAGCTATGGCGGCGGCTGCCTCCCGAAGAGGTGACGGTGCTCACGACCCCCCACGTCGACTCGGACCTGTTCGACCGGGAGCAGGCATTCAGGATCGTCCGCGCCCGCGAGCCGGTGCTGCTCCCCAACCCGGTTCTGCTGAGACGGGTTCGCCGGCTGGCGCAGGAGGTGGGCGCGAGCCTTGTAGTCATCGATCCGGCCGTGCCGCTCGGAGTGATCGGCCCGAGCCTCGGGATTCCCTATGCGGCCGTCCTGCACGGGGCGGAGGTGACGGTTCCCGGTCGGCTTCCCGGCACGAAACAAGTGCTGGCGCGCGTGCTTCGCGAAGCATCCCTCTTGATCGCGGCGGGCGGGTACCCCGAGTCAGAGGCGCGCCACACGGAGCAGAACCTTCCGCCGGTGGTGCGGATCCCGCCCGGCGTGGACACGTCCCGCTTCTCTCCGCTCCCGGCGATCGAGCGCGCCAGCACACGGGCGCGCCTGGGTCTGCCGGCGGGTGGACCGCTCGTGCTGAGCGTGAGCCGGCTCGTTCCGCGCAAGGGCATGGACACCCTCATCGAGGCGTGCGCTCGCCTCAGTGCGGGCGGGCGCCACCCGGGCCTCACGCTCGCGATCGCCGGATCGGGACGCGACAAGGTGCGCCTCGAGCATCTCGTCGACAGGCTGCACGCACCGGTGCACCTGATGGGTCGCGTTCCCGGCGTGGACCTGCCCGCCCTCTACGCGTGCGCCGACGTGTTCGCGCTGTGTTGCCGATCCAGGTGGGGGGGATTGGAGCAGGAGGGTTTCGGGATCGTCTTCCTGGAGGCGGCGGCTGCGGGAGTGCCGGCTGTGGCCGGCGACAGCGGTGGCGCCGCGGAGGCAGTCGTGGACGGCGAAACCGGGATCGTGGTGGGGAACCCCTCTGATCCGGTGGCGGTGGCCGCGGCGATCGACCGGCTCCTGTCGGATCCCGCGCTCGCAGCGCGGCAGGGCCAAGCGGCACGCTCACGGGCGGAGACCGAGTACTCCTACGACGTGCTCGCCGGCCGGCTGGCGGACGCCTTGGAAAAGGCCGGGTAACCCCCGCGCCCAGGGTGGGGCGACTACCGTCCTCAGCGCGGCCAGGGTGTCGCGCAGATACGAGGAGGTTCGCCGGGCGTGGAGGAGCAGGTAACCGAGCGGATGATCATCCGCGGGACCCCCGAGCACTGCTTCGGGGTCCTTACCACCTTCGAGGAGTACCCGGAGTGGGCGGCCGACATCAAGTCGGTGGCGATCGACGAACGCGACGCGGACGGCAACGCGCTCGAGGTCACGTTCCGGGCGGCGGCGTTCGGGCGCAGCACCTCCTACACCCTCCACTACGACTACAGCGCGGCTCCCGGCGAGCTTTCCTGGAAGCAGGTCGCCGGCGATATCACCCGCCGGCTCGACGGGTCCTACAAGATGGTCCCCAGCGGAGACGGCAGCACCGAGATCGTTTACACGCTGGTCGTGGATCTCAGGGTGCCTCTGCCGGGTTTCGTGAAGCGCCGGGCCGAGGGCAGGATCATGGGGACCGCGCTCCGCGAGCTCAGAGCGAGGGTCGAGGGCGCCGGCGAGGCAGAGGCGGCGGCAGAGACGTAAGGTCTCGCGCATGTCTTTCTACGACGTGCAGATATCGGCGCTTGACGGCAAGCCGCTGGACCTATCCGAGTTCAACGGCCGCGAGGTGCTGGTGGTGAACGTGGCGTCCAAATGCGGCCTTACCCCTCAGTACGCCGGTCTCGAAGAGCTTCAGAAGCGCTACGCAGACCGCGGGTTCTCGGTCCTTGGCGTGCCGTGCAACCAGTTCGCCGGGCAGGAGCCGGGGAACGCGGAGGAGATCCAGACGTTCTGCTCGACGACTTACGGCGTGACGTTCCCGCTGACCGAGAAGGTGGATGTCAACGGGGATGACCGCCATCCCCTCTACGACCTGCTGACGGACAACCCCGACGCGGAGGGCAACGCCGGCGACATCCAGTGGAACTTCGAGAAGTTCCTCGTCTCGCCGAGCGGTGAGATCGTCGGCCGCTTCCGACCGATCGTCGAACCGGGCTCGGACGAGCTGGTGTCGGCGATCGAGAAGAACCTGCCCTGAGCGACGTCGAGGGCCTGAACATCATGAGCGAGTTCGAGTTGCGCGGAGCGGTGGCGGTCGTGACCGGTGGAGCGGGCGGGATCGGGCGCGCTCTCTCCGAGCGGTTGGCCGCGGAGGGGTGCCGGGTGGCGGTCGTCGACCTCGATCGGGCCAGGGCTGAGGACGCGGCCGCGGCCGTCGAGGGTGCCATCGGGCTGGGCGCAGACGTCGGCGACCCGGCCGCAGTCAGGGGCATGGTCCAAGCGGTCGAATCGAGGCTCGGCCCGATCGATGTCTATTGCTCCAACGCCGGTATCGCCGTAGGTGCCGGTCTCGGCGAGGACTCCGATTGGGAGGCCAGCTGGCGTGTCCACGGGATGGCGCACGTGAACGCCGCGAGGGAGGTCGTCGGGGGTATGGCCGCGCGCGGAAGCGGAGCGTTCGTCGTCACCGCGTCGGCGGCCGGTCTTTTGATGATGATGCAGTCGGCTCCTTACACCGCGACCAAGCACGCCTCGGTGGCCATCGCCGAATGGTTGGCCGTCAACTACGGCGGATCAGGTGTGCAGTTCCATTGCCTGTGCCCGCAAGGTGTGCGAACTCCGATGGTGCAGTCGGACACGAGCGGGCAGGCGGAGCTCACAGCCAGCGGCAACATCATCGAACCGGAGCAGGTCGCGGAGGCGGTGGTCACCGCGATCCGGGCGAACACCTTCCTCGTGCTTCCGCACCCGGAGGTTCATGACTACGAGAAGATGAAGGTCGAGGACCGCGATCGGTGGCTCGGGGGGATGCGCCGGCTCCTCGCCAGGGTCACCGGTTGATGCAGAGCCGCGGTTGATGCAGGGACCGCCGCTCGGTATCGACCTCGGCGGGACGAAAATGCTTGCGCTGTGCATCGAGGAGGGACACACAGCGGGCGCGGAGTCGACCGTCGCCAGCCCGAGGTCCGGCTCTGAGCTCGTCGACGCCGTCGCAGCTGCGTCGGCCGCGCTGTGCGGAGGGAACCCTCGTGCGATCGGGATCGGGGTGCCCGGTCTGGTGGACCCGTCGGGCACGGTTCGATTCGCCCCGAACCTGCTGGGAATCTCCGGTACGTCGCTCCTCGACGCTCTTGCGCGGCGCTTCCCGTCCGCCTCCCTGTGGGTGGGCAACGACGCGACCGCCGCCTGCTGGGCCGAACACACTCTCGGGGCGGGCGCCGGCTCCGCCGAAGTGCTCCTGGTGACTCTCGGAACCGGCATCGGCGGGGGGATCGTGAGCGGGGGCGTGCTGGTCGAGGGAGTGCATCGTTTTGCCGGGGAGATCGGCCACATGGTCGTGGACCCCTCCGGCCCGCCGTGTCCTTGCGGCAGGAACGGCTGTTGGGAGCGTTTCGCGTCCGGGGCCGCGCTGGGCGTCCTCGGCAGGCAGGCAGCGGCCGGAGGAAGCGCGCGCCGGGTGCTGGAACTGGCCGGAGGCGACCCGGCGGCGGTGTGCGGCGAGCACGTTACGGCGGCGGCACTGGAGGGTGACGGATCCGCCGCGAAGATCATGGACCGGTTCGGGTGGTGGGTCGCGCTCGGCCTGGCGAACCTCGCCAACACGCTCGACCCCGAGATGATCGTCATCGGCGGCGGGCTGGTATCGGCGGGGGAGGCGCTGATGGGACCGGTGCGTCGTTGGTTCTCGGGGATGGTCGAGGCGGCGGACACGCGCGATCGCACACGGTTGCTCCTCGCGACCCTTGGCCCCAAGGCCGGCGCCATAGGAGCGGGCCTTCTCGCCCGTAATGCGGAGGGGCGGCCGGCACCCTTCCGGTAGGCTCGGAGAGTGGAATTCCGCCGTATCAACGGGCTGCCGCCCTACGTCTTCGCCATCATCAACGAGCTCCGTGACGACGCGCGCCACGCAGGCCGTGACGTCATCGACATGGGATTCGGAAACCCCGACATCCCGAGCCCCCAGGTAGCGGTGGAGAAGCTCGCAGAGGCAGCTCGCAACCCGCGGAACCACAGGTACTCCGCTTCCCGGGGTATCCCAAAGCTGCGCCTCGCGGTCTCGAACCTGTACCTGCGTCGCTTCGGGGTCGAGCTCGATCCCAACACAGAGGTGGTCACGACGATCGGAGCGAAGGAGGGGCTGTCGCATTTGATGTGGACTCTCGTCGGTCCCGGCGACACCGCCCTTGTGCCCACACCCAGCTACCCGATCCACATCTACGCACCGCTGTTCGCAGGTGCGGACGTGCAGCAGGTCCGATTAGGCCCCGATCAGGACTTCTTCGGGAACCTGATGGAGAGCTGGGAGTCAACGTGGCCGCGGCCGCGGGTGATCGTCTTCTCGTTCCCCCACAACCCGACGACGGAGTGCGTCGACCTCGACTGGATGCAGCGGATCGTCGACTTCGCACGCGAGCACGACGTGATCCTGGTGCACGACTTCGCCTACTCGGACACGGCTTTCGACGGCTACCAGCCGCCGTCGATCCTGCAGGTTCCGGGCGCGAAGGACGTCGCGGTCGAGTTCTACACGTTGACGAAGAGCTTCTCGATGGCCGGGTGGCGCGTCGCTTTCATGGTCGGGAACCCGCAGATCGTCGCCGCCCTCACCAAGCTCAAGAGCTACCTGGACTACGGGACGTTCCAACCGATCCAGATCGCTTCGATCGTCGCTCTCAACGAAGCGCCGGAATACCCGAAGGAAGTCAACGAGATCTACCACGCCCGCCGGAATGCTCTGTGCGACGGGCTCAACCGGATCGGTTGGCAACTCGAGAAGCCAAAGGGCACGATGTTCGTCTGGGCTCCGATCCCCGAGCCCTACCAGGAGATGGGATCGCTCGAGTTCTCCAAGTTCCTCGTCACGGACGCGGAGGTGGCGACGTCGCCCGGCGTGGGCTTCGGTCGCGGGGGAGAGGGCTTCGTGCGCTTCGCCCTGATAGAGAACGAGCAGCGCATCCATCAAGCGGTGCGCAACCTCAAGAGAGCCCTTACCAAACTCGGCTAAATCACCTAAGTTGCCCAGCATGGCCTACTGGGCGATCAAGTTCGTCGTCGCGCCGCTACTCCGCCTTCTGTTCCGGGTGAAGTCCTCCGGAACCCACAACGTTCCGAGGCACGGCCCGGTGATCCTGGCGTCGAATCACCAGTCGTTCATCGATAGCATCTTTCTGCCTCTCGTGGTGCGCCGGCGGGTGACATTCGTGGCGAAAGCCGAGTACTTCGAGACCTGGAAGACGGCTTGGTTCTTCCGCGCGGTGGGGATGATCCCGCTCAAGCGCGGTGGCGGGTCCGCGTCGGAGCGGGCTCTCATCGCCGCAGCGGAGGTGCTGAACTCGGGTGGCGTGCTCGGCATCTATCCCGAGGGGACCCGCTCCCCGGACGGGCGGCTCTACAAGGGGCACACGGGTGTTGCACGGCTCGCGATGCAATGCGGCGCACCCGTCGTGCCGGTCGCGCAGTTCGGTACTGCGGAGGTGCAACCGATAGGAGCGAAGACTCTCCGCCCGTTCAAGCGGGTGGAGGTGCGGATGGGGGAGCCGTTGCGGTGGGCGGCACCGCGTCACGACGGTGACTCAGCGGGCCTGCGCGACTTCACCAACGAGATCATGTCCGCCATCCAGTCCCTTTCTGGACAGGAACGCGTCGACGTGTACGCGAAGCGAGACCGCGGCCTGCTGTCGGCGCCCGGTTCCGAAGCCGAGCCGTCCCCACCAGAACCCCCGGCAGACGAGGTGGGAGCGGCGCCACTCCTGTCGTAACGCCGGCGTGCCAGCCCCGAAACGACGCGTTCACAATCCGGCGGTAGCGTGCCGGAGTGGTGCTTCACGTGTTGCGGGTGTGGGTCCCTGACCGCCCCGGCGCGCTCGGCGCTGTTGCGAGCCGGATAGGAGCGGTACGCGGCGATCTCGTGGGCATCGAGATCCTCGAGCGGGGAGTGGGCAGGGCGATCGACGAGCTGGTGATCGACCTTCCGGACGCGGAACTAGTCGACCTTCTTGTATCGGAGGTTGCCGAAGTCGACGGCGTCGACGTGGAGGACGTCCGCCGAGTGGACGACGAGCTGGTCGATCCGCGTCTCGACGCGCTCGAGATCGCCGCGGAGCTGGTGGCGCATGCCGGGGTCTCGTCGTTGCTGGACGGATTCGCGATGGCAGCTGTGAGAGCTTTCCGAGCCGACTGGGCAGCTGTGGTCGAGCCCGGCGCTACCCAGCCCGACGCCATCGTCGGGCCGGCCCCAGAAGCGGTGTGGTTGAGCGCGTTCCTCGTCGGCAGCGAAGCGTCGCCGGCAGCGGCGGATTCCGGCAACGGCGCCCACGATGTGGCCTGGGCGCGCATGACATCGTCGGGTCGTGCCATCGTCCTCGGGCGCAGCGGCCGTCCGTGGCATTTCAAGGAGCGCCGGCAGCTGGATGCTCTGGCGCGGATCGCCGACAGCCGCTGGGTCGAACTTTCGGCGAAGGCCATACCTACCTCATGAAAGGTCTTCGGTCTAAAGAGGTTCGTGCCGCTATCGCTCAGGCAATTCTGCGAATCTCGTCAGCTCAAAGACCCAACCCCGCGTGCTTCAGGCGCTCGATCGATAGTTCGTCGCCGTCGTATTCGACCCGGGCGTGATCGCCGCGGCCGAAGGTCACCAGCGCCAGTTCGCCCGGCATACCGCGGATCGTCACAAGAGGGCTCCCGCCTTTGAGGGACGCGTGGCCGCAGCCGGAAGCTTCGATCGCTACGCCGACCTGTGACTTGCGAGTCAGCACACGCCCGATCACCTTCAGGCGGGCCCAGAGCGCCGCGTTCATCTCGTCTGGGAGCTTGCGAGGTTCCCACCCCGGCGATGCCCGCCGTATGTCCTCGTGGTGTACGAAGAACTCGATCGTGTTGAACGGCTCGTCGACGAGCTTCAGCGGCGCCGGTGGTCCCGACCGCAAGACCGACACCAACTCCTCCCACCCTCGTCCCTCCCTCGTGCTCAAGCGCACCTTTTCGGTGTGGGTGGCAAGCGGTCCGACGACGTTCCCAGGCAGCGAGTCGGGGCGTCGTTCGCGCGCGACGAGATGCGCAGCGAGATCCAGCGTGTTCCATCCGTCGCACAGCGTCGGAGCGTCGGGGCCGACCTCCAGCAGCAGCTCGCACAGCTGGTGCCTCTCGTCCTGCGCGAAGTGAGTCACCCGCCGATCCTAGGTGCGGCGACTTGCGTGTCTAACCCAGTGTTGCCCAGCTCCTGGATCGCTCGACGGCGCGCAGCCACCCCTGGTATGCCTGCTCTGCGGTTTGGCTGTCCGCCGGCACGAACGTCTTGTCGGAACGCCACACACGCGCGATCTCCTCGATGGAGGACCAGACCCCTTCGGCGAGGCCGGCGAGAAGAGCCGCGCCGAGGGCGGTGGTCTCGTTTACCGCCGCGCGGACGACCGGGACGCCCGTGAGGTCAGCCTGCAGTTGAAGCAGGAGGTCCATGACGGACGCTCCTCCATCCGCCCGCAGCACCGCGAGCGGGGTCGAAGAGGCCGCGATCATCGAGTCGACCACGTCACGTGTCTGGTACGCCATCGCCTCGACAGCTGCCCGGGCGAGGTGGGCGCGCCCCACGCCGCGGGTGATCCCGACAACCGTCCCGCGGGCTTCGGGGTCCCACCAGGGACTACCGAGACCAGTGAAGGCGGGGACGAGGTAGGCGCCGCCGGAGTCGTCGACCGACCCGGCGAGCTGACCGACTTCGGCCGATTCGCGGATGAGGCCGAGCTGATCCCGCAACCACTGCACCGCGGCGCCGGTAACGAAGATCGCACCTTCGAGCGCGTAGGTGACGGCCGCTTGGTCCCCCAGCGTCCAGGCAACCGTCGTGAGCAGACCTTCGACAGGGGGTGGCCGGTGGGCTCCGACGTTCATGAGCACGAAGCTGCCGGTCCCGTAGGTGTTCTTCGTCATGCCGGTCTCGAAGCACGCCTGTCCGAAGAGGGCGGCCTGCTGGTCGCCGGCGCAACCGCTGATCGGGATGCCGGCGGGCAGCCCGGGAACCGCATCGGCGGAGGTGACGCCTAGGCGCGCGCTCGACGGGGCCAGGCTGGGAAGCACCGCGGGAGGTACGCCGAAGAGCTCGCAGAGCTCCTCGTCCCAGCAGAGCTCGTCGATGTTGAACAGCAAGGTGCGCGAGGCGTTGGTGTGGTCGGTGACATGAACCCGGCCTCCGGTCAGGCACCAGATCAGCCAGCTGTCGACGGTTCCG
>Ga0307373_10007846_pt1 | contig 16492 bp, 15 predicted proteins | sample OX2MG_FD_202534 | JGI IMG/M metagenome (GOLD analysis project Ga0307373, IMG submission 202534) | Soil microbial communities from Risofladan, Vaasa, Finland - OX-2 | ecosystem: Environmental > Terrestrial > Soil > Coastal area > Acid sulfate soil | place: Finland: Risofladan, Vaasa | collected... | reverse complement strand
GAAACGGATAAAAACGCGACTACGGGCCGACGCTGAAGATGATCGACCTGTCAAGGAAGAAGCTCTTCCTCTTCGACCTCGACGGCGTGCTGACCGCGGGGAAGGAGAAGCCGGTCAAGCTCGGGGGGACCAGGGTCATCAACAAGATACGGGCGAGCAAGGGGAGGAAGTTCTTCGTCCTGACCAACGACTCCACGGACACGGTGGAGACCGTCCTCGAGCGCCTGCTCAGGTTCGACATCCCCGTCAGGTATGAGGAGATACTCACGAGCGCGCGGCTCACCGCCGAGTACGTGGCGAAGAGGCACCCCAGGGGGACTTACTTCCTCGTCGGCGAGCGCGGGCTAGAGGAGGAGCTGGACAGGGTGGGGCTGCGGAGGACGAGGGGGACGAAGGCCGACGTCGTCGTGGTCGGCCTCGACAGGTGGCTCACCTACAGCAAGCTCGACCGAGCGGGCGAGGTGGCGAGGAACGGGGCGTCCATAGTCGCGTGCCACTACGCGCGGCTCTACATGTTCAAGAGCCGAGTCGCTATGGCGGTCGGCCCCATAGTCAAGGCCATCGAGTACTCGTCCGGGAAGAAGGCCGTGGCGATAGGGAAGCCGTCGCGCCTCATGTTCGAGCTCGCGCTCGAGAAGGCCGGTTGCAGGCCCGACGAGGCGGTGATGGTAGGTGACCAGGAGGAGACCGACATCCTCGGGGCGAGGAGGATGGGGATCACGAGCGTGATGGTGAAGACCGGGGTCTACTCGCGCGAGGAGACGAAGACCGAGGCCGACGCGGTCGTCGAGACCGTGGACGACGTGGCGGAGAGCTTCTGAGCAGGCGTTCGCGGGCGTAGACTAAAGTGGGTTGGTCCCCCAGCGTGCGCGTGACCGGTATGCGGTTTCTGACCCCGGGGCTCTCGATCTTCCTGTCGGCGTTCCTCGTCTTCACGTTCTCGCTCAACGGGGTCTGGGCCGCCGACCATCCTACAAGCCTCCTTCAGCTCGCGTACGCGCTCTGGTCCAGCCACTCCGTCGTCCTGGGGAAGGCAGCCCAGTTCATCCCTGGGACGGTGGACGACTTCGTGTACAAGGGGAACTACTACAGCGCGCTCGCCCCGGGGGTCGCCGTCCTCGCGCAGCCCTTCGTGGGCCTCGGATTCACGCTCGACGGCGGCTTCAACGTCTTCGGGAACGCAATGCTCCTCTCTGAGCTCTTCGTCGCCGTCTGCAACGCCGTCGCCGCCTATCTCGTGTTCAAGCTGGCATCGATGTACTTCGCCCAGCGGACCTCAGCGTTCGTCGCGCTCGCCTACGCGTTCTCGACAATAGGCTGGCCGTTCGCCACCTACTTCTTCGAGAGCGACGTCTCCGCGATGCTCGACGTCCTCGCGGTCTACCTTGCCATAAGGATGGCGCGCAGCGGATCTTCCCGCCTGGCGGACGCCGTCCCCTGCGGCGCCGCGCTGGGGGCCGCCCTGACGGTGGACTACATCAACGGCATCCTGGTCCCGATCGTCTCCGTCTTCCTGCTGTACACCTTCCGGAAGAGTCTCGCAGGGTTCGCCAAGGGCTTCGCGGGGCTCCTCGGCGCGTCGGCGGTCGGGATCCTCATGCTCGCCGTGTACAACCAAGCGGCCTTCGGCAACCCGCTCCTCACCACCGAGCAGGCGTACCAGCACACCTCCTCGCTCCTCGGGAGCTTCTCGTACCCCATCCTTGACGGGCTCTACCTCGACCTGTTTTCCCCCCTCCGCGGCGTCTTCGTCTACTGCCCGATACTGATGCTGGGGGCGCTCGGCTTCTGGTTCGTCCCGAGGCGTCGCGAGATGGCGAGCGAAGGCCTTCTCCTCGCCGCCTGCTTCGTGGGCATCCTGATTCCGTATGCGATGTGGTACAACGCGATAGGGGGGGAGGCCTTCGGGCAGCGCTTCCTCGTCCCGGCGATTCCGTTCCTCCTGCTCCCGTCGGGCTTCTTGATCGAGGCGAAGAGGCGGGGCGTCGCCATGGTCGCTTACCTGCTCTACGCGGTGGGCGTCGTCTTCAACGGCGTCGCCGGGGTCACCACCGCCATCCCGCAGGCAGAGGCCGTGTCGCACTTCCCGTTCTTGACGCACGTCCTCCCTCTCTTCCTCCAAGGCCAGCTCGACACCTGGTGGTGGAGGGAAGCGGGCTCCGCTTGGTGGGCTCCGGCCCTGCTGATCATCGCCGTGGCGCTCGTGCTCCCGCTGGTCATAACGCGCGCATCTCAGCCCGAGGACGCCGGCGTTGCGCAGGAGAGGGAGAGCGGGCGGCCTGGGTCGAACCGACTCCTGGGCAGGGGGCGGCCAGCGAAATCGTCTTAAGCAATGGCTGTTTCCACCGATTAGGTCATGCAGCACTCCACCGGCAAGACAATGAAATGCGCCATGTGCGGGAGAGAAGAGTCCACCCCAGGGACGTTCCCCATGGTGATCGGGGTGGGCAGGATCTGCCTCTCCTGCGGAATGGAGAAGGTGAAGTGCGACGTCTGCGGACAGGAGGTGAAGCGCCTGACGTCTTCGCGATTCCAGGGCAGGAACCTCTGCCTGAAGGACCACATGAAGGAGGTGGAGAAGTACAAGCAGCACGTCGTCAAGACCTTCGACGAGGACAACGAGAGCGTCGAGGTGATCCTCAGCAAGTCCCTCGGAGAGGCACCGGAAGGCTACTCGCTCGTGACAGTAAGGAGGGCGAGGAACAGCATGCACGTCTGGGAGGCGGAGTACGAGAAGACGGAGCTGCTGCAATCGCGCTGCAGTTGATTGGGAGGGGAGAAGACGTCAGACAACTCCGAGATGAGGCTGATACAGAGGCTCGTCCAAGAGATCGAGCGGCTCAAGCTAGGGCTCGACCCGGAGGTCCTCGCGGCGTGGTATCGCAAGATAGAGATTGACGCGAAGGCGAGGGCGCGACCCGACCTGAGGGACAGCATCCAGGTGATCAGGGACCCGATCCTGACTATGAAGTTCGAGTTCAAGACCTCAAAGCGCGCGGTCGACAAGGTCATCGAGGCGATAGAGGCGAACCTTTCGGCGATGCCCCTCGCGACGAGGCTCTACTTCGAGAAGCTCGAGGAGCTCATCCAGGCGCAAGCGATGGCCTGACGGCCCTAGTGCGGGGCGACTATCGCGAGCTCCCTCCCTATCCTCGCGAACGCCCCGATCGCAAAGTCCAGGTCCTCCTCGGTGAGCGCCGCGTTCATGATGGTCCTTATCCTCGCCTTTCCTTTCGCGACCATCGGGAACACGATGGGGAGCGCGAAGACTCCCTCTTCGAAGAGGCGGGCGCTGAGCTTTTTCGCGACCTCGGCCTCGCCGACCATGATAGGCGTTATCGGGCTCTCGCTCTTGCCGATGTCGAACCCGAGGTCGCTCATCGACTTCTTGAAGTGCTTCGTGTGCCTCCACAAGGTCTGGACGCGGTCGGGCTCGTTCTCGAGGACGTCTATCGCCGCGATGCACGCGGCGGCCACGGCCGGCGGATGCGAGCCGCTGAGCAGCCAGGTCCTGGACTTGTTGTAGGCGAAGTTGGTCAGGTCGCGAGACCCCGAGACGTGCCCGCCGACGACCCCGAACGCCTTGGAGAAGGTCCCCATCTCTATCTGGACCTGCTTCCTGTCGAGGTGGAAGTGAGAGACGATGCCCCGCCCGCCCTCGCCCAGCACGCCCTCCCCGTGCGCGTCGTCAACGTACACCAAGGCCCCGTGCTCGCCGGAGAGCTTCGCTATCTTGTCTAGCGGGGCGATGTCGCCGTCCATCGAGAAGACGCCGTCGGTGATGACCAGGATCCTGCGATATTGGGGGGCGTGCTTCTCCGCCTCGTTGAGCACCCTGTCGAGGTCCCCCATGTCCGCGTGCTTGTATACCGCCCTCTCGGCACGGGAGAGCCTCACGCCGTCGATTATGCTGCCGTGGTTGAGCTCGTCGCTTATTACGAGGTCCTGCTCCCCCACGAGCTGCGGGATGAGCCCGCTGTTGACGGCGAAGCCCGTCTGGTAGACCAGCGACGCCTCCGCCCGCTTGAAGTGGGCGAGCCGCTCCTCGAGCTGGATGTGCAGGTCCATGTTCCCCGCGATCGCCCTGACTGAGCCCGAGCCCGCGCCGTGCGAGTTCACCGCGTCGACCGCGGCCCTCTTCATGGCCGGGTGGTTCGTGAGTCCGAGGTAGTTGTTTGAGCAGAGCATCAGCACCCTCTTCCCGTCGATGTGGCACCAGGGCGTGCTAGGCCCTTGGAGCGTCCTGATCTTCCAGTCGAGGTCGCTCTGGACGAGCGCGCGATATTCGTCACCTAGGAAGGAGGTCGGGTCCCTGCTCATCTCAGGATTCTCTCCAGTCTCGCCTTATTTTCCTTTTTCATCCGCTCGTGAAGTGATGCCGATTCGGGTCGGTTGGAAGAGTTAAATGTTGCAAGGCCTTGATTCTCTTTCACACAGATGCCTTGGAGACTCGCCTTCAGCACCGGCGCGCTCTCGCTGGTCATTCTTTCGGGACTGGTCGTCCCGTTGCCGATTGCAAGCGCCCAATCCCCGATTCCGATAGCCATCCTCAACGGAGCGGGCGGAGGCGCCAACGACGCCCCGGGCTTTTCACCTGACTCGATAACGGTCGTGATAGGAGTGAACAACACGGTCAGTTGGACGAACGACGACCAGGTCGACCACACCGTTACCTCGCTGAGCGTCCCCACCGGGGCGACGCCCTTCGATTCGGGCAAGTTGTCGCCGGGTGAGGGCATGCCGTGGCAAACGCCGAGGGGCGAGAATTTCACGGAGACTTTCATCGTTCCAGGCACCTACCAGTACCACTGCACCCTGCACGCCTGGATGACAGGCACCATAGTGGTGAAGGCGGCGGCCACGCCGGCGCCGGAGTTCCCCGCCGCCTCGCTCGCGGTCGTCCTCTTCGTGGCCATGGTCGCTGCGGCGTCGATGCTCCCTCGCGTTAGGCCCGCATCCCTCGCGAGATCCCTAGGCGGGACGAAGGCAAGCCAGGCGGCCTCAAGCGGATAGCAGCTCGGGGCGCGTCTGGCTATTCATTGAAGGAGCTTGCCCTGCTTCGCGCGGGCGCTGAGCTCCTTGATCATGTCCTTGGTCATGGCGGACAGGTTGTACCTCGGCTTCCATCCCCAGTCCCTCCGCGCTAGGCTGTCGTCGACGGACTCCGGCCAGGAGTCCGCGATCTTCTGCCTAAAGTCAGGGACGAACTCGCAGGTGAAGTCAGGTATGTGCTTCTTGATCTCCTTTGCGAGCTCCCCCGCGGAGAAGCTCAGCCCGGCCAGGTTGTGACCCATGTGGTAGGTGACGCTCTTGGGGGTCGCATCCATCAGCATGAGCGTGGCTCGGATGGCGTCTGGCATATACATCATGGGGAGGACCGTGTCCTCGCGCACGAAGCACGTGTAGCGCTTCTTCAGTATCGCCTGGTAAAACATGTCGACGGCGTAGTCGGTGGTCCCCCCGTGGGGAGGCACCTTGCTGCTGATTATCCCCGGATACCTGATCGAGCGGACGTCCACGCCGTAGCGCCGGTGGTAGTAGTTGCAGAGGAGCTCCCCTGCCGCCTTCGTTATCCCATACATCGTGGTCGGGACGAGCGGCACGTCTTGGGGCGTCTTGACCCGTGGGATGCCTGGCCCGAAGACCGCGATGGAGCTGGGCCAGTAGATTCGCTTCACTCCCAGCTCTCTCGACAGCTCGAGGATGTTCTGAAGGCCCTTCATGTTGACCTCCCAGGCCGTCTGGGGGTTCTTCTCCCCCGCCGCGGAGAGGATGGCGGCGAGGTGGTAGATCGCGGTCACGCCCCATGTCCCGATTGCCTCTCTGAGCTTGTGGATCTCGGTGACGTCGACCTGCTCGTTGGGGCCGGACGGGAGCACCCTCTCGACTGCCTTCAGCAGGATGTCCGTAGCGATGACGTTCTCCTCGCCGTGCTTCTCGCGAAGGGCGACGACGAGCTCTGAGCCGATCTGGCCGGCGGCTCCCGTCACCAAAATCTTGCCCATGAATTCTCGCGCTTTTTCCGCGTTCGATACATAAGGGTTTGCAAGCCCTCGCCTTGCGCTCTCAAGGCGAGCTGGATCCTACTACGAAAGATTCAGGACCTCTTCCAGTTGTCTCGGCAATGCCAGCGTAGGGCGGCTCTGCCAATATATAGGTCCGGCAGCCAAAGATTGGCGCATGTCGGACCTGGAGATAAGGAAGGCGGTCAAGGAAAGATACGCCAAGATGGCGACCACCTCAGAGGTCGGTTCCTGCGGAGGCGACGGCTGCGGCGATTCGACGGTGGTTTCCCTCGGCGAGGCGGTCCCCATCGAAGCCTCTTCGGTCAACGCCGGATGCGGGTCCCCGCTTCTACTGGTGAGCCCCCAGCAAGGGGACGTCATCCTAGACCTCGGAAGTGGCGGTGGGATAGACGTCTTCAGGGCTTCCGTCATGGTGGGAGGGAAAGGGAGGGCGATAGGCGTGGACGCGACTCCCGAGATGATCTGGAGAGCGCGGGAGACCAAGGCGAAGTATGGAGGGAAGTATTCGAACGCGGAGTTCAGGCTTGGGGAGATCGAGCACCTGCCGGTCGAGTCGGGGAGCGTAGACTACGTCATCTCGAACTGCGTGATCAACCTAGCGCCTGACAAGGCGGCCGTCTTCGAGGAGGCCTTTCGCGTCTTGAAGGGGGGCGGGACCTTTGCCGTCGCGGACGTCACGCTTCCGACAGAGATCCCCGAAAGCGCTAGGAAGGACATGGATTCCTGGTCAGCCTGCATCGCCGGGGCTCTGACAGATTCAGCGTACAAGACTCTGCTCACGAGAGCTGGATTCCGCGGCGTTGAAATCGAGCACTTGTCGGACTCGAACGTCGGAGAATACCCGTTCACGTATCACAGCTCGCACATCAAGGCAAAGAAGCCCCGACGAGGCCCGTGAAGACCGCGCGCGGGAGCCTGACGGAGCCAACCGCTACCGAGTCGGCGCAACCACTATGATACTCGACCTCTCGATCTTCGTCTCGCTCGCCTTCCTCTTCGGGATTGCGGCGCAGTTCAGGGCGGCGGACGGGTACTCGTTTCTGCGGGGGATCCTCTCGACCCTGGAGGGAAGGCTAGGCGTGATGTATTCCGTGGTCGTGGTGACCGCCGTATTCTCTCCGTTCGTCCTTAACGACGTCCTTGTCCTCATTCTTACTCCCGTGCTCATCGCCTACTCAAGAGAGTCCGGCGCGGACATCGCGCCGCTGCTGGTCGCGGAGATAACGTTCACGAACATCGCGAGTTCGCTGACGCCCCTAGGCAACCCGCAGAACATCCTGCTGTGGCAGGCCTCGGGCATATCCGCGAGCCGATTTGTGGCGGGCACGTGGCTGCCCTTGATCGCCTCGGGGGGGATCGCAGCGCTCCTCTTGCTCAGGTTCAGGGGAAAGGCGGCGAACCCCAGCGAAACGCCACAGCGAGTAGGCTCCTGGATCCCAGCCGCCTACCTGGCCGGGACAGCGGCAGTCGTATTCTCCCTGAACTTCTTCGGGGTCCCGACCGTCCTCGCGCTCGGGTTGGCGTTCGCCCTCGGCTTCGCCTTCACCTTCAGGTCCATGGGGAGGGTCGTCAGGGGGTTCGACGTGAGAAGCCTGCTGATCCTCTATGGGCTCGTCGGCGTGGTGGCGGTGGCCGCCGCCCTCGTCGAGCCGGTCATCCTTCCATATGTGGCCCCGGCTGCGTCGGGAGAGCAACCCTACACCGCGACATTCTTCGGGCTGGTCTCGGCCGCTATCAGCAACGTCCCCGCCACGCAGCTGGTCCTGAGCACAACAACGGTGGCGCCTCACGCCGCGCCAATCCTGGCTGTGGACGCAGGCCTCGCGGGCAATCTCGACCCGATCTCATCGTTCGCCAACCTCCTCGCTCTCCTGATGGTCAAAAGGAGCGGGATGCCCATCCGAAAGGCGGTCGCCTTGCAGCTGGCGGTAGGACTTCTCGCATTCCTGCCGGCGTTGCTTTGACGCCGCGGCCACATACCCGACTCCCGCGAGCTGGCTGGGGAGAGGTCAGCTTCTCTTGGCGATGGACTTTCCGTCGGCAGCGAAGAGGTCTTTGGGGGTGAGCTTGTCGGCCAGCCTTAGCGCCTTGACGAACCTTTCGGGGAGGAAGAGCTTCTTGGAGGACCCATAGTGGACGAGGTATCCTCGCTTCACCGCGGGCAAGAAGCCCGCAGCGGCGAGGAGGACGGGGAAGAACGGCAGCCACGTGATCAGCGTCCGTGTTATCCCTGACAGCCCCAGCGGCGACAACGCGGCCGAAACCTTAGGCACGAGGGAACCGAGCAACCCCAACCCCAGCACATGCTGTGCGAGCAGGACCGCCGTGGCCAGGGCACCCAGCCCGAGCAAAGCCCACGGTGCTTCGGCGTGCCACTCAATCCGCGCGATGTCATCATAAAGGATGGTCGTCGCGCCTCTTCCACTCTCAGCCGACCTTATGACGAGGCGCTTCGAGGTCGCCGCCACCTTCTTACCATTGTGCACCCAGGCCTCGATTATCCGCTCGTCTCCCGGCATGTCTTGCGGCGCAGGCGTGTCGTCTGTTTGGTCTCGCATCTCCCGCTGGAGACGCGTCGAAAGGGCGTCGACGAGGCGGGTGAGGGAGTATGAGGAGGCGGTGCGGCTCGCAATCTTCCCAAGCTTGCGCCTCAGCCGGGGGCGATCCGCCAGCCTCGTTATCGCGTCCGCCGCCCCTTTGGCATCCTCCGGGCCGTTCAGGACAATCCCGTTCGAACCGTTGCGGACGATCCAGGACTGGCCACCGACCCCGGAGGTGATCACTGGGACGCCCGCTGACATGAACTCCAGCTGGGCGATGCCGAGAGACTCGGACCTGCTCATCGTTATGTTGGCCAGCGAGGCCCTGATGAGGGCGGCCTTCTCTTCGTCGGATATCGAGCCTAGAACCGAGACGTTCGGGAGCTTGCTCGCGGCCTCCTTGAGGTTGTCCGCGTACTCGCCTTCCGCCCTCCCTGCGATGACAAGGCGTATGTCCCTCCTGCTCGCCAATAGCCTTGCGACTTCGAGAAGCTCAGCAGGGTTCTTCCTCTCTTCTACTGTCCCCAGACACGAGACGAGCTTCGCGTCGGTCGGCAGCTTGTACTTCGCCCTAAGCGTGTCCACATTCCCCATCGAGGCTATGTCTTCGTCGTCGACACCGCCCGGAAAGAGGAAGAGTTTCTCATCCTTCGCACCCAAGGCCTTCATGAAGTTCGCCTCGAGCGGCGTTGTCACCAGCACGAGGTCGGCCTCCGCCAACACCTGCGGCAGGATGACGTTGTTCCAGGCTTCCCTGTACGACCTCTCCACGATGGCATACCTCTCGTCGTTCGGCTCCTGGAAGTGGCTCATATGGCAGAAGATCAGCGGGGACCGTGGGGCGCCGCCCTGCGCCATCTTCCGCCTCCACGCCACGAACTTCACCACCTCCTCCGGACCATTCCAAAGCGTCGAATGGGTGACGAGGACGTTGAGCTTCAGGTCGTCGACGATGCTTGTCAGGATGCCGACGAAGTCGGTGAAGGCGATCCGCCTCGGAGGCCATGTGGTGTCGTCGCTGTTGACCCTAATCACCGGGATTCCGAGGTCTCTGTCGAAGACGTGGACGCAGCCGCCCCTCTTCTTCACCTCCTCTGGGCTGACGACCTGCTCCGAGTCCTGGTACACGCTGGTGATCAGGAACGCGTCGTGCCCTTGCCTGCGGAATTCCCTGACCATCCTCTGAGCCACAAGCTCTTGCCCTTTGGTGAGGCTGGTCTGATACATGACCACGCCGATTCTGAGCAGCTCTAGACCACCCCGGATTCAAGCACGGTTCGGATGGGGCGGTCCATTCTTGATCGCAGGGAATCCACTAATTCGCATTGCTTCAAGGCCGGATGGAAGAGAAGTATCGTCTATATATAAAAGGGCGTGTGAAAGAATTCTAAAGAATAGTCCGCTGCTATGTAATTCCGAGAGCGCCAATCGACTCCTGCTCATTTGCGCACGAGGTCACGAAGATTCAAGGACAAGCCGTCTTCGACGAGCGAGCTCAAGAACTGGCCCAGTTCCTGATGCTTGAGGGCAAATCCGCATTCGAGGCCCTCCAAGCTCTGCCCGTGGGCGACGCAAATTGCTACGTCTGCCTCCTCGAAGGCAGGGTTGTCCGTGACGGAGTTCCCGATGAACAAGACCTTCCCGGTCACATCGAGGAGCCTCTTCAGCTCACGGACCGCTCTTCCTTTGTCCGGCCGCGCCCCGAAGACGTCGAGGAAAGGCTTGGTCGGGTCGTAAGCAACCGTCAGACCCATGTTTGTCAGGTCAGCCGCGGTGGTCGCGATGAACTCGGAGGGGGGCGCCGGGATCCTCCTCCAATCCATCGAGAATCCGAGCAAGCCTCCGGCGGAGCTGCGCTTGAGCTCCAGGGTCACGCCAGACTCGTTTCGACGCTTCACATGGCGAAGGCCTTCAAGGAGGCGGCCGCCCGTCTGAGAGCTCGCGAACACCCGGCCGTCGGAGAGGACTACCTCGAGGCCGGAGACGCAAGCCCACGCGCGAGCGAACGGGGTCCTCGGACGGACGAAGTCAAGGGCCTTCGACGTAACGATTGCGAGAGGTATGAAAGAACTCAGGGTTCGCAACGGCCCCTCGATTTCTTTGGGCACCCTCGAGGCCTCGAGCGCGGCGTCCTCAGGCGCGAGGGTGCCGTCGTAGTCCGAGAAGATTGCGCTGATCTTCAAGGCGACACTACGACGGCTTCCCGGTCGAACTCGCGGAGCTGGCAGCCTTCGCCTCTGCCTCTTCGAGCTCCCTGTGCAGCCTGATGATTCGAGTGAGGATGTCCGACTTTATGAGCGCGTGGTCCTTCTCCTGCGCGTTCAACACCGCCTTGATGATGTAGTATTCCTTGTCGCTCTGCTCGTTGACGAAGAGGTTTACCACGGGATACTTGTTCATGAGCTCCCTGACTCGGAGCAAGACCACCTCAGGGTCGAACCGGTTGGGAAACTCGTACCTCACGTTGAAGAAGTAGTTCTCCTGGGTGTAGGAAAGGATAGCCGCGTCGGTCGCGATGATCGTGTTGGGGATCTTCATCATCTGCCCTTCCTCGGTTATGATCTTGGTGAAGAACAGCCCGACCTCCTTCACCTCCCCCATGTACCCGGCGTAGACCGAGTCCGGTGAGAAGTACTTGTAACCAGGGGTGAACGCCCACTGGAAGGGTATGCGCCAGGTGAGTATCCTCACATGGCTCCCGGGCCTCACCGCACCTGAAAGAAGAATCAGCACCCCCGCGAAGAAGCTGCCGAGGGTGGGCTGGAGCGCCAGGCCGAGCACCAGCCCGCTGAACGCGGCGCCCGCGAGGAGGGCCGTGGGAGAGAAGGAGAGGTAGGCGGCAGAGGCGACGGCCGAGGCTATGTAGCCGATTACGGCGATGGCGTTGCTGAGGACGAGCGCTTCTTTGCCGAGCCCTGACCTGAAATCCACTGCGACTATCCGGGAGACGTCCCTCGCAACGAGGACGCCCCCTGCGAGGATTAGGCCGCCATATGCATACCTGAAGTAGTCAGAATATCCTGGGAGCGCCTTGCTGAGATAGAAGAGCACGATGACCGTCGTTGCAAGGACCGCTAAGTCAGTGAGAATCCTGATGGCGGTGGGTCTCATTCCGCGTCTCGACAGGACCCAGGATGGCTCGCCCTCTATTATCAGTTGTGAAGTGAGAGCTCAAAAAGGCATCGCGTGGCGTTCGGCAGCTTGCGAGAAGCGTAGGTCCACCTTATAAGGGCGGGTTCTGGCGCTCTACTCACTGGATGAAATAACGGTAGGAAGAGTGAATATGATGAGTTTCGGAAATCGAGGCGGAGGATTCGGCGGTAGCAGAGGAGGAAGCGGCGGAGGTTTTGGTTCCTTCAAGAAGCCAGTCGAGGTCGGTAAGGAGTACAACGTTACTATCTCCGACACGAGCAGGCGAGGAGAAGGGATTGCCAAGATCGACGGGTTCGTGATCTTTGTGCCAGGGACCAAGATGGGTCAAAGCACCAGAATCAAGGTGACGCAAGTCTCAGAGCGTTTTGCCAACGGGCAAGTCGTCGAGGGATCTTCTTCAGTACCTGCGGCCTCTCAGTCAACGGACAGCACAACGCAGTAGACGCGTAGGCCGCGAGGCCTGCGTGTGGCTACGGTGGTTGACCCGAGTGGGTCAACCATGTCTCTCCTTTTTTGAAATTTCGACTCATTGGTTCTCACGGATGGATTTCGAGGCCTGCAGAAAGGGCGGCTGACTGCCGTCGCAGCTAGGTTTTCTCCCGGGAGGTCAACTCTGAATGGCAGCGACAAGAGACCATATGCCCACGTGCCCCAAGTGCGGGAAGATGACCTTCTATAATTTTGTTCCGTCCCTCGGGCGGACAACGCTCGACTGTCTGCCTGATTTACCATTCGAGCGCGAGTCTGCTCGCCCAAGGGCTGCGGCCGAAAGCCGCCAACAACAACCCATAGCGGCGATACCTAGCAGCGATACATAGCAAGGGGCAGTCATCCACAAGAGTCCGGGAGGCGTTTTATCTTTGAAATGTCGTCTTTGCAACGGATTGGTTCGCGCGAAAATGGTCACGGGTCAGCCCGTCTCCTCGGTCTTCTGGTGATATTCCCGCTCTTGGCCCTGACCGTGATGGCCGTGGCTCCTCTGCAAGCCACCCACGCCCAGGTCTCCGCGTCTAGCGTGACCGTGAAGGCGGTGGACCAGTACGGCAACGTCCTTCCAGGCGACTACTACACCGTCTCCCAGATCGCCTACGGTCCGTTGGATTTTATGCAGCGTGATTACGTCGTGGCGTCCGGGGTGACCGTCTCGACGTTCGCGGTCGCGGCAGGTTCGGAATACTTCTTGGATATCTATACCTATGGCAGCTGCACCTTCAGCCACTGGACGGGCGGCGCCCTCAGCGACCCGATGCAGTTCACCGCGACGGGCGCGGCGCTCTCGTTCACGGCCGTGTACGCCTGCACCGGGGCTGTCGTTGCAAACACTGGGACGATTACGATCTACGACCACAGAATGCCCCAGTCAAACTGGGCAGCCTGCTTTGCATTGGTCTGCAGCGCTGGCACGGGTCCGGGAGCTTCGATGTGGGTCGTGCTTTATGACTCGACGGGGACCATCGTAGGGACCGGGTTTTCGAACGAGAACGGACTCACGTTCTCGGGGCTCAACCCCTCTGCTACGTATCTGGTGTATCCCGCAGACTGCAACCTGTGCCACACTTCCACCCACGACGTGGTCTTCAACCACTGGGGTGACGGGAGCGCCACTCGGCCGTTGGCCGTTACAGCCAACGACACCAGCCTCAACGCCTTTTATGACTGCACAAACACTTGCGGCGGGGTGTAGTGGGAAACTCTGGGCCTTGGCAGACATTCCCTAATTCTCCCTTCCCCAAGACGCGAGATCGCCGGCTAGCGCTTAGTTCACCGTCGGCGCCACTTCGCGCTCGCGAGTCCCTTCGGCGGCTTCTTCTCTCTGTCGTCTCATCTGTCTGCTTATCGAGATTCTTGCCGTGATCGGAGACACTATCGTCGTGATGACGCCGATTCCTACGACGACGGAGAAGAGGGCGAGGTCGATGAGCCCCGACTGGTAGGCTATAGTCGCAATCACGAGCTCGACGAAGCCTCTCGAGTTCAGCAGGAAGGCGATCAAGCTGCTTTCAGGACTCGAGAACCCCGCTAGCCTCGCTCCTAGGAAGCCGCCCGCTAGCTTGCCCGCGATAGCGACGACGAGCAGGGCCCCGGCCAACACCAGCACCCCCGTCAACGCCTCTGCGTTGAATTCTACGCCGATGAACGCGAAGAGGAGCGGGGCGAAGAACCCGAAGGTTATTCCCGAAAGGACGTTGGTGCCCCTACCGAGCATGTCGTCTCCCATCGCCTCGTTCAGGAGCAACCCCGCGAAGAAAGTGCCTATTATGAAGTGCAACCCGGCCCATTCCGCCAGCAGCGAGACGCCGATTGAGAATGTCAGCATCATCCCGAACGAGGACTCCCTCGTCCCTAGCCGAGGGCCGAGGCGGGCAAGCTGCCTCTGCGACCAGTCGGGATGCTTGCGGAGGAGCCTGTCGACGAAGAGCATGCCGCCCACGAAGAGGGCTATCTTTCCCACAGAAGAGGCCACCGCAGCGTAGCTAATCGCGGAGGCGCCGTTGGCCGGAAGCTGCAGGATGACTCCCAGCACGACCAGCGACAGGATGTCGTTGATGACTCCCGTGGTTATCACGGTGGCGCCCAACTTGGTCTTGAGCATCCCAAACTCCATGAGGATGATCGAGTTGACAGGGACGGCGGTTATTGCCAGCGTCAGGCCGACCACGAGCGACTCCACCGAGTCGAGGCCGAAGAGGGAGGCCACATACGCCCCGGCGACGAAGGGGATCGCGAACGCCAACACCGAGACCACAGCCGCCCTCCCCCCCGCCTCGACGATGTCTTTCGTGTGAAGGTTCAGCCCCGTCAGGAACATTATGAAGAAGAGGGCGACGTTGGCTACGAGAGTCAGGTCGGCGGTCGGCTGGACGACGTTAAGTATCGAAGGGCCGATGAGCACCCCGGCGAGCAGTTCCCCGACCAGAGTGGGCTGTTTGACCCTCTGAAGGACCTCCCCGAATACCCTGCCGACCAGGAGCATCAGGAATACGGCTAGGAAGAACTCTACGACTATCAAAGCCGCGACTGGGCTTTTGAGCGCTCAAGAATGATAAGCTTTGAGGATTTCAGATACAGAATTCGCCCCCGCTCAGCTTCTGGGGCAACTCCACCCTTGACTTTGTCTCTTCCCGGAGTCCTTTCATCCCTGCGCTGGCAAGGATTCAGGAGACCGTAGATGGCTTACCGCGCTCGACGTCGGAAGGCCAGAACCCAGGTCGCGGGAATCGGAGGGAGAACTGGTGAATTGGAGTCCTCAAGGAAGGCTCCGAACAAATAAGAGCATGAGGAAGCAATCATTCTTGATGGTCGTCGGAGCGCTGTCATCGTGTCAGACGTGTGGTTGCGGCGAAACAACTTGCGCGACGTGTCTGACGCCGGGCAAGTGCTCCAACTGCGCGTCATGTTGTTGCAACGCCGAGCATCGCTCCTGGAGGCGAATGAGGATAATGACAGGCATCAGAGTTGAGTATTTCAGCAGCGCGTGGATGATCATCGAGGTTCTGGGCTCAATCGGGCTCGGGTTGGTGGCAGGAAGTTTTGCGCTTTTGGCGTTCGGGGGGGACAGCATGATAGAGCTCATCTCAGGCTTTGCGGTGCTGTCGAACTTGCGAAGCGATGTTGCCGGTTCTGAGATGCACAACAAGATGACCGAACAGATTTCAAGCGCCTTGCTCTTTGCTCTGATTCCGACAATTGGACTCGGCGCGGTCTATTCATACGTCATTGGGTTGAGGCCAGAGGAATCGCCTCTGGGAATAGCCGTTGCGGCAGGCGCGGTCATCGTGATGCCGTTTCTTTGGTTGGAGAAGAAGAAGATAGGCGAGCAGACGAGGAGTTCGCCTCTAAGGATGGACGCGGTGGAGTCGGTCACCTGCCTCCTTATGGCCATCGCTTTGCTTGGCGGTCTTCTCCTAGAGCTCTTGCTGGGGCTCTGGTGGGTGGACTATCTCGCAACTTGCGTGATACTAGCGTTCGTCGCTAGAGAAGCTTTAGAATCATACCGCGAACTACGCCAAGAGGAATGAGCCCGGTGCGCCCACGATAACAACCCCAGCCCCTTCGAAGGCGGAGGGCGACGTCGGCATGCTTGCGCCCGAAGAAGGTGCTATAAAATCCGGAAGTGAGAAATGCCGGATACGCCACCCTAGCCAGAGATTCGCCCCTGAGAAGAGGCTTTAGTCTCGCCTCAGCCGACGAGGAGGACGTAGACCCCGACGCCTGCGATTACGAAACCGACTAGCGCGTCGTTGTACCTTGGAGGGAACCGTTCAAGAGCGGTGGAGAGTCCGACGATGCCTAACGTGACCAGAGTCATCAGGGCTAGGATTGAGGCGACTGCGAAGACAAGAGCGGATTCGACTGCGAGACCTAGACCCCCTTTGACAGCCAGAAGGAATACCGGCAGAATCGCCACATCCGGCGACAACGCAGCACCCATGACTGCGAAGTACCTGAAGCGCTTTCCAACGCCTTGCGCCCCGCGAATCTGCTGATTCACCTCTTCTTCGTAGTCCTCTTTGACCTTCGTGCGCAGCTCATTGATGCCGTATGCCAGCCCGACCACCACCATGGAAGCGCCGATTGCGTAGGTGGCATAGGTCGAAACCACCTCGGAGAATGCGAGGCCAAGTCCTACCACCGCGAAACCAAGTAGGATCGAGAAAGCGACGTGGCCTGATGCGGTCATGGCTGCCACTCCCAAGAGACGGAACCTCGTCCATTTCGAAATTTTCGAGAGGATTATCAGCGTCACCCAGTGGTCTGGAGCCGACATGTGGA
>Ga0307373_10007844_pt1 | contig 16494 bp, 19 predicted proteins | sample OX2MG_FD_202534 | JGI IMG/M metagenome (GOLD analysis project Ga0307373, IMG submission 202534) | Soil microbial communities from Risofladan, Vaasa, Finland - OX-2 | ecosystem: Environmental > Terrestrial > Soil > Coastal area > Acid sulfate soil | place: Finland: Risofladan, Vaasa | collected... | reverse complement strand
CTTGCTTCAGCACCCCGATGATCTGCTCCTCCGTGAACCGGCTCTGCCTCATCTCCTGTCCTCCTCGGGCTTTTATACCCTGGAAAACTCTCGTTTACACTGGTACTGTTTTCGGGGGGCAGGTCACATATAATGTTGCTGGACGATTTCGGTTGGGCTTGCCAGCATTGCTATACGGTCGATATCGAAGTTTTTATACAGATCCAAGCAAAACAGATCGGGCGCCTGACCATACAAGACGGGCTTATCCAGAAGATAGCTGAGGCTTTGCATCCCATCCCAGGTTTCGACCTTGGAAAATAAGTGGGGCTGGAGAGCGGCGGCCGCGAGAGCGATAACCTGAGTTCGAGGCCCTGTGGTTTCCACACGAACCTGCGCAGGGCTCCATTTCGTTTTGGCCCAGTGAGCCAGCCGGATCAATTGCGCAACCTCCAGCCCAAGGGGACGTTCCCCTTCTGACGCGATCATTTGTGCGAAATACATGCCAGGTATATCGGGAGCAGCGTCGCCGATGAAGACCAAGTCTACGGCGAGCACTTGTTGTTGCCCTGCCAGGCAGCCGCCAACCTCCGGAACCCGGTCCCAGACTTGAGTCGCCATAGCCTGTTTTCCGCCGTCGTTGAGCACGATGGTCAGGGGCGCATCGGCTTTCGTCGAAACTTCCTTCATCCACACCCCTGTGGCGCCGAGGCCGTTACTCATTTCGAAGCGGTATGAGATTGATTCCACCTGGTTGTGATAAGTATCGTACTCCGGCCAAGCCTTGGTCTCGGTTACCGGGGAATAGCGGATCACATGCTCCAGCCTGGCTCTTTCCGTGGTTACCCACTTTCCCTTGAGCGCCGGATCAGAAGGCACAGGCTGCCGGGTTATTTGGGCCCCAAGCTTTCTCGCCAGCCCGAGGATTGTCAGGTTGTCCGGCGGCAGATCGATATGCAGTTGGTCATAACTCTTAACGTATTGGCCGACGGGAATTTCAGTCGAGCTGGCGTTAATATCGAAATACTTGTCAAAAAAGCGATAGGCGGCTTCGCGATTATTGAGGCCATAGTTGTGAGCTGAAATGTTGGTATTTTGGTGAAATTGGAAAACGTCTTCCTTGCCGTACAACCCGTAAAAGGGCTTAATGGCGTCATAGTTGTATGGCTTGACGAGAGGAGCCCGAAAGCAGCAGTTATCTTCAGCGTTGTGAATCAACAAGGTGGGCTGAGGAGCGCGCAGGGCCGTAAGGGTATCATAGTCGGCAACGGTGAGGAGATCCGTAGCGTTCTGTTCAATGTCGCCTGGCTCTCCCGCGATAACACGCACATCCCTGCCCAAGATGTTGGTGTACCCCGCAACCGGAATAGAGACCGTAACCCTTGGGTCGAGGCTGCTTAAAGTAATTGTTTGCCAACCTCCCCCGGACAACCCGGTCACCCCAATCCGGTTGCGATCAACGTGGGGGTTGTTATAGAGATAATCCAGCCCTCGCCGCATCGCCAAATAGAAAAGCCCCACGCCGTTGGCCCCTACCAGATCAAGCTGCGACAGGAGCCAATGTGAATCCCCTTTCACGTTCAATTGTCCCATTCCGATCCACTCCGGATTCAGCGCGATCATGCCTCGTAGCGCTTGATTGATACACAACTTCTGCTCGAACGCCGGAGCGTAACCCAAGTCACCATAGTGGCCCATTGTGTTCAGCACGGCGGGCATCTTTCCTGTCAGGGTTTCGGGTTCGTACAGCATGGCGACCGTGTAGAATCCGGGAACTATTTCGTAGCGGAGCTTATGGATTTGGAATCCCTTTCCCGCAGGAAGCGTTCCCAAGTCTTCGAATTGCGGCGGGGAGTCCACCCAGTCCTTCGGCCACCCGTGAAATACAACATCGTTCAGGACATGCTGTCTTATCCTGTTGGCTTCCGCGGTCCATTGGGCGGCGCTTGCAGGATGGGGTAGCTTCGGTGCGTGTTCCAACACGAACTGCTGAAGCTGAAAGGTTACAACCTTCTTGGATTGGAGTGGCTGCTTGAGGATCGGGTTAACCGTATCAGGAGCAGTCTGAGCATACGCAAAGGCCGTGCTCAGCAAAAACGAAATCAATAACAGTCTCATGAGCCTCATGTTCGATCTCCTAAGTATTCTCTTGACGCAGCTTGCAGGCACTGAAGTCGGACTCGGGTGAAAACAGGTTGCTGGTTCGAAGCATAATAACATGCCGTCCACTGCTGATTATATTGGCACAACTTGCATCTATTCTCTTCAGCAGTGCCAGTAAAGGACTTCACTCGGCCTTTGCCTGATCCACTTTCCACTCATTATTGTTCTCCTGCTGTTTCTTCCTGAAGACGAATAAAGCAGATTCTGCGCGGCGTTTACCCTGAGCACCGTCGAAGGGCGCTGGATGACGTCGCGCAAGCAGTTTTTCAGCAGTCTTTGGTTCCAGCGTGCAGAAAAAGCCTTGCAGCATGGATCGTGAGGCCGCATATTATCATAGAATTCAAGTGAGAGAGGATGGGCTTGCAGCCGGATTCGGCCAGTCGGGATCCGGGAGCAGAAAAGCCGTCTTGCCATAGTTTCAACCGCTTATAAGGAGCCATGCGATGGGCAAAATCTCGAATAGCTGGGCCTTGGTTCAACAGAGCTTCGCCATTCTTCTCAAAGACGAAGAACTGATATTGTTGCCGATCCTCTCAGCCATCTCCTGCATTCTGGTTTCTGGGTCCATCTTGACGGCCGGCGGCCTGTTTGCTTACCCGCAAATCAAAGCTGCCGCCGCCGCGCAGTTGGCCTGGCACCCGAGCCACTCCATGCTGGCCGGGTTCTTCTTTCTGTTTTACCTGGCTAACTATTTCGTCATCATATTTTTCAATACGGCCCTGGTGAGCGCCGCGTCGGTGCGCCTGGAAGGCGGGAATCCCACGGTGCGCGACGGCTTGCGGGCGGCCTGGCAGCGTCTGGGCGTCATTTTCCAGTGGGCGCTGGTGGCGGCAACGGTGGGCATGATCCTTAGAATGATCGAAGAGCGGTCGGGCTTCATCGGGCGAATTGTTGCGAGCATCGTCGGAATGGCATGGACGCTGGCAACTTACTTTGTGGTTCCGGTCCTGGCTTTTGAAGATCTTGGTCCCGTCGCGGCCATTGAGCGCTCCGCTCACCTGTTCCGCAAGAACTGGGGGGAGGAAGTGGTGGGGACGTTTAGCTTCGGCCTTATTTTCTTCCTGCTAGCCTTGCCGGGAATTCTGCTGCCGCTCCTCGGAAACTCTCTGGCCGGCGCCTATGGGGCGACGATCGGGGCCACGCTGATGATTGTTTACTTTGTTCTGCTAGCCGTGGTCAGTTCCTCCGCGCAAGGCATCTTCCTGGCGGCGCTTTATCGCTATGCCAACTCGGGCGAGACTTCCCACGGGTTCAGTCAAGGTACCCTTTCTTCGGCGTGGCAACCAAAATCAGGATACAGGGTTTAGTGTGAAGTGACAGGGGTTCTGTTCAAGGAGGTATTTTATGTTGAGTCGTCCGATACTGCCACGCCGTTTGCTTCCGCCTTTGGCGGTGGCCCTGCTGGTTTTCCTGCCCATCCTCAAACCGGCGGCAATATATGCCAAGGAATCTCCCCGCCAGCAGCTTGCTAATGCCAAGCTCGGGTTGTTTATCCATTACGTCTTCAGTGTGACGGAGGCCGCTCCGGGCAGGCCGCCGATGCCGGATGTCAACGCTTTTGCCGACGCCCTGGACGTGGACGGCATCGCGCAGATGGCCAAAACGATGGGGGCGCAGTATGTGGTCTTTACCTCCATGCACTGGCGCATGACGGTGCTCTTTCCCAGCCAGGTCTGGGGCGGCATATATCCGGATCATGTCTCGCAGCGCGATCTGGTTGGCGATTTGGCCCGGGCGTTGGATCGCGTGCATATTCCGCTGGTGCTCTATGTTCATCCCGATGACCGCCACGACTTTACCAAGCCGATGCTCCAGAAACTTATTCGTGCCGGATATTGCTCGCCGTCGTTTCACGGTGGTATGCCCTATGACCCGAAGTGGAACGGGCTTTACTACCGTCTTCTTGATGAAATTGGCCGGCGTTACGGGAAGGATATAGCGGGTTACTGGGAGGACGGTAATGGAGCGAGCACTAATGGCGTAAAGGTGCAGAGTATTATGGAGCATTACACTCCGGGAGCTGCGATCTGGGTCAACGACAACGTAAGCGGTCCGCCAGCCACGCTGGTGGGCGGCGAAAACTCGAAGCTGCTTGACCCTAACCCGGCGCCGCACCTTTACAACACCTCCACTCATCAGGTGGCGATTGTCATTGCCAAAGGGTGGTTGGCCACCAAGGGAAAACTCGTATACTCGCCCGCCAGCATGTACCGCTTTCTGATCTGCAGCATTGGAACCCAGGGCGAGCAGAACGGGGGTGTGGTGTACGCCACCAGCCCGTTTTCCAATAACCAATGGGAGACCGGCGTGGCGGCGGGCCTTGCGGCCTTGGGCAAACGGGTCAAGGCCAACGCGAAAGCGATCTACAACACGGTGCCCAGCCGCGCGTATGTTTCTGGCGAGGCCGCCGAACAGAAGCCCCATTGGGGCGTCGCGGTGGATAGTCTTGACGGCAGAACCGTGTATCTTCATGTGCTGATGCCACCCTCGGGCCGGACCTTGCAAATAGGCAAGCCGGCCAACGGCGTGACATTCATCCGGGCGGCTTTGCTCACGGGCTTAGCAGTCAGTATCCAGGCTGACCATTCCGGATATCGCCTCACGCTGCCTCAGGGCGCGACATGGAGTAAGATGGACACGGTTATTGCGCTGCGTGTGAAATAGAGCGGGTCACGGCGCCGATTTTGTGCCGAGGGCCTTTTGTAGGCCAAGGCATTACGAACCCACGGCATAGAAAATATGCCGTGACCCAGGAGGTCGCATGACTTTCACTCCGCTTTTCCCTTTACATCCAAGAGAGAATCTACCATCTGAAACCGCACATTTCGCAAAAACTGCGATCTATGATGCGCCACCCGAGTGAAGAGTTCCGGCGAGTGAGTGATCTTAATTAAGGGAGAGGTCATAATGAAAAACACGCACTCTGGAAGCGGCTATCAGCGATGCAGGTGGCGTCGCAAGGACGGGAAAGGCGGCAAATTATCGGCAAGATCCGGCGGGACGGTCTTTATAGGACTCCTTCTTTTGTTTGTGACTGGGATTGGCTTTGCGCAGCGGGCGGGAGTGAATTACGACGAGTCCAAGGTGCCATCTTACACGCTGCCAGATCCTTTGGTGATGGCCAACGGGCAACGGGTGACAAGCGCCCGGATGTGGATGGAGGAAAGACAGCCAGAACTCCTGAGGCTATTCGAGGAGAATGTATACGGGCGCAGTCCCGGACGACCCCCTGGGATGACCTTCCGCGTCACTTCGGTCGATCCAGACGCGCTCGGGGGAAAGGCGGTGAGGAAAGAGGTCACGATCTACTTTACAGGCGCGAAGGATGGACCAAAGATGCACCTCCTGATTTACCTACCGAAGGCGGCGCGCAAGCCTGTACCCATGTTTCTGGGACTGAACTTCGATGGCAACCAGACGGTTGTCTCGGACCCGGGGATTACCCTGAGCCGCGGGTGGATGTCTGACGGTTGGGGTGTGATCGATCATCACGCGACCAACGCCACTCGCGGTGTTGATGCGTGCAACTGGCAGGTTCCGAAGATTCTTGCCCGCGGGTACGGTCTCGCCACCGCCTATTACGGCGATATTGAACCGGACTTCGCTGGCGGCATCCGCGACGGTGTACGGCCGCTGTTCTTCCGGCCCGGCCAGACGGAGCCTGCGCCTGACGAATGGGGCGCGATTGGCGCGTGGACGTGGGGCTTGAGCCGAGCAATGGATTATCTCGAAACCGACAAAGGTGTTGATGCGCACCGGGTGGCGGTGATGGGACATTCCCGGCTGGGTAAAACCGCTCTTTGGGCTGGAGCGCAGGATAGACGGTTTGCGCTAGTAATTTCCAACGATTCGGGTGAGGGCGGAGCGGATCTGAGCCGGCGCTGGTTCGGCGAGACGGTAAAATCCATCAACTCCAATTTCCCTTGGTGGTTCTGCGGGAATTTCAAGAAATTCAATAACGACGTTGACTCCCTGCCCGTAGATCAGCACGGACTGATTGCCCTTATCGCTCCGCGACCCGTGTACGTCGCAACCGCCGCGGGTGACCTGTGGGCCGACCCCAAGGGCATGTTTCTTGCCGCCAAGGCCGCCGCCCCGGTTTATCGGCTGCTGGGCACGGACGGATTCGGGGCCTCCAAAATGCCCGGAATCGATCAGCCCGTGATGACGACGATTGGCTTCCATCTGCGTTGCGGACCCCATAATGTGACTGCCTATGATTGGGATCAATTCTTGAATTTCGCAGACAAGCATATGAAAGCGCATTGAACTCCACATAGACGCAAGGATATATGATGGCGCCTTCATTTCTATGCCGGCGCACATCCGTGAAGAGAAATCGTTGGTCGGCGCCCGTTGCTGTCCCGGCCTCAAGCAAAGAGAATTGAGTCGAGGGGCATTATTTGGGTGGACGAGTAGAGTCGCTTGACTTCGCTGGACGAGGGGGGATAGCATTGCGGAATCGGGGCAAATCCTCTTAAAGGAGGGCAAGTGTGATGCAGAGCAAAGTGCGCTTGACGAGCAGGGTGGTTTTGCTGGGCATGGCGATGGCGCTGTGCCTGGGGCTAGTGGAAATCGGGACCGCGCGAGCGGCGGCTCAAATGAAGACGAGCAAGTCCAAGGACGTTTATGTCTGCGCTTGTATGAAGACAAAGTCCTGCCCTTGCATGGGCATGTCGAACAAGGAAGGTAAATGCACTTGTGGCGACGAAATGAAAGCTGTGCCTCGGACTAGCGCCTGGGCAAGGCACAATCGCAGAGAACTCAAATAACCACACTGTTTTGTTATCGGGGAAATGCTTAACGCGCTCGCGCGGCAAAGGCCCAGCCGTACTTCAAGTAGCGGTACGACGGCTCCCGGGTGTTTTTGACGGTCGAACCGGGACACTCGCGCCGCAGCATGACGGATAGAATTCCGGGGGAAGCAGGGACGCCGCTACAAAGGAACCGGGGTGGAGTCCATAATTTCCCGAAGGATGGCCTCGGTCTGGTCGGATTTCTTCAAAGTAGATACATAGCGTGAGCTGGCCACGCAGCGGTGGGCAAGGACGGGAAGGATAAGCCGCTTGAAATCGTCGGGGATGCAGTAACCACGGCCTTCCATTAAGGCCAGCGCCTGAGCGGCCCGATAGAGCATCAGCGAACCCCGAGGACTGACGCCCAGGCTTAGATCCTCGTGCCGGCGGGTCTTTTCGACGGTCGCAATCACATAGTTCACCAGTTCCTCATCCACACTCACCCGGCTGACGGCTTGCTGCATTTCGATCACTTCCTCGACCGTCATGCCCGGCTGAATGGCCGATACGGGGTCGTTCGCCGCAAAGGTCCGCAAAATTTCCTTCTCGTTTTCCGGAGCCGGATACCCCATGCGGAGCCGCATCAGAAAGCGGTCAAGCTGAGATTCCGGCAGCGGATAAGTTCCATGGTGCTCGATGGGATTCTGCGTTGCCACCACCATGAAAGGTTGGGACAGAGGATGAGTATGGTTATCCACCGTTACCTGAGACTCATTCATGGCTTCCAGCAGCGCGCTTTGCGTCTTGGGGGTCGTTCGGTTGATTTCGTCGGCGAGCACGATGTTGGCAAAAACAGGGCCGGGGCGGAATTCGAAGCGCTGCGTCTGCTGGTTGTAGATGCTGATGCCGATGACATCGGAGGGAAGCATATCGGAGGTAAACTGGATACGCTGAAACGAGCAATCGAACGAACGCGCCAGCGAATGCGCCAAGGTTGTTTTACCGACGCCGGGGACGTCCTCGATAAGGAGATGCCCGCGGGCCAAAAGCGTCACCAGCGCGAACTGAACAACCTCGGCCTTTCCCCGGATAACGCTCTCGATGGAGTCGCGGACGTGGGACAACAATTCCACGGATTCATTCGCTGTTGGGTTAGCGGGAGCGTTTTCCATGACACTTTGACCCTTGGAACTGGTTGTCGGCCACTGCCGAATGAGGGCGGGTAGGCGCTTCACAGCTAAGGGAGGGGACCTGCCTGCTGAATCGCCTGCTGGACCGCTTTGCCGTCCACATACGTTGCTGTTGCTTTCGCGTCTCCCTCATCCAAGACTTCGACCGTCATAGCGTGGTTCTTGAGAAAATATGGGAATCGAGGCGCATACGCTGCAACCTTGCCCATGCCCGGCGGAAAACGATGGCCGCGCTCCCGGACACGTACCCTGCAACCGCAAGAGGCGGTTCTAGACCGCCATGGCGAAATCTGGTATGGTGATATCCACGGGCGATTAACTCAGCGGTAGAGTGCTACCTTCACACGGTAGAAGTCACAGGTTCGAGTCCTGTATCGCCCACCATGCTAACCTTCTGAAAATCATTGTACTAACTTACTCACCGGAGTACCACCCACCCCAAACTTGGGGCCATTTGGGGCCAAAATTCCGGCCACTTTGCGCCCAATCGCTCGCTGTGCTTCAGGCATCGGCTGAGTGTACACGGAAAGCGTAAGCCGTGAGTCCGTGTGTCCCAACTGAGCTTGAAGCGCCTTGATGCTCTCATTGGTTGGATTCGCCCACGTGGAATAGGTGTAGCGGAAATTGTGCCAGCTTACATGAGGGATTCCCGCCCGCTCGCACGCTGGACTGAGCAGACGGGTTTGAACATTCGCCACATGAAGCGGAGCACCCCGGCCCGATGTGAAAACATAATCATCCGGCTGATACTGAGCCGGACGCAAACTCCGCAGCGCATCGAGTACCATCGAGTCTACAAACACCATGCGCCGAGAAGCCCGCGTTTTCACTGGAGCCGCACGGCCAGCGGACAGAGATTCTGAAACAATAATCGAGCCTTCGGCAAAGTCCACAGCCTTCCATCGCAAGCCGAATAGCTCGCCCCGCCGCAAGCCGGAGAGCACAGCTAAGAGCACCATTGTTTGGTAAGGTTCACTGAGAGCCGCAAGCAAGCGCCGAACCTCATCCGGCACGAGCGCCATTCGCTCCCGCCGATTGATGAGCGCGGGAACTTGGACACCTTCCACCGGATTCGCATGAACCGAACCCCACCGTACTGCCGTAGAGAAAACCTTGGACAGTGTGTTGCGGATGGTGAGCACGGTATAAGGCGCGAGTCGCTTTGCCCAGTAAGAAATGAGCGATTGAATCTCAGCCGAACCGATGTCAGCCAGATTCAAATTACCGATGACCGGGAAGAGATAAGCCCGCGCGATGTGCCTGTACTTTCGCGCCGTGGAAAGCCGAAGTGTAGGAAAAATGTTCGGCTCCCACCGCTCTATCACAAAACGCTCGAACGGAATCATCACTTCCGGCTTGTGCCTTCCCTGATTGATTGACGCGAGCCGCTCCGCAAGCTGTCTTTCCGCTTCACGCTTCCCCAACTCACGAATCGGCCCAAGGACAACGGAGAGTTTGCGCCGCCTCCGCGTGCCATCTTCGGCGATATAATCCTCACGGAAACGGCCAATCCAAACCGGGTTGCGCTTGCCTCTCCGAAACAAGTATCCCCCTTGCCATCTACGACGGGCCACGTCTGCCTCTCTTTTCTCCGTAGCCCGCGTTGCGCCGCTCATGGTATCACAAGAAAGCATCTTCACTAAAACAAGCTCATTTGAGCGAGTTCATCCCCTCCGCTTGCGGGCCTTTTTCGGCTCCGGGATAGGTTCAAATAAATCGAACTCAGGACGGTAACGGACGCGCAGGCCCCTGAAAAAAGTGTTCCTGGAAATGCAAATAATCATCGGCTCGCCATCAGCGCCGGTTTCCAGATGCACATCTTGGTAACCCTCTTTCTGAAGCTGTTGGATGTAAATCGAATAGTTAATAGTCATAGTTTCCCCCTTGACTGCCTGAATAACTCCGCCAGGAATTCAAGCCGGATGGTTGCGTAGGCTCCACGCTGCCCGTGCTCTTTGGTGACCAAAACCGGCTCTTGCCCGTCACGGCAATATTTGAGCGCCGCTTGCTCTAGCAGCGCGTGATGAGCAAAACGCTTTCTGTATTTGCATTCCACAATCAGCATGAACGGCCCCGTAACGATGACATCGGGCGCGGATTGAAACCAACTCTCGCTCAGGACCGGCGTAGCAACCCGCTGGATTCGCACTCCCCCAAGCATCTCCGCCGCCGATTGTTCGAGCGCCTTCCAGGACTTCACCGATGCCGCCTTTTTAGAGTCTGCCGGTAATTCGCGCTTGATACGTCCGCCGAAACAGCAACCACTTGCCTACCTATGGGCATCACTCTACGTGCCGGCTCCGATCCAACACGGAAATCCCAATGACACTCGCGTATATCACGCCCGATGTAGCGGGAAATGTAGTAGCCTGCCGGTTTCTCCCAAGGAAGAATCCGGTTGTACCCAGCCTTATTCACCAGCCACTTTTGAAAATCTTTCCAGCGCCACTCAAAGAGTGTGTCTGGCCAAGAAACGCCGCAGTGAAGATGGAGCCGTCCATTCTGCGAGCCGAATTGGTGCGCAACAAAGTATTCGACAGGTCCGCCAGTTTCACGTTCAAGACGCCGGACGGCCCGCTCGAAAAAGTGATTCACGAAAGTCTCATCGGGACGGAAATCCAGCATGGGAAATCCACGCTGCCAGCGATGATCCGCCGTCTTAAATGTCATGGTGATGAACCAGAGCCAGCGCCCGGCGAACGTCCGGCCCCCCAGCTTGTCTACTACCTCGCCCATGCGGTCACAGACACAAAACCAGCACTTGCAAGCTGCCCGATGCTTTCGCCGCCGTAGCGCCCGGCATGGAGCGCACCAGCATCTCGCCCGAACTTCACCCGTCTGTTCACAGATGCGCGGCTTGATGCGCCGGTCAGGATAAATGACGCTCATTGAAGTCGGCTCGGACGCGCCCACGGCGTGCGGAACATTAACGTGAATTTCCGGTGCTTTTGCTCGCCTCAAGACTGCCCTCGAAACCGCATAAACATTGGGTTCCATCATCATCGTCGCATTCCCACAAGTGCCGTTCGCCTGCCCGAAAACAGACACACTCCGTGTAATCAAGGATGAGACCCACGACGCTAAATCTTACTCGCCGCTCCGCTACTCACCTATTGGTGAGCCATTCGGTTGCGTGGAGGAAACTCCGTTTCCTCCTACGCCTCCTTTGGGCCTTTTGATCCTTCTCCGGCATTCAGGGCGGAACTGGAGCGGGGCCACCTGCCGTCGAAGTCGCGGGATGTCAGGCCAAGACAGCGCCCGCACTGTGCGCCCGATGGCCCCGCAAAATTTATGGCTTTGGGGAAAACTTTCTGGTAGGCTTTAGCTGTCGAGCTAAGAGCCTATCGAAATTCCCCGGCCAGCGTCGCAAGCGCTGGCCTTTTTGTTTCAATAAACAGCTCACCGTTCCAGCTTCTTCAGATAGCGCCGAATGCTAGGCTTCAGCCACTTCGGAGTTTTCCTGCTGCGGAGCGCCTTCCTCAAACCATTCGCCTGCTCAGTTTTGGAAAGTTTATGTTTCATCGCGATAGCAGGATAAGAGAGGCCCAAACATAATGCCAAGGACGCCAAATATTTTTTCGTGTCCCGACTTTTTGGTACACACCTATGAAGCGAATAAAAGGCGAACTGTTAACCACGCCGTCAACACTCAAAAATAAGCACGTTTTATCTCAAATAGCACTCAAAAGACATTTGAGATAAAATGCGCACATGGACATCGGGGAACGGATCGAGAAACAGGCCCGCCAGAGAAGAGAACGAATCGAAAAGCTAGTCCCGCCGCAGATCCGCGAGGCACTGAAAGCCTATCGGGAAGCCGTGCAAGGATTGCACGCCATCGAGAAGAACCCGCTAGAGGAATTAGTAAAGGAAATCGAGCAAAAACTTTTACGGGAAAGTCAGGACATCGCCAAGCGCTATCCTGCCACTGAGAAAACAAGCCCAGGCCCAACAGGGCCAGAGATCATCTACGCCGATCCGCCATCGGTGTTTGACGAAAGCGAATTACATGCCTATATGGATTTGATGGATGGCCCCGCCATTCCCCAGTATCTCCATTGGGAACGACACTCCACGCCTCTCCAGGACGATCTCAGCGAGGGCAACGGGAAAAACTGGGAAGCACGTCAGCGCGTGTTGCGGACGGCTAGCGATGTAGAGCAACTCCGATGCGGGCAAGGACCAATTAAGCCTTTCAAAACAGACCTTGACCATTCGGACGTATTTGACTTCGTGCTTGGGTTCGGACTGGAAAAACTAACCTGCGAAGAGCTAGCGGATTTTTTCAATGAACACTGCCCCTGCGGGCGTGACGACCATGATCCTGAAAGCCTGAAAAAGCAACGCGCAAGACGCCTTAAAACTTTCGCTTGAACGAATGGAGGAACCATGAAAAAGGCTCTCATTGCGGCCCTAGCTGCAACGCTTTTCTTAATTGCCCCTCCACTTCTTGCCCAGCAATCTTCCGGTGGCTGGGCGGCCCCTTGCAACGAAGCCTTTTGGAAAAGCACTGGGTTTAAGAACGAAGCAATGCGGGTGTGTCGGGTGGCAACCGATCTTCTTGTCGGTCTAAATAGGCATGAAAACCATCCAATCACCTTGGAGCAAGCCAAGCAGGCTGTAGACGAAGGATTCCGCATCTGTTGGGGACAATTCCCATTGTCTGGCGGGAACTGTGCGAGTATCAATGCATGGACTACCCCTCAAGGCTGGCTACACCTCAAGCCCAACGTCACTCCTAAGCCGGTCGTCATAACGCTAACCGCCACCGAGTGGCTTCAATCCGATGATGATGTAGCCTTCGTGCTAGGACATGAGATGGGCCACGCGAATGACTCTGGACAGAACACCGCTGTGAACACCGAACAGAACGAGGAGAGGGCGGACGCGATTGGTATGGGATTTCTGATGTTTGCTGGATATGACGCCCGTGCCTCAGGGCGAGCCTTGCAACTTATCGCGGGCGAACGCGGCCAGGGCTTGGCCGGGAATCTGGCAGGCACACTTCGGGCAGGCTTGCAAAAGCTTCTCAACCCAGCCGAACCACATCCGCTTAACTCCGTGCGAATACAACTGATGAAAAGAGAATTTGCCATTCTATGCGCGGCTCACAAGAACCAGCCTATCGGGTGCAAAGAAGGCTGGCACTAAGGCTGTGAGGGCAATTCTGCCAGATGTGCAAGTCAGTTGGACATCAGTACTCCGCCCGGCCTCGATTAAGCCAAGCCAGCCGCCGCCGTCCGCGAGCCGTGATCCGGTAGACCAGCAACCCTTGGGCGTCGCGCCGCCGTTCGATCAGGCCCCAGCGGTGAAGCTGATTCAACCGCCAGTAGATCGCTCGCTTGGGTGAAACCTCGGCTTTCCAGGCCACGGTATCGGCCCGAAGCCCGCCCGGATAGGCTTGGTCCAAGACAGCAAGAATGATCCGCTTTCGGGCGTTGTATGGAAGGCTTTTTGCGCGTGAAATTGGCATGGTTTGTTCCCGCCCTTGGTCCGGCATGACACATGCTTGCAGTCAAAACGCGGGAATAAGCGGTCACAAAAAGCGGGAACAGTTCCCGGCGACAGTTCCCGGACCGGGTTCCCGTCAGGCATGGGCCTTCTCAGCGAGGCAGCGGCCCGCCAGCACGTCAAAAATAACTCGGCCATGTAGGGATAGCCGCTCGACCCGTTCGGCTGTCTCCCGGCCAACTCGACCGGCAAGCGCCTGAAGGTCAGACGGCTCCCTTTGGCCGAAGAGCACAAAGACATCCGTGGTCGAGGTAAGGCGTCTTGGAATCTCGGCAAACCGCTGGCCTGTGTAAACCAGACTGACTCCCCGATGGCGCCCAAGACGTGCGAGCATATCCAAACCGTCCGGCATCCAGGACGCGGTACAGAATTGCGGGATTTCTTCGATGGCCAAAAACAGGCTGCCGATCTGAAAGCATTCTTCGCAGATGGCATCTACCGCATCAGCCAGATCACCGCGTCCCGGCTGAATCGTGACGGCAAAAATCTTCCGGCTTGCCACTTCGCCCAACGCTTCCAGGCCGTCATCGAAGTCGGCCACGTGTCCGAAACGATGCTCCCCGAGCGGATCAATCACAACGAGCCTTTCACGGCAGGACACGATCTCCCGTAACGCCGTGCTCTTGCCCGAACCCCGCAGACCGATGCAACCGATCACTTTATTGCGTTCCATGCTTCTCCAACAGGCAACGAAGCCCATAGGCTGCTAGCGCGATGATGACCGCCGCCACGATGATCGTTGCTGTGTTCAGTTCGATTTTCATAAGAGTCCTCCCAAACCTGCCGCCACCTTGGGCACCCAGCCCGCGATAGCAGGAACGGTTTTCGCAGCCGCTGCAGCGCCTACTCCTATCTTGGCCCCAGTTGCCGCGCCACCGCCAAAAAGCCCGCCGAGAAACTTCAATCCGAGATAGCCGCCGCCGATAAGAACCAGAGGAACGCCAACCGCGAGCACCGGAACAGGGGTAGCTTCGATAAGGCGGCTCACCAGCGAAGGACGTTCAACAATCGAGCCGCCGCGAGTGAGGACCGGCGATTCCGCCCGGCCCCGCAGAAATTGCGCCGCGTCGCCCAAGAGCGGGTGTCCATCCCCTCCGTAGGGAATGCCATTCAATACAACAGAAGCTGTGACCTGAGACGGTGTGCGCGGTGGAAGCGAACGCGGGACTTCAATGGTAACGGGCGGGCGAGCACTGATAGGCAAGGGCCGCGAAGAGGAAGGAAGCGCTCCGCCTTGATAACCGAAAAGTAGCAGTTTGCGAACCGCCGCCGTTGCGTCACGGGAATGCGTCACGGCCCGGACGAACTGAAGGACGCGCGGAGGAAGCCGGAATTTCAAGCGATCTTCTCCCGGCCCAGGATCACGCGCCGTAATTTCTTGGCGACTCTTCCAGACACCCTTGGCAATCGCTACGGCCACATCCGTAGACGAACCCGGTTGCTGGCGCACCCAAGCGCCGATCTCAGACGGAACGCGGATTGCGATTTCACGCGACATAAAAACTTGGGGCCAACTTGGGGCCAAAACCCCCTGTTTTGGACTCAAAGGCCATTTTCTAAGCTCTTGAAATGCAACGCGGGCAACGGCTTAGAATGTACCTTTTTCACTTTCACACGGTAGAAGTCACAGGTTCGAGTCCTGTATCGCCCACCATTTGATCTTAAGCGTGGCCGCAGCTTGCCTCCCCCTGATGCTTTCATCATTCAGTAAAGTCGATGATGCCAAACCTTGTTGGGACGTGAAAGGTTGTCCCGGTCGGGATCGTACTCCAGGCAAGGAAACGCCTTTGGGTATCATTCCCGGGGCCATCAGCCCGGAATAAATTGAGTCTCCACCGAGAGCCGGCGGTTATCTTTTTCGCTCCCAAGGCGGCGGCAGGAATACGCATTTCGCAAGTCCAGATGTGGCGGGTGGGATCGATGCGAGTCGCGTGCTCGAAATGAGAGTTCCAATTGGGGTTGGCGAAGGGCATTTTATCCTTGTCAATCTCGAGATCGATCCATAGGTTGTTCGGCGCAACTTCGAACTCGTAGTAATGGCTCACCCACTGGGGGGTGGGATTGAGGAAAACTTCGACTACGTCGCGGTTCCAGAGTTCCCATTTTTGGACAGCCGGGTCAGCGTTTTCAAAAATGTTCAGCACGGTGTACTTGCAGCGATAGGCGAAGTAGACGTACTGGTCGGTCCACACCGTGGCGACTTCCGTCTCAGACAGCGGATAATGCTTTTGGCCGGACATGTCGTGGTCAAAGCGGACCCAATCAGCCGTCTTCCAAATTTGCTTCTGGAGATTTCCATCGGGCACGAAATCTTCGGGTGAACATTTGGAAGTGATGCGAAGATTGCTGGTGTATGGGCTTGTTTTTTTCATTGGCCTCTGAGCAGCTTCTGCTGGAAGCAGTTTCGTTGTCATCGTCGCACGGCTTGTCTTGGAAATGCCTTGCAAAGGGGCGGAGACCACTGCTGGAATACACGCGGCAAGCAGCATCATCCCCAAAAGCTTTTTGATGGTCAAATAACTCACGGAAGATGTCCGTCCAGAAGCCAACGGTTAGACCTTTGATGGCCGGCCTGATGGCCTTAACGATGAACATAGCAGCATACGGCAGCTTTCGAAACCGATTTGTTGACGATCAGTTTTTGCAAGCTACCCTCCAGTATAGTGCGTCACAGACAGGTTTACAGATGGAGCGCTGCCCTTTAGGGAGTCATGCCGGGCTTAAGCCGTCGCTACAGGAACCCTCCCATGTAGACCCTACCAGGCCGACCCGTAGCAGCAGCGATCAAGCTGACCTGCTCCCCAAAAACTGTACCAAAGTCAGATATGATTTTGGGACAAAAGGGAGGCAAGGCGATGCCGAAGCGGAAGTTTTCGGAAGCAGAAATTATCGGAGCGATACACCAAGTGGACGCG
>Ga0307373_10007840_pt1 | contig 16501 bp, 13 predicted proteins | sample OX2MG_FD_202534 | JGI IMG/M metagenome (GOLD analysis project Ga0307373, IMG submission 202534) | Soil microbial communities from Risofladan, Vaasa, Finland - OX-2 | ecosystem: Environmental > Terrestrial > Soil > Coastal area > Acid sulfate soil | place: Finland: Risofladan, Vaasa | collected... | reverse complement strand
ATCGACCCATGATCCTCCCCAGCATCGAGACCCCGGCCGACATCCGATCACTCGGCGCCGAGCAGCTGGTGGAGCTCGCCGCCGAGATCAGGGCCTTCATCGTCGAGTCGGTCACGGTCACCGGCGGTCACCTCGGGTCAAACCTCGGGGTGGTCGAGCTCACCCTGGCGGTCCACCGCGTGTTCGACTCGCCCCGCGACGCCATCCTGTGGGACACCGGGCACCAGGCCTACGTGCACAAGCTGCTGACCGGGCGCCGGTACGGGTTCCGCCACCTGAAGCAGGAGGGCGGGATGTCGGGGTACCCGAACCGGGCGGAGTCCGAGCACGACTGGATCGAGAACAGCCACGCTTCCACCGTCCTCTCCTACGCCCACGGCCTGGCCAGCGCGTTCGAGCTGCGCGGCGAGGCGGTGGGCCACGGCGGCGACCGGCAGGTGGTGGCCGTGGTGGGCGACGGTGCGCTCACCGGCGGGATGGCCTACGAAGCCCTCAACAACCTCGGGCACTCGGGCCGCCGGGTGGTGGTGGTCCTCAACGACAACGGGCGCTCCTACGCGCCGACGGTCTCCCATCTCTCCCACAGCCTGACCAGCCTCCGGCTGAACCCCACCTACGTGCAGACCCGCGAGCGGATCCGCAACCTCCTGCGGGAGATCCCGGCCGTCGGCGACCTGGCATACACCAGCCTGCACGGGATCACCAGCGCGGTGCGCGAGGTGGTCTCGCCGCACACCTTCTTCGAGGCGCTGGGGGTGCGCTACGCGGGGCCGATCGACGGGCACGACGTGGTCCAGATGGAGCAGGCCTTCGCCCACGCCGCGGAGTGGGACGGTCCCATCGTCGTGCACGTGCTCACCCAGAAGGGCCGCGGGTACGCGCCGGCGGAGGAGGACGACGTGCAGCGCCTCCACGACGTGAAGGCGGTCCGTTCCCCTTCCGGCGACAACGTCGTCGGGACCTCGGCCGGCCGGGCACTCGGGGCGCCCACCGGATCCGACACCGGTGGGCGGGAGGTGGCACCGCTGCGACGGGGGGAGCCGGCCGACGCGGCAATGATCCAGCCGACCACCTACGGCGACGCCTTCACCCGGGCGTTGCTGCGAGCCGCCGAGGAGCGGCCCGAGGTGGTGGCGCTCACCGCCGCGATGCCCGGTCCGACCGGCCTCCTCTCGTTCGAAGCCCGTTACCCGGACCGGTTCTTCGACGTCGGCATCGCCGAGCAGCACGAGATGACCGCCGCCGCCGGGATGGCCATGGGGGGCCTCCGCCCGGTGGTCGCCGTCTACTCCACGTTCTTCTCCCGGGCGTTCGACCAGGCCAACCTCGACGTCGGGCTGCACGGCCTCCCGGTCACGGTGGTGCTCGACCGGGCGGGGATCACCGGCGACGACGGCCCCAGCCACCACGGTCTGCTCGACCTGGCGCTGATGCTGACGATCCCCGGGATGACGATCTTCGCCCCGTCGTCCGCCGAGGACCTCGAGGTCATGGTCCACGACGCGCTCGAGCTCCCGGGTCCGTCTTCCATCCGGTTCCCGAAGACGCCCGCTCGCCACGTCGCCCCCGACCAGGTGGGCGAGGGGCTGCACTCCCGGTGCGTCCGGAGGGGTTCCGGCTCGGTCTGCCTGCTCGGCGTGGGCAAGCTCGTCGCCGCCTGCGAAGCGGCCGCCGACGAGCTGGCGGAGGACGGCGTGGAGGCGACGGTCTGGGACGTCCGGGTGGTCAGCCCGCCCGACCCCGAGCTGCTGCTCGACGCCGCCGGCCATGGCCTGGTGGTCACCGCCGAGGACGGCGTGCGGTTCGGCGGGGCCGGGATGTTCCTGGCGGACGAGGTCGCCCGGGTGGCCGGAGCGCGAGCGTTGGCCGTCCCCTCGGTGCGGGTGCTCGGGGTGCCCCGCTCCTATCTGGCCCAGGGCAGGGCCGACGACATCCTCGCCCGGCTCGGGCTCGACGGGCCCGGCATCGCCGCCTCGGTCCGGACCGCCCTCTCCGGTGGGGGTGGATCAGGCCGTCCCGAGGCGGCCCCGATCTCCGGCACCGTCTCCCCCTCCGTCGGGCAGGGCGCCCAAGCGGACGGCACGACCCCCTAGGCCTTCACCTCTGGCTTCCCCTCGGACCTGTTCGCACCGTTGGCCCGGACGAAGTCGTTCACCGCGTAGTAGGCGTCGATCGACTCGCCGGCGTCGCCCCAGAACCCCTCGAGGACGTCGTAGGCCATGCAACCCTCCGACACGTAGTGGTTGTTGACGTCGGTGATCTCGAGCTCGCCCCGGCCCGACGGCTCGAGCGTCTTGATGATCTCGAAGACGCGGGCGTCGTAGCAGTAGATCCCGGTGACCCCGAAACTCGACGGCGGCTCCTCGGGCTTCTCGACGATCCGCTGGACCTTCCCCGACTCGTCGAGCTCGGGAACGCCGAGATGCCGGAGATGCTCGGGCTCGCCCACCTCGGTGAGCAGGATGCGGGCCCCGGTCGGATCGGCCCTGAACGCCTCCACCATCGGCCGGATCGAGCGCTCCACCACGTTGTCGGCCAGCATCACCAGCGCCGGCTCCCCGTCGGCGAAGCGCTCGGCCAGACCCAGCGCCTCGGCGATGCCCCCGGGCTTGTCCTGGTAGCCGTAGGAGAGCCGGTCGATGCCGAACTCGTGGCCGTTCCCGAGCAGGCGGAGGAACTCCCCGGCGTGGGTACCTCCCGTCACCAGCATCAACTCGGTGATCCCGGCGTTCACGATGGCCTCGATCGACCACTGCACCATCGGCCGGTCGTAAATGGGGAGCAGGTGCTTGTTGGTGATCCGGGTGAGGGGATGGAGCCGTGACCCCGTCCCTCCGGCCAGTAGGACGCCCTTCATCCGGCCCACCCTAGGACGTGAACCGAGGCGACCGGGAACGGCCTCTCGCGACGGACCCCGGGATCGTGACCCGACGACTTGGCCGCGTCGCCTCCCGGGCGCGACAGTTGTACCGTCGCGGAGGAAGGGGTGAGGCGTCGTGGCCGAGCAGAAGGTTCAGATGACCGAGGCCGAGTGGCGGGCCCGCCTCTCGCCCGCCCAGTACGAGGTCCTGCGCCACAGCGCCACCGAGCCCGCCTGGTCCGGGGAGTACCTACATGTCGGTTCCGACGGGGTCTTCCGCTGCGCAGGCTGCGGAGCCGAGCTCTTCCGGACCGACGACAAGTTCGACTCGGGATCGGGATGGCCCAGCTTCGACCGTGCCCTCCACGAGGGCACGGTCGAAGAGCACGAGGACCGCACCTTGGGCATGGTCCGCACCGAGATCACCTGCGCAGGCTGCGGGGGGCACCTCGGGCATCTGTTCCCCGACGGGCCGACCGAGACCGGGCTGAGGTTCTGCGTCAACTCGTTGGCCCTCACGTTCGAGCCCGGCGACGAGGAGAAGGGTTCCGCCGGAGCCTGAGAGCCGCTGCGCGGAGGGTCTCAGCCGCTCTCGGGCTGTGCTCCCCCGAGTCGCCCCTCCATCAGCTCGAAGGCGCGGGCGGCGCCGAGCGCCTCGAGCGGGCGGCCGAGGTGGGTCAGCACGCTCTCCGCGAGGGCCAGGGTGGCGCACACCTCGAAGACCTCCTCCTTGGCGAAGTCGACCCGGGACGCGAAGCGAACCCGCTCGGCCCGGCCGGCCGGAGGGGTCATCCCCCCACCGCCGCTTCGGCCACGGGCGCGTCCCCGTCCGGCCCGTCGTCGTCCGGCCCGTCGGCGGGCACCGGGTCCCGCCGCTCGGTGCGCTGGACGTCGGCGGTGGCGAAGAGCAGGCTCGGCCCGATCTCGTCGGCCACGATCTCCACCTTCGACCGCCGCTCCCCCTCCTCGGTCTCCCAGGTGCGCTGCTCGATCCGCCCCGTGACCATCACCCGCATCCCCTTGGTGAGGGTCATGGCGACGTGCTCGGCCAGATCGCGCCAGCACACCACGTCGAAGAACGAGGTGGCCTCCTCCCACTCCCTGGTCGTGCGGTCCTGCCAGCGCCGGTTGACGGCGACCCCGATCAGGGCGTTGGCCTGGCCCTCACGGGTGTACCGGATCTCGGGATCGCGGGTCAGGTTGCCGGTGATGGTCGTGCTGTTGCTCACGGGAAGGCTCCTCGCTGTCGTCGCACCGGGTGATCGGCGGCCGGCTCGATCGGCCGGCGGCGACAGTGTGCAGGATGGTCCTTGCCGGCTACCTTGCCGGCTACCTTGCCGGCGATCAGGACGGTGAGCGGATCAGACGTCGAGGAAGCGGCGGATGGCCACGACCGAACCGGCCGAACCGATCAGGACACCGACGACGACGACGACGGCCGCGGTGCCGAACACCTCCCAGCCCGACATCCGCATGATGGTGAAGAGCGCCTGGGGGTGGTCCGGGTTCCCGAAGTGGTCGAAAACGAGATGGAGGACGTACACGGCGCCGGCCGCGACCGCGGAGCCGGCCAGGCCTTGGATGAGCCCCTCGAACATGAACGGTATCCGGATGAACCAGTTGGTGGCGCCGACCAGCTTCATCACCGACACCTCGCGCCGCCGGGCGAAGATGGCCATCCGGATCGTGTTGAGGATCAGGACGCTGGCCGAGATCAGGAGCACGAGTGCCACGATGAGGAAGACCCACTGCAGGACGTTGATGACCTCCTCCTCGGTGTGGATCTGCTGCAGCGGGGCGGTGACCGCCTTCACCCCCGGTTGACCGCTGAAACGGGCGATGACCTGGGTGGCGTCGGCTGGCAGCGTCGGGGTGCACCAGTAGGAGGTGGGCATGTCGGCCACCGACAACGACTGCAGGAGGTCGGGCGCGATCAGCTGCTTGGCCTCGGCGTAATTCTGCTCCTGGTTCTTGTAGGAGCAGGGCTGCCGGACGTAGGGGAGCTGCTTGAGCTGCGTGCCGACCGCGCTGATCTCGCTGCCCGAGGCCTTCGCCTGCAGCCACACGGTCACCTGGGTTCCGCGCTGCCAATGTGCCTCGGCCTTGGCCGCGCCCTGCTTGAGCAGCAACGCCGCCCCGACGAGCGAGAGCGACACGGCGACGGTCAGGACCGCCGCAATGGTCATCAGCCGGTTGCGCCAGAGGTTGGAACCGGTCTCGCGGACGACGTAGTCGACCGAGATCGGCATCAGGCGATCCCCCCCGGAGCTCCTTCGGCGACCGGCACCTGCCCGGTATTGCCGTCGATCCCGTACACGCCCCGCACCTGGTCACGGACCAGGACCCCGTTGTTGAGCTCGATGACCCGGCGGCGCATCCAGTTGACCAGGACCTCGTCGTGCGTGGCCACCACCACGGTCGTCCCGGTCCGGTTGATCCGATCGAGCAGCTGCATGATGCCCTGGCTGGTCGACGGGTCGAGGTTGCCGGTCGGCTCATCGGCCAGCAGGATGAGCGGGCGGTTCACGAACGCCCTGGCGATGGCCACCCGCTGCTGCTCCCCGCCGGAGAGCTCCCCGGGGAGATTGTCCCGCTTCTTGGCCAGGCCGACGAGATCGAGCACCTGGGGCACCTGCGTGGCGACCACGTGCTTCGGTCGCCCGATGACCTCCAGCGCGAAGGCCACGTTCTGGTAGACCGACTTGTTCGGCAGCAGCCGGAAGTCCTGAAAGACACAGCCGATGTTGCGCCGCAGGTAGGGGACCCGCCACTTGGGGAGGTGGACGATGTCGCGCCCGGCCTCCCAGATCTGGCCCCGATCGGGGAGCTCCTCGCGCAGGAGCAGGCGGATGAACGTGGTCTTGCCGGACCCCGAGGTACCGACGAGGAAGACGAATTCCCCCTTGTCGATCTCGGCGGACACGTCTCGAAGGGCGACGGTGCTGCCCTTGTAGGTCTTCGTGACGTTCTCGAAGCGGATCATTCGGTGAAGGTTGCTCCCGTCGTCGGGCGGCGGTTGACGCGCTCCGGAACACGTTCCGGTAGCCAAGGGGACCCGTCGAGCCTAACCCAGCGCCCGCGGAGATCCGCGTTGCCCGTATAACCCCCGGTCAGGATGCCGGCTCGCCCCCCGCACCCCGCTGGCGGCGCAGCTCGGCCTCCATGAAGGCATCGAGGTCGCCGTCGAGGACAGCCTCCACGTTTCCCGTCTCCATCTCCGTGCGCAGGTCCTTCACCAGCTGGTAGGGGGCCATGACATAGGAGCGGATCTGGCTGCCCCAGGCGTTGTCCGACCGGTCCCCGCTCAACGACTCCAGCTCGGCCCGCCGTTCCTCCCGCTTGCGCTCGGCCAGCTTGGCCCCCAGGATCTGCAGGGCCTTCGCCTTGTTCTGGTGCTGGCTCCGTTCGTTCTGCACGGCGACCACCACCCCGGTGGGCAGGTGGGTCAGCCGGACCGCCGAGTCGGTCTTGTTCACGTGCTGGCCACCTGCGCCCGAGGACCGGTACGTGTCGATGCGCAGGTCCTTCTCGTCGATGTCGATCACCTCGGAGACGTCGCTCAGGAACGGGACGACGTCAAGGGAGGCGAAGCTGGTCTGGCGCCGACGCTGGGCGTCGAACGGCGACATGCGCACGAGCCGGTGGACGCCGCGCTCGGCCGCGAGCAGCCCGTAGGCGAACCGTCCCCGGACGATGAAGGTCGCCGACAACAGGCCGGCCTCCTGCCCGGGGGTGGCCTCGTCCACCTCCACGGTGAAGCCGCGGCGCTCCGCCCACCGCTGGTACATCCGCAGGAGCATCTCGGCCCAGTCCTGCGCGTCGGTCCCCCCCGCGCCGGCGTGGACCTCGGCAACCGCGTCCCGGTCGTCGTACTCGCCGGAGAAGAGGGACTGCAGCTCGAGCTGGCCCAGCCGGCGGCCGAGCCCGTCGACCACCTCGCGGAGCTCGCCGGCGAGGCCCGGGTCCGGGCTCCCGCCGGCCGCCGCCTCGTCGACCAGCTCACGGAGCACGGCGGCGTCCTCCAGGTCCGAACGGAGGTCCGTGAGCCGGCCGACGTCGTCGTTCAACCGGCCGAGCTCCGTCGTGACCGCCCGGCCCCTCTCCGGATCGTCCCAGAGGTCCGGGCGACCGGCGTCGCTCTCCAACTCGTCCCGGCGCTTCTGGAGCTCGCGCAGGTGCAGGTAGCCCTCGGCATCGCTCAGGCGGGTGCGCAGCGCCTCGAGCTCCACCGCGAAATCCCTGGGCTCGGTGCCGCCCGGCGCCTCAGGCGGCGCCATGGCAGAACTTGTACTTCTTGCCGCTCCCGCACCAGCAGGGGTCGTTGCGGCCGACCTTCTGCTCCGCCGCCTTCACCACCGGCACCATGGGCGCCGCCTCGCCCGCCGCCGACGCCACTCCGGCGGGCTGCCCGCGCGACCCGTTGCCGCCACCGGCTCGACCGCCGGGCTCGCCGAACCCGCCCGGGCCTGCGGGTGCGTCGAGCCCCGTGGCGAGGCCCGCCGGGGTGACCCTGTCGACCATCCCCCCGGCATTGGCCAGGAGCGCCGCGTCGAGGATGCCGTGGTCGGCCACCGGATCGTCGGCCGCCTCGTACACGGCGTGCGCCAGGTCGGGCTCGGGCGCGGGTTCCACCAGGGCCTCCACGTGCAGCACGTAGCGCAGGTAGTCGTCGTCGATCCCGTCCATCAACTGGCCGAACATCTCGAAGCCGTCGCGTTGCCAGGCGACCAGGGGATCCTGCTGGCCCATGGCCCGCAGATTGATGCCCTCGCGCAGGTAGTCCATCTCGGCCAGGTGGTCGCGCCACCGCTGGTCGATGATCTGGAGCATCACGTCGCGCTCGATCTGGCGCGCCGTGTCGACGCCGCCGGGCATCGACTCGGAGTGCTGCTCGTAGTACTCGAGGGCCTCGGTCACCAGGCTCTCGATCAGCTGCTCCACCGTGATCGCCTCCGCCAGGTCGTCGAGGGAGAACTGCGTCGGGTAGTACTGGCCCACCTCGGCGATCAGGCGGGCGAGGTCCCAGTCCTCGGGGAATTCACTGGGGCAGGTCGAGCGGACCACGCCGCCGAGGGTCGAGACGAGCAGCTCACTGGTGTGCTCCTGAAGGTCCTCACCGTCGATCACCTGCAGGCGGCGCGCGTACACCACCTTGCGCTGCTCGTTCATGACCTCGTCGTACTTGAGCACTTCCTTGCGGATCTCGGAGTTGCGGCCCTCGACGGTGTTCTGGGCCCGCTCGATCGCCTTGGTGACCATCTTCGCCTCGATGGGAACGTCCTCGGGCAGGGCCCTCCCCATCACCCAGCTCATCGCTCCGGTGGCGAAGAGCCGCATGAGCTCGTCCTCCAGGCTGAGGTAGAAGCGGCTCTCGCCCGGATCGCCCTGCCGACCGGACCGGCCCCGCAGCTGGTTGTCGATCCGCCTGCTCTCGTGCCGCTCGCTGCCCAGCACGTACAGGCCTCCGAGCTCCCTGACGCGGGCACCCTCCGTCTCGCAACGCCGCTGGATCTCCTGGCTCGTTCGCTCGAGGTCGGCGGCTCCCTCGCCGGTGCCCGGGTCGGATCCGAGGCTCGCCACCTCGTGCCGGGCCAACAGCTCGGCGTTCCCGCCCAGGATGATGTCGACCCCTCGGCCGGCCATGTTGGTGGCCACCGTCACCGCTCCCAACCGGCCTGCCTGGGCGACCACCTCGGCCTCCCTGAAGTGCTGCTTGGCATTCAGGACCTGGTGGCGGATCCCCCGCTTGTCGAGCAGTCGAGAGAGGAGCTCGGACTTGGCGACCGACGCCGTCCCGACGAGCACCGGCTGGCCGGCCTGCTGGCGGTCCTCGATGTCGTCGGCGACCGCATTGAACTTCGCCTCCTCGGTCTTGAACACGAGGTCGGGCTCGTCGGTGCGCACGAGGGGCCGGTTGGTCGGGATGGGCACGACCGGCAGGTCGTAGGTGCCGGCGAACTCACCGGCCTCGGTCTCGGCCGTCCCGGTCATCCCGCTCAGCTTCTCGTACAGTCGGAAGTAGTTCTGCAACGTGACGGTGGCCCAGGTGTGGTTCTCCTCTTTGATCCGCACCCGCTCCTTGGCCTCGACCGCCTGGTGCAGGCCGTCGGACCACCGGCGGCCATCGAGGGTGCGGCCGGTGAACTCGTCGACGATCTTCACCTCGCCCTGGTCCACCAGGTAGTCCTTGTCGCGGCGGTAGAGCTCCTTGGCCCGGAGGGCCTGGCTGAGCTGGTGGACGTAGTTGGTGGCCACCGCGTCGTACAGGTTGTCGACCCCGACGGCCCGCTCGACCTTCTCGATCCCCGCCTCGAGCGGGACGACGATGCGCTTCTCCTCGTCCACCTCGTAATCGGAGTCACGGCTCAGCGTGCGCACGATGCTTGCGAACTGGTAGTAGAGCTTGGCCGCCTCGTCCGCGGGGCCCGAGATGATGAGCGGGGTCCGCGCCTCGTCGATCAGGATGGAGTCGACCTCGTCGACGATGGCGAAGGCGTGGCCTCGCTGCGCCATCGTGTCGCGCGACCTCGCCATGTTGTCGCGCAGGTAGTCGAAGCCGAACTCGGTGTTCGTGCCGTAGGTCAGGTCGGCTGCGTAGGCCGCCTGTTTGGCTTCGGGATCGTCGATGTCGGGGCCCACACGGCCGACGGTCAGGCCGAGCCACCGGTGGAGACGGCCCATCCACTCGGCATCACGGGTGGCCAGGTAGTCGTTGACCGTCACCACGTGCACCCCGCGGCCGCCGAGCGCGTTGAGGTACACCGGCAGCGTCGAGACGAGCGTCTTGCCCTCACCGGTCTTCATCTCGGCGATCCAGCCGAAGTGCAGGGCCATGCCGCCCATGAGCTGCACGTCGAAATGCCGCTGGCCGAGGACCCGCCAGGCCCCTTCGCGCACGACGGCGAAGGCCTCGATGAGCAGGTCGTCGAGAGACTCGCCCTGGTCGAGGCGCTCGCGGAACGCGACGGTCTTGTGCTGGAGCTCGCCGTCGGTGAGCCCCTCCATCTCGGGCTCGAGCTCGTTGACCATCGGGACGAGATCGGCCAGGCGACGGACCTTCTTGCCCTCGCCTGCCCGGAGGACGCGGGTGAAGACGCTCATCAGGCTCCGATCCTACCGGTCGCCGGGATGACGGCCCTACCGGTCGCCGGGATGACGGGGCACCGCCGCCCGGGACGGCGACGCTGCCGGGACCCGGACGGACGGCCGGGCGATGCCGGGACGGAAGACCGGGCTGCGTGCGGCTGACCTGGTCTTTGACCCCACACTCGCCTGCTGCGGGGCTGGCGGCCCGACGCCGGCGGCCTGACGGCCCTGCGGCGCCGTTCACGGCACGCATCCCCCCGTCGCCACCCGCCCCCGAGAGCCGGGGACCGAGCGGGCAGGGCTTACTTCTAAATCGCACCATGCTCAGCAACCACGAGTTGCCTTACGTGGGTCGTTTTGCCTGCGACTGGCCTCGACTTGCAACCACAGACCCGCACGCAGCCCGGCTCCCAGTGTATTGCGTCGTCATCGGGCGACCGGGCCGGCGCCGCGGGCGCCCGCCCGGAGGCGCCGCCCTCAGCGTCGCCCGCCACCCTTCACGGCGACGGCTGCGAGCGAGACGGCAAGACGGAGACCGAGCAGCAGGGCGGCGAGCGGCAGCGCCAGACGGCGCCAACCCTCGGTGGAGCGCCGGGCGAACCGCAGGGCGGAGCGGTGGTGGGCGACGAGCATCCGGTAGGGGTGCCGGCGGGTGGACATCCCCTGTGCATGGGTCACGACGGCGGCCGGCTGGTAGCCGACCCCCCAGCCGGCGCGATGGGCCCGCCAGCACAGGTCCATGTCCTCGGCGAACATGAAGTAGGCCTCGTCGAACCCACCGAGCTCCTCGAGCGCCGACCGCCGGGCCAGGAAGCAGGCCCCGGACACCCAGTCCGCCGGCGCCAGGCCGTCCCCGGCGAGACCGTCCCCGGCGAGACCGGCCCCGGCCAGACCGGCCCGCCGGTACCGGCGCGTGAACCGGTTGTCCGGGTGGACGAGCCCGACAACGGCGTGGCCGGCGGCGTCCACCATCGAGGGGAACTGCCGGACCGAGGGGTACGGGACCCCTTCCGGCGTGAGGACCCGCGGGCCGACGATCGCCCAGGACGGCTGCTCGTCGAGGGCACGGACCAGGTTGCCCACCGCGCCCCGGTGGAGGTGCAGGTCGGGATTGCAGATCAGCACGTAGGCGGTGTCGCCGGTTGCGGCCACCCCCCGGTTGGCGCCGGCCCCGTAACCCAGGTTGCGGCCGCTGGCCACCACCGGGACGGCCATCCCGGCGGCGTCGAGGGCCCGCCGGGCACCCGAGGAATCACCGTTCTCCACCACGACCACCTGGTCCACCCCGTCGGCCAGGAGCGAGGCCACGCATTCGGCCAGGACCGGGCCGGCGGCATAGTCGACGACGACACCGGCCACGGTGGCTCGGGGGCTCACGGGGCGGACCGGCTCCCCTGCAGCACCCGCACCAGCCGGTCGAGCCCGTCCTGCCAGTCCGGCAGCGACGGGTACCCGCCGAGTCGCAGCGCCGCGTTGTCGAGGACCGAATTGGCCGGCCGCGGGGCGGGTCGCGGCGGGTGGAGGTCGGCCGTGGCGATGGGCTCGACCCGACCCGGGTCGTGGCCCGCGGCGTCCACCACCGCCCGGACGAAGCCGAACCAGGTGGTCGCACCGGCGTTCGTCACGTGAAAGAGGCCCGGCACCCGATCGGTGGCCAGCGTGACGATGGCCGCCGCGAGGTCGGCGCTGAACGTGGGCGAACCGTGTTGGTCGTCGACGAACCTGAGGGGGCCGTCGCCCGCTGCCAGCCGGAGCGCCGTCTTGACCATGTTGGCCCCCCGGGCGCCGCATACCCAGGACGTCCGCACGATGGTGGCGCCGTCCGGACATTCGAGCTCGCCGCCGAGCTTGCTCCGCCCGTACACCGAGCGGGGGTTGGGACGGTCCCATTCGACGTAGGGCCGGTGAGCGGTGCCGTCGAACACGTAATCGGTGGACAGGTACACGAGGTGCGCCCCGTGGCGCGTGGCCGCCTCGGCCACGTTGCGGGTCCCGAGGGCGTTCACCCGGAAGGCCCGGTCGGGGTCGCGCTCGCAGTCGTCCACCGCGGTGAACGCGGCCGAATGGACGATGACGTGGGGACGGAGCGCGCCCACTGCCTCCAGCACCGCGGCGCGGTTCTCCACCGGGAGGCTCCCGTGGTCCGTGGCCACCGGCTCCACACCGCTCGGCCCGGGACCCTCGGGTCCCCGGAGCGCCCGCCGCCGGCCGCCGGGGGGGACACCGCCGGCCAGGGCCACCGCGACGTCGTGGCCGACCTGGCCAGCGCCGCCGGTCACCAGGACCCGCATCGCGCTAGGCCGTTCGGGCCCAGGCGGCCTCTGCCACAGGGGCGCGGTCGCGCAGCGGCTCCCACCACTCGCGGTGCCCGGCGTACCACTCGACCGTCCGGGCCAGGCCGTCGGCGAAGGGCACCTCGGGCCGCCAGCCCAGCTCGCCGGTGATCTTGGACGAATCGAGGAGGTAGCGGCGATCGTGCCCGGGACGGTCCGGGACGATCTCCTTGAGGGAGGACGGCTTGCCCAGCACCTGCAGCACCAGGTCGGCGATCTCCTCGATGCTGGCCTCCACGCCGCTCCCGACGTGGTAGGTCTCGCCCAGGCGGCCGCGCTCGAGCACCGCCTCCACCGCCGTGCAGTGGTCCCGCACGTGGATCCACTCGCGGCGGTTCTGGGTGGAGGCGTACAGCGGCAGCGGCTGATCGTCGAGCGCGCGGGTGGTGAAGAGCGGGATCACCTTTTCGGGGAATTGGTACGGCCCGTAGTTGTTGGAGCAATTGGTGATGGTCACCGGGAGCCCGAAGGTCTCCCAGTAGGCGCGCACCGCGTGGTCGGCGCCGGCCTTCGAGGCGTTGTACGGGGTCCGGGGGCGGTAGGGGCTGTCCTCGCCGAACGTCTCGTCGGTGTCGAGCGCCAGGTCGCCGTACACCTCGCAGGTGGAGATGTGGTGGAACCGGCCCACCCCTTGCCGCCTCGCCGCCTCGAGCATGGTCTGGGTCCCGAGGACGTTGGTCCTGAAGAAGAGCCCCGGATCCAGCACCGCCAGGCTGTTGTGGGACTCGGCGGCGAAGTGCACCACCGTGTCGATCCCCTCCTCTTCGATGGTGCGCTCGGCCTGCGCCAGGTCGCAGACGTCGCCCTGCACGAAGGTGACACCGTCCTCGACGTCGGCCAGGTTGGGGCGGTTGCCGGCGTAGGTGAGCACGTCGTAGGGCACCACATGGTCACCGGGATGGCGCCCCACCCAGTACCGCACGAAGTTGGAGCCGATGAACCCGGCACCGCCGGTCACGAGGAGCCGCATAGTCGGGCGATCCTAGTTGAGGGGCTCGCGGGGTCCCGTCCCAGGCGGCCGCACGAGCACGACGTCGCCGGCCGCGACCTCGCGGACCCCGCCGGCCGTCTCCACCTGCAGATGACCCGAATCGGTGATGCCGGTGGCGGTCCCCTCGATCGTCTCGGTGGCGACCTGCACCCGGACCCGCTGACCGAGGGTCACGCACCGCTCCACCAGCTCGGCGAGCAGCCGCTCCCTTCGCTGCTCGTCCTGCAGGTCGGGCAGGCGCCGGCCCAGGGCCGCCAGCAACTCGCCCAGCAGCTCGGAGCGGTCGACCGATCGCCCGGTCAGCTCGCGCAGCGAGGTGCCTTCGGCCTCCGGCGGGCCCGGCCACTCGACGTTCAGACCGATCCCGACGACCATCGCCACCGAACCGGGAGATCCTCCGGCCGCCCCGGGGTCCGCTTCGGCGAGGACCCCGGCGAGCTTGCGACCGCCCACCACCAGGTCGTTGGGCCACTTGAGTCCCGGCACCACCCCGGCGACGGTGCCGCAGGCGTCGGCGGCGGCGAGCGCCACGACCACCGGGCACAGGTGCAGGTCCACCGGCGGGAGAACCGGGCGCAGGAGCACCGAGGCCAGGAGGGACGAACCCGGCGGAGCCTCCCAGGACCGGCCGAGGCGGCCCCGCCCGGCCGTCTGGTACTCCGCGACGGCCACGACGCCCTCGGGGGCTCCGGAACGGGCCTCCTCCAGCAGGTAGCGGTTGGTCGAATCGAGGGAGGCGAAATGCCGGACCTCCCAGAAAACCTCTCCCGACATGGCAGACACCATACGGGTCGTGCAAGTGTGATGGGACGGAGTGAGGTCGTCATGCCCTGCGGGTGCTCGACCAATCGACCCCGGCCCCCGAGGGGGGAGGGGTCGGCGCCACACCGCCATAGTCGAGTCGAAAGGCGAACCGTGCTCAAGAAGGTCCTCATCGCCAACCGGGGGGAGATCGCGGTCCGGATCATCCGGACCTGTAGGGAGATGGGCGTCCAGACGGTGGCCGTCTACTCCGAGCTCGACCGTGAAGCGCTCCACGTGCGCCTGGCCGACGAGGCCTACGCGCTGGGCGGCGAGACGGCGGCCGAGAGCTATCTCAACACCGAGGCCATCCTGTCGGCCATCGACAAGAGCGGCGCCGACGCCGTGCACCCCGGGTACGGCTTCTTCTCCGAGAACACCGATTTCGCCCGGGCCATCACCGGGAAGGGCGTGACCTTCATCGGGCCGCCGCCCGAAGCCATCGAGGTGATGGGCGACAAGATCAGCTCCCGGATCGCCGCCGAAGCGGCCGGTGTGGCCGGTGTGCCGGGGCGCTCGGAGCCGCTCGTCTCCCCCGACGAGGTGGTCGCCTTCGGCGACGAGTTCGGCTGGCCGGTGGCCATAAAGGCCGCCTACGGCGGAGGCGGCCGGGGCATGCGCGTGGTGACCGAGGCCGGGCAGGCGGCCGAGGCCATGGAGGCGGCCAGGCGCGAGGCGCAGGCCTACTTCGGCCGGCCGGAGATCTACCCCGAGCGGTACCTCGAGTGGCCGCGCCACATCGAGATGCAGGTGCTGGCCGACTCCCACGGCAACACGGTCTGGCTGGGCGAGCGCGACTGCTCGTGCCAGCGGCGGCACCAGAAACTGGTGGAGGAGAGCCCGGCCGCCGACTTCCCCGACGGCATCCGCCAGGCGATGGGGGAGGCCGCCGTCAGGGTGGCCAAGGCCTGCGGCTACGTCAACGCCGGCACGGTGGAGTTCCTCTACCAGGACGGCGAGTTCTTCTTCCTCGAGATGAACACCAGGCTGCAGGTGGAGCACCCGGTCACCGAGCTGGTCACCGGGTTGGACCTGGTGGCCTGGCAGCTGCGCGTGGCGGCCGGCGAGCGCCTGACCTTCGGGCAGGAGGACGTCCGCCGGTTCGGTCACGCCATCGAGGTGCGGATCAACGCCGAGGATCCCTCGGGTGGGCGGTTCTCCCCCTCCCCGGGCACGATCACCGAGTTCCACCAGCCGGCGGGGCCGGGGGTGCGCCTCGACGCCGGTTACGAGTCGGGCGACACCGTGAGCCAGTTTTACGACAACCTCATGGCCAAGCTGGTGGTGTGGGCCGAAGACCGGGAGTCGGCCAGGCGACGGATGCTGCGGGCGCTCGGGGAGATCCGGATCAGGGGCGTGGCCACCACCATCCCCGCCCACGTGGCGATCCTCTCGCACCCCGACTTCGCCCGGGCGGCGCACTCGACCAAGTGGGTGGAGAACACGCTCGACCTGACGGCGCTGACCGTCGAGCCGCAGAGCGAGGCCGGCGGCGGCGTGGACGCCGGCGGTGAGCCCAGGGTGCAGCGGGACGTGACCGCCGAGGTCGACGGTCGCCGCTACGAGGTGAAGCTCTGGGTACCCGACGTCGGGCCCGCCTTCGTCGCCGGGGCGGCCGGCGGGGTCGGGACCGCCAGGCGCCGCGGCTCGCGGGCCGTGGCCTCGGGCGGCGGGTCGGGCTCGGTGACCGTCCCCATGCAGGGAACCATCGTGCGGGTCCTCGTGAGCGTCGGCGACACCGTGGAGGTCGGGCAGGGGATCTGCGTGCTCGAGGCGATGAAGATGGAGAACGCCGTCAACGCCGAGAAGGCCGGAGTGGTGAAAGAGGTCCGGGTCGCCGCCGGCGACTCGGTCGGTGGCGGCGACGTCGTCGCGGTGATCGAATAGGGGAATCGTGAAGGTCGACCCGGGCGCGGCGCAGGAGAACGGGCGCCGGCGGCGCGGGCGGGCCGATGCTCCGAAACAGGCCGCCCGCAGGATCCTCGACGGGCGGCTCGAGGAGCTGGTGACCCTCAGCCATACGATCCACGCCCACCCCGAGACCTGCTTCGAGGAGTCGTCCTCCGCCCGATGGACCGCCGAGGCCCTGGCCCGCGGCGGGTTCTCCGTCGCCGAAGGCATCTGCGACCTCCCCACCGCGTTCGAGGCGCGGGCCGGATCGGGTCCGCTGGTCGTGGCGATCTGCGCGGAGTACGACGCCCTGCCAGGGGTGGGCCACGCCTGCGGGCACAACATCATCGCGGCGAGCGCGGTCGGTGCGGGTCTGGCCCTGGCCGAGATCGCCGACGACATCGGGCTCACCGTTCTCGTGGTGGGCACCCCGGCCGAGGAGGGAGGGGGCGGCAAGATCCTCCTGCTCGAACGCGGCGCGTTCGACGGCGTGCACGCCGCCATGATGGTCCACCCGTGGCCCGACGACCGCCTGACGGC
>Ga0307373_10007837_pt1 | contig 16503 bp, 18 predicted proteins | sample OX2MG_FD_202534 | JGI IMG/M metagenome (GOLD analysis project Ga0307373, IMG submission 202534) | Soil microbial communities from Risofladan, Vaasa, Finland - OX-2 | ecosystem: Environmental > Terrestrial > Soil > Coastal area > Acid sulfate soil | place: Finland: Risofladan, Vaasa | collected... | reverse complement strand
TGCTGCCGCAGATCGGCAAGCTGGTGGCCCGGGACGAAGCCAGCTACCGCTATCTGGCCGAATCCATCCGCGTGCATCCCGACCAGGAAACCCTCAAGACCATGATGCAGGCGGCCGGCTTCGAACGTTGCAGCTACTTCAACCTAAGCGGCGGCATCGTCGCACTCCACCGGGGTTACCGGCTTTGAAGCCGCCCTCGATCAATACATTTTTTGCAGCAGCGGTGGATCTGGCGCTGGATAGCGCGCTGTCCGGTTCCAGCGCCGCGCAACATGACCTCAAACAACTGAACGGCAAGGTCATCGCCCTGGAACTCAAGGAACTGCCCCTCAAGCTGTACTTTCTGCCACAGGACGGCAAGCTGAAGGTGCGCAGTGATCATCACGGCTCGCTGGACATGACGGTGCGTGCCGCGAGTTTCGCGCTGCTGGAGGCAGCATTGAAACGTGGTGAGACACCGCCACGCGGTATCGAACTCAACGGCGATGCGGAAACTGCACAGACGTTTTCGCGGCTGCTGAAACAGGCGGACCTGGACTGGGAAGAACTGCTCTCCCGTTACCTAGGCGATGTGGCCGCGCATCAGATCGGTTCGCTGGCGCGCGGTTTCATGCGTTGGGGCAAGGATGCGGCCAGCCGACTCGGTCAGGATATGGCCGAGTATCTGGTCTATGAAAGTGCCATGCTGCCGCCACGTCATGAAGTCGAAAGTTTTCTTGATGAGGTGGATAAGCTGAAGAGCGACGTGGACAGGCTGGCAGCACGCCTGCAGCGCTTCGGCACAAAGACGCAACAGCCATGATCACGCCGCGCCAGACATTGCGCCTGATGCACATCAACTTCGTGCTGGCGCGCCATGGGCTGGATGAGATCATCCTGACGGCGCACATCTTCCGTCCCATCCGTTTCCTGATCTATGTCTCGCCGTTTTACTGGCTGCGGCGCCGCGATGCCCCGCGCGGTGCACGCATCCGCCGTGCCCTGGAGGATCTCGGGCCGATCTTCGTGAAATTCGGCCAGATGTTGTCCACGCGCCGCGACCTGCTGCCTCACGACATCGCCGACGAACTCTCGAAACTCCAGGACCAGGTGCCGCCGTTCCCCGGCCACGAGGCACGCCTCATCATCGAGCAGGTGCTCGGCAAACCAGTCACCGAGCTGTTTCAGGAATTCAGCGAGACGCCACTGGCTTCGGCTTCCATCGCCCAAGTGCATACAGCGCGCTTGCCGGACGGCCGCGAGGTGGTGATCAAAGTCCTGCGCCCCGGGGTCGAACAGATCATCCGCGGCGACCTGGATCTGCTGTCCCTGATCGCGGCACTCGCGGAACGCTACTGGCCCGACGGCCGGCGGCTGCGGCCCCGGGAAGTGGTGGGTGAATACGAGAAGACCATCCTCGACGAACTCGACCTGATCCGCGAAGCTGCCAACGCCTCGCAACTGCGGCGCAACTTTCAGGGTTCGCTGTTACTCTACGTGCCGGAGATCCACTGGCCACTCACGCACCGCAACGTCATGGTCATGGAGCGCATCCATGGCGTGCCCATCAGCGATGTGGAAACCCTCAAGGCGCGTGGCACCGACATGCAGAAGCTCGCCGAGAACGGCGTGCAGATCTTCTTCACCCAGGTGTTCAAGCACAACTTCTTCCACGCCGACATGCATCCCGGCAATATCTTCGTGGACGTGGCCGACCCGAAGAACCCGCGCTACGTGGCGGTGGATTTCGGCATCATTGGCACCCTCGATCCGCGCGACCAGCAATATCTGGCGGAGAACTTCCTGGCGTTCTTCAACCGCGATTACCGGCGGGTAGCGGAACTGCACGTGGATTCCGGTTGGGTGCCGGTGGGCACGCGCGTGAATGAATTCGAGAGCGCGGTGCGCAGCGTATGCGAACCGATCTTCAATCGCCCCCTGAGGGACATCTCCTTCGGCCAGCTGCTGTTGCACCTGTTCCAGACTGCGCGGCGCTTCAACATGGAAGTGCAGCCGCAGCTGGTGCTGCTACAGAAGACCCTGCTGAACATCGAGGGCCTGGGGCGCGAACTGTATCCGGATCTGGATCTGTGGACGACCGCCAAGCCGTTCCTGGAAGACTGGACGCGCGAACAGATGGGGCTCAAAGCTACCCTGCGGCGCGTGCGCGCTGGCCTGCCGGCGCTGCGCGAGTTGCTACTGGAAGCGCCGGCCAGGCTCAACCGCATCCTGCAGCAGATGGCGGAAGACAAACTGCAGGTGGGCGTGCAAAACGAGGAACTTAAGCGCCTGCGCGAAGCGCAGCACCTGCGTGTGCGCCACATGTATCACGCCATGGCCGGCGGTGCACTCATCGTCAGCGGCGCACTGTTGCTGGCCCTGCACACAGTACCCGTGTGGGCTTCGCTGTTAGTGGCGGGCATCGGCATCGCTGCGATCACCTTGGGCTACTGGAACAGCGCAAGCTAGGCAATAAAAAAACGGGGCGCCGCAGCACCCCGTTCACTCACATTTTCCAGATTTCAAAAGTTACTGATTGTCAGTGCTCTTGATGAACTTCGCGGTGTTGTCATGCAGTTCTTTCAATGAAGGCGCATGTGCGTACACCATGTGGCCGGAATTGTAATACTTCATTTGCACATGGTCCTGCAGGCTCTTGGGAATCTGCAAGTGATCCATGGTGTACACCGTGGCGTAGTACGGCGTGGCCAGATCGAAATAGCCACTATTCACCAGCACCTGCAGGTCCGGGTTGTATTTCATGGCTTGTGAAAGATCCACAGCTACGTTCAGGGATCCCGGCCAGGCTTGCCCGGTCGTGGGATTCTTGTGTTGCCAGTCCCATTTATGGAATTTTTCGGGAAAGTACGGTTTATCAGTCTCGAACTTCAGCGTGTTACGGGTGTAATCGTTGAGCGCTGATACATATGCCGAACTGATGGCAGCGGACTGCGGGTCGTAATCCGCGGTCTCGCCCAGGGGATCCATGCTGGGTCCCGTGAAGCGCGCATCCAGGCGTCCGGTGGTCAGGTCCTGATCGTTCAACAGTTCGTGTTCGAACTCGCTGGCCGTGACCCGTAGATTGGCCTTCTCGATATAAGCGGTGCTCAGGCCGGTGTACTCATGCAGTTTGTTTGCCACCGTATCGAATTCGGTCTGGCTCAAAGCATTGCCCTGACTCAGGGCCTGGGCATACTCGTTCATGGCGAACTGCTGCACCTGCTGCAGGAACGGCTGCAATTGGGTGGGCGGATTCGGCAGCGCATGGTGATACCAGGCGACCGCCGTATAGGACGGCAGGAACAGCTCGAAAGGCAAGTCATTGCCGGCATTGAAACTTGCGGTCCTGAAATCCAGGATGGATGACAGCAGGATAACGCCGTTCAAATCCATGTCGTCATGCCGTTGCAGATAATTCACCAGCGCCGCGGAGCGGGGTGTGCCGTAGCTTTCGCCAAACAGGTATTTGGGTGAATTCCAGCGGCCGTTCTCGCTCAGATATCGACTGATGAACTGCGCAAAGGACTTCACGTCGGCATCCACGCCGTAGAAATCCTTGGGTTCACCGGCGCCGCCCTTGTCCTTGCCGATGATGCGGCTATAGCCGGTGCCCATGGCGTCAATGAAAACTTCATCGGTGACATCCAGCAGGCTGTAATCATTGTTCACCAGCTGATAGGGCGCCGCCGGTGTGTGGGTATGGTCGGCGGTCACCACCCGGTGGGGGCCGAAGGCGCCCATATGCAACCATACCGTGGAAGAACCCGGACCGCCGTTGTAGAAGAAAGTCACCGGCCGTTGCTGCTGGTTCTTCACTCCACGCTTGGTATAGGCCACATAGTACATGCTGCCGGTGGGCTCCCCCTTGTCGTTCTTGAGGATGATGGTGCCGGCGGTGGCGTCGTAATCGATGCGCTGACCTTCCACCGTCACGCTCCCCTGGGTTACGGATTTCTGTTCCTTGGGTGGAGTGCGTGTGCTTGCAGTGGCGCTCTTGGCTTCGGGCTTGTCGGCTGCCATCGCCGAAAAACCGTAAGACATCAGCAATAGAATTAACACGGGAGTCAGATACTTCTTCACGTTATAACCTCCGTCTGAATAAAAGTGATGTTACCCCATGCGAGCATTTCATATTGGGAACCAGGGCAAACTACGTTCCCGCGAAAAGGGTGAATACTGGTGGACCACGGACCGCCGCTGGGGTTCGCCATCTGTGTAGGATTACTTCCGGGCCAGCAGCCGGGTACTTAATTTCTTGTCGGCCGCCATATCGATGGCTGTCCAGGCCATACCCAGGGCGCCGTCCCACAGGGCCTGATCCGCCGCCGCGCTCACGCAATGGGCGGTGAATTCGGGCTGGTGGTTCACCGCCGGCAGGCAATCGATGCCGATCATGGGGTGGATGGAAGGTATGGCCATGGAGACGTTACCCATGTCGGTGGACGCACTGAAGCGTCCGACCACAGAATTCGCGTCCGGAAATTTTCCGCCAAGATCTTCGGCATTTTTCCGGTACAGCGCTGCCATATCCGTATCGTGCAGCATCTCCGTGTAGGGCTTGTCGCCGCCGCGCAGTTCCAGTTTCGAACCAGTCGCCAATGCGCCAGCCTCAAAACAGTGACGCACCTTGACGCGAAGTTCTTCCAGTTCTTGCGAGGTTTCACCGCGGATGATGTAGCGCGCTGAAGTATGCGCCGGCACGATGTTGGGCGCCTCACCACCGTGGGTGCAGATGCCGTGGATGCGGTCACTTTGACGGATATGCTGGCGCAACAGGCCGATGGCGGTCTGCGCGACGGTCAACGCATCAGCGGCGTTGATGCCGAGTTCTGGAAACGCCGAGGCATGCGCTTCCTTGCCGGTGTAATGCACGTCGAACATCGAGGCCGCGATGATCTTGGGCTGCACGAAATCCATGGGAGCCGGATGCACCATCATGGCTGCGTGGATGCCCTTATAGGCGCCACGTTCCAGCAGTAGGACCTTGCCGGAGGCGTTGCCCACTTCTTCCGCGGGTGTGCCGATAACAGTCACCGTGATGCCCGCATCGTCCGCCACCTTGGCCAGGGCCATGGCCGCACCGGTCGCCATGGCCGCGATCAGATTGTGGCCGCAGGCATGGCCGATGCCCGGCAGACTGTCGTATTCCGCCATGATGCCGATATTGAGGGGGCCGCTGCCGGCCTTGGCGATGAACGCGGTGGGCAGCTCGCAAATGCCGGTCTGCACCTCGAAACCGGCGTCATCCAGCATCACCGCGAGCCAGCCACAGGCCTGCTGTTCCTCGAAACCCAATTCCGGATGCGCATGGATGCGATGGCTCAGGGCCGTTAACGCTGCTCGCGCCTGGTCGAGCCGCTCGCGCGCCGCCTGTTTGCTGTTCACGGATCACCTCCGGCTTTTTACCGGTCTCATCATAAACCCGCCTTCCTGGAATACAAAGACAATTGCACAAAGCATCCAGACCGTCCGACGATTATCCGACAGCTTCCATGGCATGGAAAGTGATAATCTTCTTTCCAGGTTTTCCTGGAGCGTGATTACCATGAATGTATTTCCGGGTTTCATTTTGTGGCTGATCCTGCTGATCCTGTGCTGGCCGCTGGCATTAGTGGCCTTGATCCTCTATCCGTTCGTGTGGCTTATATTGCTGCCGTTCCGGCTGGTGGGCATCACCGTGGACGCGGTGTTTTCTTTGCTGAAGGCCATACTGTTCCTGCCCGCGCGCCTGTTGCGCGGCCCGCACACTGTATGAAGTGTAACTCACAGAAGCTTGCTTTAATCTTTATCGAATTTTTCTGATGCCAGTTAAGGAGTGAAATCATGCGCTCTATCATAAGCTCTCTATCCATCACGGTCCTGCTCGCGCTGCCAGCTGGCTCAATGGCTACCTCTGGCGCTCATTTCAAAGTGACCAGCACGGATTTCAAAAACGGCGGCACTATACCTATGATGCAGGTATTCAACAGCTTCGGCTGCACCGGCGGAAATCAATCGCCGGCTCTGCAGTGGTCTGGTGCACCGGCCGGGACCAAGAGTTTCGCAGTGACCATCTACGATCCGGATGCGCCCACCGGTAGTGGCTGGTGGCACTGGAGCGTGTTCAACATCCCTGCCACAGTCACCAGCCTGCCGCTGAATGCCGGCGTCGCGACTTCGACCGTGTTGCCTGCGGGTGCAGTTCAGGGGCGCACGGATTTCGGCGTTTCCAACTATGGTGGCCCCTGCCCGCCGGTCGGAGATAAGCCGCACCACTATCAGGTGACAGTGTATGCACTGAAAATCGACAAGCTGCCGCTAGATTCCAGCGCCTCCGGCGCCATGCTCGGGTATTACCTGCATTTCAACACCATCGCCAAGGCCCATATGACTGGCCGCTACGGCCGACCTAAATAGCCATCGCGGGCATCGATACACAATCCTGATGCAGGTTCCAACTGGAACCTGCATGGGTGAAAGCCCATGCGTGTAGTTGCCTTGATAACTTCAAGATCCGGCCTGCCATGAAATCGGTCAAGAAAATTCCGGATCAAAGGCAGTGATTAAAACCGCGCGGATGCGGGTTTATACTGGCCAGCATGCGCAGCTTCAGTGACAGTGATGGACGCGTCTGGCAGGCCGCTCTCGGGCATGAATCCCACGGCAGCATGCTCATCATCTTCTCGCGGCTGGGCAGCTTCGAGGTATTTAAAAGCGGGCTGGATGCCAGCAGCCGGCTGGAGGCAGAAGACGAGATCGCGGCTCTGAGTATCACCGAGCTGTGCAACCGGCTGCGAGTCGCGGAACCCTGGTCATGAAAATTTTATTTAAAGGCACGATCCTCGGCGTCTTGTTATCAGGTCTGCTGGTCGCCGTGTCGCCGATAATCGCGGAAGGTGTACCCATGACACAACATTTCACGCTCAGTTCATCCGCCTACAAGGACAACAGCAGCATGCCTGCGCGTTTCACCTGTGACAGCGATGACACCTCGCCGCCGCTCGCCTGGTCTGGTGCGCCCACGGGCACCCGAAGTTTTGCGCTTATCCTCGACGACCCGGATGCTCCAGATCCCGCAGCGCCCCAGATGACCTGGGTGCATTGGGTGCTGTACGACATTCCGGCCAATGTGCAATCACTGCCGCAAAGCGGGTCTAAACACCTGCCCGCCGGCACCCGTGAAGGCCTGAATGACTGGAAACGCACCGGCTACGGCGGCCCCTGTCCACCCATCGGCCGGCACCGTTACTTCCATAAACTGTACGCGCTCGACGTGGTACTGCCGGATCTGCATACGCCGAGCAAGGCAAAGCTCGAGGCCGCGATGCAAGGGCACATACTCGCCGAGACACAGCTCATCGGCACCTATCAGCATCCAGGATGATGGGGGCAGACGCTTGAACACCAGCGCTGAAAACCAGTCGTTAGACTATCGCGCCCGGATCGAGGACATTCATCGCGAACTCGGCATCTCCGCTGATTATGCACAACGTTTCCAACTGCCGTTGCGCGCTGAGGCTGTCAAACTGACACCTATCGGTGCGGATGTCTACGGCAGGCCGCAACAATTGATATCGCGTGTGGCACAACACTGGCAAGCCATGCGCTTACAGGCGCAACGGGATAAGGTGTTGCTGCTGGTGATCTCGGCATTCCGCAGCGTGGATTATCAACGCGGCGTGATCGCGCGCAAACTCGCGGCCGGCAAGCCACTGGAAGATATCCTCAAAGTAAATGCGGCACCTGGTTACAGTGAACACCACACCGGTTGCGCACTGGATCTCACCACCAGTGGCCAGATGGCGCTGGAGACCGGTTTTGAAACCACCGAAGGTTTCGCCTGGCTGATGCAACACGCCCAGCATTTCGGTTTTCGGCTGTCCTATCCACGTGACAACCGGCATGGCATCGCCTATGAACCCTGGCACTGGGCCTGCATGGATGCCTGAATCATGAAAAGGATTATTATCCTGCTTGCGGTCACCATCCTGGGCGGTATCGGCTGGACACTGGGAGCACACTTCGGCCTGGGCATGGCATGGCTGCTTTCCAGCATAGGTTCACTCATTGGGGTATATATCGGCTGGCGAATCAACCGCGCGTATCTCGACTGATTCGACAATCACGATGAACGCCATGACACTTTCCACATTCAAACACCGGGTCATGCGTCTGCTGGAAGGCACCGGCATCCAGATCGATGGTCCGCATCCCTGGGATTTCCAGGTACACAACGAGCATTTTTACCGCCGCGTCATCGCCCACGGCTCACTGGGACTGGGTGAGTCCTATATGCAAGGCTGGTGGGACACGCAGGATCTGGACGGTCTGATTTACCGCCTGCTCATGGCGGATCTGGAAGAACGCGTACTGACACTCGATACGCTGCTGGAGTTCCTGCATGCGCGCTTCTTCAACCTGCAGAAACCCGCGCGCGCCTTCGATGTGGGCCGCCGCCACTACGACATGGGCAATGATCTGTACAAGCACATGCTCGGCAAGCGCCTGGTCTACAGCTGCGGCTATTGGAGAAAGGCTGACGATCTGGATGCCGCCCAGGAGGCCAAGCTGGAACTGGTGTTCCGCAAGCTCGGGCTGAGACCCGGCATGCGCATCCTCGACATCGGCTGCGGCTGGGGTGAAGCCCTGAAACTCGCTGCCGAACGCTACGGCATCACCGGCGTGGGCATCACCGTATCGGAACAGCAGGTCGTATACGCACGCGACATCTGCAAAGGTTTACCCATAGAAATACGCTTGCAGGATTACCGCTCACTGGGCGAACAGTTCGATCGGATTTTTTCCATCGGCATGTTCGAGCACGTGGGTGCGAAGAATTATCCCGCATACATGCGGGTGGTGCGCAGGTGCCTCAAGAACGACGGGTTGTTCCTGCTGCACACCATCGGCGGCAACGAGTCAGTAAACGATACCGATCCCTGGATTGCCAACTACATATTCCCCAACAGCATGCTGCCCTCCATCAAACAGATCGCTGGGACTTCTGAAAGCCTGTTCGTGATGGAAGACTGGCACAATATCAGCGTGCATTACGACAAGACCCTGTTGGCCTGGCGGCATAATATCGAAAATGGCTGGCATGAACTTAAACAGCAATACAACGAGACATTCCACCGCATGTGGTATTACTACCTGAGCATCTGCGCAGCTTCCTTCAGGGCTCGCAAAAATCAAGTATGGCAGATCGTGTTCTCACCAAACGGTGTACCCGGTGGCTACGTTGCGCCGCGCTGAATAGCCGATGTTCGAACTGCATCCGCAGCTTGTAAAAGACACTGTTCCGCTCGGGCGTTTTACGTTAAGCCAGTTGTTGCTCATGAATGACAGCCAGTATCCGTGGTTCCTGCTGGTGCCGGAACGCGAGAATATCCGCGAGGTCCATGAACTTGATGACGCCGACCGGCGACAGTTGTGGGAGGAATCAGCGCAGCTGTCGCGGACACTGACCGAAATTTTCAAGCCCGACAAACTCAACATCGCGGCGCTTGGTAACCAGGTACCACAACTGCATGTGCACCACATCGTGCGCTATCACCACGACCACGCCTGGCCGGCCCCGGTATGGGGCAAGCTGCCGCCGAAGCCCTATTACAGCGCCGAGTTGTACAAACTTAAAAGCCTGCTCATAAACAAAATGCAAAAAGTGCTGCGCCCGGACTGAACGGATTCCGGCGTATGGGATAATGCATTCCGCAAATTCGGGATCCAGACCCGCGCATGCTCAATTTCGGCGAACTGCCTTTCGTATTTTCCGGACCGAATCTCGACCGGGCGGCATCGCATCGCCCCAAGCATGACGCGGAACAAGTCTCGGATCCCATGACCCGCTTTGTACCGGTATGTGGCGAGAGCAACGTCCTGCTTGCAGATGCAGCGACCCCGCTGCTGTTGGACATGACCAGCGCGCGGCCCCTGTTAGCGGAGGCACTGTGCACGGTGTTGCTCGGGAGCTTCCAAAACCGGATGCATGTAGCACTCGGCTTGCCAGAAGATATCAAGCTGCCCGGTGATAAAGTCACGCTCACCAATCTGCGGCAGCAATTCGGCCTACTCGATCATGGCACACTGGCGCTCATGGGCTACGCCCGCGCCATGGTGCATTGGCATCTGCAGAACCGCTATTGCGGGAAATGCGGGGCGCCGACCCACAGCCACCATGGCGGTCATGAACTGCATTGCGGCCGCTGCGGTAATATCCTGTATCCACGCGTGAATCCCGCCATCATCGTACTGGTGAGCCACCAAGACCGCTGCCTGCTGGGCCGGAAGTCGTCTGTCAACCGGTATTCCACCCTCGCAGGCTTCGTGGAGCCGGGAGAGAGCCTGGAAGCGAGCGTGCGCCGCGAAGTGCAGGAGGAGACCAATATCCGTGTAGTCTGCATGCGTTACCACGCATCCCAGCCTTGGCCATATCCGGCCTCGCTGATGCTCGGTTTTCACGCGCTCGCGGAAAACACCGACATCCGTTGCAACGATGGCGAGCTGGCGGAAGCACGTTGGTTCTCGCGCGCCGACATCGCCCACGGTCTCAAGTCTGCAGACTTGATACTCTCAACCAAACAGTCGATCGCTTACGCGCTTCTGCGTGACTGGTTTGACGCAGACGGTTCGTCACTGGATGCGTTACAGGCCAGCGCCGACCCTAAAAAACAGCCGTGAGCGCGCCCACTGGCACCAGGCAATACCTTGATGGCACGGCGTTGCTTGCCATGACCGTGTTGGCGCTGGTGTGGGGCTATAACTGGGTGGTCATGAAGATTGCGTTGCGTTATGCCGCACCCTTCGATTTTGCGGCGTTGCGCACCCTGGGCGCATCCCTGTGCCTGCTGCTGACACTGTTGCTGATGCGCCCGCGCGAGTTCTGGCCACGTTATCCGCGTGCTACATTGCTGTTGGGACTGCTGCAGACCGTGTGTTTCGTCGGTCTGGTCAACCTGGCGCTGGTACGCGGTGACGCCGGCAAAAGTTCGGTGCTGGTGTATAGCATGCCCTTCTGGGTGGCGATGCTGGCGCCGATGGTGTTGCGCGAACGATCGCAGCGCGCCCACTGGCCGGTCATCGCCATAGCCATTGCCGGACTCTTGCTGATCCTCTCCCCCTGGGAGAAGGCGCCCGATCTGGTGAGCAGTCTGCTGGCGCTGGGCGCCGGATTCTTCTGGGCGCTGTCGGTACTGGTGGCGAAGAAAATCCCTTTGAAAAATACCTGGGAGATTCTGTCGCTCACCGGATGGCAGATGCTCATGGGTTCAGTGGCACTTATCGTGATAGCGCTGCTAGTACCTGCACGACCAGTTCAGTGGACGTGGCAGTTCATCGCCGCGTTGCTCTACAACATCGGGCCCAGTAACGCCCTCGCCTGGTTCCTGTGGCTGTACATTGTCGCGCGCCTCCCCGTGAGCATCAGCAGCCTGAACTCGCTTGCCATACCGATCATTGGGGTACTGGCTGCCTGGCTGCAACTGGGTGAGCAACCTTCGCCACTGGAAGGCGCCGGCATGCTGCTGGTATTTATCGCGCTGGCGCTGCTGGCATTGGCCGCGCGCAGGCGCCGCAGCCAGAAGACCTGAGACAGCGGACTATAATGCACGCATGTGTCTGCTGGTGTTCGCCTGGAAAACTCATCCTGACTATACGCTTGTTTTCGCCGGCAACCGCGACGAGTTGCACGCGCGTCCGACGACGGCGGCCGTTTTCTGGGAACAGTCAACTGAGATACTAGGCGGCCGCGACCTGCAAGCCGGCGGCACTTGGCTCGGCATCACCACCGGCGGCCGTTTTGCCGTGGTCACCAATTACCGCGCAGGACTCAATCCTGAAAAGGCCCCGCACTCACGCGGTGAGCTGCCCACAGAATTCCTGAACAGCGACACACCGGCGGATAGCTATATGAATAAGATCGCGAAGCACGCCGCTAATTATGGTGCCTTCAGTCTCATGGTGGGCGACCGCAGTACACTCTGGTATTTTTCCAACCGTGGTGAACCTGAACCACGGGAAGTGCTGCCCGGCATCCATGGTCTCAGCAATCACTTGCTGGATACACCCTGGCCAAAAGTTACGCGCAGTATTGCGCGTATGCAGACTCTGGTGAAAACGCAAACGCTTACGAGTGAGACGCTATTCGCACTGCTGGCGGAGCGCATGCCCGCAGCGGATGCGCAACTGCCGGACACCGGCATCGGCCAGGAGCGTGAACGTCAGGTGTCGCCGGTGTTCGTGGTCAATCCGGTGTACGGGACGCGCTGTTCCAGCGTGATTTTCCTGCATGCAGACGGCCAGGCGCGCTTCGCCGAGCGGCGGTTTGATGCGGCCGGGCAGACACTGGAAACCCGATCCTTCAATATCACTGCATGCGGTCCATGATGCGGCCGGCTCCCTGCGGCAGCTGGCCGTCACCTGTGAGCGCCGCGCGCATCGCCAGCGGTGGTGTACGTCTGATGCAGCCACGCATCGCCGGTGATGATGTGTACTGGGTTGAAAGTCGTCCGGTGGAATACGGCCGTGGCGTACTGGTGTGCAGGCGCACGGGCGCAAGCCGCCAGGATCTCACGCCGGCACCATTCAGTGTTAGAAGCCGTGTACATGAATACGGCGGCGGAGCTTACGCCATAAGCAGCGACAGGGTGTTCTTCGTCAATGACAGCGACCAGCAGATCTACTGCCTGCCGGTCGCGGGCGGTGCACCGAGACGACTGACTGCCACTGAGAATTGCCGGTTTGCGGATCTGCTGCCGGATGAACACCGCCAGCGACTGGTATGCGTGTGTGAGGATCACACACAGGAATCCGCCGGACCGTTTAACTCCCTGGTGTCGGTGGATACCCGGGGCGGTTCAATCTGTACGCTCGTCAGCGGTAAGGATTTCTACAGTTCGCCGACGCTGCATCCCGATGGCGGGCAACTGGCCTGGCTTGGCTGGAATCATCCGCACATGCCCTGGGATGCATGCGAACTGTGGCTCGCGGAACTGGATGAAGCAGGTGGGGTACAAAACCCGCACTGCATCGCCGGCGGCAGCGAAGAATCCATATTCCAGCCGCAATTCGCCCCGGATGGCTGCCTGCACTTCATCTCGGACCGGGATGGATACTGGAATATATATAAGTATGCAGATGGCAAAATTCATGCCGTGACCTACGATCCCATGGATTATGCTTTTGCGCAATGGCTGTTCGGCATGTCCAGTTACAGCTTCATGGCGAATGGCAGGTTATTCGCAACTCGTCTATGCCAGGGCCGCTCCGAACTGGTGCGTATCGGTGTCGGCGGAAAAATAGAAATGCTTGCGGATAATCTTACTCAGATTGAACATCTGCACGCTCACGGCAACCGTTTGGTTTTATTAGCCGGAGACCCCACGCATGTGCCAGCCGTGATTCTGGTCGAGGCCGGGGATTCGACCATACTCAGTCAACATGAGGATGCGGTTCCGGTGAAGTTCTTCAGCGTGCCCGAAGCCATCAGTTATCCCACCACCGATGGTGAAACCGCCCACGCCTGGTATTACCCGCCGCACAATCCGGAATACTGCGTAGCGAGCGGCGAGAAACCGCCGTTGCTGGTGAAATGCCACGGAGGGCCCACGGCCATGAACGGCAATGGCCTGGACCCACGCATCCAGTTCTGGACCAGCCGCGGATTTGCGGTGGCTGACGTGAACTACCGCGGCAGCAGCGGCTACGGCCGTGCCTACCGCCGCAGTCTCCACGGACAATGGGGTATCAGGGATGTGGAGGATTGCATCCACGTGGCGCGTCATCTGATCAGCAACGGGCGGGTGGATGCGCAACGCATCATCATCAGCGGCAGCAGTGCCGGCGGTTTCACGGTGCTGTGCGCGCTGGCCTTCCATGATTTTTTCAAGGCGGGCGCAGTTTATTACGGCATCAGTGAGCTGGCCAGCGCCATGACCGACACCCACAAATTTGAGGTGCATTACGGCGACAGCCTGCTGGGTCCATGGCCAGCGGCCCGCGAGCTGTACCGCACACGTTCACCGTTATATGCGACCGACCATATCAATTGCCCGGTGATATTTTTCCAGGGTCTCAAGGACCGAGTGGTGCCCCCCGATCAGACGCAACGCATGGTGCAGGCACTGCGCGCCAAGAACCTGCCGGTGGCTTACGTGACGTTCGCCGAAGAGGGCCATGGCTTCCGCCGCAGCCAGAGCATGCAGCGCGCCCTGGAGGCGGAGTTCGCCTTTTATGCACGCATCTTCGGATTCACGCTGGCGGATACGTTGTCACCACTCGTTATTGAAAACCTACCGGGATAGACATGATACGCAGAGATTTGTTTTTGATTTACTGCTTGTTCGGTCTCTTAATGTTGGCCATTAAGTATCACTGCCAACGCAGCAACACCTAGTGTTGATGTACAGGTGAAGGGCGTCTCCGGCGATCTGCTTAAGAATGTGCAGGCTTATCTCAGCATCAATACCTATCGAAATTCACCCAACCTGAATGAAAGCCTGGTAGACCGTCTGAATGCGCGTGCGCCCCAGGAGATCAAAAACGCACTGCAACCCTTTGGGTACTATCGGCCAGCTATCAAAGGCTATCTTGAAGCCACGTCTGCCGGCTGGTCAGTCAGAGCCAATCGCCAGTCGTGGGTCCGCCACCCACCGGCACCGATTCCTCTCTGGCACTCACCGGCAGCCAGTTGTTCGCACAGGAAGTAAGTCAGCATATGGGTATTGAAGACGTGGGCGTCCAGAACGTCTCACCGGCCCCGGCACCAGTATCGCCGCCATGTTCTTTGGTAAATACCTCTCACCGCGGTTATACATCAGCTACGGCGTGGGCCTGCTGCAACCTCTCAACACCGTGCGCATCCGCTACACCCTCAGCACCCGCTGGATGCTGGAAGCAGAATCCGGCAGTTTCGCCAATGGTGCTGACCTGATCTACACCATCGAGCGCTGAGTGAGAAACACTTGTCACCCGGGCGCTTGTACATAAACGTCGAGCGCACACTGAACGGATGCCGTGCGCTCATAGCGATAAAATAATCAAGCCTGCGGCAGAACACTCAACAGCCACGCACGGATATGTAGGATTTCCTGCGGATGCATGCTATGTGGCATGGGATAGGTGTGCCAGATAACCGAACAGCCGCGGGTGGTGAGTTCGTTGCGGGTGTGCTCAGCAAGCTGTATCGGCACCACCGGATCCTGGGTGCCATGCGCATAGAATATCGGTGTATGGCTGTTGATGGAGTTGGTGTGTAAAGCAAACCCATCCAACGGCAAGTAGGTGGACAGCGCCATGATTCCCGCAAGTTTCTCCCCATATTGCAGCCCGGTGTAAAGCGCCACCGCCCCACCCTGGGAAAACCCCGCCAATACGACGCGTGCCGCCGGAATTCCTCGGGCATTTTCCCGTGCGATGAGCGTCTCCAGCATTGCGCATGAAACCTGCATGCCGGCCTGGTCGCGCGGCTGGTGCATGCCGATCTTGACGATGTCGAACCAGGCACGCATAGGGTAACCATTGTTGAGGGTCACCGGGCGCACTGGCGCGTGCGGGAACACGAAGCGCACCGGTAGCGAGCCTGGCAGTTTCAGTTCTGGAACGATCGGCTCGAAATCATGGCCGTCGGCACCCAGACCGTGCAACCAGATGACACTCGCAGTCGGCTGAGCACCGGTCTCGAGCTCCACACATTCGGGCAATGCCGTCATCACTTGCTCCCATTTCAAGGGCATGCGATTGTAACGGAGAGCCTGATGCATTTCCTTGCCGCTTGATCTCCATGTGAAAAAATGGGGATGTGGGGGTGATACTTGGATTTTTCCAAACGGATTATTCTGATTACCGGTGCCGCCCGTGGTATTGGTAGCGCCACTGCCAAAGCTTTTGCACACCTCGGCGGGAGTGTGGCGCTGCATTACCGCTCAAGCCAAAAGCAGGTACAAGCGCTAGCGCAGTCCTTGCCGGGTGGCAAACACGCCATATTTCAGGCGGATATAAGCGGCCCCGATGACTGCGAACGACTCATGGCAGAAGTCATGGACCACTACGGGCGGCTGGACGTGTTGGTGAACAACGCCGGAATCTATGAACTCAAACCGCTCGGGAAACTTGAATATTGCGACTGGCAAGCCACCTGGAAACGCACTCTGGATGCCGATCTCATTGGTCCCGCGAACCTGTGCTTTCTGGCCGCCAAAGTAATGATGCAACAGAAAAGCGGGCACATCATCAATATCTCCTCCCGCGGGGCCTTCCGTGGTGAACCGGATGCGCCCGCTTACGGCGCCGCCAAAGCCGGATTGAATCAGCTTTCCCAGTCTCTCGCCCAGGCGCTCGCGCCTTACAACATCTTCGTGGGCGTGGTGGCACCCGGTTTCGTACGCACCGATATGGCCGCAGTACTGCTGGACGGCCCACAGGGTGAGGCCATCCGCAATCAAAGTCCGCTTGGCCGCGTAGCGTTGCCGGAGGAGATCGCCGCAGCGGTGGTGCGGCTGGCAGCCGACGGCATGCTGTCCGCCACCGGTTGCATCCTGGACGTGAACG
>Ga0307373_10007836_pt1 | contig 16505 bp, 15 predicted proteins | sample OX2MG_FD_202534 | JGI IMG/M metagenome (GOLD analysis project Ga0307373, IMG submission 202534) | Soil microbial communities from Risofladan, Vaasa, Finland - OX-2 | ecosystem: Environmental > Terrestrial > Soil > Coastal area > Acid sulfate soil | place: Finland: Risofladan, Vaasa | collected... | reverse complement strand
TCGTCCGGTCGCTGCCCGATCTCTACCGCCTCACGAAGGAGCAGCTTCTCGAGCTCGAGGGCTTCGCCGAGATCTCCGCGACGGCCGCGATCGAGTCCATCCGGCGGTCGAAGCAGGTGCCGTTCTCCCGCGTCCTCCTCGGTCTCAACATCATGGGGATCGGCTGGGTGCTCGCGCGCAGCCTCGCCGGGCACTTCGGGACTGTCGACCGCCTGCTCGCCGCCAGTCCCGAGGAGGTCGCCGAGGTCGAGGGCTTCGGCCCGGACCGCGCCGAGGACGTCGTCGACTGGTTCGCCGACGAGCAGAACCGCGCGCTCGTGCAGGAGCTGCGTGACCTCGGCCTGCGCTTCGAGGCGGGGGCGGAGGAGCGGCCGAAGGAGGGCCCGCTCACCGGCAAGACCTACGTCATCACGGGCACGCTCGAGCGTTTCTCGCGCGACGAGGCGAAGGCGCGGCTCGAGGCGCTCGGCGCGAAGGTCACGGACTCGGTCTCGGCGAAGACGACCGGCCTCGTCGTCGGCGAGGAGCCGGGCGCGTCGAAGTTGACGAAGGCGCAAAAGGCCGAGGTGCCGATCCTCGCCGAGGTCGACCTCCTCGCCCTGCTCGGCGAGACTTAGAAGCCGCTCTTCGCCGCGCGGGCGAGCACCTCGGCGAAGGCGTCCTGCGTTCGCTCAGCAGCTGCCGTCTTGACCGGGTTTCCGTTCTCGACGACGGAGAAGACGAAGCGCCCGCCGACGAAGCCCGAGAGGCAAGACGCGTTGTCGGTCGTGCCCGTCTTCGCGTGGACGAAGTCGTACGCGGGGCTGTCTCGCATGCGGTACTCGAGCGTCCCGTTCACGCCGGCGGTCGACAGCGAGGTCGTGATGTACGGGCGGAGGTCGGGATCGAGCCACATCCGGCGGAGCACGTCGGCGAGCCCCGCAGCCGTCCAGCGGTCGATGAGGGAGAGCCCCGAGCCGTCGACGATACGGACTCCCGACAGCGGCACGCCGGCTGCGGAGAGCAGCGCGCGCGTCTCGCGCGCCCCGGCAACCGCCGTGCCCGCGCCGCGCTGCACGGCGCCGACCTGCTTCAGGAGCATCTCGGCGGTGAAGTTGTCGCTGTACACGTCCATGAAGCGGACGAGGGAGGCGACCGGCGGGGAGTAGACGTAGCCGAGCGCCGTCGCTGCCGCCGACGCGACGCCGGTCTGTGCCGGCCCGCGCACCGACACGCCTGCGTCGACGAGGTCGCGCCGGAAGAGTTGCGCCGCGTAGAGCGCGGGCTGTGTCTCCTCGCTCCCGTCCCAGCCGCGGTCGACGATGAGCGCGGAGAGCGCCGGCGACTCGTGAAGGTAGAACTCGTGCTTCCAGCCGGCACCGGCGCGGCGTGCGTCGAACCACGACTCGTCGCCGATCACGCGCCCGTTGATGCGCGTGATGCCGTCGCGCGCGACCTGGCGCGCGAGCGACCGCAGATCGGCCGCGGAGAGAGTCGGGTCGCCGTAACCCTTGAGGACGACGTCGCCCTGCCACTTCGAGCCTTTCTGCGTCCCGTCGCCGAGCACGTCCGTCTCGATCCGGAACGACGGCCCGAGGGCGGTGAGCGCCGCGTACGTCGTTCCGAGCTTCTCGTTCGAGGCCGGATGGAGCGGCTGCCCGGCGTGGAGCGCGAAGACGACACGCCCGGTCCGGAGGTCGTAGACGACGGCGCCCGTTTCCGCCGACCTGACCTTCTTCGACTGGAGCGCCGCTGCGAGTTGCTCGGCGAGCGGCGTGCTGCCTCCCGCCGCTGCGGGCACGAGCAGGAGGACGAGCAGGGCCCCGCAGGCGAAGAGGCGAACGAGTCGGCGCATCTCGCCTAGTCTCGCTCGCAGCTCAGACGATCCCCGACCGCACGGCGTACACCGCGGCCTGGATCCGGTTGTCGATCTGGAGCTTCATGAGGATGTTCGAGATGTGGTTCTTGACCGTCTTCGGGCTGATGTGGAGCTCGGCTGCGATGAGGGCGTTGTCCTGGCCGTTCGCGATGAGCTTCAGCACCTCGATCTCGCGCTCGGAGAGCTCGGTGCGGATGAGCGCCTCGATTCCCGAGTTCGCGCTCGTCGCGCGGAGGCGCTGGAGCACCTTGCCGGCGATGTGCGGGGAGATGAGCGCCTCGCCGCGCGCCGCGGCCCGAATCCCCGCGACGAGCTCCTCGATCGAGGAATCCTTCAGGAGATATCCGCACGCGCCGGCGAGGATCGCATCGGTGACGTCGCTGTCCTCGTCGGAGACGGTCAGCATCACGACCCGCGTCAGTGGTGCGATCTCCGCGATGTGCCGGGTCGCCTCGACGCCGCCCATCCCCGGCATGTTGAGATCCATCACGACGACGTCGGGCGAGAGGTCGGCGACCTGCGCGACCGCCTCGGCTCCGGTGGCCGCCTCGCCGACGATCTCGAGCTCCTGCTCCTCGAGGAGGCTCCGCAGGCCGGTGCGGAACAGATCCTGGTCGTCGACGAGGAGCACGCGAAGCGTCTCCGCCGATCGCGTCTCCTCCTCCGTTCCGATGTGCGTCGCTACCGCCGAACCCCCTTCCGCCCGGCGAAGTGTAGACCTAGGAGGAAGTGCCGACCTACTAGTAGACGGTGATGGTCACGGTGCGGCGGCCCCACTTGGCGCACTGCGCGTACGTCGAGTACCAGAGGTCGATGATCTTGCCCTTGATCCCGCCGCCGATGTCGGCAGCGATTCCCTTTCCGTAGCCGGGGATGTAGAGCCGTGTGCCGAGCGGGATGACGGTCGGGTCGACAGCGACGATGCCGGGCCCTACCGGCAGGCCGCTCGCCGTGGTCCCCTTGAGGATGTAACACGTCGCGCTCACGGTCATCTTCCGGCCGCCCTTGGGCGGCGGCTGGGGTGGGGTGTGGCCGTGCCCGACCTTCCGCGACTTCTCGGCCGCGGACTGCGCGCTCGACAGCAGTCCTGCCGTCTCGGCTGCGCCCGCGCCGGCGCGGAGGGAGGCGACGTACGACGACTTGCTCGCGGCCGTGCTCGCGAGGCTTTGCTCGGTCGCGCGTGCGGAGGCGATCGAGCGCGCCAGTCGCTTCGCGTCGCCGGTGAGCGTTCGCCGCGCGCGGAAGAGCCGGCGCTCGGCGGCGCGCGTCATGGCGACGACCCGCGTGCTCTCGGCGGCGCTCAGCTTGAGGTCATCGAGGGCCCGCAGGCCGCTCCTGAGGGAGGTGGAACCGAACACGACGGCGAGCGGATCGACCTGCCCCTGTTCGTAGAGCGTCCGGAGTTGGAAAGCCAGCTGTCGCTGCGAGGTCGCGAGCGTGGCGCGGGCCGCACGCAGCTCCGAATGCAGCGCCCTGCGTTCTCGCCGGAGCTTTGCGGCCTCGGCCGCGAGGTATGCGGCGCGGGCCTGCGATGCCTGGAGGCGGCTGTCGAGCGCGTAGAGCTCGAGCAGCGCCTGGTGCGCGCGGGTACCGCGGCTCGCGGCGGGCGCGGCCGGGTCGGCCGTCTGCGAGGCGAGCGCCGACGACGCTGCGACGAGCCCGAGGGCGAGCGCGAGGCCCGCGAGGCGGGCCGTCCGTGATCTGTTTCGCCGTGCCACGACCGCGGGGACCGTAACCGAATTCGAACCTTGTGCGGACCCTTGTCGCCGGTCTGTGAAACGCTTTTGTGCCAAATTGCAGCGATTTCCGGATCGGTTGTCCGTACAGACGTCCGCCGGGGCTGTTATTGTCCTGAGCTTGTGACGGTCCGGAGGACGTCATCCGCACGCTGAAGCGGCAGGTAGCGGCCTCAGTGCTGCTAGCAGGTCTGCTGTGCGTCGCAGTCGCGGCGGCGTACGCGGCACCCCCGATCTCGGCGAAGCAGGCCGAGGCGCAGCGCGTTCTCGCGCAGCTCCAGCAGCTCGACTCGGCCGCGCAGGTCGCGAACAGCCGCTACCAGCTCGCCACCACGAAGCTGCAGCTCCTCCAGCGGCAACTCTCCGAGAACAAGCAGGCGCTCGGCGTCGCGCGCGACAACCTCGGTGCCGCGCAGACGGCATTGGCGCAGCGGCTCGTCGCGACCTACACGTCGCAGGACAGCCAATCGTCCCTCGCCGTCATCCTCGGAGCGAAGAGCCTCGACGACCTCGTCAACCGGCTGGACACCCTCAACGCGGTCACGAAGCAGAACTCGTCGCTCGTCATGCAGGTCACGTCGTATGAGCGCTCGATCGTCCACCACCGGCAGCTCTTGCACCGGGCGAGACGCTCGGTCGGCCGCCTCGTCCGGGAGCGCATGGCCGCGAAGCACGCGATCGATGTGAAGCTCGCCGCGGAGCAGCGCCTCTACAACTCCGTCCGCTCCGAGATTGCGCAGCTGGAGGCGACGCAGCGCGCCAACGAGCTTGCGTCGATTCGACAGGCCAAAACGGCGGCGTTCGTGCAGCAGACGCAGTCGGAGCTCGGCGGCGGGGTCATCGGGAATCTCCCACCCGAGCGCTACAGCGGAGCCGTCGGCATCGCGATGCAGTACCTCGGCGTGCCGTACGTCTGGGGTGGCGCGAGCCCGAGCGGCTTCGACTGCTCGGGGCTCGTGATGTACGTCTACGAGCAGCTCGGTGTCCAGCTGCCGCACTACACCGTGTCGCAGTACGACTACCCGAACTCGGTCTACGTCCCGCGGTCGCAGCTCCAGCCGGGAGACCTCGTCTTCTTCGCCGGGCTCGGCCACGTCGGGATCTACATCGGCAACAACGAGTTCATCCACGCGCCGCACACGGGCGCCGTCGTGAGCATCGACAGCCTCACCGGCTGGTACTCGTCCGAGTACTACGGCGCGAAGCGCATCCTGGGCTAACTCGCGTACAGCTGCTCGATCTCGGCGGCGAAGTGGTCGTGGATCACCCGGCGCCGCAGCTTGAGCGTGGGGGTGACCTCGCCCTCCTCCAGTGAGAACTCGCGCGGAACGATCGCGAACTTCTTGATCTGCTCGACGCGCACGCGGTCGCGGTTGACCTCGTCGACGACCTGCTGCGCGAGCTCCTGCGGAGCGCGCCCGCTCGAGGCGACCTCCACCTCGTCGAGGGTCAGGAGCGCGGTGACGTACGGCCGCCGGTCCCCGACGACGATCGCCTGCGAGATGAAACGCGACGACTTGAGCGCGTTCTCGAGGTTCTGCGGTGCGATGTTCTTGCCGCCCGCGGTGATGATCAGATCCTTCTTGCGGTCGGTGATCTTGAGGAAGCCGTCCGCGTCGATCTCGCCGACATCGCCGGTGCGGAACCAGCCGTCGGCGCTGAGCACGGCTGCCGTGGCCTCGGGATCCTTGTAGTAGCCGGCGAAGATCGAGTCGCTGCGGATGAGGATCTCGCCGTCGGCGTCGAGCTTGATCTCGCAGTCGTCGACCGGCCGTCCGACGGTGCCGATCCGGAAGTCGGCCGGGTCGTTCGCGGTCGCCGAGCTCGCGGTCTCGGTCAGGCCGTAGCCCTCGATCACCGGCACGCCCATCGCGTGGAAGAACTCCATCACGTCGACCGACAGCGGCGCCGCTCCGGAGACACCGAGGCGGAGCTTGCCGCCCAGCCGGGCGCGCACTTTCGCGAAGACGAGCTTGTCGGCGAGCGTGTGCTGCAGGGCGAGCCAGGGCCACGGCTTTCCGCCCCTGCGCTCGACGCGGCTCACGCGTCCGCCGACGGAGACCGCCCAGAGCCCGATCGTCCGCCGGAGCCCTCCCGCCCGCTCGATCTCGCCGAGCGCGTTCGCGTGGATCTTCTCGTAGACGCGCGGCACGGCGGGGAGGACGGCCGGCTGCACCGCCACGAGCGCCTCGGGCACGTGCGCGACGTCCGCGACCGTGGCGATCGTCGCGCTGTGATAGCTCGCCGCCTGGTGGGCGAGGCGCGCGTAGCTGTGCGCCATCGGGAGGAAGAGGAGCACGACGTCACCGGGCTGCTCGAGCGTGTCGCGCACGTTCGTCGCCGCCGTGACGAGGTTCTTGTGCGTGAGCATGCACCCCTTCGGCGGGCCGGTAGTTCCCGATGTGTAGATGAGCGTCGCGAGGTCGCTCTCGGAGACCGGATCCGGGTGGAGGTGCTTCGACGCGCGGCCCTCGGCTTCGAGCTTGTCGAGCAGGTCGAACGGGACGATCTCGCGCAACGCCGGCAGCGAGCCGCGGACGGAGACCAGCTTGCGCGCCTGCTCGTCGTTCTCCGCCAAGGCGAGCACGGTTTCGGAGTGCTCGAGCACGTACGCGCACTCCTTCGCCGAGCTCGTCGGATAGAGCCCGACGACGACGGCGCCGATCGACATGATCGCCCAGTCGAGCAGGATCCAGTCGACCGACGTCCGGGAGAGCACCGCGACCGAGTCGCCGTGGCGCACACCGTGCGCGAGCAGCCCGCGCGCGAGCGCGTCGATCCGTTCCGTCGCTTCGTCCCAGGACACGGGACTCCAGCCCTCCGGCCCCTCCTCGAGGTACGCGGGCGTGGGCGGCGCGTTGCGGACAGCTTCGCGCCAGAGCTCGGGCGCGGTGCGCCTCTCCATGTGTCAATCGTAAACCGGAGGAGAAAAGCCGTACGACTAGAATTCGCCTTTCCCATGCGGACGATCTGGAACGGATCCATCAGCTTCGGCCTGGTCAACATTCCCGTTGGCCTCGCGCTCGCGACTCAGCGACAGGACGTGTCGTTCCGCACCCTCCATCGCGAGTGCGGCACGCCGATCAAGCAGAAGCGCTGGTGCCCGGTTCACGAGCGCGAAGTGGAAGCCGACGAGCTCGTCAAGGGCTGGGAGTTCGCGAAGGGCCAGTACGTCCTCGTCGAGGAGTCCGACCTCGAAGCCGTCGCGCTGACGCGGTCGCAGTCGATCGCGATCCTCCGCTTCGTGCGTCTCCAGGACGTCGATCCCGTCTTCTTCGATCGGAGCTACTACCTCGCGCCCGCCGACGCCGACGCGCAGCGCAAGCCGTACGTCCTGCTGCTGCGCGCGATGGAGGAGTCGGGCATGGCTGCGGTCGGGAAGTTCGTGCTCTGGGGCAAGGAGAACCTCTGCCTCATCCGCGCGCAGGACGGCGCGCTCGTGCTCGAGACGCTCTTCTTCGCCGAGGATGTCCGCTCGAAGCAGGAGATCGAGGACGTCGTCGGCACGACCGAGGTTGCCGAGGCCGAGCTGCAGCTCGCCGGGCAGGTCATCTCGAGCCTCGCGGGCGAGTGGACGCCGGAGGATTTCGCGAACGACTATCGCGAGGAGCTCAAGCAGATGCTCGAGGCGAAGCTCGCCGGCCGCGAGGTCGTCGCGCCGGAGCCGGTCACCGAGACGCCGGTGATCGACCTGATGGAGGCGCTCCGCCAGAGCGTCGCCGACGCGCAGGGGCGTCGCGCCGCGAAGGACTCCGAGAACGGAAGAGCCGCCCAAAAGAGCGGCTCCCGTTCGCGCAAGACGCCGGCGCGCAAGAGCGCGTAGCGCCAAAGGCGCTCAAACCTGCAGAGCATCGAATTCTTCCTACGCGGCGTGCGCCTGCGAGGCAGTCGCCTGCAGCTGCGCCTGGAACAGGTACTTGTCGATCTTCCCCTGGTAGATCGGCACGCCCTCTTCGACGCAGACCCGAATCACTTCCTGCCGGTCGAGTCCGAGCTCCTGCGACAGTTCTTCCGGCGTGAGGTGGTTCGCCATGTAGCAACTCCCTCCTGGAACGAAAAAACCCGCTGCGCACACTGCGCTGCGGGTTAGCTCGTACCCTCGGTTGTAGGGACTGCAGGCCTCACTCGGCCTGCTCCATCAAAACATCCATTGACCAAAGGATATGCCCCTGTGATGACGGAGCGCAAACAACGTCTTTACGAATTTGATGAGCGTGAGCTCGTCGTGGACGGCGCGCGGCTTCGTTATGCGGTTGCGGGTGACGGTCCGCCTCTCGTGCTCGTGCACGGGCTCGGCGGGACGATCGAGAACTGGCGCGGGCTCGCTCCGGCGCTCGCGCGGCGTCACCGGGTCATCGTCCCCGACCTGCCGGGGCACGGGCACTCTGCGCCGCTGCCGGAGGCCGCGCACCTCGACGACTTCTCCGACGCGGTTTGCGCGATGGCCGAGGCGGAGGGGATCGACAGCGCCGTGTGGATCGGCCACTCGCTCGGCGGCACGGTCGCGCTGCGCGCTGCGGTGCGGAGGCCCGATGCAGTGCGCGGCGTCGTCCTGGCGGCTGCGGCGGGAATCGGCTCGTCGACGCGCCTCGGCAGGGTGACCGTGACGCTCATGGGGCTTGCCCAGCCCGGCAAGGCGATCGCTCCGTTCCGCCACGGGTTGGCCGGCTCGCGCCTGGGACGCCGCCTCGCGTTCGACTGGTGGGGAGTGGGGGACGCGGCCGCGCTCGAGCCCGAGCTCGCCGAGGGCTTCTTGGAGGGGCCTGCGCACCACACGAAGACCCGCCAGGCGGGACGCGCGCTTCTAGCCACCGATCCACTCGACGGGCTGGACCGGATCGCGTGCCCGGTGCTCTGCCTCTGGGGCGCGAGCGACAAGTGGGTGAAGCTCGACGACGGGATCGAGTACGCGCGCCGCCTCGGCGCTCCGCTGCGGACGATCGCCGGGTGCGGCCATCTCCTGATCGGCGAGCGCCCTGAGATCTGCCTCGCGGCGATCGAGGAGTTCGTCGCGCCTCTCTAGCCGGCCACCGGCGCCTCGAATGGGATCACTTCGCCGCCCGGGTTCTCGTCGTCCGCACGCGATCCGCCGCCGAGGAACTCGACCCGTCGCGCGACGACCTCGATCGCCGTCCGCCGCTTGCCTTCTTCTTCCCACGAGCGCGACTTCAACCAGCCGTCGACGGCGACGCGCCGTCCCTTGCCGAGGTATTCCGCACAGAGCTCCGCCTGGCGGTCCCACGCGCAGACGTTGACGAAATCCGCGCCGCCGTCGCGGCTCGCGCGGTCGACGGCGAGGAGGAAGCTCGCGACTTTCTTGTCCGGGCCGACCTCGCGCAACTCGACGTCGGTCGCGAGGTTTCCGATCAGCGTGACGATGTTCATGCAGGGCACCGTAGACGGCGATTCGTGACAACGGGATCAAAGGTTCGTGCCGGTAGAGTGGCGCCGCGATGGGCCTCTTCTCGGGACTGACCGGCTTCGGCGGCCGCGACATGGCGGTGGACCTCGGCACCGCGAACACGCTCGTCTACGTCCGCGGCCGCGGCATCGTCCTCTCTGAGCCGTCGGTCGTCGCGATCGACCAGCGCACCGGCGAGGTGCACGCGGTCGGCGTCGAGGCGAAGCGCATGCTCGGCCGCACGCCCGGGACGATCTCCGCCATCCGCCCGCTCAAGGACGGCGTCATCGCCGACTTCGACGTGACCGAGCAGATGCTGCGCCACTTCATCCAGAAGGTGCACCAGCACCGCTTCGCGCACCCGCGCGTCGTCGTCTGCGTGCCGTCCGGCGTGACCGGCGTCGAGAAGCGCGCGGTCGAGGAGGCGACGCTGTCGGCGGGCGCCCGCCAGGCGTATCTGATCGAGGAGCCGATGGCGGCCGCGATCGGCGCCGGACTGCCCGTCGCCGAGCCGACCGGGAACATGATCGTCGACATCGGCGGCGGCACGACCGAGGTCGCCGTCATCTCCCTCGGCGGGATCGTCGTCTCGCAGTCGCTGCGCGTCGGCGGCGACGAGATGGACGAGGCGATCATCAATCACATCAAGCGCGACTACAAGCTCCTCATCGGCCAGCAGACGGCCGAGGAGATCAAGCTCGAGGTCGGCTCCGCCTGGGACATGAAGGAGGAACTGCAGGCCGAGGTGCGCGGCCGCGACATGCTCACCGGCCTGCCGAAGACCGTCATCCTCACCTCCGAGGAGATCCGGCGCGCCCTCGACGAGCCGGTCACGCAGATCATCGAGGCGATCAAGTCGACGCTCGACAAGACGCCGCCCGAGCTCGCCGCGGACATCATGGATCGCGGCATCGTTCTCGCCGGCGGCGGCTCGCTCCTCACCGGGATCGACGAGCGGCTGCGCCATGAGACGCAGATGCCCGTCCACCTCGCCGAGAGCCCGCTCACGTGCGTCGCCGTCGGTTCCGGCCGCAGCCTCGAGGAGTTCGAGGCGATCCACCGCTCGAACCGCGCGCGCAGCCGCAACGGCCGGCACCGCTACTGATCGCGAGCGAGTCCTTCGGACTCGCTCGCGGGATTGAGGAACTACGGCGCGGAAGAGCGCGGTCTTCCGCGCCTTCGTGCCGAGACTTCGTTACCCCCCGCGGCGGGCGCCTGCGGCGACCGTGGCATGGTGAGCCGGCAGTTGTCTACGAGGACGACGTGCTCTACATCATCATGGCTCCCGCCGCGCTTGGCGGAGCCGACGGCCATGTTCTCGTCCTCCCAAGAAGACATGTGGAGACTGTTCTGGACCTGCGGGCTGATGAAGCGGGCGTCCTCGGACAGGCTGTCTCGCGGATCGCTCCGGCTGTAGCGGACGAGTTCGATCCGGCTTCGATCCTTGTCCAACAGAGCACAACGGCAAGGGAGCCTTCCAGACCGTCCCCCACGTCCACTTCCACGTCATACCTAAGGCACCCGACGCGCCGTTCCCACCCGAGGAAGACGTGCCGATCATCCCGAGTGACAAGCGGCAGGTTCTGGCACAGCGGCTAGGTCGTGCGTGGGAGCGTGCGGCCTGGAACTAGCCGCGTTCGCGATGGGCTCCCGCGCGCTCCGCAGGCGCCGCGGTTCTCGATCCGGCTAGCCTCGCGGGATGGAGATCGAGGAGATCGACGCTCGCACGGCGCCCGACGAGGTGCTCGTGCGCTTCCACGAGCTCGAGCTCGTCTGCCACGAGGAGCTGCAGTCCGGCGAGCCGTGGCGCACGCGCGACGAAGGGATCGCGTTCCACCGCTTTCTGCCGACGACCACCACGATCGGGCACTGGCTCGCCGACGGCGGCTGCGCCGTGCTCTGGATGCACACTCCGACGGCGACGTTCTGCGAGGTGCTCGTCCACCCCGAGCGGCGGCGGCAGGGGCTCGGAACCGCCCTGCTCGCGCGGGTCGTCGAGCGGTGCCGCGGGCTCGGCGTCGAGACGCTCCGCGGCGACCACAAGTCGGCGGCCGGAGCCGCGTTCGCGGCGCGTGTAGGCGCCGTGGACGAGCAGCGGGTCGTGCGTTCCTTTCTCGATCTTCCAGCAGCCGAGCTGCCGGAGCCGCGGCTTCCCGACGGATTCCGGCTCGTCAACTGGCTCGGCCGCGTCCCGGACGAGCACATCGAGGCCTACGCCCGCGCGCGCGTGGCGATGGACGACGCGCCGGCGCCCGAGGGGATGGACTTCCCGGCCTGGGACGCCGAGAAGATCCGCGCGTCCGAGGAGTCGCTCGTGCGACGCGGCCGCGAGATGCGCCTGACCGTTGCGATGGACGACGCCGGCGAGATCGGTGCGTTCACGGAACTCCGCCATTCGGCCGGCTCGGTGCTCGGGTTCACCGACGACGCGGGGACGGTCGCCGCGCACCGAGGCAAGGGGCTCGCTCGCGCGGTGAAGGTCGAGTCGCTGCGCCGCCTCCGCGACGACCATCCGGAGATCGAAGTCGTCACCACGAGGAACGCGGAGGAGAACGGCGCGATGCGACACCTGAACGAGTCGATCGGCTTCCGACCGACAGTCGTCGAGACGACGGCGGCCCTCGCGGTCGGTTCTTAGAACTCGTCTCAAACTGAAGCACGGGCCGTCTGGCCGCTCCGAGACGAGTTCTTAGCCAGCCGCGGTACCCTAGGGCGGTGGCTACCCGCGGTCGTAGCGCGCGCTCGGCGGCGCTCGCCCAGTCCGTCCAGCGTTCGAAGCCGACTCCGTACCCCTCGAAGGTCCGCAGCGCGCTCGTTCGCCGCGCGGTTCTCGTCGCGCTCGTGCTCGTCTCGCTGACGCTCCTCACGATCTCGTTCCGCTCGCCGACGTCCGGCGCGCTCCACGACATCCAGGGCGTGGGCTCGTCGGTGCTCCGGCCGTTCCAGATCGCGGCCTCGCGCGTGGCGCAGCCCTTCCGCGATGCGTACGACTACTTCGACGGCCTCGCGAAGGCAAAGTCCGAGAACGCGAAGCTCAGGCGGGAGGTTCAATACCTACGGAGCCAGCAGCTGATCAGCCTCGCGAAGGCGCAGCAAGAGGAACAGCTCGCCAAGCTCCTCCGCTACCAGGAGGGGCCGACGTTTCCGAAGGGCTACCGAGCGGTGACGGCGCAGGTGATCTCGGCCTCGGCGAACCCGTTCGCCCGCAAGCTCGTGATCGCCGCGGGCTCGTCGGCGGGGATCCGGCAGGACGCGCCCGTCGTGAGCGCCGACGGCCTCGTCGGGATCGTGTCCAACGTCTTTCCCGACACGGCCGTCGTGACGCTGCTCAGCGATTCGCAGACCGTCGTGCCCGCGGTCGACCTTCGGACGAACGCCCGCGGCACCGTTCATCCGAGCAGCGCCGGGCAGCTGATCCTCGACTACGTCTCCAAGCAGCTTCCCGTCCACGTGGGTGACGAGCTCGTGACGCTCGGGACGATCGACCCGCGCTACCCGGATCTCTACCCGCACGGGATCGCGATCGGCCGGGTCACCTATGCCCACGCGACGGATACGTCATCGTTCCTCCAGGTCGAGCTGCAGCCCTTCGCGAATCTCGGCTCGCTCCAGGCCGTCTCCGTCCTCGTTGCGACGAAGAAGCACCACCCGTGAGCCCCTGGGATGGCGTGAAGATCGCCGTCCTGCTCTTCGTGGCGGCGGTGGCTCAGGTTTCGATCTTCTCCCAGATCGACGTCTTCGGCGCGGCGCCCGACCTTCTGCTCGTGACGCTGGTGGCGATCTCACTCCTGCGCGGAAGCGTCGCAGGAGCGGTCGGAGGCTTCTTCGCCGGGCTGATCGTCGACACCGCCACGCTCGGGGCGCTCGGCCTGACTTCGCTCGTGCTCACGCTTGCCGGCTTCTGGATCGGCCGGTACGGGGAGACGACCGGACGCGACCGCGCGCACGCGCCGTACCTCTCCATCGCCGTCGTCACCGTCCTCTACGAGATCGGGCTCCTCGTCGTCCACTTCGTGCTCGGCGAGAGCGCCCCCGGCGGCGCGGTCTTTGCGAGCCTCGTGCCTGCGGTGATCCTCAACCTCATCGTCACCGGCCCGGTCTACGGGCTCGTGCGGCGGCTGCTGCGGCCGCTCGAGCGAGCCGAGCTCAGCGCGGAGGTGCGGCTCCTTGGCTAGTACGAGCGCCGGACGCCTGCGCGGCCGGGCGGTGGATGTCGAGCGCGACGTCGCCGTCGAGCCGTATCGCGTCACGCCGAAGCTGGCGCGACGGCTCGCGATCCTCGGCGGGCTTCTCCTCATCGGCTTCGCGGCGCTCGTGATGCGGCTCTGGACGCTGCAGGTTCTCGCCGGCTCGGAGTACGCCGCGCGCGCGAACGCGAATCAGCGGCGCGTCGTCCCCGTCCGAGCGGAACGCGGCGCGATCGTCGCTCGGAACGGCAACCCGCTCGTGACGAGCGCAGCCGTGACGTCCGTCGATCTCTATCCCTCGGCGCTGCCGAAGGTCGGCGAGCGCCGCCACCGCGAGCTCGTGGATCTCGCCCGCATCACGCACGTTCCCCTCGGCACGATCCGCCGGGCGATCTCGCAGCGGGAGCGGGCGAACGACATGATCGACCCCGTCGTCGTGCGTCCCGAGGCCCCCTCACCGCTCGTGACGTACCTCCAGGAGCGGCGGAGCCAGTTCCCCGGCGTCAGCCTCGGCCAGACCTACGTCCGCCGCTATCCCCACGGCGATCTCGCGGCGCAACTCTTCGGGGTCGTCGGGCAAATCTCCCCGTCGGAGTTGCAGACGATGGCGAAGCAGGGCCTCCAACCGGGCGACGAGATCGGCCAGTCGGGGATCGAGTACGCGTTCAACTCCTACCTGCAGGGCGTCGACGGGTCGGCACGCGTTCGCGTCGACTCCTTCGGACGGCGGCGCAGCCAGCGGGCGCTCGTCACGCCAGCCCAGCCGGGGCAGACCGTCCGGCTGACGCTCGACACGGGCCTCCAGCGCGCCGCGCAGAGTGCGCTGGCGTACGGGATCCAGCTCGCGCACAACAACCACCAGTGGGCCGCCGACGGCGGTGCGATCGTGGCGATGGATCCACGGAACGGCGCGATTCTCGCGTCGGCGTCCTCCCCGACGTACAACCCATCGATCTTCTCGGGGCGCGTGACGCAGCGCGCGCTCAACAACGCCGGGCTCGGGAGCCAGCAGTCCGCGCTCGACCACAACTATCCGAGCATCAACCGCGTCCTCGACGCCACGTATCCGCCAGGCTCGATCTTCAAGCCGCTCACGGCTATCGCGGCCCTGCAGGAGGGGATCGTCAACCCGTACGCGCTCGAGCCGTGCACCGGGACGTACGTCGCGCCCGAGGATCGCGGCCACCACGTCTGGCACAACTGGGACCCGAACGTCAATCAGGCGATGGACATGCCGACGGCGATCGCGTACTCGTGCGACACGTACTTCTATCGCCTCGGCAATGCGTTCTACCTCCTGCCGCCCGACCGCGGGAGCCCGGAGCAGAAGTGGGCGCGCGCCTTCGGCTTCGGCCGGCAGACGCCGATCGAGATCGGGCCTCAGGCGTCTGGGCTCCTGCCGACGATCAAGTGGAAGCACGAGACGTACACGCGCAAGACGGACCCGTGCTGCTGGCGCATTGATCGAATCTGGAAGCCGGGAGACTCGATCCAGCTCGCGATCGGGCAGGGCGACATGACCGTGACGCCGCTCCAGATGGCGCGCTTCTACTCGGCGATCGCGAACGGCGGCAAGCTCGTCCAGCCGCACATCCTTCTCGACGTCGAGAACCCGAACAAGACGCCCTTCCCGACGCCGGCGCCCGCCACGCCGCGGCCGATCGTCGGACTCAGCGCCTCGGCGCTCCGCGTCGTGCAGCAGGGCCTGTACGAGGGGGCGCACACGCCCATCGGCACGTCGTACGGGGTTTTCGGCCACTTTCCGGTGCCGATCGCCGGCAAGACCGGCACGGCGCAGAAGGTCGTGCAGCTACCGGGCATCACGCGCCTCGAGAACCAGTCGTGGTGGTGCGGCTACGGGCCGTTCAACGCGCCCAAGCTCGTCGTCTGCGCGGTGATCGAGAACGGGGGCCTCGGCGGCACGGCCGCGGCGCCGGCGGCGGAGCAGGTGTTCGCGAAGTTCTTCCACGTTCACCCCGGCCAGCTCGGGTACATCCACTCGGACTAGAGGTGAGTTGCTGATGCTCGAATACGCGGGATCACAGAGAGCGGGACGGCGCGAGCGCGAGGCGCCGCATCTCCTCGCCGTCGTGCGCTCGTTCGACTGGATCCTCGTGGTCGGTCTCGCGGCTCTCCTCGTCGTCGGGCTCTGGGGGATCGGAGGCGTCACGAGCCACGACATTCCGGGCAATCCGAACTACTACCTCGACAGGCAGATCCTCTACGCCGCCGTCGGCGGGATCGTGCTCGTCGCAGCCGCGCTCGTCGACCCGGACCTCTATCGCCGCTACTGGCGCGTCATCTTCGCCGGGATCGCGGCTCTCATCGCGGTCGTCTTCCTCGCCGGCCAAGCGGCGAACGGCTCGACGCGCTGGATCAGCCTCGGCTTCTTCACCTTCCAGCCGTCGGAGTTCGGGAAGCTCCTCGTCGTCCTCGCACTTGCGGGGCTCCTCGCCGAGCGGCAGGGGGCGATCGAGGAGTGGGGGACGACGCTCAGGGTCCTGCTCTTCGGCGCGCTGCCGATCCTTCTCGTCTTCATGCAGCCGGATCTCGGCACGGCGCTCGTGTACATGGCCGCGCTCGCGGCGATGCTCTTTGTCGCCGGCACGCCGTGGCGCCACCTCGCGACGCTCGGGACGATCGTCGTGCTTCTCGTCCTCGGCGTCCTCTGGGCCGGTCCCGCCGTCGGCATCACGATCCTCAAGGGCTATCAGCAGCAACGCCTGACCTGCTTCTTGCATCCGTCGACGTGCGGCGCGGCCGGCTACAACGTGCGCGAGTCGATCACCGCGGTCGGCGCGGGCCAGTTCCGCGGCGTCGGGCCGAACGGCTCGACACAGGTCAACTTCGGGTTCCTGCCCGCGAGCAACACGGACTTCGCAGCCGCGAGCTTCTTCGAGCAGCGCGGCTTCGTCGGCGCAGTGATCCTCCTCGGGCTTTACCTGCTGGTGCTCTGGAGGGGCCTGCGCGTGGTCACCGTCGCGCGCGATCTCTTCTCTGCCGTCGTCGCCGGCGGGATCGTCCTCGCACTCTTCTTCGAGATCTTCGTCAACGTCGGCATGACGATGGGGATCGCCCCGATCACCGGGATTCCGCTGCCGTTCGTGAGTGTCGGCGGCTCGGCGATGATCGCGAACCTCGCAGCGATGGGCGTCCTGCTCGCGATCCACGCACGCGGGCGTGCGTCGCGCCGCCGGCGCTAGGTAGCTCGCGAGTGCTGCGCACTCGCTCGCTGGGTGGCGGAACTCCGCCGACCGGAGAGCGTGGTCTCCGGTCGGCTCCGTGCTGAAGAGCGTGTTTGGAGTTCGCTGTGCGGGGCGGTT
>Ga0307373_10007832_pt1 | contig 16509 bp, 12 predicted proteins | sample OX2MG_FD_202534 | JGI IMG/M metagenome (GOLD analysis project Ga0307373, IMG submission 202534) | Soil microbial communities from Risofladan, Vaasa, Finland - OX-2 | ecosystem: Environmental > Terrestrial > Soil > Coastal area > Acid sulfate soil | place: Finland: Risofladan, Vaasa | collected... | reverse complement strand
TCGCCAAGGTCGGTTTCACGTCCAGGAGCTCAATCCCACTGACGGGCCAGAAGCGGACGATCGCCCTTCCCTCGAGCTGACTTTGCGCGATGTAGCCGAACAGGCGTGAATCGCTCGAGTGGTCGCGGTTGTCGCCGAGGACGAAGTAGTTGCCAGGCGGGACGACCTCGCCGTCCGGCTGATCCGGGAGAGCCGGCCAGTTGGTGGTCGTCCGCCAATCAGCGGAGATGTAGGGCTCCTTCAGCCTCAGGCCGTTCAGGTAGACGTGGCCGGCGCGGATGAGGACCTGGTCGCCGGGAAGTCCGATAACGCGCTTGATGAAGTTCTGGGAGGGGTCGTAGGGATCCCGGACGATCACTATGTCGCCGCGCTCGGGGCTGTGGAGGCGGTAGTCGATCCGCGAGGCGATGACCAGGTCGTTGTTCTGCAGAGAAGGGTTCATCGACGATCCCACGACGTGGACGGCCTCGATCGTGACCGACGCGATGAGGTAGAGCCCAACCGCGACTACGAGGATCTCGAGGAGGTCACCGAGGACGGCCCGTGAGAGTCCCATCGTTTCAGTCGCTCGGCTGCAAGGCGAGGATGATTGGAGCCGGCGAAGGGTCTGCCGGCCGAATGCTCAGGCCGCGCGCCGGAGGTCGGTCGGCTCGGCGGCTGCAACCAGGCGGGGCCGCTCCACGACCGGCCCGAAATGATCGAGCGGCAGCAGCCGAAACCAGGCTCTGGACTCGATCTGGTTGAGACCGATCGGGCCGAATACGCGCGAGTCGCTGGAATGGTTGCGGTTGTCGCCCATCACGAAGTAATGGCCGGGAGGGATCACCGCGCCGTCGCTGTTGGCGACGTCGGTCGGCCAATTGTTCGAGGTGACCCAGGGGTCGTTCTTCGGCAGGTAGGGCTCGTCGAGCAGCTGGCCGTTTATGTAGACGTGTCCGTCAGTGATCTTCAGTCGCTCGCCCGGAAGGGCGATCACTCTTTTGACGAAGTCCTGGGAGCTGTCGAAGGGATCCTTGAGAATGACGATGTCACCCCTGGACGGCGTGGTGAATCGCAGGTCGACCTTGGTGGCGATGAGGTAATCGTTGTTGTTCAGGGTCGGAAGCATCGAGTATCCGATTACGTGGACGGTCTGGATCGCAAAGGTGATGACGAGGTAGAGACCGACCGCAAGAAGCAGGATCTCCGCTAACTCGGTGAAGAAGGACCGGGCAGGCTGCATCCGGCCGACGTTATCGGTTGGGGCGGGTGCCTGAGCTTGTCTCACCGGTTCGATTCTGTCAGCCGGCAGCCAGAGCAGCGCAACCCGAGGCCATGTAAAACGTGGAACAAGCCTAGCTGGTCAGCTTCCCGTAAAGCCTCTGGAGATCCTCTTGGGAGCCGTAGGCGATGGCGACCTTTCCCCTTCTTGGACTGCCCGTCAGCTTCACCGAAAGTCCGATGGCCGCCTCCAGCTCCGCCGCCAGCCGGGCCAGCGCCGGTCGGGAGGAGTCGGTTATGAGCCTGGGCCTGGGCGGCAGGTAGCGCTTGACCCATGCCTCGGTCTGACGGACTGAGAGTCGCCGGCCCAATACCACCTTGAGCCCGTGCTCCTGTTCGTCAAAGCCGGGGAGGCCGACCAGCGCCCTGGCGTGTCCGGCCGTGAGGGCACCGGCAGCCACTGCCGACTGAACGGCCGGGCAGGCGGTGAGCAGCCGCAATGCCTGGGCGATCGAGACGCGGTTTCTACCGAGGCGTGCGGCGATCTCCTCCTGGGTGAGCCGGAACTGGTCGCTGAGCGCGCGGATGCCGTGCGCCTCCTCGATCGGGTTCAGGTCCTGGCGCTGTAGGTTCTCGATCAATCCGAGCACCAGGCGCTCGGCCTCCCCGGGCTCGTCCCGCACCAGGGCCGGTACCCGGTCCACGCCGGCCAGGCGGGCGGCCCGCCAACGGCGCTCGCCGGCCAGAAGCTGGTAGCCGTCCGCCAGGCGGCGCAGGAGCAGCGGCTGGAGGAGGCCGTGACTGCGGATCGATTCGGCCAGTTCGCGCAGTGCCTCAGGATCGAAGCTGCGTCGAACCTGCTGGTCAGAGGGCCGGATCTGGTCGATGGCGACCAGCTGAGGTACACCCGACTCGTGCCGATCGGTCGGCAGGGGGATCAGGGACTCGAGGCCTCGCCCCAGCCCGCGGCGCTTGGTTTCCATCATCTTGCCAGTACCTCCTTGGCCAGCTCGCGATAAGCGGTGGCACCCTTGCAGGTGGGGTCGTAGGTGGTTATCGGGCGACCATGGCTGGGCGCTTCGCTCAGCCGCACGTTGCGGGGGATCAGGGTCTTGAACGCTTCGGCCGGATAGGCGCGGCGGACCTGCTCGAGCACCTCCCAGCTGACCGTGGTCCGGGCGTCGAACTGGGTCATGAGGATGCCGCTCACCCGCAGCTCGGGGTTCAGGCGCTCGCGGATCAGCGCGATCGTGTAGATGAGGTTGCCGAGGCCCTCGAGGGCGAAGAACTCCGCCTGCATCGGGACCAGCACCTCGTGGGCCGCCGCCAGTGCGTTGAGCGTCAGTAACCCCAGTGAGGGAGGGCAGTCGATGATCACGTGGCCGAAGCCGCCCCGCAGCTCGCCCAGCGCGCGGCGGAGTCGGAACTCGCGTTCCGGCTGGGTGGCGAGCTCGATCTCGGCCCCGGCGAGAGAGAGGTCGGAAGGCACCAGGTGCAGGCCCGGCACCGAGGTCGCGACCGCAACGTCGTCGATGACGGCCTCGCCGCTCAGCAGCTGGTAGACGGTGAGCCGGCGGCGGCGGACGTCGAAGCCGAGGCCGCTGCTGCTGTTGCCCTGCGGATCGAGGTCGACGATCACCACCTGGCGGCCCAGCTCCGCCATCGCCGCGCCGAGGTTGATGGCGGTCGTGGTCTTGCCGACCCCTCCCTTCTGGTTGACGATGGCGACGATCCGCGTCGCGGACGTGGGCAACAAGATATTGGGCTCCATGACGACTGCGTCCCTTAGATCTTGTGGAGTGGTGGTCGTCGTCGGCATCTTTTGGCCGAATTCTACCGCCGCCGGCGGCGGGTGACTACAGGCGGGGTTGAGGGCGGTCGGCGATCCTTTCGAGGCCGCGTGACCCCCACCAGAGGGCGATGGCGACCAGCACCAGCAACACCTCGGCCGGGATTGCCCACGGCAGCAGGGCCGTCGGGATGCCGACGCCGGCGAGCGCGTTGTAGGCCGCGTGTGCAGTCATCGCGGAGGTGGTGTTGAGGCGGCGGCGGACCAGGCCCAGACCTGCACCGAGAGCGAAGACCAGGAGGGTGTCGACGGTCAGGGCGTACTGGGTGTGCACCGCCGCGAAGGCCAGGGCGGCGACCCAGATCCCCAGCCGGGGCTGCAACGCGCCCCGGAAGAAGGCCTCCTCGGCGATGCCCGGTCCGAGCGCGATGACCGCGATCCCGAACCAGCCGTTGATGCTTCCGTAGTAGTGCGAGGTCGCCTGCCCGAGGCGGTCGGCGAGGGCGGGGTCGAGCACCCGCTGGAGCTCCTGGGCTCCCTGGCTGACGGCCAGGAAGAGCCCGGCGACGGCAAGCGCAGCCGCCACCTGCCAGGCGGCCGGCTTCACCACGCCCAGCCGGTCGAGGACGGCGGGCAGGGAGCGGCGGGTGAAAAGCCCGACCCCGAGCAGCGCCATGAGCAGGAGCGGGAGTTCTTGCCCGACAACGTCGATCGGCTGCAGCTGGCTCGAGGCGCTCACCGCCGCCAGCGCGTCGTGGCCGGCCTGGTAGTTGGCCTGGAGGCCGACCACGAGGATCACCGCGACCAGGGCGAGCAGCGCCACCGGGCTCTCGGCATCGAAGGGAAGTAGTCGGGCCAGCCGGGCGCGAACCGGCACCCGGAGGACCGGTGCGGCCAGCGCCGCGGCGCCGATCAGGATGGCCGGCGCGAGCAGGTTGGGTTCGCGGCCCGAGAGGGCCACGATGAGGTTGATAAGGCCCGAGGCACCGGTCAAAAAGATCGCAACGGCGCAGATCGCGAGGTTCAGCGGCCTCGCCCACTCCCTGTCGACGGCCAGGTTCGCAATGACCACAGCGGGCAGGGGGGCGAGGACCAGGAGCTCGTCCTGCCAGGCGAGAGGGAAGGCCACGTGAAGCAGTGGCCGCGAGTATATGCGCCGCCTCTCGACGGCTGTTTCTCGGCCGTCGGTCCGGTCTCGGGCGGTCGATACAATTAGCCGGCGATGTCGCCCGAGCCCGCCTTCCAGCGGCCGGGAGAGCCGCGGCGGGCCGATCCCGGCCAGGAGACTTCTGCATCCGAGCTCGAAGCGCTGGCCGTCGAAGTTGAGCAGGTCCCGCCGCTGCGTCCCGGTGAACAGCCGGCCCTCCTCGAGCGGATCCGGCGTGGACCCGACGAATCCGCCGTGGCGCGCCTCCTGGAGACGCATCTTCGAATGGTCCTCGACCTCGCTCGCGCCCGTAAGGGCCGCGGCCTGCCCATCGGTGACCTCTTCCAGGAGGGATCGGTAGGCCTGCTCGCGGCGATCCGCGCCTTTCCTGCCGCCGACGCCGACGACTTCGAGCGCTTCGGCGCCGCCCAGGTGGCGCTCGCGATGGAGGACGCGCTCGTGGCGGAGGCTGAGGCGGTTCGCCAGGAGCAGCTCCTGATCCAGGCCCTGGCCGATTACGACCGGGTGGAGATGGCCCTGGCCACCGAGCTTCGCCGAGCGCCGACGGTCACCGAGATAGGGACCAAGCTGGAGTGGTCGGCTGAGCGCACCGAACATGTCCGGGCCCTGATCGAGGAGGCCCGCCGGCGGCACGACGAGGAGATCGCGCAGTACGTCGAGGCCGAGGAGCTCAGCGAACTGCTCGGCGGGGATGAATTTGGCTCCAACTGAGCGCACCGCTCTCCACGCTGAGCACCTTGCGCTCGGTGGACGGATGGTCGACTTTGGCGGCTGGGACCTTCCTCAGCAGTACTCCTCGATCCGCGACGAGCACTTGGCCGTCCGCAACGTCGCCGGCGTCTTTGACCTCAGCCACATGGGGCGGCTGGACGTGCGCGGCGCCGGCGCCTTCGACTACCTCCAGGGTCTCCTGACCAACGATGTCAGCGTCGTCGAGCCCGGCCGCGCGCAGTACAACCTGCTCTGCCGGGAGGACGGCGGGATCCTGGATGATCTGGTCATCTATCGCCGCGCTGCGGACGACTTCCTGGTCGTGGTCAATGCTTCCAACCGCGTCAAGGACGTTGCCTGGATGCGCGCTCATCTTCCCGCCGGGGTGGTGCTCGACGACCGGACCCACGACGTGAGCCTGATCGCCCTCCAGGGTCCGCGAGCTGAGGAGCTCCTGCCCGCGAGCGGCATGGACGTAGCGTCGCTTCCCTACTTCGGGTTCGGTGAGGGAGACGTGGATGGCGTGCGCACCCTGATCTCCCGCACCGGCTACACCGGCGAGGACGGCTTCGAGCTGTTCGTCCCGGCCGAGCACGCGGTCCAGGTCTGGCGCGCGGTCCTCGCGGCCGGAAAAGGCGCCGATGTGCTGCCCTGCGGGCTGGGCGCTCGCGATGCCTGCCGCCTGGAGGCGGGCCTTCGGCTCTACGGCAACGACATGGATGAGTCAACCAACCCTTACGACGCCGGTCTCGGCTGGACGGTGAAGCTCGCCAAGGGCGAGTTCATGGGCTCCAAGGCCCTCGCCGAGATCCGGTCCGAGGGCGCCCGGCGCAAGGTGCTCGGGCTCAAGACGAGCGACCGCAGCATTCCTCGCCACGGGACCCCGGTGCTCCGTTCGGGGCGCGTCATCGGCCAGGCGACCAGTGGCACCTGGTCCTTCTTTTTGGACCAGGGCGTCGCCTTGGTGTCGGTCGAGACGGGCTCCGCCGCCGCCGGAGACCAGGTCGAGCTCGACCTCCGGGGACGTCAGGCGGTGGCCGACGTCGTCGACCTACCCATCTACCGTGGCTCGGTCCGTTCGCCGGCCGCTAGCAAGCACTGAATTCAAAGATGGAGGGAATGCAGCAGTGACGGAAAGGAAGTACACGGCGAGCCACGAGTGGATCGCGGTCGAGGACGGCACGGCCACGATCGGGATCACCGACTTCGCCCAGGCCCAGCTCGGGGACGTGGTCTTCCTCGAGCTGCCGAAGGCGGGAGCCAAGGTGACCGCCGGCGAATCGTTCGGCGTGATCGAATCGGTGAAGGCTGCCTCCGACCTCTACTGCCCTGCCTCCGGGGACGTCCTGGAGGTCAATCCCAAGCTCGAAAAAAGCCCCGACCTGGTCAACTCCGACCCCTATGGCGAGGGCTGGCTGATCAAGGTCCGAGTCGACGGCGCGCCGGAAGGTCTGCTCAGCGAGTCCGAATACGCGGCGACGGCAGCGGCGGGACACTAGATGCCCTACCTGGTCCATTCGCCCGAGGACCGCGTCGCGATGCTGGACGCCATCGGAGCAGATTCGATGGCGCCGCTCCTGGCCGACATCCCGGCCACGCTGCGACTGCCGAAGCTGAACCTGCCCCAAGGGCTCAGCGAGCCCGAGGCGATGGCCAGGATTCGCAGCCTCGCCGGCCGTAACCGCGTCTTCGAGGACCGGCTCACCTTCCGGGGTGGCGGCGTCTATCGGCGGTTCATCCCGGCCGCCGTGCCCGCCGTGACCTCAAAGGGGGAGTTCTATACGGCCTACACGCCCTACCAGCCGGAAGCGAGCCAGGGCTGGCTGCAGGCGATCTTCGAGTTCCAGACCATGATCGCCCAGCTCACCGCGATGGACGTCGCCAACGCGTCCCTGTACGACGGGGCGACCGCTGTCGCGGAGGCGGCCATGATGGCCGTCGTCCACACCGGACGCGACAAGGTGTTGGTGGCCGGGTACCTGCACCCGGAATACGAAGAGACGCTGCGCGGCTTCGCCAAGGGACGAAGGTTCCACGTTTTACATCACTCGCCCGGGGATGGTGTGATGACCGCCCAGGAACTCGAAAAGGAGCTCCACGACGGCGTCGCGGCGGTGATCTTCCAGCAGCCCAACTTCCTGGGGCTGGTCGAGGACGCGGCCGCGCTGACCGAAGCGGCGCACGCTCACGGCGCGCTGGCGATAGCCGCCGTCGACCCGATCAGCCTGGCCCTGCTCGCGGCGCCCGGTGATTACGGCGCCGACATCGCCGTCGGCGAGGGCCAGCAGCTCGGCCTGGCGCCCAGTTACGGCGGTCCCCACGTGGGGTTCATGGCCTGCCGCACAGAGCTCGTCCGCCGGCTGCCCGGCCGCCTCGTCGGGCAGGCCTTCGACGACCGCGGCCGGCGCGGCTTCGTGCTGACCCTGCAGGCACGTGAGCAGCACATCCGCCGTGAGAAGGCGACCTCCAACATCTGCACCAACCACGCGCTCTGCGCCCTGGCGGCCACGGTCTACCTCGGCTACATGGGTCCGGACGGCCTCCGGTCGATCGCCCGGACCAGCCTCAGCCGCGCCCACCACCTGGCCGGCCGGTTGGCGGAGCTTCCCGGCTTCGAGCCCGTCTTCCCTGACGCTTCCTACCTCAGCGAGTTTCCGATCCGGGTGAGTGAGCCCGACGCGCTGCTCGGCCGGCTGGCGTCGAAGGGGATCCTCGGCGGTCTGGACGCCGGGCGCTGGTTCCCGGAGTTGGCGGGGGTGGTCCTCTTCTGCTGCACCGAGCTGAACGATCCGGCTGCCATCGACCAGCTGGTGGAGGCCTGCCGGTGACCGAGTCTCTCGCCTTCGAGAAGAGCCGCGATTCGCTCCCCGGGCCCCGCCTGCCGGCGGCCGGCGTCCCCGAGCTCGACCCCGCGTCGGTTCTACCGACCGGCTCCCTCAGGTCCGCGGCGCCACCTCTTCCAAGGCTCAGCGAGCCCGAGTTAATGCGCCACTTCAGCCGCCTCGGCGCGATGAACTACTCGATTTCCCAGAATTTCTATCCGCTGGGCAGCTGCACCATGAAGTACAACCCGGTCGTCAACGAGGTCGCCGCCTCGCTGCCTGGTTTCGCCCTCCTGCACCCGTACCAGCCCGAGGAGACCGCCCAGGGCGCGCTCGAGCTGATGTGGGACCTCGAACGGGCACTCTGCGAGATCGTTGGCATGGACCGGATGAGCCTGCAGCCCGCCGCCGGCGCCCATGGCGAATGGGCCGGTCTGCGGATGATCCAGGCTTTCCATGAGAGCCGCGGCGACCTGCGCACCGAAGTGCTGGTTCCCGACAGCGCCCACGGCACCAACCCCGCCAGCGCCGCGCTCTGCGGGTTCCGGGTGGTCGAGGTGAAGTCGGCCCCCGACGGTCGGGTCAGCCTCACCGACCTGGAGGCCAAGCTGGGGCCCCAGACGGCGGCCCTGATGCTGACCAACCCGAACACCGTGGGGACCTTCGAGAAGGACATCCTCGAGATCGCGCGGATGGTCCACGCGGTCGGAGCCAAGCTCTACTACGACGGCGCCAACCTCAACGCCCTGATGGGCATCTGCCGCCCCGGCGACATGGGCTTCGACGTCGTCCACCTGAACCTCCACAAGACCTTCACCACGCCCCACGGCGGCGGCGGGCCGGGAGCGGGCCCGGTGGGGGTGCGCAGCGAGATGGAGCCGTTCCTGCCGACGCCGACGGTGGAGAGCTCGAATGGAAGCTTCCGCCTCGACTACGACCGGCCGCAGTCGATCGGCCGCGTGCGCAGCTTCTATGGCAACTTCGGGATGCTGGTTCGCGCCCTCACCTACATCCTGGCGATGGGCGGTGACGGGCTAAAGCAGGCCTCCCTCGACGCGGTCCTGGCGGCCAACTACGTCCGCCACGGCCTGGACGGGGTCCTTGAATTTCCGCAGCCACCGCCCTGCAAGCACGAATTCGTGGCCTCGGCTCGCAACCTGCCCAACGGGATGCGCGCCCTGGACCTTGCCAAGGGACTGCTGGAGAGGGGTTTCTACGCGCCCACCATCTACTTCCCGTTGATCGTGCCCGAGGCCGTGATGGTGGAGCCGACCGAAACCGAGTCGAAGGCCACGCTGGACGCCTTTATAGCGGCAGTCAGAGAAATCGCCCAACTCGCGCAGGATGACCCGGATCGCCTCCATCGGGAGCCGACCAGCCTGCCGGTGGGGAGGCTCGACGAGGTCGCCGCGGCCCGTAACCCGGTGCTGCGCTGGACCCTGGCGGCCCCTGATTAGCCGCCGGTCCGTGGCCCCCCTACGGGGGGCCAAGAGCGCCCGGTATGGTAGAATCTGAACTTGTCAAACCCCACGTCTTGCTACGACACGCCCTTTCGGCTGTCGGCCGAAGGAGGCGTCGATGAATAATCCCGCGACGAACGATCCGGGGAGCCGGCCGCTCCCACGGGGAGGTCATTCCACCCGCCCCCGGCCGTTGGGCGCCGACGTCGCCTACACCGCGGAGCAGATCCAGGTCCTGGAGGGCCTGGAGCCGGTCCGCCGGCGCCCCGGCATGTACATCGGTTCGACCGACAACCGCGGGCTGCATCACCTTGTCTGGGAGATCGTCGACAACTCGGTCGACGAGGCTCTCGCCGGCTACTGCAACGAGATCCTGGTCACGATGCACAGCGATGGCAGCGTCTCGGTGCGAGACGACGGCCGCGGCATCCCGGTCGACAAGAAGGAAGACGGGCGCAGCGCGCTCGAGATCGTCCTCACCGTCCTCCACGCGGGTGGCAAGTTCGGCGGCGGCGGATACAAAGTGTCCGGCGGCCTTCACGGCGTCGGTCTCTCGGTCGTCAACGCCCTCAGCGAGAGGCTGGAGGCCTACGTTCACCGGGACGGCAAGGAGTATCACCAGAGCTACGTCCGCGGCGTGCCGCAGACTCCCGTCCAGACCGTCGGCAAGAGCTCCTTCCAAGGCACGATCATCCGTTTCTGGCCGGACGCCCAGATGTTCCCCGACACGAGCTTCGACCGCGAGCTGATCGTCCATCGACTGCGGGAGATGGCCTTCCTCAACAAGGGGCTCAAGATCATCCTCGACGACGAGCAGCTGGGCTACCCGTACACCTTCTACTTCGAGGGCGGCATCGTCGCCTTCGTGAAGCACCTGAACCACGGCAAGGGGACGGTCAATTCGCAGCCGATCTACGTCGAGCGCGAGGTCGAGAGCACGGTGATCGAGGTCGCGCTGCAGTACAACCAGACCTTCGTCGAGAACGTCCTCAGCTTCGCCAACAACATCAACACCGCAGAGGGCGGCTCGCACATGACCGGTTTCAGGACCGCGATCACCTTCGCCCTCAACCGCTACGCGCGGAAGGCGGGCATCCTCAAAGAGCAGGACCCGAACCTCACAGGCGAGGACGTCCGCGAGGGGCTGACCGCGGTCATCAGCGTCAAGCTGCTGGAGCCCCAGTTCGAGGGCCAGACCAAAACCAAGCTCGGCAACGCCGAGGTCCAGGGCCAGGTCTCCAACGTGCTCACCGAAGGTCTCTCCCAGTTCCTCGACGAGAACCCGGCCGAGGGGCGGCGGATCATCGAGAAGACGCTCACTGCCGCTCGCGCCCGGGAGGCGGCACGGCGCGCCCGCGACCTGGTCCAGCGAAAGTCGCTGCTGGAGTCGACCACCCTCCCCGGCAAGCTGGCCGACTGCTCCGAGCGCGACCCAGCGCTGTGCGAGCTCTACATCGTCGAGGGTGACTCCGCCGGCGGCTCGGCCAAGGCCGGCCGTGACCGCCGCTTCCAGGCCATCCTGCCGCTCCGGGGCAAGATCCTCAACGTCGAGAAGGCACGCATCGACAAGGTGCTGGTGTCGGAGGAGATCCGCAACCTGATCACCGCGATGGGCACCGGCATCGGCGAGCGCTTCGACATCGAGAAGGCGCGCTACCACCGGGTCATCACCATGACCGACGCGGACGTCGACGGAAGCCACATCCGGACCCTGCTGCTGACCTTCTTCTTTCGCTACATGCCGGAGGTGATAGAGCGCGGTTACCTCTACATGGCCCAGCCCCCGCTCTTCAAGCTGACCAAGGGCAAGACCAGCCAGTGGGTCTACAACGACGGCGAGCGCGACCGCGAGGTGAAGCGGATGGGTGGCAAGGTCGAGGTGAGCCGCTTCAAGGGACTCGGCGAGATGAATGCCGACCAGCTCTGGGACACCACCATGAACCCCGGCAACAGGGTTCTCCTGCAGGTCAGGATCGACGACGCGGCCGCCGTGAGCGACATCTTCGAGAAGCTGATGGGCAGCGAGGTCGAGCCCCGCAAGAAGTTCATCCAGGCGCACGCCAAGAGCGTCCGCAACCTCGACATCTAGCCTCGTCCCTGCCAGTGCCGATTCGGATCGCGGTGGACGGGATGGGGGGCGACCACGCGCCTGCGGAGATTGTCTCCGGCGCGGCTTTGGCCGCCGCCGAGTATGGCTGTGAGGTGACCGTGGTCGGTGCGGAGGCGGACCTGCGACCGCTGCTGGCGCCGCACCCGGCACTCAAGTTCCTGCCCGCGACGGAGGTGATCGCGATGGACGATCACCCCGCCCAGGCGGTGCGCCAGAAGCGGGACAACTCGATGAGCGTCTGCGCCCGCCTCTGCAAGGCCGGCGATGCCGACGGCTGGTGCTCGGCCGGCAATTCCGGTGCGATCCTGGCCGCCGCGCTCTTCGGCCAGGGGCGAATCAAGGGAGTGGAGCGGCCCGCGCTGGGGACGATCGTGCCCACCGCGTCCGGTTTCACCTACTTCCTTGACGTGGGCGCAAACGTCGACAGCCGGCCTGAGTTCCTGGTTCAGCAGGCCCAGATGGGAACCGTCTACGCCCGCTCGATGCTGGGCCGCGCGCAGCCTCGGGTCGGGCTTCTCTCCAATGGCGAGGAGGCGTCCAAGGGCGATGCTTTGATTCGCGAGGTCTACCCGAGGCTCGAGCGGACCGAGGGCATCAACTTCATCGGCAATGTGGAGGGAAAGGACCTGCTGGCCGGAAAGGCCGACGTGGTGGTCGCCGACGGCTTCGTGGGCAACGTCGCCATCAAGATGATGGAGGCGACCGCCGACTTCCTCTTCCGCACCCTCCGGGACGAGCTGCCGAAGTCGCCGCTGGGCCTCTTGGGCGGTCTCCTCATCCGCGGACGGGTCCGGAGCATACGGGCTAGGATCGATTGGCGGGAGTTCGGCGGGGCGCCGCTTCTGGGCATCGACGGTGTTGCCGTCGTCGCCCACGGCCGGTCCGACGCTCGGGCGATGAAGAACGCCATCCGCGTCACCCGGGAGGCCGCCGAGCAGGATCTCGTCGGCAAGATCAAAGAGGCGGTTGGGCAGGGATGAGAGACGGCACTCGACGGCGGGTGGTGGTCACCGGGATGGGTACCGTCAACCCGCTCGGCTCCACCCTCGAGGACTACTGGCACGGCCTGATCGAAGGCCGCTCGACGGCCAGGACGGTCGACCGCTACCCGACCGAACGGCTGGGCACCAAGTTCGCCTGCCTCATCGAGGGGTTCGACCCTTCCGCCTACATGGATCGGCGCGTCGCCCAGCGCAACGCGCGCTTCACCCAGATCGCGGTCGCTTCGGCCAAGCTCGCCCTCGAGGACTCGGGGCTCGACCTCGGCGCCGAGGACGCCTTCCGGGTCGGAGTCGAGATGGGGACCGGCATCGGGGGCTTCACCGAGATGGCGGAAGGGGCCCACAACTTCTACGCGGGCGGCCGCAACAACCCGCTGCTCGCGCCGATGATCATCCCCAACATGGCCGCCGGGCAGATCGCAATGAGCTTTGGACTGAAGGGTCCCAACTCGACCATCACGACCGCCTGCGCGGCCTCAACCCAGAGCATCGGCACCGCGGCTCGCACGATCGAATTCGGCGACGCCGACGTGATGCTGGCGGGCGGGACTGAGGCGAGCCTGAACCCCTTCGGGATCGGCGCCTTCAACGCCATCCGGGCGCTCAGTACACGTAACGACGACCCCGAGCATGCCTCGCGTCCCTTCGACAAGGACCGGGACGGGTTCGTGCCCGGCGAGGGCGCCGGCGTCCTCGTCCTGGAATCACTGGAGCACGCCAGTGGGCGCGGGGCGCGAATCTACGGCGAGGTGGTCGGGTTCGGGGTGACGGACGACGCCTTCCACGCCGTGGCCCCCGACGAGACCGGCCAGGGGCCTGCGCGATGCATGACGAATGCGTTCAATGACGCCGGCATCCAACCGGAAGAGGTTGACTACGTCAACGCTCACGGCACCTCGACGCCGCTCAACGATGCCGCCGAGACGAAAGCGCTGAAGATGGCCCTCGGCAAGCACGCCTACAAGGTCGCGATCAGCTCCACCAAGTCCATGATCGGCCATCTGCTCGGCGCCGCCGGTGCCGTGGAGGCGATCGCCGTGCTCCTGACCATCACCCGCGGCATCATCCACCCGACCATCAACTACCAGACGCCCGACCCCAACTGCGACCTCGACTACGTGCCCAACCAGGCGCGCAGGCACGAGGTGCGGATTGCTATTTCGAACGGATTCGGATTCGGCGGCCAGAACGCGACCGCCGTCTTCAGGAAGTTCGAAGGCTAGAAGCCGAGTTCAGAAACAGGGAATGTAAAACGTGGAACAAGACAACATCGGGACCATCCTTCCAAAGCAGCTCCTGGAGGAGATGCAGACCTCCTACATGGAGTACGCGATGTCGGTCATCATCGCACGCGCACTACCCGACGTCCGCGACGGGTTGAAGCCCGTCCAGCGCCGGATCCTCTACGCGATGTTCGGCGAGGGCGCCACGGCCGGCTCCCGCTACAAGAAGTGCGCCGCCTTCGTCGGCCAGGTCATGAAGCTCTACCACCCCCACGGCGACGCCTCCATCTATGACGCGATGGTGCGCATGGCCCAGCCCTTCTCACTCCGCTACCCGCTGGTCGACGGCCAGGGCAACTTCGGCTCGGTCGATGGCGACCCGCCGGCCGCGATGCGTTACACCGAGGCGAGGCTGGCACGGATCTCGGACGAGATGCTCGCCGACATCAATAAGAACACCGTCGACTTCGGTGAGAACTACGACGGCACCGAGACCGAGCCCCTGGTCCTTCCGGCGCGGCTCCCCAACCTGCTGGTCAACGGCGCCACCGGCATCGCGGTTGGCATGACCACCAACATCCCGCCCCACAACCTGCGCGAGGTGACAGCCGGGGTCAACCACCTGATCGACAATCCCGATGCGACCTCGGAGGACCTGAACAGCTTCATCACGGGCCCCGACTTCCCGACCGGCGGCGTGATCATGGGCACCGAAGGGATCAAGTCCGCCTACGCCACCGGCCACGGGCGGATCATCGTCCGCGCCCGCCACCGCTTCGAGGAGGCCGCCAACGGCCGCGAGCGGATCATCATCTACGAGCTGCCCTACGCGGTGAACAAGGCCAACCTCGTGGCCAAGATCGCCGAGCTAGTCTCCGACCGCAAGCTCGACGGGATCGCCGACCTGACCGACGAATCGGACCGCGACGGCATGCGCATCGTGATCGAGCTCAAGCGCGACGCGCGCCCGTTCACCGTCCTCAACAACCTCTACAAGCACACGTCGCTGCAGCAAACGTTCGGGGTCATCATGCTGGCGCTGGTCGACAACCGGCCCGTCGTCCTGGGCCTGAAGCAAGTCCTCCAGCACTTCATCGACCACCGCCGCAACGTGATCCTCCGGCGGACGCGCTACGACCTCGAGCAGGCCCAGGAGCGCGCTCACATCCTGGAGGGCTTCAAGATCGCCCTCGATCACCTCGACGAGGTAATCGCGACGATCCGCGCCGCCGCCGACGGCGAGGCTGCGAGCACCGCCCTGCAGGAGAAGTTCGGCCTCAGCGAGAGGCAGGCCAAGGCGATCCTCGACATGACGCTGCGCCGCCTCACCCAGCTCGAACGCAACAAGGTCGAGACCGAATACGAGGAAATCATCAAGCTGATCGCCTACCTGGAATCGATCCTGGCCTCCGACCAGAAGGTCCGGATGCTCATCCAGGAGGAGATGAACGACCTCGCCAAGAAGTACGGCGACGATCGCAGGTCAGAAATCTCGCCCGAGTCGCCGACCGACCTGACCGCCGAGGACCTCATCCCCAAAGAGGAGGTGGTCGTCACCCTGACCCACCGCGGCTATATCAAGCGCCAGCCCTCGCGGACCTTCCGGTCGCAGAAGCGGGGCGGCGTGGGCCTTCGGGGCGCCAAGCCGCAGGCGGCCGGCGACGCTCCGACCGGCACCCGCGAGTCGGACTACGCGGAACACCTCCTGATCACCCACACGCACGCCTCGATGCTCTTCTTCACGCAGTCCGGGCGGGTGTTCCAGCTCCGGGTGCACGAGATCCCGGACCGCGAGCGGCAGGCCAAGGGCATCCCGATCAACAACCTGATCGACATCGCGACGGGAGAGCGGATCAGCGCCGTCTTCGTCCGCCCCGAGGAGGAGACCGACGCCCGCTTCATGCTCATGGTCACGAGCGAGGGACAGATCAAGAAGACGGCGATGAAGGAGTACGCGAACGTCCGCCGCAACGGGCTGATCGCGATCAACCTGCAAAAGGAAGACGAGCTCAACTGGGTGGCGCCGACCACGGGCGGCGATGACGTGATCATCGCGACGCGGCTGGGTAAGGCGATCCGCTTCGGCGAGGCCGAGGTGCGCGCGACGGGTCGAGACACCCAGGGCGTCATCGGGATCCGGCTGGGCAAGGCCGATCGGGTCGCCGGCATGGCAGCCGTAAACGGTGAAGACGGCGACCTCCTCGTGGTCACCGAGCGCGGCTACGGCAAGCGGACACCGGTGTCCGAGTATCCCAAGCATCACCGCAGCGGCCAGGGCGTCTACACGCTCCAGGTGACGACCAAGGTGGGCCAACTGTCGGCCCTCCGGTTGGTGACCGACCCCGAGGAGGAGGTCCTGCTCATCACCGCGAGCGGCATGGTTCTGCGAACCATGGTGCAGGACATCCGGCAGATCGGCCGTCAGACCCAGGGAGTCATCGTGATGCGGCTGCAGCCCGATGACCAGGTGGTGGCGATAGCCCCGGTCGGCCTCGACGACGAATCCGAATAGGTCGACTTGAGCTGGCTCGACTGGCTCGGACTCGACATGGTCGCCGTCGGGCTGGCAGCGATGTTGGTAGCCTTGCTGCTGCTGTTGCCGCGTTTTTTGTGCTTGACAAAGCGCCTTGACGATCTGACGCTCCTCTACGACGAGTACTCACGTCTTACACGCGATGATCTACGGACCCTCTCACTGGCCCTCGCCGAGACCCATGCGCTTTTGCGTCCGTACCGACGGCTGCAAAGATGGCTCGGGCATCCGGTCTCGCTGGCCCTCCTTGCCTCTTATCGCCGCCGGCGAAGGCTTCGCCGGGGCTGACCTCGAGCTGTTCGGATGATCGAGTCGCGACCCGACGAGGGCCAGCTCGACGAGTCGATCCGGGCCACCATCGACGCTCTGCCCGAGCCGCAGCGCACCCAGCTACTGGTCTGGGCGAGCAGGCTGGTCCGAGATCTCGAGGCGCTCAGAGAGGAGGGCGCCGGCAATCCCGGCCGCCACCTGGAATCCGGTTCCGACCTTGAA
>Ga0307373_10007830_pt1 | contig 16511 bp, 20 predicted proteins | sample OX2MG_FD_202534 | JGI IMG/M metagenome (GOLD analysis project Ga0307373, IMG submission 202534) | Soil microbial communities from Risofladan, Vaasa, Finland - OX-2 | ecosystem: Environmental > Terrestrial > Soil > Coastal area > Acid sulfate soil | place: Finland: Risofladan, Vaasa | collected... | reverse complement strand
AAAACGGAGAGAGCCGGTTCCCCGTCGACACCGCAGGGCTCCTTTCGATCGGATATCGTGTATCCCTCCTCGCGAAACATCGTCCCGGGCCCAAGGCAGAGCACGGGACTCTCCGGCTCCGATTGTGGTCTCTCTGGCAGTCTGCGATGGCCTCTCGAAGTTTCACCGGCGCAGGCCGTGAGAGGTCTCGATTCGAGCGCGAGTGTCACCCGAGCCAGCTGCGGTCATCGGAGAGGGCGTTACTGAATACAGTAACGAATATGTAGTACTCGGAGCATCGAATATCGACGGAGGTCGAAGATGTTCAGCCCCCGAGAGCGGGATTTCCTGGCGATCCTAGCCCGAGACGCAGCGGAGGACCACCTCACGCAACGTCGGCTTATGGAGATTTTCCCGAACCCTGTCTACCGGCGGAAGCTTCTATGGGGGATTCGCAACAAGGCCGCCCGCGCCGCGGCGGACTGGGACCTGTACTCCCGCGCTGCCCGCGCTGATTCGCGGATACTGCCCGGAGCCGCACTCTCCCAAGCTCTGCCCGTGTTCGCCGATCCGCTGGTGACGGTCTTTGGTGGGGTCCGACGCTTCCTGAAGCCGCATCGCTCCCGATCCGTCCCCGGAAACGACGCTCCACGAATGGGGGGCCGGTAGATGGTGGCGATCGCGTCCGTTGCACTCGCCGTTGCGGTCGTCCTGGTCGCACTCTTGGTCTTCTTCTACTATCGGTCGTACCGGCGTAATCGCGGGCTCGGAACGCCGGGCATCGTGTCTCGTGCCCGACTCACCTGCCCCAAGTGCCAAGAGACATTCGATTACGACTTCGTACCCGGCGCTTCCGTAACGGCGTTGCGCTTGGGGGCCTCGCGGTACATGGCCTGTCCATCCTGCCACCGGTGGTCGACGTTCGACTTCAGGACGACCCGCGTTCCATTGACCCCGCGCGACGCTCCCTGAGCGAGGGACGTCCCTGCCCCACCGAGGCTCGGAGCTGGGAGACGGTGTCGGCACGTGCGTTTGAGGGCTCACTGGCGGCCGGCGTTGGCCGTGCCGCGAGCCGTTGGAGCCGCGCTAGGGGCGGGCTCTCCATCGACGTAGCGGGCGGAACAAGGCGCCCTCCTGACTTCGGCCAAACGAGCGCGTGGGGGCGCTCTCGACAAGACCAGCGGGAGCCCCGGCAATGATCGCTCCTGGATCGGTCGTTTCCTCCGTGGCAGTGGGCCCACCACCTCTCGACCTTCTCCGGGCGGTGCCGATCCCGTAGATGCTGATCAGGACGAGGACCACGCCTCCGAGTTCGGGGGCCGTCAGCCGTTCACCGAGGAGTACGGCGGCAGCTACCAGGGCGACCAGCGGCGTGAGGAAGCTGTACGCCGCGAGGGTCGCTGCGGGGACTTGATCGAGCAGGTAGTACCACACCATGTAGGAGAAGGCGGTCCCGAAGACTCCTATCCAGAGAACGGCTATCCACAACTGGGGAGCGCTGGGGGGGATGGTTCCCGGTTCGACCAGGACAGTCGTGAGGAGAAGGAGGAGCGCACCGCCGCCGAGCTGGTAGGCGTTGGCCTCTTGGACGACCTGCGCCCCTTGGAAGCGTCGCTGGTAGAGCACGGTGCCGATCGCCCAGCTCACAGCGGCTCCGAGCAGTTCAAGAAGTGCCCCGGGAGGGATCGAGCCCGCTCCGAGGGTCCAGGGCTGGCTGATCGCGACGATCCCTAGAAACCCGACCGTGATCGCGATCCAGTGCCGTTGGCTCAGATGATGACCGAGCACCCAGGGCGAGAAGAGGGCTACCCAGAGCGGGAAGGTGTAGATCAGGATCGCCGTCTCCCCGGCAGCGACCTGCGGAGCGGCCACGAACCACAGGCCCAGGAAGAGCGCCGTGTTCGGGACCCCGAGGAGCAGCGCGTCCCGGCGATCTCGATTCGTGAGGACGCTCCGTCGGTGCCGGACGTAGACGTAGGGCGCGACGAAGACGATGGCGACCCCCGCCCGAAGGGTCGCGAGCCAGAGCGGGCTCGTGTACTCGAGACCGATCGGGACGAAGATGTAGTTCATTCCCCAGGCGAAGGCAACGAGGCCGAAGAGGACCACATTGCGGGGCTGGCGCATCCCCACCGGGTTCGACATTCCCGGCGAAAACCGAGGCTCGGCAACGTTTAAGGAGTGACCCATGCTCCGAGAATGGGATGGCGCTGAAGGGCCGCGACCTCGTCTCCATCCGCGATCTCTCCCCCCGGGAGATCACCGATCTGCTCAGTGCGTCGCGCAAGATGATCCCGATCGCGGAAGGGAAGAAGGCGAGCAACGCGCTTGCCGGAAAGATCGTCGCGATGGCGTTCTTCGAGCCCTCGACCCGCACGCGCCTATCCTTCGAGGCGGCGGTCCAGCGCCTTGGGGGCCGCTGCATCACCATCGCGGACTCGGGGATCTCTTCGATGAAGAAGGGCGAGAGCCTGTACGACACCGTCCGGATGCTGAGTTCCTACTCCGATGCCATCGTGATCCGCCATCCGAACGAAGGGGCGGCCCGCCTCGCTGCGGACGCGTCCGACAAACCGGTGATCAACGCTGGGGATGGGGCTGGCCAGCATCCGACGCAGGCCCTCCTCGATCTCGCCACGATGCGGGAGGCGTTCGGGACCCTCGCCGGGCTGAAGGTCGTGCTTCTTGGTGACCTCAAGTACGGGCGGACGGTCCATTCGCTCGCCTATGCGCTCGGGATCCTCGGCTCCGAGCTGGTCCTCGCCTCACCCCCCGCCCTGAGGCTGCCCGACGAGTCCCGTGCCGAGCTCAATCAGCTCGGTGTCAAGATCACCGAGGAGCCCGATATCGAGCGAGCGGTTCGCGACGCCGACGTCCTCTACGTCACCCGAATCCAGAAGGAGCGATTTCCCGACGAAGGAGAGTACCGCAAGGTCGCGGGCTCCTATCGGATCGACGCGAGGGTGCTGGCGAGCGCCAAACCCCGCTTGATCGTGATGCATCCGCTTCCGCGCGCGGGCGAGATCGATCCCGAGGTCGATCGAACCCCGCACGCAGCCTACTTCCGCGAGGCGTTCCTCGCGGTGCCGGTCCGCATGGCGCTCTTGAGCGGGGTCCTCGGCGGCAGGGCCGGGTAGGCAGCGATGGTGCGCGAACTCAAGATCACCCCGATCAAGAACGGGACCGTCATCGACCACATCGGCAACGGGCTCGCCCTCGAGGTCCTTCGGATCATCGGCATCAAGGAGCTCGACAAGGACTCGACCGTCAGCATCGCACTCCACGTCCGATCCGGGAAGATCGGCTGGAAGGACATGGTCAAGGTCGAGAACATGGAGCTCTCCCCGCGCAAGGTCAACGCGATCGCCCTCCTCGCCCCGACCGCCACGATCTCGATCATCCGGGACTATCGCGTGCAGGAGAAGCGGAGCGTCGACCTTCCCGAGCGCATCTTCGGGATCGTCAAGTGCCCGAACCCGAGTTGCATCTCGAACCAATCCGAGCCCGTCGAGAGCCAGTTCCACGTCATCCGCCGGCGGCCGGTCGTGCTCTCCTGCGCGTACTGCGAACGGCAGGTCGACGAGTTCCTGAAGCACCTCGCCTGAAGTCTACGGTCTCGCTCGTGGACGCCGGTGTGTTCTACGGATTCGCCGTCGTTTTCGCCGTGATCGGCGGCCTCGAGCTCGTCGACCGCACGAGCTTTTCCATCATGGCCATCGCGGCCAAGCAGTCGCCCTTCCTGACGTGGATCGGAGGGGCCCTTGCGTTCCTCGTTTCGACGACGATCGCCGTGTCGATCGGTGCGGCCTTCGTCGCGATCCTCGGACCGAGTCGGCTCGGTCTGTTGCGCGCGGGCGGTGGCGCGTTCCTGATTGGCTATGCGATCTGGCTGTTCTTCCACGAGGAGGATCCCGAAGTGCCGCCCGCGCGGGGCCACTCCGCCGTCGCCGTCGCGTTCGTTGCGACTCTGCTTCTGGAGCTGGGGGACACCACGATGATCTTCCAGACCGTCTTCGTAGCGACATATGGAGTTCTCGTGGTCTTCGTCGCCGGAGCGCTGGCCCTGATCACGGTGGCGGCGTTTGCCTCGTTCGTGGGAGGGCGGCTCGGCGCGCGCGTGGAGCCGAAGCTCCTGAAGCGGATCGTCGTGGCGGTGCTCCTCATCGTGGGGTCTCTGACCATCGTCTACGGGCTCTATCCGGCGGCGTTCGCCGGCTTCGGTTAGCGTCGAGCCGGGGCCCGTAAACCTCGCGAGACGGGAGCGTTTATCAACCGGTCCGATGTGGCACGCACGTGGCACGATCCCTCTCGGCCCGACGCCGTGGTTTGCTCACGAAGAAGGTCGTACCGGTGGACGTGACCCGCCTGCGCGGGCTGGGGAATCTGCTCTCGCAATTCCAGACGACCTCGATCCAGGCGCGTAACCTCGGACGGTGCATGGAGGTCTGGGAGAACGCGCTCACCGACCCCAAGCGCCCGACCATCCTGCTCGGGGTCTCCGGCCCTCTGATCGCCGCCGGACTGCGAAAGGTACTGAGGGACATGATCGACTGGGGCCTCGTGGACGTTGTCGCGACCACGGGCGCGGTGATGTACCAGGACATCTACCAGACGATCGGCGGCCACCATTGGATGGGCACTCCGACCGCGGACGACGTCCTCCTGCGCGATGCCTACCTCGATCGGATTTACGACACCTACGTCGACGAGATCAAGTTCGAGGACACCGACCGGGCCATCGGCAAGGTCACCGAACAGTTCCCCCGGCGGCCCGCATCCTCGCGCGAGTACCTCGGGTTCCTCGGGTCGAAGTTCCAAGACCCGGACTCGATCCTCGCGACCGCCGCCCGACGCGGCGTCCCGGTCTTCTCCCCGGCGCTGATCGATAGCTCGATCGGGATCGGCCTGACGCTGTACTATCAGGCGAACCGGAAGCGGGCGGACCGGTTCATTCTAGACGCGATCCGGGACAACTACGAGCTCGTCCAAATCCTGAACGCCTCCGAGCGGACCGCGGTCTTCTACATCGGCGGCGGAACGCCGAAGAACTGGATCAACGACGGGATCGTGATGGCCAACTACGCCTTTGGCCGCGAGGGCGAAGGGCACTACTACGCGCTCCAGATCACAACCGATGCCCCGCACTGGGGAGGGCTCTCGGGGAGCACGCTGGACGAGGCTCAGTCCTGGGGGAAGATCTCCCGGCACGCGACCCGGGCCATGGCGCACGTCGATGCATCGATCGGGCTACCGCTGCTGGTCGGAGCCCTATGGGACCGGCGCAAGGTCTGGCAGCCGCGGACGCGGCTGGCCTTCGATTGGACGGGCGACCAGGTCAAGATACGAAGGACACGGCGCTGATCCGGCGCGAGAGCTTCGCGCGTCGAATCCCCTGAGGGCTTATCCGAGCGGCGAAGGTATTCTCCTTCGATGGTCGCCGACCCCCTTCCCCCGGGCCAGATCCACACCCGCGGCTGGCCCGTGCTCCACGCGGGCTCCGTTCCGCGGGACCTCGCACCTCCGAACTGGACCCTCCGGGTCCACGGAGAGGTCGAGCACCCCGCGACGATCGGCTTCGCGGATCTCCTACGCCTCCCCCAGAAGGAGCAGGTCTGCGACATTCACTGCGTGACCAGCTGGTCGAAGGTCGGGATGCGTTGGAGCGGGGTGCCGTTCCAGGCGCTGGTCGAGCGGGTGCGACCCACCGCTGCGGCGCGGTACGTGATCATGGAGTGCGAGCAGAGGTTCACTACCTCGTTGCCGCTCGCGGCTCTTCTGGACGACGACGTGCTCCTCGCGCACTCGGCCGATGGGGCGCCGTTATCCTCCGAGCACGGAGGGCCGGTCCGCATGCTCGTTCCGAAGCGGTACTTCTACAAGTCGGCCAAGTGGCTCCGAGGTCTCCGGTTCGTGACGGAGGACGAGCCCGGGTTCTGGGAGGTTCGGGGCTACTCGAATATCGCGGACCCCTGGCGAGAGACGCGATACGACGTCGACGACAAGCGGCTGATCTACAAGATGCGCAAAGACGCGCTGTTCAAGCCGGTGGCGCCGACGTCTTCGGACCCGTAGGACGGCTCGGCGCTCCTGCCACGTCCGAACCCGCGCCCACCCCTCGATTCCGGCGATTTCGGGGGTCCGCCCCCCAGCGAAAGATATTAGGGGACGTGGAGCCGCCCAGTACGTAGACCATGGCAGACGCAACATGCGCGGCGTGCGGGGGTCCCCTCGAGGCGGGCTTCGTCACGGCAACGAACGGCTCCGGCCTCTACTGGTCGCACGAGGCCTCCGATCGCCGGCTGCGGCCGAGTGGGCTCGAGGTGCTGGTGCCTACCGGGTTCTCCGGGATGTACTCCGCGAATCTCCCTGGGCTGCGATGCACGAAATGCAAGACCATCCTTCTTCAGCTGAAGTAAAGCGTGCAGCGTTCTAGGTGGTGCCGGCCACGGTGAGGCCGTTCACCGCGATCGTCGGAGCGCGGAGCGAATCCGAGAGCGTCGCGGTCGAACCCAGCGTGACTACGCTGTTCAGCAGGGATGGGGTTCCGGGCGCCGCCAGGACGAGCCCTCCCACGGTGCCGCCTCGGATTGGCTCGGCGAGGCGACCGTTTCGGATGCGATAACCGATCCGGATCTCTCCGCCAAACGCCCCCGAAGTCGGATCGGGGAACGCCCAGCCGAACTGCTCGACCCAGATCCCCTCCCGCACCGCCTCGATCACCTCGGCGTCGGTCCCGCCTGTTCCAACGTGGAGGGCGAGCGTGGCGGGCCCGGGTGCCGGGCGGCTCGTGAACCGGGAACCGGCTCGGCGACCGAAATCTCCGAGGCGCTGAGCCCCCGCCGTGGAGGTTCGGTCGAAGGCGCCGGCGTGCAAGGCATCGTAGATCAACCCACCGGTCTTCCCGTGATCGAGGAGCGCGAAGCGGCCCGTTCGCGTTCCCTCATCGTCGACCGGAGCGGATTCGCCTCCCCACGGCATACGACCATCGTTGTCGATGGAAACGAGCTCGGTGCCGTACATCGTGCCCGGCTCCGGAGCCATCTGACGGAGCTGCGCGGCCCCCGACAAGCGGAAGCCCACGACGGGCGGAACGATCTCGGAGAGGACGTACGCCGGGAGAACGACCGGAATCTGCCCGGCGGGCGGCGCTTCCGCCACGCGAACGTCCTTCGCGCGTTGGCACCAGTTGTCCGCGTCCGCGATGAGCTCGCGCGGGTCGAGGCGTCGCTGGAAGCGGGTGACCCAGTACTCCCCGGGAGGCCGACCCTCAGGTCCACCCGATGCCTTCACGGCCAGCTCGAAGTCGACGCTCGTATGGCGGAAGGAAGTGGCTAGACCCGAGGAGTTGGCGATCGTGGTTTCGCCCACGGTCGCACGGACCGAGCCGAAGCTCGGCTGGACACCTGTGCGGCCCTCGAATCGAGCGAAGAGCTCGCGCACGTAGGCGTCCACGCCTTCGCGGGGCCGATCGGCGAGCGACGCATCGGAGATCTCTACGTCGGACAGTGCGCGGGGAGCGCTCCCGGGCAGAACGACCGCGCGCGCGGGGAACCGGGCATGTCGCGCCGTCGCCTCCGCATCGGCGAGAGCGGTCGAGATCCCCGAACTCGAGGCATCGGCGCTCGCCTGATAGCCCACCCCCATTTGGTCCTCCGCCTTCCGCAGAACTCGGATCCCGTATCCGTCGATGGTGATGGGTCCCCGGACCGTCTCGATGTGGGTCCCGTCGAAATGGATCTCGTACCGAGCGAGATGCTCGGCGTACACGTCCCACGGCCCGTCGATCTTGAGCTGGTCGGCGACGCGGAAGGCGAGGTCGGACCCTGCCCGCGTCATGCCGGCCCCACCGCCGCGCTGGTTAGCATGTAGGAACCGCCCGTTCCGGCGGTCAGCATGTCCGAATGGCCCTTTCCACAGAAGCCCGGGTCGATCTCGAACGCGTCGGCACGACCGACCCCGCGGACCGAGCGCAGGACATCGAGCACGCGGCCGGAGAGCGCCATCGAGGAGACGAGCGTCGTGAGCTCGCCGTGCTCGATGCGGTGCCCCCGAAGAACCTTGATCTGCATCTGTCCGCCGAGGGGGTCCTCGATGCCGGAGGTGCATCGCTCGAGCAGTACCCCGTCCTTGGCCTCCTTCACGAGCTCTTCGAGCCCCCAGTCCCCGGGCTCGACGTACGTGTTGGTCATCCGGACGAACTCTCGGCTGAGGAAGTCCGCGCGGCGGGCATTCCCCGTCGGAGACCCTCCAAGCAGCGCGGCCGACACGCGGTCGTGGAGGACGCCGGTGAACCGGCCGTGGTCGACCAGGAGATTCTTCTGGCTCCGGCGTCCCTCGTCGTCGAAGTAGATCCCGCCCCAGCCTCCGGGGTAGGCGCCGTCGTCGGCGATCGTCAGGAACTCCGGCCCGACCATCGAGCCGAGGATCGGCCGAAGGTACGATCGCTCCCGCACGAACTGGTCGGCCTCGGTCCCGTGCCCGAATGACTCGTGCGCGAATGTCCCGGTCGTGCTCGGGTCCATGAGGACGGTGATCGGTCCCGTGGGAGGGGATTCGGCGCTTAGCATCGCGCGCGCGCTCCTCGCCACGTCGTGCACCCGTTCCTCGGTGATGTAGTCCAGGACCTCGCGCCCGCCGATGGCTCCCCGGACGAGCGCATCGTACTGAACCCGACCTCCTTCGATCGCGATCGGGACGACGCTGGCGAACACCCTGGAGACGCGCTGGTGCCGGCGCGCCGCCGAGGTGTTCAGGTACAACCGTTCGTCCGAGAAGAATCCCATCGATACGGTGGTGTTGGGGACGCCGGGCACGGTCGTCGCCCACGCGTACCAATCTCGCGCGAAGTTGATCCGGTCCTCGATGGAGAGGTCCTCCATCGGTCTCGGAGGAGCGGTGGTGTAGGACGCCTCTCCGCCGGTTGGCTCTCCGGGAGGAGGCCGAGCTCCGGCGCCTTCCGGAAGCAATCCGATCAACGCTTCGGCCGCGCGATCGATGGGCTCGGCCAAGAGTCCGGTGGATGCTACCTCGGCCCAGTGATCGCCCGTCCATGCGCGGAACGCGGCTCCCTCAAGGCGAGGGAAGACGCGGGGCGAGACGGACGTGCGGTCGAGCCGAACGGAATCCCCGAGCGAGCGTTCCGCGACGATCTCCGCGAACGGAGTGTGCCTCTCGATACGTCGCAGGGCGCCCCGGAGACGATCCTCGGAGTCGAGAAGCTCGGACACGGCCGACCTAGCGCAGGACGGCTCAAGTACGTTGCTCTACCAAGTTCGCTCACGGCATGCCCGGCGCTCTGCACGATGGCCGGAGCACCGCTGGGGAGGGTGAGTGCCGAGAACGGGCTGGTAAGTCTAATCTCCTCGATCTCGGTCGGAGCATCGTGCCGACGAGGGGGTACCGGTTGAGAGCAGCGCGGGCATCGGATGTCGAAACCCTCCTCGATCATCGCCACCGGATGTTCTCGGCGATCGGCGGTCGAACCGAGGAACAGATCGCGACCCACGACCGCCGGTATCGACGCTGGCTCCTCGTCCGATTGAGGCGCGGAGAGCTGGTCGGGCAGATCGCGGAAACCCGTCGCGGCGAGGCGGCCGCGAGCGGCTGCATCTGGTACCGGCCGGAGCAGCCCCGCCCGGAGAGCTCCGAGCGTGACGTGGCACCCTACATCCTGTCGATGTTCACGGCGCCGGTGCACCGCGGTCACGGACTGGCGAGCCGGATCGCTCGGGCCCTGATCGCGGACGCCAAGCGACGGGGCTATGGGCAAGTGATCCTCCACGCGTCGCCCCAGGGACGATCCGTCTACGCCCGGTTGGGATTCGAACGCCGCTGGGAGATGCGGTACTGGATCGATCCGGCCGCCCGCGTAGCGTGGAAGCGCCAACGCCCGGCGCAGAAGGGGACGCGCGCCCGAAGAGCCGTCCGTCGTTGACGGCGAGAGCGAGCGGGCCGATGCGGCCGGGTCAGTCCAGAACGATGGGATCTCGGAGATGGACGCGACCCGGTGTGAGGACGCGGGCGTACCAACCACGGCGGTTGAGCAGGGTCTTCATGAACTCTAGCCCGCGGTGTTCGCCGACGTACGGGAGCAGGTAGAGGTTCGAGCACGGGTCGCACGGGCGGGTGATCACGGCCCGCACCGCACCGATCGCCACCCGGGAACCGGGTTGCAGGAGGGCGTACGGGACCTGGCGAGAGCTAACATTCTCTCCGAGATCGCCCGGACGGACCGGCCAGCCTTCCGACCGGAGTTGTGCGAGAATCTCCTCGGGAATCATCAAGAGTGCACTGTCGGGATCGTCGTGGAGATTCTCGTGCCGGTACCGGTTGAAATCCCCGACGACCCCGGTCGCGTCGACCTCGATCTCCTCGACGGCACGTTTGGGCAGGCCCCGTTCCTCCCCGATCTCGCCCTTGCGGAAGAGACCCGTCACCACTCCGCGAGCCGGACCGTCGCCCATCGTCGGTTGTGGGGTAGGCGTGTAGGGCTTTACCAACTCGGTCGAGCGCGCCATCGCGCCCGAGCCGGCGAGACAATCTAAATGAGGTCACGATGGGTCCGTCGCTCGGCTCTGCGAAGCCGGGAAGGCTACCGATGGCGGCTCACGCGGCAAAGAAGCTCCGGATCGCCCTCGTCCAGATGTCCTGCTCGCCCGATCCGTCCGCGAACGTGGAGAAGGCGATTGCCCGGATCCGGGAGGCGGCGAAGCACGGCGCCCAGATCGTCTCGCTATCGGAGCTGTTCTTCGCGCAGTACTTCTGCCAGAGGGAGGACCACGCGATGTTCGATCTCGCCGAGCCGATCCCTGGCCCGACCACGGAGCGCCTCGCCGCGGTCGCTCGCGAGGAGAAGATCGCGCTGGTGGCGCCTCTCTTCGAACGTCGCGCCTCGGGCATCTACCACAACACAGCCGCGGTTCTGGAACGAGATGGCTCCCTCGCGGGAACCTATCGCAAAATGCACATCCCGGACGACCCGCTCTACTACGAGAAATTCTACTTCACCCCCGGCGACCTTGGGTTCCGAACGTTCCGGCTCCACGCCGCTCCGATTGGGGTGCTCATCTGTTGGGATCAGTGGTATCCGGAGGCGGCCCGCATCACGGCGTTGCTCGGAGCCGAGGTCCTGTTCTATCCCACCGCGATCGGCTGGCACCCGGGAGAGAAAGAGGAGTTCGGGGCGGCCCAGCACGACGCATGGCAGACGATCCAGAGGGGCCATGCCATCGCGAACGGGGTCTATGTTGCCGTGGCGAACCGGGTGGGCCCGGAGCACGGAGACGTACGCGGCGACCGGGTCGACGGTCCCGGGATTGAGTTCTGGGGGGGCTCCTTCGTTGCCGACCCGTTCGGGCGAGTGATCGCGCGAGCCTCCCACGACCGGCAGGAGATTCTCTACGCGGACCTGGACCTCGGTCTGGTGGAGAAGACCCGGCAGCATTGGCCGTTCCTGCGCGATCGCCGGATCGATGCCTACGGGCCGATCTCCCGGCGCTTCCTCGACGGTCCGTGAGCCATGTCCGACGACGCGGCCGTCCTCGCCGGCACGCCTCGGGCGGCGAGGTATCGGATGCCCGCGGAATGGGCCCCGCACCGGGCCACGTGGATTGCCTGGCCCCACAACCCGGACGACTGGCCCGGCAAGTTCTCTCCCATCCCCTGGGTCTATGCCGAGATCGTCCGCCACTTGGCCGAGGTCGAGGACGTCGAGATCGTCGTGGACGACGCCGCCATGGAGCGCACCGCGCGGCGCGCTCTCCGACACGCGGGCGCCTCCACGGCCCGGGTGTACTTCCACCGCTGGCCCACGAACCGCGTGTGGACGCGGGACTCCGGTCCGATCTTCGTGCAGCGCATCGACCCGAGCCTTCCGGGCCCCCGACTCGGATTGATTAATTGGAAGTTCAACGCGTGGGCCAAGTACAACGATTGGCAGCTCGACGACCAGTTGCCGGCCCACATCGCCCAGGACCTCAAGATCCCGGAATGGATGCCGATGCACGGCGACCGACGGATCGTGTTGGAAGGAGGCAGCATCGATGTCAACGGGTCGGGCACGCTGATGACGACGGAGGAATGCCTCCTGAGCGATGTCCAGGCCCGGAACCCCGGCGTCGCTCGGGAGGATCTCGAGGCGGTCCTGGGCGAGTACCTGGGCATCGAGCGGGTGCTCTGGCTCGGCCGCGGGATCGTCGGTGACGACACCCACGGGCACGTCGACGACGTCGCTCGATTCGTCGAAGAGTCCACGATCGTGGCGGCCGTGGAGCCCCGCTCGCGCGATCCGAACCACGCGGCGCTCGCGGAGAACCTCGAGCGACTGCATGCGGCGCGTACCTCGAACGGCGGTCCGTACCGCATCGTCGAACTGCCCATGCCGGCGCCGGTTTCCTTCCACGGCCAGCGCCTGCCCGCCAGTTATGCGAACTTCTACATCGCGAACCAGCTCGTTCTGGTGCCCACGTTCAACGACCGGAACGATCGGCGCGCCCTCGAGATCCTCGAGGGGGTCCTCCCCGGCCGCGAGGTCGTAGGGATTCACTGTCGAGATTTCATCTGGGGGCTGGGCACGATCCACTGCATGACCCAGCAGCAGCCCGCGCCTCCAACGTAAGGTCGCCCGTCCGGCCTACCCACCAGGTACGCTGACCGAAACTGAATGGATCTTGGGGAACTGGAACGGAATGGCCGACCAGCTGCGGCCCGCATCCGGAGTGTAGATCACCTGGCCCCCGGTCGAGCCATAGTAGATCCCTGCCGGATCGAGCCGGTCGATCGCGAGACCTTCGCGGTGGTTCCCGAACTCTCCGATGAAGGGAGAGGACCGGACCATCGGCCGGAAGTTGCGCTTCTTCCGGTTGAACCAGTAGAGCTGGAAGCGTTGACCGGGCATGGTCCGAGTGACTTCGGGCGGGCTCAGCGGCGCGAAGACGGCTCCTCCGGGAAGTGAAGGGGAGGTCGCGACCACGAACCCGAAGTCGGTGGAGAGCGGCCTGCCGACGCGCGTCCAGTGCTCCATCGAGTCCTCGCTCAGATAGATTCCGTTGTGGTCCTGCCGATAGGCCACCGTGGAATCTGACGGGTCGAGGGCGACGTGGTGGACGCACTGGCCGACCTCGGGACGCGTTTCGGGAAGGAAGTTGACCACGACCCCGCGATTCACGGGTTTCCAGGTCTCACCGGAGTCGTCCGTGCGGAACGTCCCTGCCGCGGACAGGCCCACGTACATGCGCGACGGTCGCTCGGGGTCCAGCAGGATGGTGTGTAAGCAGGGGCCGCCTCCTCCGGGGGCCCACCTCGGGCGGGTGGGATGCTGGGCGATCCCTTGGTTCTCCTCCCATGAGGCGCCGCAATCGTCGCTTCGGTAGAGCCGATGGGGGTCCGCACCGAGGAACAGCGTCTTCGGCTCGTCCTCGCGTCCCGGCTCCAGGTGCCACAGGGCACGGATCGCCTCAGGGGGGAACTTGCCGAACTCCTTCGGGGCCTTGCGTTTGCCAGGGGGCGGGAAGCCTGGAGTCGCAACCTCCGACCACTTCGCCCCGTAATCTCGGGACCGAAAGATGCCGGGGCCCCAGAATCCACTGTTGGCCAGCGCGTACACATCACCGGGGGTACGTGGATCGGGGGCGATGTGGAAGACGGCCGAGCCGGGCTGGAACGGTCCGGTGACGTTCCACTTCCGCCTCCGGAGATCGGTCGTCGCGACGTACGTTCCCTTCTCGGTCCCAAGATAGAGCCGGACACGGGAGGAAGGCGAGGGCGCCATCATCCCCCCTGAATCGAATGGAGGATATCCACCTTATCCCCGGCCCGGAGCCGGGTGGTCAGGCCCGGGACGAGCGACACGTCCTCCCCGTTGACAAATATCCGGACGAACCGCCGGAGCATCCCTGCCTCGTCCCGAAGACGGTAGCGGAGGCGAGGGTAGGTCTCTTCGATCCGATCGATGAGGCCGGACACATCATCCGCATCGACCTGGACCGAGCGCGCGGAGACGAACTGCCGTAGCATTCCATCGAGGCGGACCGTAGGCATTGGGGTCGCTCCTGTGACGGAGCAAGAACTCTCCTATATGGTCGACGAGAGCCCGCGGGCGTCGGACCCGCCTTGGCCCATCTCGGTCACGGGCCCATCCGGGCACGGCGCCGAAGCTAGAGCGGTAAGAGCCTTCGAGGTCACTCCGACGAGCGCCCTTGGACCGAGCCTCGACCATGTAGGTCAGCAGGCTGGACGGCGTCACCGGCTCGAGCTCCGTCGGCATCGACGAGCTGGGGTAGATCGCACCCCTCGCTCCGAGCTGAAGACGTATGGATGAAGCCTACCGGCTCCTGAGCCCTCGAGCCCGGGTGACCCTCGCGTGGGACCGGAAGCCGCTGCAAGGGCTCCTGGAGGAACGCCGTCGCCCGCTTCCCCAAGGGCCCGCTACATCGCAGCTCTCAGGGAGTCGTTTCGATCTCGAGACCGGGAAAGTGCTCCTCGATGATCTGCGCCCACGCGCCCGATCTCCGGATCGCGAGAAGGATTCCGAGGATGTATCCGGTCAGGACGAGACCCGCGGCCGCAACGAGCGCCCACTGCTGGAGAACGATGAGCGCGATCCCGTCGGCCATGGTCGCTCCCGCGAGGAGGCCGGTGAGCACGCGGATCGTGTTCGTGGACTCCCTCCGATCCACGGCCTGCGTGACCCAGTCGATCGCGCCGGGCAGAGGAGCGAAGGCGAAGAGGAACTGGACATGGGGAGTAAAGAATCCCGTGTATCGGGGGAGCGCGACGATCACGAAGGCGATGTACGCGAGGGCTCCGACGACCTCTCCGGTGCAGCGCGCACAAATGTGGTAGCGACGCGTTCCCCACGGTACGGCGAAGGTCCTGGAGTACCGGGCTGGGAAGTGGTGAGCGATCAGGTACTCCCACCGGGGCGCGTCGCCATTCGCACCTCCGCTCTCGGACATCGGCTGGTTTAAGTCCCGACGCGGGTAAAACCTCCTCGTGTCGAGCGGTTCGGCCCAGAGACCACCTACGGGTCGTGACAAGCTACGAGCGAACCCCGTCGTTCGACTAGGATTGCTCCTGCTGCTCCCTTGCTTTTCGGCTCCCTTGATGAACCGCCCCGCGAAGAATCCACCCCGACGTCGTGAACCGCAGGTGCCCGGAAGCGAACCCAGGAACGATCCCCCGACCGAAGTCGGCTACGCTCACGAAGAACCGGACGGCCCGCCGATGGCGCCCCCATCTCCTTGATGAGGCCGCGGCCTTATCCGGCCATCATGGGACGCAGCCCGGTACCGTCGCATGGCCGATTCACCCCAGAAGTGGCGATGCGTCTCCTGGCTCGATCCAAGGACGCCCAGTTCGTAGTTGTGCTCGAGCACGGCTCGGCCTCGGTGGAGATCTACAAACCCCACAAGATCGACCCACAGGTCCCGCACGACCAGGACGAGATTTACGTTATCCTCTCCGGCTCCGGTTTCTTCGTGCACGACGGCGTCCGACAGCCGTTCGAGGCCGGCGAGCTCCTCTTCGTCGCGGCCGGAGTGCCGCACCGGTTCGAGGACTTCACCGAGGACTTCGCCACGTGGGCAATCTTCTACGGCCCGGAAGGCGGAGAGAAGTAGCGAAGGTACGCGCTGCGCGGGCGGGTCTTCCTCGAACACGTGCGGGAGGATCTAGTGGACCGTCGCCTCCATCTGATCCGATACCGCCGAGTACGAGAGCTACGCAGACGTCCGCGAATCCGCCGGCGTTACGCTACTCGATCTCGAGGTTCGCCTCGCGGGCGAGGTACAGGCGGTTCTCGCCTTCCGGGTCGATCGCTTCCACATGCAGCGTACCGAGCTCCCTCTTGTCGAGGATTGCGATGCGCTTGTCCAGCCACTCGAGCTTGTGGAAGAGAAGAGGGTCGTGGGTTGCGTCGCGCAGCTGTTGAATGCGGTCGACCGGGGAGCGCATCGCATGGTAATAGCTCGAGATCCAGCCACCGAACGCCTCCCAGACCATCTCCTCGTCGAGAATCTTGCGGGCGGTCTGGGCCCCGATGAGTTCGAAGAACGTGAGGACTTCCAAGCTCGTGATGTCGCCGAGGGCGTTGTCGAGCAAGCGTTCGCTGGTCTGCCGTCGCGCTCTCCGCATCCGGGGCGAATCGAATCGCTCCCGGAGATTGATCACGGCGTTGGCCGAATTGAGCTTGCCCGCCTGACGGGTCTGCCAGTACAGGGCCGCTAAGGTTCCGACCGCGAGGACCCAGGTGGCAATCGTTGTCCAGAGGGCGATGCTCTCGAAGTCAACCATAGACTCTGCTCCCGGCGGAGGATGCCTCGTTCTCCAGCATGCAGGAGCCGACCGATGGACTTCCGCTCGATAGAGATTGCGATGCTGCCAACGTCTCACCAAAGTGGATCGAGTGTCCATCCGGTGCCCCGTACCCCTGTAGATTTGTACAACCACGTGGGTTGGACCTGCCCGGGTGGCGGAGGGGGGTTTGGGGGGAGACCGAAGTCCCAAGAGGACGAACGACATCCGACCGACTGGGG
>Ga0307373_10007829_pt1 | contig 16511 bp, 14 predicted proteins | sample OX2MG_FD_202534 | JGI IMG/M metagenome (GOLD analysis project Ga0307373, IMG submission 202534) | Soil microbial communities from Risofladan, Vaasa, Finland - OX-2 | ecosystem: Environmental > Terrestrial > Soil > Coastal area > Acid sulfate soil | place: Finland: Risofladan, Vaasa | collected... | reverse complement strand
GATGTGACGGAAGCCCTCCTCCTCCCGGACCACGATCTCGGTGATGACCTCGGCCGAGGTCGCCAGCTCCGGGTAGGCGCCCGACATGACCTCCCGCACCGCACCGATGAGGCGCTCGGTGACGGGCTTGTCCGCTCCGAGCTGGTAGGCACGGCGCACGGCCCCCCGGATCACCCGGCGCAGGACGTAACCCCGCCCCTCGTTGGACGGAAGCACCCCGTCGGAGACCAGGAAGGACATGGCCCGGGCGTGGTCGGCCATTACCCGGAGGGCTACGTCGGTCGGCTCGTCCTGCCCGTAGGTGGCACCGGTGACGGACTGGGCCGTCTCCAGGAGCGGGAGGAATAGGCTGGTCTCGAACACCGAGGTCTTTCCCTCCAGCAGGGGAAGGATGCGCTCCATCCCCGCTCCGGTGTCGATGTTCTTCTTGGGCAGGTCGACCAGACTGCCGTCGGGCTGGCGCAGCAGCTGCATGAAGACCAGGTTCCAGATCTCGACGTACCGCTCCTCCCCGCCATGGAGGGGACCGCCGGCCGCGCCGTGCTCGGGCCCCTTGTCAAAGTAGAGCTCGGAGGACATACCGCAGGGACCGGGGGCACCCTTCTGCATCTCCCAGAAGTTGTCCTCGCCCATGCGCTGGACCCGTTCGCCAGGCACGCCGATGGCATCGCGCCAGATGGCCTCGGCCTCATCGTCCTGCTCGTAGACGCTGACCCAGACACGCTCCCCATCCAGGCCGAGTGTCTCGGTGACCAGCTCCCAAGCGAAAGGGATGGCCCGTTCCTTGAAGTAGTCACCGAAGCTGAAGTTGCCCAGCATCTCGAAGAAGGTGAGGTGCCGGGTGGTCTGGCCCACGATGTCGACGTCGGCAGTGCGGAAGGACTTCTGCACGCTGGTGGCCCGGGGCCAGGGCGCGGCCTCCTCACCGAGGAAGACGGGCACGAACTGCACCATGCCGGCGTTGACGAGTAACGGCGCCGAGGGATGATGCGGGATCAGGCTGGCCGACGGGACCAGGGCGTGCTCCCGCTCTACGAAATAGCCCGTGAAGGCGCGGCGCAGCTGGTCGGCATCCATGGAGCGTTCCAGGTTACCGGCGGGTGCCCAGCGATTCCCGCAGTTCCGCTTCCCGTTCGGACATGGCCTGGCGTCCCTCGCTGACCGCGGACCGGATGTCGGCCCCTAGCCCCCGCATGGCATTGGACAGGTCGGAGGAGACCCGCTCCGGGGTGTACCGCTCGATGGTCGAGCGCACCGTCCTCATGATCCAGAACGACATCCCGAAGCCGAGGCCGGTTCCCACCGCCAGCCAGAACAGACGCTTGAACACCCCGGGTTAGTCCTCGCTCTTGCGCCGGAACCGGGAGATGGCCCGGGATGTCCCCGAGCCGAAGGCCAGCGCCTTGATCACCGGGTTGGAGAAGGCCAGGTAGGCCAGATGACCGGCCGAGTCGACCGTGGCCGATATGGATGTCACCGTCTCGAGCAGCCCGTCCATACGGGCCAACTCGGCCTCGGTCCGCTCGGCTATGCCGCGCATCTGACTGAGGAGGGGCAGGGTCTGGTCCCTGATCTCCCCGGCGCTGCGCCCGACGGCCTCGACCGTCCCGGCCAGCATCTTTACCGAACGCCGCAGCGAGACGACCGCCACGATCAGAACCACTGCCACGATCAGGCCGACGCCGCCGCCGATGATCGCTCCGACATCGGCCGCACTCATGGCCAGGGACTCTATCGAAGCCTCTCATCGCCCCGGGCCGGCCCCGGGACCCGAAAAGCGGGCTCAGGTCGCTTCGCCCTGGCCCTTGTCCTGTGCCAACCGGCTGGCCCCCCACCGCAAGGACCGCTCCCGACCGTGGAGGGAGGCCTCGTAGTAGGTGTGGCCGGCCACCTCGGGTGGGCGGTACTCCTGATCCAGCCACCCGGAGGGGTCATCGTGGGGATAGCGGTAACCGACTCCATGGCCCAGGGACTGGGCCGAGCGGTAGTGCGAGTCCCGCAGATGGGCCGGGACCGGGCCGGCCGGCAGGTCCCGGACATCGGCTTGGGCCAGGGACAAGGCCACCGTCACCCGGTTCGACTTGGGGGCGGTGGCCAGGTGGATCACAGCCTGAGCCAGGTTGAGCGAGGCTTCCGGCAGCCCGATGTGCTCCACCGCCCGAGAGGCGGCTTCGGCCACCAGGAGGCTGGTGGGATCGGCCAAGCCGATGTCCTCCGAGGCCAGGATGACCAGGCGCCGGGCGATGAAGCGAGGGTCCTCACCCGCCTCCACCATCCTCACCATCCAGTACAGCCCGCCGTCGGGGTCCGAGCCCCGGATGGCCTTGATGAAGGCGGAGATGACGTCGTAGTGCTCGTCGGCGCTGTAGCGCAGCGCCCGCCGGTCGGCGGCCGCCTCGGCATCGGCCAGATCGACCCGGCCCTCTTCCCCGCCATCACGGACCGAGGCCAGGGCGATGGCGGCCTCCAGGATGGTCAGCCCGGCCCGGACATCCCCGTCGGCCATGGCCACAATGTGGGAGACCGCCTCGTCCGAGGCGTCGACCCTCTCGGCGACCAGCGCCCGGCGTAAGACCTCCTGCACCTGTGCCGGCTCCAGACGGTTGAGGCGGTAGAGGGTCGTTCGGCTGAGCAGAGCGGCGTTGAGGGCAAAGGACGGATTCTCGGTGGTGGCCCCTATGAGGGTGATCTGGCCGGACTCGACCGAGGGCAGCAAGGCGTCCTGCTGGGCCTTGTTGAACCGGTGGACCTCATCGAGGAAAAGGATCGTCCCCTGGCCTCTTTCCCCCAGCCGCCGTCGGGCCTCCTCCAGCACAGTCCGGACGTCGGCCACCCCGGCTGACACGGCGGACAGGGTGGCGAACTCCCGACCGGTGGAGTCGGCCACCAACCGGGCCAGGGTCGTCTTGCCCGTCCCTGGAGGTCCCCACAGGATGGCCGAGGACAGCCGGTCGGTCTCGATGAGGGCGCGCAGCGGAGCTCCCTGGCCGACCAGATGCTCCTGGCCCACCATCTCATCCAGTGATCGGGGCCGCATGCGATGGGCCAGGGGGCCCCGGGAGGCCAGTAGTTCCTCGGCCCCGGCGTCGAACAGGCCGGCGCCGGACGGGGCTGAAGGCCCCGGGTTGCGCCGGGGAGGACTCACTTCCCCTTCGGGGCCGGGAGCTGCACCCGGATGGAAAGGTCACTGAGCACCTTGTCTGACACCGGCTTGGGGGCTCCGGTCATCGGATCCAGACCGCTCTGGGTCTTGGGGAAGGCGATGACTTCGCGGATGTTGTCCTCCCCGGCCAGCACGGCCACCAGCCGGTCGAGCCCGACCGCGAATCCGCCGTGGGGCGGCGCTCCGTAACGGAAGGCACCGAGGAGGAATCCGAAGCGGGACTCGGCCTCCTCCAATGGGATGCCCAGCACGTCGAACAACTTGGCCTGGATGTCGCTGCGGTGGATCCGGATGCTGCCCGAACCGAGCTCCCACCCGTTGAGCACCAGGTCGTAGGACTGGGATCGCACCGAGAGTGGATCGGACTCCAACCGGTCGATGTCATCGGGATGAGGCATGGTGAAGGGATGGTGGGCCGACACCGGCCTGCCCTCCTCGTCCAGGCCCTCGAACAGGGGGAAGTCGACTATCCAGACGTATCGGTAGGGCCCCTGGCTGACCGGGGGCCGGCCCAGATCGTTGCGCAGCCCACCGAGCACCCCCTGAGCGGGGCGCCTCTCATCGGCCACGACCAGCACCAGGTCGCCCGCCTCCGCACTGGTGGCCGAGATGATCCCGGCCAGTTCCTTCTCGCTGAGGAACTTGGCCACGGGCGATTCCAGGGCGACCCGGCCCTCACTCTCCCCGACCCTCATCCAGACCAGGCCCTTGGCTCCGAGTTCCTTGGCCCGCTCGGTGAGCGCATCCAGCCGGCTGCGCGGTGCGTCGCTCTGGCCCGCCACCCGGAGGGCTCCGACGTAGGGCGCCTTGAAGGCGTTGAACTCCGTCCCGGCGAAGTTGCCCGTCAACTCGACCAGCTCCATCCCGAACCGCAGGTCGGGCTTATCGGACCCGAACCGGTCCATGGCCTCCGCCCAGGTCATCCGGCCGATGGGCTCGGGTCGGGATCCGGTCACGGCTTCGGCGGCGTCGAGTACGGCTTCGGAGACGAAGCCCAGCACGTCGTCCTGCTCGACGAAGGAGGCCTCGATGTCGAGTTGCATGAACTCGAACTGGCGGTCGGCCCGCAGATCCTCATCCCGTAGGCAACGGGCGATCTGGAAGTAACGGTCAAGACCGCCGACCATCAGCAGCTGCTTGGCGATCTGTGGGCTCTGGGGCAACACGTAGAAGCTGCCCGGCTGGAGCCGGGCCGGTACGGCAAACTCTCTGGCTCCCTCCGGAGTCGGCGTCCACAACATGGGTGTCTCGACCTCGACAAAGCCCTGACGCTCCATGGCCGCCCGCAGAGCCGAGTTGACCTGGGCCCGGATGCGCAGGTTGCGCTGCATCCGGGGGCGACGCAGGTCTACATAGCGATGACGCAGCCGAATGGTCTCATCGGCGTTGGCTTCATCCTCGACCGGGAACGGCGGTGGCTCGGCCGGGGAGAGCAACTCGACCTGGCAGTCACCGATCTCCACCTGGCCGGTGTCGAGGTTGGCGTTGGCGGTTCCTTCCGGCCTCTGCCTGACCGTGCCCGTGATCCGCAGGACCTGTTCGGAGCGCAGGTCGTGGCCGCCGTCGACCACGCACTGCACCAAGCCGGTGTGATCGCGCAGGTCGATGAAGGCTAGGTGCTCACCGTGTTCCCGCCGCCGGGCCAGCCATCCGCACACGCTGACGCTCTGGCCGATGTGCTCGGCCCGCAGGGCCCCGCAGTAGTGGGTCCTCATGGTCATGCGCTCACTCCTGATGTCCTCCACCGGCGCCGGCCCGGGCGCGTGAGCCCGGTCATGGCTTCTCACCCGTCTTGCCCGCACCCATCCGGCGCACGGCGTCGGCCAGTTCAGCCCGGGGCACCTTCACCTGTTCTTCATCTCCGCGTAGAGGACGGAGGGTGGCGACCCCAGCCGCCGCCTCCTCCTCACCGATGATCACGGCCACGACCGCGCCGGAGCGGTCGGCCGCTTTCATCTGGGACTTCATGGACCGACCGTCGAACGCCCGGTCCACCCTAAGCCCGGCCGCCCGCAGCTCGTGGGCGATGAGGGTGGCACGACGGCCGCCCATCACATCGATGACAAAGGCATCCAGACCGGGGCCGGATCCCGCCATGGCCCCCTCGGCGTCGCAGGCCATGAGGAGCCGCTCGATCCCCATGCCGAAACCGATGCCTGGAGTGGGCGGGCCGCCCAGCGACTCGACCAGACCGTCGTAGCGGCCTCCACCTCCGGCCGCATTCTGAGCCGTGCCCAGTGCTTCGGCAGCAAACTCGAAGGTCGTCCGGGTGTAGTAGTCGAAGCCGCGCACCAGGCGGAACTCGGGCGAGTAGGCCACCCCAAGGTCGTCCAGTCCGGACAGTACGGCGCCATAGTGGGCGCGGCACGCCTCGCACAGGTGGTCGGTGATGGCCGGAGCCCGCTCGGTGGCGGCTATGCACTCCGCCCGTTTGCAATCCAGGACCCGCAATGGGTTGATCTCGAACTTGGTCCGGTGCTCATCGCACAGCTGATCGGCCCGCTCGGCCAGGAAGGCCCGGAGCAGCTCGACATAAGCGGGACGGCACTGTTCATCGCCCATCGAGTTGATTTTGAGAGACACCTGACGGAGGCCGACGGCCCGGTAGAAATCGGAAGCCAGGGAGACGACTTCGACGTCCAGTTCCGGATCTTCGACCCCGAAGGCCTCGAGACCGATCTGGTGGTGCTGGCGGTAACGCCCGGCCTGGGGGCGCTCGTAACGGAAGGCCGGAGTGGCGTACCAGGCCTTGAACGGCAGGGCAGGGCGGTGCTGGATGAACGCCCGGGCCACCGACGCCGTGCCCTCGGGGCGCAGGGCCAGGTGTCGGTCGCCCTTGTCCCTGAACTCGTACATCTCCTTGGTGACGACCTCGCTGCCTTCCCCGATACCGCGGAGGAACACCCCGATGTCCTCGAACATCGGGTTGATGACCAGGCCATAGCCGGCCCGGCCGACGGTGATGGCGAAAAGAGCCAGCAACTCCTCCCACCGGGCCGATGCCGGCGGGAGCACGTCAAGCGTGCCCGTCGGCGCCTGGAACCTCGGGGGAGAACCCATCGGCGGAGGTTACCGGAGCCCATCCCCGCCCCAACCGTCCTTTTCGCCCCCGGAGCGGGGCTTGCGCCCGGGCCCGGAGAGTCCAGACAGGGGGTTGGCGGAGTCCGGGGAGGCCTCAGCCGCCCTTGCCGGGGAGGACCCGGTAGGCCTCATAGACGCCGTCGAGCCGTTTGAGGGCCCCGAGGAGGGAGTCGAGGTGAGCAGGGTCGGCCAGCTCGAACTCGAATCGCATGCGGCTGACCCGGTCGGCCCCGGTCTGGCTGGAGCTGCTCAGGATGTTGACGTGCTGTTCGGCCAGGATGCGGGTCACGTCGGCCAAAAGCCGGGATCGGTCCAGAGCCACCACCTCAATGCCGACCACGAAGACGCCCAGTCGGTCGGCGTCCCATTCCACTTCGATAACCCGTTCGCCGCGGCTAACCGAGAGGGATGCGGCGTTGGCGCAATCGGTCCGGTGAACCGACACCCCTCGGCCCTGGGTCACGAAGCCGATGATCTCGTCACCGGGCACCGGCGTGCAGCAGCGCGACAGGCGAATCATCATGTCGTCCAGGCCCTCGACGTAGACACCGACGGCCTGGCGGCTCCCTAGACGGCGGGGCTGCTGGGCGGTGGTGGGCAGCTGCTCGTCCGCCTCCCCGCCTCTGAACTCCCGAGCCAGGCGTTGGGCAACGGACCGGGCCGAGACATGCCCGTCACCGATAGCGGCGTAAAGAGCGTCGAGGTCGGTGTAGTGCATGGATTCGGCCAGGGTCGCCAATGAAGCCGACGCCGCCAGCTTCTGCACGGGCAGGCCCTCCTTGCGCAGGGCCTTGCCCACCTCTTCCCGCCCGGACTCGATGGCGTCCTCCCGCCGCTCCCGACTGAACCACTGGCGGATCTTGTTCCGGGCCCGAGGCGTCACGGCGATCTTGAGCCAGTCCCGCGACGGGCCGGCCGAGGGCACCTTTGAGGTGAAGATCTCGATCGTGTCCCCGGAGCGCAGCTTGGAGTCGAGCGGCACCAGGCGGCCGTTCACCTTGGCACCGATGCAACGGTGGCCCACCTCGGTGTGGATGGCGTAGGCGAAGTCGACCGGGGTGGCCCCGGCGGCCAGGGTGAGGACCTTGCCCTTGGGGGTGAAGACGTAGACCTCGTCCTGTTCCAGATCGAGCTTCAGGCTCTCCAGGAACTCGGCCGGGTCAGGGGTGTCCTGCTGCCAGTCCACGATCCGCTGGAGCCAGGCGATCTCGGCGGTGGAGGCGTTCTCCTTGTAGCCCCAGTGAGCGGCTATGCCGTACTCGGCTCGGTGGTGCATATCCCGGGTGCGGATCTGGACCTCCAGGGCCTTGCCTTGGGGACCGACGACGGTGGTGTGGAGGGATTGGTACAGGTTGAACTTGGGAGTGTTGATGTAGTCCTTGAACCGGCCGTGAATGGGGCTCCAGATGGCGTGGATGGAACCGAGGGCGGCCCAACAGTCCTTCTCCGTCTCCACCGTCACCCGGATACCCACCAGGTCGTGGATGTCATCGAACTCCTTACCCTTGATGACCATCTTTTCGTAGATGCTCCAGAGGTGCTTGGGGCGGCCGGTCACCTCCCCGGCGATGTTGAGCTCCCCCAGGCGCTCGCGCACCGACTCGAGCACCTGGGCCAGATAGATGTCCCGCTCCGGGGCCCGGGTGGCCACCATCTGATCGATCTCGGCGTAGCGGCGGGCGTGGAGGGTGGCGAAGGCCAGGTCCTCCAGCTGCCAGCGGATCTCCTGGATGCCGAGACGGTGAGCGAGCGGCGCGTAGATGTCCAGGGTCTCCTGGGCGGTGCGGCGCTGTTTCCACTCCGGCATCGCCGCGATGGTTCGCATGTTGTGCAGCCGGTCGGCCAGCTTGATGATGAGGACCCGCCAGTCCTTGGCCATGGCCACCAGCATCTTGCGCATGGTGGCGGCCTGTTGGGCCTCCTTGGAGTCGAAGTGCAGCCGGTCGAGCTTGGTGACCCCATCCACGATGTCGGCCACGTCCTGGCCGAAATCGGCTGCGATCTCTTCCAGCCCGACGCCGGTGTCCTCCACCGCATCATGCAGCAGGGCGGCGGCAATGGTCATGTCGTCCAGACCCAGGTCGGCCACGATGAGGGCGACGGCCAGGGGATGAACGATGTAGGGCTCTCCGCTCTTGCGCAGCTGGCCGGCATGCGCCTTCTCGGCCAGCCGGTAGGCCCGCTGAATCCGGCCGGCGTCGGCCTTGGGGTGACGGTCCCGGTAAGTCCTCACCACCGGAGCGACCGGGTCGATGTCGACCGAGGTCGGCCGGCGCCAGGGCAGGACCCGGTCCACGGTGGTGGTGATGCCCTCCCTCACGGCCTGCTCCTGCCTCCCGGCTCGCTGTTCACCTAGTAGCTCACCAGCGCCTGCACGTCCCATCCGCCCAGGCGGTCCCGGCCCCGCAACGGCGTCAACTCCAAGGCGAAGAGCATGGATGCCACCTTGGCTCCCAGCCGTTCGAGGAGAACCGCCCCGGCCCGAGCCGTCCCCCCGGTAGCCAGCACGTCATCAACCAGCACCACCGTCTCACCCTCGGCCACCGAGTCCCGGTGGATCTCCAGGCGCTCGTCCCCGTATTCCAGGGAGTAGGACTCGGACTCCACCTCCCAGGGCAGCTTGCCCGCTTTGCGCAGCGGGATGAGGCCGGCCCCCAACCGCAGGGCAAGCGGAGCGGCAAAGAGGAAGCCCCGGGCCTCGACCCCGGCCACCTTGGTTGGCGCCATGTCGGCCACCGCGTCAGCCATCCAGTCGACCACGGCTGCGTAGGCAACCGGGTCGGCGAGGATCGGGGTCAGATCTTTGAATCCGACGCCATCCCGCGGGAAATCAGGCACATCGCGGACCAAGCGACGGATTGCCTCTGCGTCGGCGGCCACCACTCAACGCTACCGGGTGGATGCGCCGGGACAGGAGACCGGCAGTGGCGCCTACCGGCAGCGGCGGCGGCAGGGCGGAGAGGGCAGGAGGAGGCGGGTCCGCCACTGGCCCCGGGCCTAGCGGCGGCGGCCCTTCTTTCTGGGCCTGGGAGGCGTGCGCCGGGCGCCGGCCGAACTTCCGGGCCGGGAGCCTCCCGGCCGGGGACCGGCTGAGGTGGAGCCTGAGCTGGCCTGGCTACCGCCCACCTCCTGACCGGAGGGAGTGAGCACGGCAGGGCCCCGGTCCCGGGCGGGGCTGCCAGAGCCCAGGCCGGCAGCGGCCGATGCCGGGGTGAGCAGGACGGAGGCGCCGGCGGAGCGAGTGGCCAGACGGTTGCGGATGGCGGCGTAGCGGGGCTCGCGCTCCTTGAGGACGGCCAGGAGCGGGGAGGCGATGAAGATCGAGGAGTAGGCACCGGAGAGGAGCCCCACGAAAAGAGCCAGTCCGAAGTCCTGTAGAGAGGCGGCTCCCAGCAGGTAGGCCCCGATCACCAGCACCGACACGATGGGCATGATGGCCACCAGGCTGGTGTTGATCGAGCGCATCAGGACCTGGTTCATGGACAGGTTGACGGTGTCGCTGTAGGTGTAGCGGCCGGAGCCACCGAAGGAACGGACCGCCTCCTGGACGCGGTCGAAGACGACCACGGTGTCGTAGAGCGAGTAACCGAGGATGGTAAGGAAAGCGATCACCGTCTCCTGGCTCACGGAGAAGTGGAAGACGGCGTAGACGCCGACGGTCACCAGGATGTCGTGGAAGACGGCCACGATGGCTGCCAGGGCCATCTTGGGTTCGAACTGGACGCTGAGGTACAGGATGATGGCCAGGATGAATAGGGCCAGGGCCAGGATGGCCTTGTTGGTCACGTCGCTGCCCCAGGAGGGGCCGACGTCGGTGATGCTGACGCTATTGGCCGAGGTTCCGACCGCCTTGGCCAGGGCATCGGTCACCTTCGTCTCCAGGGCGGTGTTGACGCCGCCGTGGCTGCCCTTCACGTAGGCCTCGACCAGTATCTCTTTGGTTCCGTTCTGGCCGCGGAGTTGCTGGATGGTGGCGGAGTTTCCCAACCCGGCCGAGGCGACCGCGCTGCGGGCCTGGGCCACCGTGAGCGTCGGGGCCGACACCTCCCAGGACGTGCCTCCCCGGAACTCGATGCTGAGGTTGAGCCCGTTGGTGACGAGGAAGACCAGTCCGAGGACGATGATGAGACCGGACCCGATGAACCAAGCCCGGCGCCGGCCCACGAAGTCGTAGGAGGTCTCTCCGTAATAGAGGCGCTGCCAGACGTTGTGCTTGCGCAGCTCCAGGGGAACCGTGGTCATTGGGCCAGCCCCGGTGCGGCCAGGCCCCGTCCGACACCCATGAATCGGGCCTCGGTGAAGGTCGGGTTACGCCCCATGATGATGACGAGGGGGCGGGTGAAGAAGTAGCTGGTGAAAACGTCGATCAGGGTGGAGAGGCCGAGCATGAAGGCAAAGCCTCGCACGGGCCCGACGCTCAGGAGATAGAGGAGCACGGCGCCGATGAAGGACACGGCGTCGGCCACCACGATGGTCCGGAAGGCCCGACGGAAGCCCCGGTCGACCGACGAGCGAACGGTCTTGCCCGATCTGATCTCGTCCTTGAGACGTTCGAAGTAGACGATGTAGGAGTCCACGTTGATGCCGATGGACACGATCACGCCCGTCACCCCGGCCAGGGTGAGAGCGAAGTTGGCGGTGTGGCCCAAGTAGGAGATGACCGGCCAGATGAACGCTCCTGTGAGGGCCAGCCCGAAGAAGGCCACCAGGCCCAGGGCCCGGTAGTAGAGGATTATGTAGAGAAGCACCAGGACGAGCCCGCCGACGCCGGCGATCAGCCCGGCCCTCAGGGATGAAGAGCCGAGGGTGGCCGAAACCGTCTGAACGCTCTGCTGGATGAGCTTTACGGGCAACGAGCCGTAGCTCAGGACCAGGGAGAGGTCCTTGGCCTGGGTCTCGGTGAAGCTCCCGGTTATCTGGCCGCTGCCGTGGAAGGCGGTGGCGTTGATCTGGGGAGCGGACTCGACCACGTTGTCGAGCACGATGGCTACGTACTGTTTGTACTCCTTGGCCGCCATGGCATCGAAGGCTCCGGATCCGGCCGAGGTGGTGGTGAAGTTGACCTGCCACTGACCAGTAGTGCTCAGCCCGGCAATGGCCGAGTGGATGATGGTGCCATTGAGCAGGACAGGACCCACGATGTAGCACTGGGTCGGGTTGTTGGCGGTAGACAGCGGAAAGATGCCGTCGGTGGCCGGCAGTCCCCTCGGCGTCACGCACTTGCCGTTGGTGGGTGCAGTGATCTCCTGAGTGCCGTTGGACTCCAGGACAGGGCGGAACGTGAGCTGAGCCGTCTGGCCGATGAGGGAGAGGGCCCGCTGGGAGTCCTTGACCCCGGGCAACTGCACAACGATGTCACTGCCCTGGAGAGTGATATTGGGCTCGGCCACGCCGAGGGCGTCCACCCGGTTGGTGATGATGGTCTTGGCCTGGTTGAGGATGTCCTTGGAGACCGGATGGGCGGGCTTGAGCGCCACCGACACCCCGCCGCGCAGATCGAGCCCGAGGACCGGGCGGTACCCGGCAAGAAGGACGGCCGCCATGCTGCCCACGGCCAGGACCAGGGTGACGATGAGGGGGACCCAGTTGCTACGCCGGCGCATCATCGTCTCCTGCACCCGGGTCCCGGGTCTCCGGGGCCGGCGTCTGCGGGGCTACCTCGGGCCCTGAGGACCAGCTGGGCGGGGGCGGCGTGGCTGCCGGCGGGTTGACCGGAAGCGACTGGGTGGCGGCCGGGCCGATCACGGTCGGCTCACTGGCTGCCGAGGGCGGCTCGTCCATCAACGGACCCTCGGAAACGGCCGGGGCTTCCCCCGAGGTCCCACCCGGCGCAGGCTCGGGCGAGCCCGGGCCCGGGTCGAGCACAGGCGTCTCCCCGAGGCCGAGGCCCTCCTCGGAGGGGAGGTCGTCCCCGAAGGGATCGGCCGGTCCGGGCTCGTCCAGATCGGGAGCGCCGGCCTCAGCGGGGTTGATGACCTGCTGAACGGCGCTGCGGATGAAGGTGATGGTCGTTCCGGGTCCGACCTGGAGCTGGACGAACTGGTCGTCCAAGTCGATTATGCGGCCGACTATCCCTCCGGTGGTCTGGACCTCAGCGCCCACATGGAGGCTCGACACCAGGGCGCGTTGGCGGCGCACCTGCTGTTGCTGGGGACGGACCAGGAGGAAGTACCCGATAACGAATATGAGAGGCAGTATGAGAAGCGACATGAGGCCCGTCGTTGGGGGGTCGAAGCGACCGGAGACACTAGCGCGGTGCCCTCCCCGGTCAGGGACCGCCCGCCAACCAGGTCCGACAGACCTCGTCCCGCAGTTCGGACAGGGTACCGCTCTCGATGGCGGTCGTGGCCCGTCCGACCAGGCCCCGGAGCCAGGCCAGGTTGTGCCGGCTGACCAGGCTGCCCCCGGTCGGTTCGCCCACGCTGAGCAGGTGGCGGATGAAGGCGCGGGACCAGCGGGCACAGACCGGGCAGGCGCACGCCGGGTCGATCGGGCCCGGGTCCTCGGCGTTGGCGGCCGAGCGTAGGGAGAGCCGGCCGGCCGAGGTGAGGGCCGTGCCGTGACGGCCCAGCCGGGTCGGCAGCACGCAGTCGAACATGTCCACCCCCCTGGCGATCCCCTCCACCAGCCCGATCGGATCGCCTACCCCCATCAGGTAGCGGGGGGCGTCGACCGGCAGTTCGGCCACGGCCGCGTCCAGTGAGGTCAGCATGGCCTCCCGGCTCTCCCCCACCGACAGGCCCCCGATGCCGTAGCCATCGAAGCCGAGGCCAGCGGTTATCCGGGCGCTTTCCGCCCGCAGGTCCGGGTCATCCCCGCCCTGGACGATGCCGAAGAGGGCCTGGGGTCCGCCGGGGTGGGCCTCCCGGGCCCGTCGGGCCCATTCGGCGGTGCGTTCCAGGGCCAGCCGGAGCACCTCCGGAGTGGAGGGCAGCGAGGAGCAGACGTCGAGCACCATCTGGATATCGGTGCCCAGTTCGGCCTGGATGGCCACGGCTGATTCCGGCGTGAGGCGCTGGTAGGAGCCGTCGTAGGTCGAGCGGAAAGTGACCCCTTCGTCGTCCACCTTGGGGGAAAGGGAGAAGACCTGGTAGCCGCCCGAGTCAGAAAGGATGTGGCCGTCCCACCCGGTGAAGGTGTGGATGCCTCCCAGCCCGCGGACCAGAGCAGAGCCGGGCCTCATCATCAGGTGGTAGGTGTTGACCAGCACCACCTGATAGCCCAAGGCTTCGACATCGGCGGAGGTCATGGCCTTGACCGTTCCCCTGGTCCCCACCGGCATGAAGCAGGGGGTATCGAAGCTGCCCCGGGCCGTGGTCACCCGCCCGACCCTGGCCTGGCCGTCCCGGGCCATGACCTCGAAGCGAAGAGCGTCGCTCATGCCGGGGCTCGGGAGGCGATCATGGCGTCCCCGAAGGACAAGAAGCGGTAGCCCGAGCGGAGGGCTTCGGCGTACACGTCCCGCCACCGCGGCCCGCAGAAGGCGGCCAGCATGAGCAGCAGGCTGGAGCGGGGCAGGTGGAAGTTGGTCATCATCACGTCGACCACCCCGAAGGAATACCCGGGGGTGATGAACAGCCGGGTCCGGCCCTCGCCCTCCCCGCTGCTCCACGCCGCCTCCAGGGCCCGGACGGTGGTGGTACCGACGGCCACCACTCGCTCGGCGTTCTGGCAGGTCTTCCAGGTGGACTCGGGCACGCTGTAGCGCTCGCTGTGCATGACGTGGTCCTCGGGCCGCTCGGCGGTAACCGGCCGGAAGGTGTCCAGACCGACGGAGAGATCCACCTTGGCCACCTCGGCTCCCGCCTCCCGGCAGCGGTCCAACAGGTCGAAGGTGAGATGCAGGCCGGCGGTGGGCGCCGCCGCCGACCCGGGCCGGGATCCGTAGACGGTCTGGTAGCGCTCGGGGTCGGCCAGCGCCGTGGTGATGTACGGGGGCAGGGGCATCACTCCGGCCCGGGAGGGGAGGGATGGGTCGAGGAGACGGACACTTCGCCGTCCGTCGGGGAGGCGAGGGCCGACCTCGGCCACCGGGGTGGGCTCAAGGTGCATGACGCTGCTACCGGGGCCTACCTCGGCTACCGGGGTGGCGTCGAGGTGCAGGAGGGTGCCCTCGGCCAGCCGGCGCCCGGGGCGGACCAGGGTCTCCCACCAGCCGTCCGCACCCTCCTCCAGGAGGAGGATCTCGACGGCGCCCCCGGTCGCTTTGTTTAGAAGGAGCCGGGCGGGGAGGACCCGGGTCTCGTTGAGGACGAGGACGTCGCCGGGGCGGATGAGCTCGGGCAGATCCCGGACGATCCGGTGACGGAGGGCGCCGGACGGATCGGTGGCGTCGAGCAGGCGGGCCGAGTCCCGGGGCTCGACCGGTACCTGGGCCACGGACGCCTCGGGCAGGGTGTAATCGAAGGCGTCCACGGCCACAGGTTGCCCGACGGCGCCGGCTCCCGGTTCAGGCCTCGGGATCGAAGAGGGACGCCGTGGGCGGATCGATGCCGGCCACGGGAGGGTCCAGACCAAGGTGGCGCCAGGCGGCTGGGGTGGCCACCCGCCCCCTCGGGGTGCGCATGAGCAGGCCGACCTGGATGAGGAAAGGCTCGTAGACATCCTCGACCGTGTCGGGCTCCTCGCCCACGCTGACGGCCAGGGTGGACAGGCCCACCGGGCCCCCGCCGAAGCGGTGGCACACGGCCGAGAGGATGGCCCGGTCGACCTTGTCCAGGCCGAGTTCGTCCACCCCGAAGAGGCTGAGGCCGGCGGCGGCCGACTCCTTGGTCACCACCCCGTCGGAGCGGACCTCGCAAAAGTCCCGGACCCGCCGCAGCAGCCGGTTGGCGATCCGGGGGGTGCCCCGGGAGCGCCCGGCTATCTCGGTGGCCCCTTGGCCGCGTATGTCCACGCCGAGGATGTGAGCGGCCCGGCGCACGATGGCCTCCAGGTCCCCCGGGTCGTAATAGTCGAGCCGGGCGACCAGGCCGAAGCGGTCGCGGAGCGGGCCGGTGATGAGCCCGGTCCGGGTGGTGGCCCCGACCAGGGTGAAGTGGGGCAGCTCCAGACGCAGCGACCGGGCGGTAGGGCCCTTGCCGATGACGATGTCGAGTTGGAAGTCCTCCATGGCCGGATAGAGGATCTCCTCCACCGCCCGCCCCAGGCGGTGGATCTCATCGATGAAGAGGACGTCACCTTCTTGAAGATCGTTGAGCAGAGCGGCCAGATCACCAGCGCGGACCAGGGCCGGCCCGGACGTGATGCGCAAGCCGACGCCCATCTCGGCCGCCACGATGCCGGCCAGGGTGGTCTTGCCCAGCCCCGGCGGCCCGGCAAAGAGCAGGTGGTCGGCGGGCTGGCCCCGCTTCCGGGCCGCCTCCAGCACAATGGCCAGGTGCTCGACCACCCCGGCCTGGCCCCGGAACTCGCCCAGCCGGCGGGGGCGCAGATGAGCTTCCTCCGCCTCCTCCTCCGGGACGGCGGTGGGAGCCAGATCCACGGGGTCGGGATCTGCCCCCGGGGCCGAGTCAGAAGCCCGAGCCCCGTCGGCCAACGGCTCAGCCTCGGTCCGCACCACCTCGCGCCGCGGGCTCAACGGGCGGCCGCCATGCGGCGCAGAGCGTGGCGGAGCATGACCTCGGGCCCGTCCTCATCGGCCATCCCCCGGAGGGCCTCCCTGACCTCATCGACCCCATAGCCGAGGCCGGCCAGGGCGGCCTGGACCTCCGCCCGAGGCCCAGGGACGGCCCCGTCGGCCAGGGCCACCAGCCCGGGCCCGTCCCCGTCCAGGGGCAGGTCCAGGCGGGCCTTGAGCTCGACCAGGAGCCGCAGGGCCGTCTTGGGCCCGATGCCGGGCACCATGACCAGGGCGTCGATGTCCCCGGTCGCCACGGCCCGGCGCAGGGCCGGCGGGGCATGGGTGGAGAGGATGGCCAGGGCCACGGCCGGGCCCACCCCGTGGGTTCCGATCAGGGCCTCGAAGCAGTCCCGCTCGTCCCGGCTGGCGAAGCCGTAGAGGACGATGGCGTCCTCCCGGACGTGGGTGTGGACATGGACGAAGGCGGCCGACCCGCTCGGTCCCACCGCCGCCAGCGTCCCCGCCGGGGCGCTCAACCGGTAGCCGACCCCTCCGACCTCGAGGAGCAGCTCCCCTTTGGCCGTGCGGTCCAGGACGGTCCCCCGCAACGAGCCGATCATGGTCGGCCCCGGCTGGGGTGCAGGCGCAGGGACCGCTCGGCCGGGCTGGAGGCAACCGACCGAGTCCGTCGGGCCGACAGGACCC
>Ga0307373_10007827_pt1 | contig 16512 bp, 20 predicted proteins | sample OX2MG_FD_202534 | JGI IMG/M metagenome (GOLD analysis project Ga0307373, IMG submission 202534) | Soil microbial communities from Risofladan, Vaasa, Finland - OX-2 | ecosystem: Environmental > Terrestrial > Soil > Coastal area > Acid sulfate soil | place: Finland: Risofladan, Vaasa | collected... | reverse complement strand
TCCTCTCGCGCGTCACTCAAGGCGTTCGTATCATGAAGATGCGGGAGGGTGACTCTATCGCTTCTATGGTGGCGTTATAGTACGCATCCCGATTTATATAATTCTGTGCTCACGTTGCGCGATCCTTATGGTAGGAGTACTGTCATCGCCAGAAGTTTTATGTTCACTGGTAATCTATCTCAATCAACAGCAGGAGGTTCAGGATGAAAATCAAGATGTTCTTCGGTCCCGATCCTTACGTTATCCAACGGGAGCCCACAAATCAGTTTCGCCTATACCAGTTTCGGAAGGGCAACGTGAGCAGTGGAGAGGTACCGAAGCCCATGCCCCTTTTGTTGTGGTTCACGCCCATCGCAATACGAGAACCTTCGTTGGAGCAGGAAGACGCTGCATATGGCAAGACGTATCGCGCGGCACTTAATGCTTTTCTAGCGAAAGAATATCCGAATTTCGATAAGAATCGGATGATACGGTTGGACGAAATTCCTGACGTAATGGGTGAGATGCCCTTTCGCATTGAATATCGGGGCCCCGGAAGAGTGGCTCACCTCATTTTTGTACGCCTGCTCCAGGGAGCCTCTGCCGTGTGGGATAACCTATCTCGCGATAAGACGAACAACTTCGTCGGATTTGGCACAACGGTCAAAGAGGCTGCCGATATGGCATTGAGGCAGAAAAATCCACGACGCCAACATAGAGCAGTTCTCGGTCGTTCATCCCGTATTCGTTCTCCCTAAAATCTGGGGATGAACAGAGGCCGCTCTTGCGAGCGGCTTCTTTGTTGATTGCGCGGCTCGCAGTGGGCCGCGCATGGTATTTTATATAACATGAGCGTTTCGTTCAGCAGTCCGCACAGGAATGTTCTCCAATTTGGTTTGCGCGACGGAATGAAGGTCGGCGATTTCGGCGCGGGCGCGGGCCACTATTCGCGCGCGGTGGCGGCTATCGTGGGGCACACCGGAAAAGTTTATGCGATTGATATACAGGAAGATATCTTAAAGCACTTGGAGCTCAATACACACTTCCACCACCGAAGCGTTATTGAGACAGTCTGGGGCGACGTCGAGAAGCCGGGCGGTACGCATTTGCGCGACGCCTCGCTCGACGCCATCATTCTCGCCAACGTTTTTTTTCAGATCGAGAATCGCTTCGGGCTTCTTGCGGAGATAAAACGCGTTCTGAAGGCGGGCGGCAAATTGATGGCGATCGACTGGGCGGGCAGTTACGGTGGCATGGGTCCTTCGCTCGAGAAGGTCGTGCCCGAGCACGAAACCGAGGCCTTTTTTATCAATGGTGGTTTCCATAAGGTAAAATCATTTCGTGCGGGATCGCACCACTACGGCATCATCCTTGCTGCGCCCTAATCTATGAAAGTCTCTCTCTTCCAAGGCATTATATTCGGAATCTTTGGCATTGGCGCGCTTATCGGTCTCTTCGTCTTCTCGACATACACAACAAGAAACAATAGCTCTGGCGTCGGCACGGTCGTTATCTGGGGTACGCTGTCCGCTGCGGATGTGCAAGAAATACTCACCACTGTGACACAGACAGATACAACGTTCAAGAACGTCTCGTATGTTCAAAAAGATCCCGCAACCATTGCGGGCGATCTCGCCACCGCGATAGCGACCGGCGCCGCGCCTGATCTCGTCCTTGCCTCCCAGGAGGATCTTCTCACTCTTTCAAGATTCCTCTCACCGATACCGTCTGCGACGCTCTCTGCGAGCACCTTTTCTAACACGTTCCTCGGAGAGGGAAGCGTCTTTGCGGTGCAGGGTGGAGCCGGCTATTATGGCATACCGTTTCTCGTTGACCCACTTGTTCTCTTTTCGAACCATTCGATTCTTTCCTCCGACGGTATTGCGGTGCCGCCTACAACCTGGGAGGCACTGACCGGTCTCGTGCCGACTGTCGCGATCCTCACTCCCTCACAGCAGATTACGCGCGGTCTTATTGCGCTCGGAACTTACGACAACGTGCATGATGCGCGGGGAATACTATCGTCGCTTTTTCTTCAGACGGGTGTACCACTCTCACAATATTCTTCCGGCGGCAACCTCACCGCAAATCTCGGCAGCGCGACATCAAATGGCGTGCCGCTCGGGCACGCAGTGCTCGGGTTCTATACCCAGTTCGCCGACCCCTCAAAGGTCTCATATACCTGGAATGCGTCTTTGCCCGATTCGCAGCAGATGTTTCTCGCCGGCAATTTGGCACTCTATATCGGATATGCATCAGAAGCGCGATACCTGCAGGCGGCGAATCCGAATCTGAACTTCAGCGTTACCCCGTTGCCGCAACCAGCGACTGCGACGGCGAAAAACGTTTATGGCCTTGTCTATGCTTTTATGCTTCCGCGTGGCGCAAGGAATCCCGCCGGGGCGTACCAGGCCGCCGCGACGCTTACTGGTCCCGCTGCGCAGGCCGCCGCCGCTACCGCTACGGGCCTCGCGCCAGCGACACTGGACCAGCTTGCGACCGTTCCCGCTGACCCTATCGCGGCTGTCGCCTATGCCGAGGCGCTCTACGCGAGCGGCTGGCTGTCCCCAGCCCCTTCTGATACCGATTCGGTCTTTTCGAGTATGATTGGAGATGTGATAAGCGGTCGCTCCTCGCTCGACACTGCTCTCGCCTCTGCCGAACAGTCGTTGACCGCTCTCCTTCAACAATGAACATTCGCACTCTTGTCATTGCCTTCCTCGTTTTCTTCTCGCTTGCACCTGCGGCGTTTGCAAATGGACAGCAAGCCAATGGAACCAGTTGCAGCTTATCGGACGGAAGCGAATGTCAATCCGGCGTTTGTGCCTCCCCAAATACCCTCAAACCCAGTCGCTTTTGTCAGCCTTGTACATCGACTTCGTGCGGTTCGGGGAAAACGTGTCAGAGCGGGTACTGTGTAGCTAATGCGACGCCGTCTCCAACCCCCATAACGCCACAGACTATCGTTGCTCCCCAATCATCCACACCCCCCGCCTCCCCCGTCACTCTCATTAATCCGCTTCAGGGTGTCGATTGCAGCGGGGGCAATAGTAACGGTAATTGTCTATCCGCTTTTCTCACCAATATCCTCAAGTTCGTCGTAAATATCGGCACCATCATCGTCATCTTTATGCTGGTGTATGTTGGTTTCCTCTTCGTTGTTGCGCAGGGGAATGAGACCAAAATTAGAGATGCGCGCAATGCGCTCCTCTGGACTGTTATTGGTGCGTTGATATTGCTCGGCGCGCAGGCGATATCTCTCGGTATCCAGGCGACCGTAAGTGCGCTTGGCGGCTAGTATGAGCTTTGCCGAATACATAGGCAGCGGCACGACCGGCATCATCGGAGTCCTCAATGTCATCATCATACCGCTCATCCTCGCCCTCGCATTCGCGGTGTTTATATGGGGCATAGTTAAGTATTTCTTCCTCGGCGGCGCTGATGAGACGAAGCGCGGGGAGGGGCGTACGTTCGTCTTCTGGGGCCTTATCGGGCTGGTAGTGCTTTTCTCGGTCTGGGGGTTTCTGAACATATTATTATCCACGCTCGGCCTCGCGTGAGCTGTATATCAATGTCATACTTATTCCCATGAATATCACCTTCGGCATATCGTTCGGCAATGCCTGTACTACCGCCATATGCGCAATCGCAAACAACATCCTCTATTTGATCAACGGCGTCCTAGTCCCGGTCCTCTTTGCCGTCGCCTTCATTGTGTTCCTGTATGGCATCGCGAAAGCGTATATCTTTTCCGGAGGTGATCCAGAGAAGGTCTCGCAGGGGCACAAGCTTCTTCTCTGGGGTATCATCGCATTTGTGGTGATGGTGTCCATCTGGGGGCTGGTCAACGTCGTTGCAAATACCTTCGGTCTCGCCGGCGCTTATGCGCCTCCGACGCCGTCGTCGATTTCGCCTTACGGATCGGCTATACCGGCGGGTGGAACTGGAGGGACGACGTATGTACAAAAACCGCAATGCAATAGCGCCGGGAAATGCTTTGACGCATACGGCAATCCGACGAATTGACCATGAAAACTTCCTCCTTGTTTGTCGCATGTTCTGCAATCCTTCTCGGCATTCTCGGCACGCCGTTTCTCGCGGCCGCCCAGACTGGCATTAACGTGTCGTATTTGCAGGGGTATTCCAACAACATCATTGGCGTCATCAACCTCGTCCTCATCCCGCCACTGATGGCCATCGCATTCATCGTCTTCCTCTGGGGTGTCTACAAATATTTCATCAAGGGAGCGGATGATGAGAAGAGCCGCACCGATGGGAAGCAGTTCGTCCTCTGGGGTATTATTGGCTTCACGATTATCGTTTCGGTCTGGGGGATTGTATACATTCTTATGGGTGCGCTCGGTCTTACTTCCACTGAAATGCCACAGCCGCCGTTGTTTAACCCACCAACAAATAGTGTTCCCCAGAGCAACACGCCTCTTCCGATTCAAAACGTATTATATAATGGTTAGGCTATCCACACGCCTCGCCGCAGCATGATTGACCGTCCCCGCAGGAACGTTACAATAAGGCCGTTATCCACTTACCTACATTATGAAAAAAGCTCTTGCCATCGTCTCGGGAATTCTCGCCTCGCTTTCCCTGCCGCTTGTCTCGCTTGCCGCGATAAATAACATCTCGGACGCCGGCTCGTTCATTATCAATACCATCAATAATGTCCTCGTCCCCGTCCTCTTTGCCATCGCGTTCATTGTCTTCTTGTGGGGAGCGTTCCAGGTGTTCATTTTTGGCGCGAACTCCGAAGAAGTGAAGGAGAAGGGTAAAAACCATATGCTTTATGGTCTCATCGGTTTTTTCGTCATGATTTCTGTCTGGGGCCTTGTTAATATTCTCACCGGCACAGTCAACTTCGGCAACAACTCTGGTGTAACGGGCGGTACGCCGAAGGCAGGTGTACAGATTGGCGGCTAAATGTCCGCGCTCAACACGTTTCTCGGAAAGGTTATCACACAGATTGTGAATCCGCTTATGCTGCTTTTGGCGGCAGTGGCGTTCGTTGTCTTTCTCTGGGGCGTGTTTGCGTTCATCGTACACGCTGCCGATGAGACGAAGAGGAAAGATGGCAGGAGAGCGATTATGTGGGGCCTTGTCGGGCTCGTCATTATCTTCGGCGCCTACGGCATTATCAATGTTGTACTGACTACTTTTGGTGTCCCGACAATCCAGAAGACATTGCTGCAGTAAGAGCGAAATGGAGTACGATCGCGCTAGCGGTCCCCGAAGAAAAGATTCGCCATGTTATAGCGGCGCCACGATTGTCCGAGTATGAGCGCAACAAACAAGAGCAGATAGACGATGCCCGAGTCGATATCGGTATTTCCAGCCACATACGGCGCGCCGAATCCTTGCGGAACCGACCATATGAGAAACGCGAATACCACGCCGCAATAGAGTGCGGCACGGGAAAATACACCAGTAATAAGCGAAATTGAGAGTGCGGTCTCAACCAGTGCGATTCCTGTGCCAAACAGTATCGGATTTACATTTGCGACGTGCACCCAGAATTGTATCCATGATGATTCAAACGCAGATTGGCCGGCCTGCGTTTGCGTGAGCACCTCGACTATATGCAGACGAATCTGCGGTGCCCATTTAAAAGCGGCATCAGCGGCCCACACGAGACCGGTTGCAATTCGCAAAAGCGCAAATTCTTTTTCTTTATTCATGAAAGTACTATAGCATTGGAGATTAAAGGAATTTTGTACCAACGTTTATTTCTTTTCCGAACCAGGCCAGAGCTATAGCCAGCGGGGTACTAAGCACAAAAAGGATGTGGATAACCTACTTACGCTTTATAGTTATGGATGAAAGAAGAATGCCGCTCCAACAATACAGAACACAATTATCAAGAGGATTCCTTCCAGCCAATTTGTCTCGCCATCTTCAATGATTGAGTTCGTCGTGAAGATAGCGAATACGATAGCCACCAACTCAAAGATAGGAAATTCCAGGTTCATTCCATCCCCGAGCAGAAAGCTGGCTATGACGATAGCGGGAATAACGAAAAGAAGGATTTGTACTGCAGATCCGAGGGAAATCTGTGTTGCCAGAGTTATTTTATCGCGGGCCGCTGCCCGAATCGCCGCAAGATATTCGGCGGCATTTCCAGCAGTCGCGAGCACTATGGCACCCACAAAGAGCGGTGGCCATCCCAGTGTTGCGATGAGTGGTGTAAGAGCACTTACGAGCATGTCACTTACAAAAATAATCGCAATTGTCGCAACAAGTAAAATCGTTAGTCCACGACCGATGCTCCAGGAGACTGCATCGTCATCAGGTTCTACAATGTAGAGATGCTTGTGTGTGCCAAGAGTGAAGTAAAGCGTCGCAGCATATCCGACTAAAAGGAGTATGCTCACGGTAACGCTTAGATGCTCTATCACTGTCACTGAAATATTCGGGGTAAGAATGAAAAATGCCGGTAGTGTGAGTGCCGTTGCTGCAAGAAGAAGCACCGACGCATTTGAACGTGCTGCAGTTGCATTGAATTCTTGCTTTTTGCGTCCCATGCCGCCGACAAAAAGGGCAATGCCGAGCCCGAGGAGCAGATTCCCCAGTATAGAGCCGATCAGTGATGCCTTTACAACGTCAACCAAGCCTGCCGACAATGCAAAGGCACTGATGACAAGCTCGGGCGCATTGCCGAATGTCGCATTTAATAGTCCACCTGCTGCAGGGCCGACATGCTCAGCAAGTGCTTCGGTCGCATCGGAGAGGAACTTTGCGAGCGGTATCAATGCAAGAACCGCAAGAATAAATATCGTTGTCGGTGATGCCGACAGCCATACAGCACCGAATGTGGTCGGGACAAAGACAAGGAGGGCGAGGAAGAAACGCTCAAGTGTCATAATTAACTTCGGTGGCTGATGTTATGCTCCATGACTTCTTGGACGATATCCCAGTGATGTGAACCAACAGCTGTTGCGTCCGGGTGTTTACGCATGTAGCTCATTGTCGCGTCGAGCGTCTTTTTGTCGACGCCCGCCTTCCAGCTTGGGTGATTCGGGTCTCCCATCAGACTTGAATGAAAGGTTTGCTCAACCTGATTGATTTGATGTTCTGTAAATCCGCGACTGCTCAACACGGGACGCACGTTGTGCATGAATTCGTGCGGAGTGACTCGTAGGCGACTATCTCCATAAGACATAGGAATTCATTGATGCGGCTAATGGTCGAAGTATAATACACAACTTTGATCTTAACTAGGTTTAATTCACACAACCGCCACTGCTTTGTATCTGTTATGTGCTGGGGAGAGGACTCGAACCTCCAATGGGTTTCCCCGCTAGCTCCTAAGGCTAGTGCGTCTACCAATTTCGCCACCCCAGCATATGCGGGTGCTTTCAAAGCATACTATGGTTTGCTATATTCTTTTGTATCGCGTCTATATCTTCTCGGATTTGATATAGGCGCTCGTTTGGAGAACAAGAGAGTACGAGGATGTATTTTTGTTTCCTCACCTAGCGCCTATAGCTCAGTTGGTAGAGCAGCTCCCTCTTAAGGAGACGGTCCCTGGTTCGAGCCCAGGTAGGCGCACTAAAATTCTCGTCTGGTACCAAGGGTGAGACTCGAACTCACATGAAGGTTTTTAGGCCCTCTCAGGATTTTAAGTCCTGTGCGTCTACCATTCCGCCACCTTGGCGTCTTTTGAAGATACTAGCATCTCTGTTATTCTCGTAGCGAGGGCCCGGTGGTGAAGTGGTAACACAGCGCTCTGCAAAAGCGCGATGCGCGGGTTCAATTCCCGCCCGGGCCTCTGGAGTTTTCGCCGTTATCAAGCATGAAGTCAATGCGCGGGAGGCGTAGGTGCGCATGGCTTTTCAGATAGTCCGAGAATGCCTCACGTTTCCGAGCGAGAAAATCGAGCGCAGTGTGCGCTTTCTCTACCGGAAAGACGCTGACAAAGACCATGATGCGGTCGCCGTGAGCGACGCTTTGCGCCCGAACGACAGTGATGAGCGAATCGGCGCTGCTTTCGCGAGCGATGAACTGCGCGGCCTCGCGCGCGATGATCTTGGTCGCTCGGGCGTCTTGTTTGCGTGACCCCGGTGCGCCGTTCATGATTCAGTTATGACGAAAGCAATGATCTCGTCGCCATACGTAACATTCTCGCGGCACTCAATTTCTATGCCGAAATCGCCCTCGGTCGTAATTTCTTTCACATCAGCGCGTGCTTGCTGGAGGTTCAGTATTTTGCCACGAGCAACCTCGTTTCCTTCATCTCTTTTTCGGAGTATTTTAATTCGGTTCCCGACCGTAAGGACACCTGATATATAGCGCGCACCAAGAACCTGCTTTTTCGCGCTTGAAGAAAATGTTTTCAGAATCATCGCGCGTCCGAGCTCCTTTTCGGCTGTCGTGGCTGGCACGCGCGCGGCGAGGAGTTCCTGCACTTTCGCCGAGACCTCGTAGATGATGGAGAACGAAAGGATACTGACAGCGTCGCGCTGCGCGAGCTCACCGGCGATGGTGTCGATCGGAACATTGAAAGCGATAATGACCCCGCCAGAGGCGTAAGCGGTTTTGACGTCGGTTTCGCCGACACTCCCGACACCCGAAGCGACGACGCGGAGAATAGCACGTTCGTGAGCGATTTTTGCGAGCTCATGAATGATCGCATCGACCGAGCCAGCGACATCCGCCTTGATGATGAGCGGGAATTCGGCAATGCCTTCGATCGGTGCGCTGCGCTCGGGGGCTGCCGTGAGCGCTTTCGCGTTCTCGTCTGCAAGTACCTCGGCTTTCTTCTTGCTTGAGGCGATGCTGAAGAGCGAACCAGCCGCGGGGAGTTTGTTAAATCCGGAAATCCGTACGGGTTCCGAAGGGCCTGCGCGTTCGATGCGCGTACCTCGAAAGTCCTCTATGAAACGGATGGGGGCGTATGCGTCGCCCGCAACGACGAACCCATCCTTCGAAAGAGTCCCATCTTTAATGATAAGCGTTGCGGAGGCACCGCGCTTCGGGTCTTGGGTCGATTCGAGCACGAAACCAGTCGCACTCGCTTTCGTATCACAGGTCAATTCCAGAAGATCGGCCGAAAGGAGTACGAGGTCAAGCAATTCCGGTATTCCCTCGCCGGTTTTAGAAGAAACGGGCGCGTACGCGATGTCGCCGCCCATCCCTTCGATGAAGATGCCGTGTTCTATAAGCGAATTCTTCGTGTGAGCGATATCGGCATTATTCTTATCCATCTTCGTAATGGCGACGATATAGGGAATACCTGCTTCGGTGATGGCAGTGAGCGCATCAAGGGTCTGCGGCATCACGCCCTCGTCTGCCGCGACGGCAAGAATAGCAATGTCGGCCGCCGCGGCTCCGCGCGTACGCAGCGCCTTGAACGCCTCGTGTCCTGGTGTGTCGAGGAAGGTGACGCGGCGCCCGGAGTGTTCGGCGATGTAGGCGGCAACGTGCTGGGTGATACCGCCTGCTTCTCCCGCGACGACGTTCGCCTTCCGGATGTAATCTAGAAGGGAAGACTTACCATGGTCTATGTGGCCCATCACCGCGATGACGGGTGGTCGTGCTTGCCGCGCCATAATGATTCTATTTCATCACAAAAATGACTGGTTTGCAATCTTTCGTAATTGGAGGCCTATTAAGGCAATTACGCAGCCGCCGTAATGCTTCAATAGCTTGGGAACCCGGATCGATTAATTGCGTATCTGGTCGCGATCTAGCACGGAGCGCTAGGTTAGGAAACAATACTGATTCCTGTAGAATAAACTTATGTTTTGGAAGCGAAGAGTGTATCTGGATGCCGCGGCGGGTGTACGCGGGAACCCATCATCACCACACGAGGATGGACGGCGAGCGAAGGCGATGCTTGAAGGCGCGCGGACGGCTATCGCGCGCCTCGTCGAGGTACAGAGCGATGATGTTGTCTTTACGAGTGGCGCGACCGAGAGCAATGCTCTTGCGATACTCGGCCATGCCCGCGCACTTCGCGCGCGAGGCGCAGGTGTTTTGCATACGCTGTATCTACCGAGCGCACACGCGTCGGTGATAGAGAATATGAAGTTGCTTATGGAGGAAGGGGTTTCCATAGAGCCGCTTCCGATACGGGATGCGCGCATTGATATCGATGCGTTCGCGAAGATGGTGCGGCCTGAAACATTCCTTGTTTCGATGGACGCTGTTTGCGGAGAGACGGGAATCGTGTGGAATACGCGCGAGGTTGCCGAGGTACTGAAGAAGACGTTCGCCAGCTTTACCAGAGCACGCGCTTTACTCCATGTCGATGCGAGTCAGGCGCCCTTGACCGAAAAAATTTCCCGCGCGCACTTCGGTGCCGATCTGCTCACTTTTGATGCGTCGAAAGTGAGCAGCGCACGCGGCATCGGCGCGCTTATCACGCATCGCACGATTCCCATTGTCCCTTTATATAGGGGTGGCGGTCAAGAACGCGGGCTGCGGTCGGGGAGTGAAGCACCTGTCCTTACGCGAGAATTTGCCCGTGGTCTCGCTGCCGCCGTCCAGTGCCGCGAATTCTTTCATGTTTCTGCGGGTCGCGAGCGAGCGCGACTTATTGAGCGCGCTACGCGTGGCATCCCGAGCCTACATATAAATGGAGGCCTTTCACAGGCGCCGAACATCCTAAATTTCTCCCTCCCAGGCCGCGATACAGATTACCTCGTCGCACTCCTCGACGAAGCTGGGTTTTCGGTCTCCACGCGGAGTGCTTGCGAAACCGACTCCGAAGAGGGTTCGCGCGCTGTCTTCGTCATCACCGGCGATCGTGAGCGCGCCCGTACGACACTCCGCGTCTCATGGGGACCGGACGTTCGGCCGCGAGAATTAGACAGTTTTGCGCGAGCACTCATCCGAGCGGTTGCATTTATTGACAACAATAGTCGGAGGTAGCATGATAGCATTATGAACATCGAGGAACTTTCTAAATCCCAGCTCATACTGCTCACAATCCTCGTAAACTTTGTGACTTCAGTCGCGACCGGCATTCTGACGGTCTCGCTTCTCGATCACGCTCCAGCCTTTGTGACCCAGACCGTGAACCGCGTCGTTGAACACACTATCGAGACGGTCGCCGCCGCCGCACCCGCCATAGCGGTCCAAGCACCCGCGCCATCGAATCAGGATCTTGTTACGGCTGCGATCGGAGCAGATGCGGCGCGCGTTATTGCCATCTACAGTGCGGGCACTGGCACTTCGACGCCGGCCGTGAGCATTGGCACCTATCTCCCGAAAGCGCGGGTCGTCATTACAGCGGCGCAGGATGCGCTGCCGAAGGAGGCCCTTATCGAGTTCACCGACGGTTCCTACGCTTCTGCATCTCTCGCACATGAAGGGAAGGGTATCGCGGTATACGGTTTCGCCGATGCAGCCGTGTTGCCGAAGATGGTCTCGCCATCCCTAATTGACTTGAACGTCCTTAAACTCGGCGAGACGGTGCTCGCACTTAGCACTGACGGTTCAGCATCTACCGGTATCGTTTCGCGCGTTGATGCCAAGGGCGTGTATACGACGCTGCCAAATATCGGAATCGGAAGCGCTGCGGTCGATCTTTCGGGCGATCTTATCGGTATCGCCGACGGTACAACGCCCGGCTTCCTTATCAGCTCCTCTGTCATCACGGAGCTCCTCACCGCGACGTCAACGCCTTCGGCGGCTGCGACCTCGACCGCGGCAACGCAGTAATATTCCATACCTATGCCCCCATTTAACAATTTCACCACCAAGGCAAAAGAAGCAGTACGCCGTGCGCACGAGCTTGCGATAGAGCGCGGACAGAACCACGTCTCTCCGCTCCATCTGCTCGCCGCTCTCGTGCTTCAGGAGGAGTCGCTCGTTTTCTCCATGCTCGATCGGATGGAAGTTGATACTGTTATGCTTGCTGACGCTATACTCGAGCACTTGGAAGCACCCGAGAGCGCCTCGGTGCTCTCGCCGTCGTACCAGATTTATCTCACGCCAGATCTTGCGCAGGCACTTGAGGTTTCAGGAAAGATAGCTGCGAGAATGAACGACACATTTGTCGGTACCGAGCATCTCTTTCTTGCAATCATCGAACATCCAGGCCCCGCCGCAGACATACTCGCGCGTTTTTCGATAGGACGCGATGCGGCGCTCGCTATTCTCAAAGAGCTCAAGAGCTCCAAAGAGGGAGCAAGTGCGGAGCCGAAACGTTTCCGCGCGCTCGCAAAATATGCACGTAATCTAACCAAGCTTGCTGCCGAGAATAAACTTGATCCAGTCATCGGTCGCGACAGCGAGATAAACCGCGTTATCCAGATACTCGCGCGCCGCACCAAGAACAACCCGGTGCTTATTGGCGAAGCTGGTGTAGGGAAGACCGCAATCGCCGAGGGACTCGCCGCGCGTATGGCGCAGGGCGACGTTCCCGAATCACTCAAGAGTAAAGAGCTTCTCTCGCTCGATCTCGGGCTCATGATTGCCGGTACGAAATACCGTGGCGAGTTTGAAGAGCGGATGAAGAACGTGATGAAGGAAATGGAGCGCGCCGAAGGGAGAGCCATCCTCTTCGTCGACGAACTCCATACGCTCGTGGGCGCCGGCAGCGCCGAGGGTTCGCTCGATGCGTCGAACATGCTGAAACCGGTGCTTTCGCGCGGCGAGCTGCGTATTATCGGCGCGACCACTCTGAAGGAATACCAGAAATACATCGAGAAGGATGCTGCACTTACGCGTCGCTTCCAGTCCGTCTTTGTTCAAGAACCTTCGGTTGAGGACGGTATCGCTATCCTGCGCGGTCTACGCGAAAAATATGAGCTTTTCCATGGTGTACGCATCACCGACGGTGCCATCGTCGCCGCAGTCGAACTCTCGTCTCGCTACATCAGCGACCGATTTCTGCCGGACAAAGCCATCGATCTCATCGACGAAGCCGCGAGCGGGCTGCGCATCGCCCTTGAAAATAAACCGCCGCTTCTCGAAGAAACCGATCGTAAAGTTCGCCGTCTCGAAATTGAGCGCCAGGCGCTCCAGAAAGATCTCGAGGGCGAGCGTGCGAAAGAGATTGGGGAACGCATCAAGGCCATCGATACGGAAGTCGCGGACCTGAAAGAAAAAACGAGCGAGCTCGAGCTCAAATGGAAAAACGAAAAGGAAGTCCTCGTCGGCATTCGTGCCGCCAAGACCGAACTCGAAACACTGAAGCTTCAGGCGGACAATGCGGAGATAGCCGCCGACCTCGGCACAGTTGCGGAGATTCGATACGGTAAGATTCCTCATATACAGAAAGATCTTGAAACGAAACTAAAGCGCTTGAAAACACTGCAGAAATCGCGCCGTGTGCTGAACGAAGAGGTAGCTGAACAAGATATTGCTGGAGTCGTTTCGCGCTGGACCGGCATTCCGGTCGCGCGCATGCTTGAGGAAGAAGCCGCGAAGCTTGGCCGTATGGAAGCGTCGCTCAAAGCGAGCATCATCGGCCAGGACGCCGCTGTGAAGAAAGTTACGGACGCTGTGAAGCGCTCTCGAGTAGGCATCAGCGATCCAAATCGCCCTATTGGCTCCTTCCTCTTTCTTGGACCAACCGGCGTTGGAAAAACCGAGCTCTCGCGTAAACTCGCAGAGTTTATGTTCAACGATTCCGACGCGCTCGTTCGCGTCGATATGAGCGAATTTATGGAAAAACACTCGGTCGCGAAGCTCATCGGCGCGCCGCCGGGCTATGTCGGATATGAAGAATCTGGAACGCTCACTGAGCGCATTCGCCATCGCCCATATGCGGTGGTGCTCTTCGATGAGATTGAAAAGGCTCATCCGGAAATCTTCAATATCCTCCTACAGGTGCTCGACTCTGGGCATCTCACCGATGGCAAGGGGCGCAAAGTTAATTTCAAAAATACGATTATCGTGCTCACGAGCAATATCGGCGGAGAATTCATCGACCGGCTCGCACATATTGGGTTTGGAAAGGCGGACGCGACCGATGCAACGCGCTACGAGGAAACGAAATCGAAGGTCATGGATGCTCTCAAAGAACACTTCCGTCCTGAGTTCCTCAATCGTCTGGACGATGTCATCATATTCGATGTGCTCGCGAAGGAAGCACTTGCTAAGATTGTTGACACGCAAGTGGCAGAAGTGATGAAGCGTCTCGCCCAGAAGCGTATTGCGCTTGTGGTAGCGCCCGAGGTACACACGTGGCTCGCGGATAGGGGATACAATCCGCAATATGGCGCACGCCCCTTGCGTCGCACCATACAGGACACAATATTGACGCCGCTCGCTTCGCTTATGGTCGACCAGGGGTTGATGGAGGGAGGAACTGTTACTGTGTCCATTAAGAATAACGAGCCGCATTTTGACGTAAAGAGGCGCACAATTCGTAACGGCGCGAAAAAACGGACAGTCGTTGCCTAATTTGTTCGTTTTTGCTAAAGTAGTGTTATGTCGCAAGATCGCCTCATCCGTTTGAAATCCACGAAATCCGCGCATATTGTTTGGACGCGCAAGAATAAGAAGAAGGTTGAGCGCAAGATTGAACTCATAAAGTTCGATCCGACGTTACGCAAGCGCGTCGTCTTTAAAGAAGCGAAGAAATAACGCTAAAATAAAACCATTCCTTTATTTTTGTGGGTGTACGAAATCTGAAATGGAATACAATCGAGCGGACCACTAAGATGGAAAGAAAATAGTTATTATGGATATGGTACGGGGTCGTTTGCGAGTTCAAGATGATAAGGATTCCCGTTGCTTGCAGTGAGACCTCCTTTCACCAGCGTCCCGCGGAAGAGATATTGCGTCCCGATAGCTAGTTTCTCGAGCGCAACGCCGACGATTGGGAGATCGCCGCCGGTCACGGCTCCACTCTTTTCGTCTGAGACGATGCTGTAAGCGCTGTTCATCTGAAGAACGTAGCCATGCATTTGGACCATCATGCCGGCGAAGTATTTGGTGCGGCGCATAACTGGCATATGGAGCGACTGCGGTGTGGAAGTCGCTATCGATGTTGCATGAATAATGATGGAAAGCCCGTCGGGAATATTCAATTGGCCCGGACTGCTTCCTGGCTTGCCGGTTACCCCATACTGCCAGACTATTTGGTTGGTACTTTTGTCAATGGCGATAACGCGATGGTTCAGGTCGTCGTTCGCGAGGATAATGCCGTTCGGCATCTCGAATGCGAGCGACGGCTTGTTGAGACTCTGCTCACCGCTTGCATAGAAGTATTGCCACACGACTTTCCCAGTTGCTGGATTAATCTCTATGATAGAACCTGGGTTGTGATAATTTGCAACGATGATATCACCGTTTAGCATTGGTTGCGGGTCGGAAGGATAGGAGATAGGGAGAGGATAAGTCGCAATCTTCTTCCAGTTTTGATCAAGCTCAACGATATCATGCGATCCAATCTCGCTGATGAGGATATGGCCGTTCGAGAGTGGGGTGTCACCGTTCGGAGAATCGAGCTCGCCCGGGCGTGTCCCGCAATGCCCGGTCACGCCGTATTGCTTGACGATATTTCCTGTCGGCGAGAGTTCAATAATACGACAATTCTTGATGTCAGCGATGACGACATTGCCATTCGCAAGCTTGTATGCGTCGTCGGGAGTATTCAGATGATTTGCACTCGATCCAGGGATGCCCGGCGTACCATACTGCCACGATATTTTCTTGGTCGTATAGTCTACCTGCTCCACGAGATCATAATTCTCGAGGCTCATCATGACCGTATTGCCGTTATCCGCGAAGAACGCGTCGTCGGCGCCCGTTCCTTTTTTCTTCAGATTGAAATCGTACTCCCAAACGATCTGTTTATCTGGTGTTACTTCAATAACGCGGTTGTTTCCGCGATCGGCGATGAGTACATTATATGTGCCGAGTGCCGTTGTATTTTGTGGCACCTGCTGGACCTCAGCAGGTGTTGTCGTTGTAGCCAGCGGCACTGGCGCATTTTCGTCGTCTAAGCCGATAAAACTCTCGAGAGGAGCGGGCAGGGGCAACGATGAGGTGATTGCGTATATTGAATTATGGAGAAAAGAAAGAGTAGCGAATACACTTCCAAGAATTGTCGCTAATATTGCGCGCATTTCTCAAAGTTTACCATGCAATGGTCTCTGTTAATAAATAGTTTGCGAACTTACGAAACCTGGAATGGAACATAATCGAGCGAACTATCCTGGAGTGGAAGGAATTTCAGTTTTGCTATACTTAATCCATGTCGATGATTGATGAAGTAAAATTAGGAAGTGCGCAACTTCTGGATGTACGCGCGGCCGACGAATGGCAGAGCAGTCATGCCGAACACGCAATACATATACCGGTAGATTCATTACTCAAGGGTGAAACGGGCTTGCTCCTGCCTACGAAGAAGATTTACGTCTATTATCGTCGTGGGCGACAAGGTCATCGTACAAGGTGTATTCACTGGTACAACGGTAGCGGCATCATCCATCCTTGATCAGGGAACGGGTACGACACATCCGATGACTCCTGCACTCGGTCCTATCGGATTCTTCACGCACATATTTGGCTTTTGAGTTCTCCTGTCTAGATAAATACCGTGCTTGAAATACAAAACACCCTCTT